>Ga0210384_10007844_pt1 | contig 11224 bp, 10 predicted proteins | sample IncBWH2MmetaG_FD_160574 | JGI IMG/M metagenome (GOLD analysis project Ga0210384, IMG submission 160574) | Forest soil microbial communities from Barre Woods Harvard Forest LTER site, Petersham, Massachusetts, United States - Inc-BW-H-2-M | ecosystem: Environmental > Terrestrial > Soil >...
TCCTGCCGGGGGCGGCCGAAATCCGCCGCACCGCGCGTGCGATTGAGAGCCTGGCCTCCCGCGCCCGGCTGCTGGTGCTACCGCTGCACGGCGATCTTTCTGCGGCCGAGCAGGACCGCGCCGTCAAGCCCGCCGCGCAGCCAAAAGTGATCCTCTCGACCAACGTTGCCGAAAGCTCAGTGACGATCGAGGGGGTGACCGCGGTCATCGACAGCGGCCTCGCGCGCGTGCCCGCCGATTCGCCTTGGACCGGCCTCCCGTCGCTGGACGTGCGGCGCATCAGTCAGGCCTCGGCAACGCAGCGTGCCGGCCGCGCCGGCCGCACGGCGCCGGGACGGGTCATTCGGTTGTATTCGGCCGAGGATTTTCACCGCCGCCCCGCCGCTGATCTTCCTGAGATCGCCCGGCGCGAACTCTCGCAGATGGTGCTTCATCTCCGCGCCATGAAAATTTCCGCGCTCGATTGGCTCGATGCGCCGCCCGAAGCCGCACTCGCCGCCGCTAACGCGTTGCTTGACCGGCTGGGCGTCACTCGCGCTATGGCCGAGCTTCCGCTGCCGCCGCGGCTTTCCAAACTCGTGCTTGAAGCCGCATCGCGCGGCGTTCCGGAAAAAGGTTGTGCCGTTGCCGCCGTGCTGAGCGCGGGCGAGCGGGGGTCCTCCGATCTTCTTACGCTGGTCGAATCGGATTGGCAGCCGCAGACCCGGCGCGTGTACGATCAGCTCCGGCGCTTGGTGCCCGGCCGCGATCGTAAACCCGGCGGCGACGACGCCCTGCTCCAATCCGTATTGGCCGCGTTCCCCGATCGCGTTGCGCGTCATCGCCGCGATGGCGAATTGCTGCTCTCGACCGGCGGCTCGGCCCGGTTGCCGGAATGCCGGCACGAATTTCTGGTTGCGCTCGACGTGGAACAACGCGCGGATCGCGGCCTTCCGCTGGTTCGCCTGGCCGCCCCCATTCAACCCGAGTGGCTCCTCGATCAAGCCGTCGAACGCACCACGCTCGAGTGGAACCGCGCGGCCGAACGCGTTGAACAGGTCACCGCGCTGGTCTACGACCAGCTCGTCGTCGAAGAAACACGCGCCCCCGCGCCCGCCACTGCGGAATCCGCGCAGCTTCTCGCCGAGAAAGCTCTCGAAGCGGACCTCGGTCGATTTGTCGACCGCGACGCCCTAGCGCAATTGCGCGCCCGAGCCTCCTTCGCCGGAATCGAGATAGACGCCGAGCGCGCGCGCGCGGAATTATGCCGCGGCCGCACCAGTTTCGCCGAACTCGCTTCCGCCAACCTCCTGGCAGCACTTCGACCACCGCGTCTAGGAGAAATCGCGCCCGAGCGCCTTCGCCTGATCACCGGCCGCGAGGTCGCCATTCATTACGAGCCGGGAAAGCCGCCGTGGATCGAATCGCGTCTCCAGGATTTTTTCGGCGTGGCCCAGACTCCCCGCATTAACGGAATTCCCGTGGTGGTCCATCTGCTCGCTCCCAACCGGAGGCCGGTACAAGTGACCACCGACCTGGCCGGTTTCTGGGAACGCCTCTATCCGCAGGTCAGGCGCGAGCTCTCGCGGCGCTATCCCAAGCACAAATGGCCAGAGAAGCCCTAACTCAGCAAACCACGCACGTCCACTCGCCGCGCTCGTCCTGAAATCCCGACAGAATCCGCCTCGTTGCCACGCGCTCCAATTCCGCGCGCATTTCGCCCATCACAGCTTCGCTGATATTGGCGACCACCACGTCAAATGAACCACTGCGCACCGCGTCCGCGCTGCCCACGAAGAAGGGCGCAACTCTTGCCGCGTCGGGATCGATGTCGCACGCGACGACACGACCCGCGCCCAGTAACTTCGCCGCAATGGACAAGATTCCGGAGCCGGAGCCGACATCGAGCACCGCGTCGCCCGGCCGGATGACGTGTTCCATCGCCTCCAGGCACAGTTGTGTGCAGGGATGCTGCCCGGTGCCGCACTGCAACCCGGGATTGATTTCGAGGCGGAAGCGGCCCGGCGGCGTGGGTTCGGTGCGCCACGGCGCCACGATGAAGAATTTCTCGCCGGCCAGCACTGGCGGCCAAGCATCTTGAGTGGCGCGCACCCAGTCAACATCCATCGTCGGCCGCGCCTCGCCGAATTGCTGTGCGGCTCCCGCGTCCTCAAAGAACGCCTCCACGAAGCCGTCGCCTTCGATGACGCCTAGCGTTCCGGCTTCCCACAGGTCGGCCAGGAGACCGTCGTGGCCCTCGGGCTCCACTTCAATTCGAACGGAAAACATCAGCGGACAGATTCGATGTCGTCGGCCTTCGCTCGATCCTGTTTGGCGCCCTCTGTATCGCCCAGCTTATCCTTGGCCAGGGCGCGGGCGCGGTAAACGTAAGGCGCGTCGCGCCGTTGCGCCACTGCCTGGTCGTAATCCTCAATCGCCTTCTGATGCTGACCGAGCGATTCATAAGCCTGGCCACGCTGATAATAGCCGTCGGTGGTCGCCTGCACCTGGATGGATTTACTCAGATTTTCGATCGCCTTCTGCGTGTCGCCACGCTCGTGATAGATCGCGCCGCGCTCGTTGTACGCCGCCGCCAGATCGGGATTGAGGTCCAGCGCCTTGTCCAGATCGGCCAGCGCCAGCTCGATCTCCCCCAGAAAGTGATGCGCGATGCCGCGCTCGAGATATGCTTCGGCGAGTTGCGGCATGATGCTCACGGCCCGATCGAAGCGCGTGACTGCCTCGCGATAGGCGCCTGGCTGCATCTTCTGCATCCCCGCCTGTAGTTGCGCCGTGGCGCGCTCCGGCGCGCTCGCAATGTAAATGTACACGCCCCACCCCGCTCCGGCCAGCGCCATAATGCCGATGGTTCTCTTGATCAGCCGCCGCTGCTGGCGTTTTTGCGCGGTGATGGGCGAGCGCCGGCTGGCTCCCTCCGGCAGAGGCTTTATGCTGTTCCACCAGCGCGTGAGAAAGGACCCAGCGCTCATGATTCTTTAGAGCTCCGCCACGCGGCGCTGAACGAAGAGGAAGTACATACCCAGCACCGCTAGCAAGCACCCCGTCCACGCCATCGTGACCGGAGCTGTAAACGCGGGGATCAGCCACCCCAGCACCAGGCTGCCCACCGGCATGCCGCCGCGGAACGCCACGTTATATACGCTCATCACGCGCCCCCGCATCTCGTCTGAGGCCACCGCTTGCACCAGCGAGCTTACCATCGACAGCGAGATCATCAGCGCCGAGCCCGACAGGAAAATCAAAGCGTAGGACAGCGGCAGGAACTTCGACACAGAGAAGCCCAGGATCAGCGCGCCCCACAAGATAAGGACCATCAGCACCGCGCGTCCCTGGCCGCGTATTTTCCCAACACCCGCGACAACCAGGGCCCCGCACACCGAGCCGGCGCCCGAAAAACTCAGAAGTCGTGTGAACGTAGTCGGGCCGCCATGCAACACGTCTCGCGCGAATACCGGCAGGAACGTAAGCAACGGGATGCCCAGCAGCGTCATGCCAAACGCCAGAATGATCAAGGCGTCCATCCCCGGTTTTTCGCGGATGAACCCGATGCCTTTCCGCATGCTGTTCAGGATGGGCTCGGTCGACTTTGCCGGAATGAAGCGCACGTTAATCAGGTACAGCGAAATGATCACGGCAATGAAAGAAAGCGCGTTCAAGCCAAAGCACCACTGCGCGCCCAGTCCGGTCAGCGCCAGTCCTCCGAGCGTGGGTCCGATCACGCGCGCCAGGTTGAACTGGATGGAATTCATCGCGATCGCGTTGGGTATGTCCTCCCGGCTCACCAGGCTCGGCAGTAACGCCGAATAGGCGGGCCCGCCAAACGATTGCGCGACTCCCACGATAAACGACAAGCATAGGATATGCCACACCCGCACCACTCCGAATGCGACCAGCAATGTTAAAATCGCAGCCGTCGTCATCTGGATGTACTGCGAGCCCAGCAGCAGGTTCTTGCGGTTGGTGCGGTCGGCGAACACCCCGCCCACCAGCGAAAACAAAATGATGGGCACCTGCGCCAGAAACGCGTCCAGCCCCAGGTAGAGAGATTTGTGCGAAAGATCGTAGACCAGCCACGCCTGTGCGGTGGTCTGCATCCACGTGCCGATGGTCGACAGGCACGCGCCCGTCCACATCAGGCGGAAATCGCGGTATTGAAAACTTCTGAAGACGCGACGAAGCAAGGAAACCTAGATTCTAACAGGGACTCCGGTTCTCAGTACACTTCAAAGCAAAAGACCTGACTGGAGTTGTTGGGCGAAATGGTATACTCCCCGTCCTCGAGCGGCTGAGCCGCTTCCACTTTGTAGAGGTTTCCATCCAGCTTTGTCACCGACAAGTAGAGCGGGCGGGCGTTGCCGCGCCGCTTGCCCCTGGATACCGTCACTTCGCGGCGTCCGCCTTTTACTTCCATCCGGTAGAGCTCCAGCCGTCCGGGAATGACCTTTTCGCTCTGGATCAGGAAGATGGGTTCGGCCACCGGGGTGCGGGCGGGCGAGTTGGCCCCAGGCACCGAATACACAGCTTCGTCCTTTTTCGAGTCCTCCTTGGCGTCGGCAGCCTCGGTAGGCACCAGGTTATCGGCGTGAACCAGATACAGCAAGTCGGGTTTAGGCGGACGCGGCCCGTCATATTTTTCGGCGCAGAACGCCACGGCCGCGAACATCATCAACACAAAAAGACAGCGCATTCGCATTTCGTTTCTATTTTAGTTCACTACGCTCACGGTTGCGTCGCCAGCGCTGTGGAGTCGCTCAGTTCTCCCGGAGGCAAAGAAGAAAACACAGGAAAAGCCTCGAAGTTTAGCGACAAACTGACTATCGGGATCGAGGAAGTGATCTCGACGAATCCCGTAAAGTTTTGAAGGCCCAGCAGGGGACCCAGGTTGGCGGCTCCATGCCCTCCGGGCAGCAGGGTCAAACTCGTGCTGCCAAGTTTCACTCCCGCCGAGCTAACGACGGTAAAGGTAACAAGGGCGGACTGGGTGGAGGCAGGATTGGCATAGGCAACCCCGGTCCTGGTCTCGGCGAAAGACACAAACTTCGTGGCTGGAACCGTCATCGCGTTCACTCCGGCCTCCCCCGCGGGCACACCCTGCTGGTACAAGCGATAAAGCAGGCTCGCCCTGATCGGGCCATTACACATAGCCTGCGCCCAGCCCTGGGCGACCGGCGCATTCAGATCGGCCTTGCTCACGTCGTGAAAGGATTGCCCAGTGAAGGGTATCGGTGCGGCTCGAAACCGTTCCTACGCCAAACGGGACCAACAGTGGCGCTCCGGAGTCGGTAAAGAAATTGGTCACGCAAGTGACGGCTTCCGGAGAATAGTTGACATAAGTGAGGGTGGTCTGCCAACCGCCTCCCAGGGCGAGCTGAGAAAAATAATAGGTCGCTCTGCAAACGCCCACGCTGCCAGCGGAGAAAATGCCTTCGATTTCGCCCGTAGAGAGCGCACGGTTGTAGATTTGCACCTCATCCACAGTCCCTCTGAAAAAGCGATTCGGCGTCCCTCCTCCCCATGAGAAGCCCATGTGAACGTCCCGGGTGTTATTGGCAGGCGTCGAAAGAGGGGCACTGCCTTGAAGCACCCCGTCCACATAAAGCACGACCGCGCCGCCGTTCCAGGTGCCGGCTATGTGGTGGAAATTGCCGTCCAGCACGTCCCCGGCTGACGTCACGCCAAAAAAATTTGTACTTCCGGCGCCTCCCGCTCCGATCGCGAAATATATCGTCCCAGTGCTGCTGTTGATTTGGAACAGCCATCCCGTGGAATCGGTCCAGCCGTGTGATTTGTCGACAACCAGGGCTTGGTCCTGGGGCTGATTCTTGATCCCTCTCATCCAGAAGTCCACGGAGAAGCCCGTGCTTTGGACATTCAAATTTGCATTGTGGGCAATGGTCACGCCATCGGCATCGGTACTAAAAGTGAAGCCTAGGCCGACTTTCGCCGTAGTGAAGAACATGTTCCCTAGCAGCACTCCGTTATTGCTCCCGGCAACATTATTTGCGTTCCCATCGCCGGCCACCAGCCGACCATGCCACTGGGAGGCGGGCTACAGAGCTGCGCCTTCGCTGGCCCTGCAAGGGTCGATGCCAGCAAAAGTAGAATCAGATTCCATCGGCTCCCCACTGCCATTGCGGCAGCCGACTTTCTTGACCGGGATGCTGTTCCTACTGGAATGGATTTGAGCATTTCAGCGCCTTTCACGGGGTGTTGCGGTTTTCGACAGTGCGCGACGCAACAGCCACATCCCGAAGCGTACCTTCAAGTTCAATCGAGAAATTCAATCCAGTACTTGGACGAATTCCGCGATGATTCGGTAACGCTCTTCTTCCGGTTTCAGCTCCCACGCATCGAACTCCGGATTGAGAGGTTCGAGAAGAATTTCGCCATGGGTCCATTGATCCCCGGAATACACTTTCTTACTTCGATAGCGCTTGACCGTGTAACGGTCGTCCGCGCCAGCTCCCAATTCCTCGGCCAACACCAGCCGTCCCTGCCGAGAGCCGGTGACTCCGCGCCGGAACACGCAGAGCGAGCCATCCGGGATCAATGGTTCCATCGAGCGGCCCACGATCCGGGCCACGAACATCTCAGGCGCCAGGCGCATGCCCAAGGGCGCTTCTTCCCATCCTTCGGCTTCCACCGTCCGGTTCTCGAGAAACGCCCCCGCCGCGACGGCCAGGGAATAGCGCGGCAGATGCGTCACAAACGGCTGCTCGGTCGATCGCACGTGCTGCCGGTACAGGCGGTTCAGAGCGCGGTCGAAATTCTCTACCATCGCCTCGCGGCGGTCCGTGACGCGCATCGTATTGGACAGCGTGTCCTCGAATTTGGCCAGCAGCTCCGCCGCGCCCATCTCAGAGGCTTTCGAGGCTAGATCGTTTTCGAGCGCCGAGAGCACCTCGGATTCATCGGGCGCGACGCGATCCCAATCGCGCCGCAACCTCACGTACAGGCGGTCTGCCGCTGGATCTTCGAGCAATACACCGGCGCTCGCGGGCTCCTGGCCAGGCAACTCGATGGTGAGAAGCGAATAGCGCCCCGAATGCGTTACCGTGGCAGACATGTTCTCTTATCCGCCTTATCGGACGATTCCGGCGCCAATCACGGCGCAGAGGCGTAGTAGCCCTTGCGCGCGCGGACTTTCACTTCCGGCAAGGAAACCTTTACGTTGATCTCGCGGAACGGCTTGCCCGAGTTAGCGGCCGCATCGGGGATATAACGCAGTATGTACTGCGTGGTGATTTCGCCGGCTACATTCGCGATCGAGTGGAAGATCGAGTTCGACAGCGCCGAGGCAAACCCGCCGGTGCCCACCTTGAAGGCGAAGTTCCCTTCATCGGAAGGCGTCGAGGTGAACCCCTGCACGTCCTTGTACACGTCCTGCAGAGGATACTCCACCCGGCCGCCAGTCTCCTCGGCCAGCCGCACCAGGTTGGCGTTGCCCTCGCTGGTGAATCCGTAGGATGTCGTGCTGATCCCATAGATAGTCACGAGGTTCCGTTGCGCGATCTCCAGCACCTCGTCAAGCGTCTTCTTGCTCGCGTTGTCGTTGCCGTCGCCGATCACGATCAGCACACGCCGCGGCTCCACTGGCTCGCCCTGCACCAGCGCGCGCCGCGTGCAGGCCATGTAGATGGCGTCGTAAAGCGCGGCCCCGCCCCCCGGTTTCAGGTCCCGGATCTTAGCCACCAGCGGATCCGGATCCGTGGTTGTGTTTACCATCAATTCCGCCTGATTCCCGTAGCCGATCAGGTAACCGGAGAACTTCTCCTTGCCAGGCAGTAGCGTCAGGACCAGATCGGTAGCCGCACCCTGAAAGTTTTTCCACTGTGCACGGCTGGAGTTGCTCAGGTCCACCAAAAATCCAACCACCACCGGCTGATTGCGTTCACGCGAGAAGAATTCGATGCTCTGGGGTTTCCCCTGTTCGAGTATCTGAAAATCCTTCTGCTCCAGGTTAGAAATGAAGCGTCCCTTGTCGTCGGTCACCGTCACAGGCACGATCACCTCGTTCACCTGCACGCGGATCGGTGGGGTGGGCTGTTCGGCCTGCCCAAAAACAGAAACGCCGCTGCACGACAAACCGCACAAGAAGCCAACGACAACCCGCAGTGACATAAAGGAAGCCTGCACCGATTATAAACCAATCTCGCTGCAAGCTACCCGGGAAACTTGAGGCTCAAGGAACCAAGTTGGGTAGGGGTTTGGGATTTTCAGGGGTTTAGGGTTGGGAGTTAAGGGGGGAAACTGTTAGCGGAACAACTAGAGTTCCTTGAGCCATCGTGGTTTCCATACGCCCCTCTCTTAAGCAATCTCCGGCCCATTCCTGCAACCGAAGGTTAAGTCTAAGAAATTATGAATGTTAACGCGAATCAGCCTTTTTCGCGCGGCATCTAATACCGGAAAAACTTTCCAAAATCACTGCCGCGCACCGCTTTTCTAGTCGTTTCGGTCAGGGCCGGTTCACATCGGCCGGCGGTAGAGTGCTGGGGGGTTTCGATACGTGGCCGCTCTTGGCTTCGTCGAATTCCACATTGTTGTTCTGGAGGGTCATGCCTGTGGCCAAATCGATCTGGACTCGCGCTGCGGCATAAGCGGCCTCGGCGGTCACCTCATTGCCAGCGGCGGTCGCCAAATCGCGCTGGTCCTGAATTACCTGGAAAACAGTGGTAGCGCCCAAGGCAAGCTTCTTTTGATCGGCGTCCACGGTCTGTTCTTCCAGGACCCGCTGTTTGACAGCCGCCTGATACTGCGCGCGCGCCTGTTGGACCGCGATGATCGCGTTCTGCACGTCCACCCGGATCTGGTTAACTTGCCGCTGCACCTGTAATTGGTTTTGACGAAGATTCAGCGTGGCCGTGGCGAGATTTGCTTGCGCGGCGCGATTCCCCAGCGGGATGTTCAGGTTCAAGCCAATCGAGTATGTGGGAAAGTTGCGCCCGAATAACTGGCCCAGGATAGACCCATATCCACCCACGAAGAACGGATCGGCTATTGGCGGACTCTGCACCAGGCCCTTCGGCGTAACTTCGCAAAGAGTAGTATTGGTCCCGCACGGGCCAAAGATCGTGTTCTGCGTCCCAGCCAGCGCATTGCTCCTCACGTCACCGACCGCGTTGAGCGTCGGCAGCATCGCGTTTCGGGTGCCCTTGAGAGCTATCTGCGCGTTGTCGATCTGAATCCGGCTCTCCGCCAGATCGGGCCGGTTATCGAGTGCCCGCGACACCAGGTCCTGCATCGGTTCCACCGCCTCCACTTCGGGGATGCGGATCGGGTCGGTCGCGACAATGCGCACCTCCGCGATGGTTGGGCTTGCCAGCCCGTTCCTGCTCAGCGCGCTTTTGAGAACCGTCTCCTGCTGCTGCACAGCCGATTGGGCTGCCACCAGCGCCTGCTGGTCAGAGGCAACCTGAGCTTCGGCGCGCACGATCTCGATGGGCGCCAGCGTCCCGATTTCAACCTGCTTCTTGTTGTCGTCGTACAGCTTCTGCGACACATCCAGAGCTCTCTTTTTCACGTCCACATTCTGGTTGGAGGCCACCAGATTCCAGTAGAGTTGCACCACGTTGGCCACGGTATTGAGCAACTGCTGCCGGAAGACATAATCGGCCGCCTTGAGGTTATTTTTCGCGATTCGTATGGTTCGATTGTTCAACGCCAGACCAAACCCCTGGAGCAGAGGTTGGGTAACTTGTAAGTCCAGAGCTGATGTTGTGGCTGGATTGATGGTGTTGCGAAACGAGTTCTGCTCCTGAGCGATATTGTTATAAGCGAGGGAAACGGAGCCGCCCGTCGGAAAGGCTTGCGAAATGCCGAAATTGGCGGTCTTGTTGGCCGTGATTAGGGCCTCGGTTCCGGTGGTGACCGTATTCGATTGCGGGTTGGTGGTGTGGCCGAAGTTCAAGGTTCCCGTCAGCGTCGGGTCATAGCTCAGACCCGCGCCCAAGGGGCTCGGCGAGTTAACCGAGGCCAGGCCGCTACTGGCGCTCCCCAGAATTGAGCCCGCGCCGGACGGGATGCCGGGCTGTACGCCGGTGGGAATGCCTTGAATCGCCGCGCCCGCCTTGGCCCGTAACAGATCCGCCTCCGCCAGCGAAAATTCATACCGCTCCAGCTCTATATCCAGGTTATTTTCGAGCGCCAGCGCAATGGCGTCGGACAGGGACAGGTATAGAGTCCCGGCGCGCACCAGCGAGTCCAGGCGGCTCGAGTTCGATACGTTAACGGGCGGCACCGTCCGCGCCTCATAAGGGCGGGTGAGGGTCGAATACCAGTGCGGCCGCTCGGACTCCAGTTGCGGTTCCCGCGAGTTATCTTGTCCAGAATTCTGTTGGGCGAAACCCTGCGGCGCGGACACCAGCAACACACACAGCAAGGCGAGGGAAGATTGAACGTGTTTCATAGAATGTTCCTTAAAAGACGATGATTCCGAGCAAGTAGTTTCCTCACTACCCAAATGGCAGAGTGGCGGCGTTATTCCGCGGATTCTCAAGCGCTGAAGCCGTCCCACTAGTTTCGCACGCCGGGCGGTATCGCGTGGGGGCCTTGCTATAGTGGATTTCGTGTCCGAGACAGTGATGGAAATCTTCCGCGACACCGGGGCCTACCTCAACGGGCATTTTCGCCTCACCAGCGGTCTCCATTCGAGCGAATATTTGCAGTGCGCCCTGGTGCTTCAGCATCCGGCCCAGGCCGAACTCTTCGGGCGCGAGCTGGCCGCTCAGCTCCCGGCCTGCGACGTGGTGGTCTCGCCCGCCATCGGCGGATTGATCATCGGTCACGAAGTCGCACGCGCCAAAGGCGTCCGCTTTCTGTTTACCGAGCGCGATGCCGGCAAGATGACGCTCCGGCGCGGCTTCTCGGTCAAGCCCGGCGAAACCGCGCTGGTGATTGAAGACGTCGTCACCACCGGCGGCAGCACCCGGGAGGTGATCGACGTGCTGCGTTCGAGCGGCGCGCGTGTGCTCGCAGCTGCGTCGGTCATCGATCGCAGCGGTGGACGCGCCGATCTCGGGGTCCCGCGCCTTGCGCTGGCGACGCTAGACGTGATCGCGTATGAGCCCGAGGATTGCCCGCTCTGCAAGCTGGGCGTCCCTGTCGAAAAACCCGGATCGCGCGCCGCATGAGGCGGCTGCGTATCACCGTCGCCTATGACGGGACAGATTTCCATGGCTGGCAGGTGCAGCCCGGCCTACCCACCATTCAGGGAACCATCGAAGCG
>Ga0210384_10007845_pt1 | contig 11224 bp, 9 predicted proteins | sample IncBWH2MmetaG_FD_160574 | JGI IMG/M metagenome (GOLD analysis project Ga0210384, IMG submission 160574) | Forest soil microbial communities from Barre Woods Harvard Forest LTER site, Petersham, Massachusetts, United States - Inc-BW-H-2-M | ecosystem: Environmental > Terrestrial > Soil >...
GCCATCCGACTCGCTCCGGTTCATGCTCCAGACGACGTGCCCCGATCTGTCGGGCCGCCCAGGGACGAGCGAGGGTTCTCCGAAACCACCGGGGCCACGTGTCCGGACCCCATCGTCGGGCCGGGATCCGCCGCCTTTCGGTCCAGCATCCGTGCCGCCAACCGTCGGGGTGCTCGAGCGGGACTCTACGAGGGAGAGGACTTCCGGCGACGGCCGGAACGGAGGCGGAGGTCGACCCGCGTCGCGCCCCGGCGACTCGCGGCGCTGACCCGCCGACCGGCCTGCTTCATGTCCCGTCCGACGGTCTCCGCGCCGGCCACAATCTTGCGCCCGGCACGGCCCATCCCGATCTTGATGTCGCGTCCGGCGGTCTTCGATCCGCGAACGACCCTCTTCTCGATCCCCTTGCCACGCTCTCTCATCGGCATGTGCACACTCGGATGGGCGAGTCAGCCTCCCGCGCGGGTTAACCTCCTGCTTGAGTCGAGTTGAGGGGACGGACCGGTCGTCGAGGCTGACGGCCGGAACGGACGAGCCCGATGGGGGAACGAGCCGAACCGGAAAGGCATCCGCATTTATACGTATAGTGACCATGGTATGAGCGTGCGACGGGCTACTCCCCCCACCGCGTCCCGCGCCGATGTCGTCGAGCCCGAGTCAGGAGGGGTCGGCGTTGGACTCCCCGCCAGCGCCTCCCATGGCGAGGGCGCAGGACCGGGCGCCCCGACTACCCTCAAGGATGGAACGACGGGAAACCAAGAGCCGTCGAGTCCGACGGCCGCCGCCCCCATGGATGAGGTAACGCTGGCGTTCGCGACCTGGATGGACGCTCAGGGAGTGCCCCGTACTCTCTCGGAGTCCGTCGTTCAGGCGACAATCTTCTGCGCCGCCGATGGCGAGCGTGCCCGTCAGAGGTTCGTCTTCCAACGCGAGGGCGAGACCGTCCATGCGGTGGCGCCGGTCTACTGGCCATTGCTCATCTTCCGCTCGCCGGAGTCGTCCAGGGTGCTCGTGTTCGACGGCACCGGGCTCTGGAAACGGTCGTTCCAGCACACCTTGCTCCCCCCTCTCGACGCGTGCCGAGCAGAACTCTCGGACCCTCCCCCCGTGGGGGACCTCCCCGGATACCTGCGAAACATTCGGTCGATCGTCCTGGGCCCAGCCGGCTCCGAGACCCTGACGGTGGAGGGCTTCCTGCCCATCGACGCCCCCCTCTTCTCCGACATTATCGCTCAATCGGCGTTCCGAACCGAACCCCTCCCACCGCATCCTGGGTTCCTTCCGACCCGGCATCCGGTGGCGTGGTACGAGGCTACGGTGTCCCAGATCGCCCGTTCTATCTCGCAATTCGACGCCGAGCTCGGCGAGCTCGGAGAGCTGAGGGCCGAGGTGCAGCGCGTTTGTTCCGCGACGCTCGACCGCATCACGGCGGAGCGGAGGGGCCTAGAGTCGGAGCTGCGAAACCGGATCCGATTCTACGCCCACGCCGAAATGGAAAGGGAGGCGGAGACGCTCCACCGGAGCATCTGGGAGCAGACGATGGGCGACCTGGACCGGGTCCGCCAGGCCAATGCCGCGATCGCAAGCTCGCGTGCCTCCGCGGCGACGGCCGAAGAACTCTCGAAACGGGTATCGGCGGCCGGCGGGGACGGAACCCTCTGGCGGGACCGCGCCCGCCAGGCCCGCGAAATCGAACGGGACGCCATCAAGGAGATCCGGGGGGCCCGAAGCGCCATCGAGCTCCTCCACGAGCGGGAGCGGCAGGCCTTCAATGTCCTCACCGACCGAGTCGCGCTCGTCGAACAACGGGCCGCCAACGACCTCGCCTCTTTCGACCTGCAACAGGCGGAGGTGGAGGCGGCCTCAGCCGAGCTGTTCCACGCCCTCGACGCTCAGACCCATCGGACGATGTCCGAGCGCGGACAGATCGCCGCCCACCTCGTGGAGCTCCCCTCCCTCGCCGGAGTCCAGACCCTCTGGTTCCCTCTCTGGGTGGCCGAGCTGACCGGACCGAAAGGTTCGAGGTTCCGAGTCTTCCCCCCGATGCAGCTCCGCACGGGCATGAAGGTCGGGGAGTCGATCAAGACGCTCTTTGGGGGCGTCGTGCTCCCCCTCGAGTCCCGGACCGCCCGGTTCGAGGAAGCCCTCCGAAGTACGCTCGAAACCGCGCTCGAGCACGACCCGTGGTTGAACACGGCGATGGGCCAAATCGTGCGGGCCGCCGACGCGACCGCGGATCCCGCGTTCCTTCAGCGGCTCACCCTCGGTCTCCAGGAACTCCGGCAAGCGGGGTGGATCACTCCCGACCAGGAGCGCGGCTACTTCGAGTCCTGCTCGCAACACTTGAGAACAAGGCCCATGGGAGAAACTCCCCGCGAGGCCCCGACGTTCGCCCGCTCACCCGGAAACCTCGCCCAGGGTAGCTGACCCCCGGGCCGATCTATCGCTTTCGGCCACCGCTACTGACCGAGCTCCTCCCGGTAGGAAACCTACGGGCCCCGATCTCTCCGAATCGACTGGGCATCTATCCGTCGGTTCAGGGGTCAGACGGGCCCGCCGGGATTCGAACCCGGGTCCGAGGCTCCGGAGGCCTCTGTGATATCCAAGCTATACTACGGGCCCGCGTCGGCGTTGACGACGAGTTGGTCCGGCTTTTGACCTTTGGGACCGGGAGACGCACCCCAGGTCACTTGGGTGGGAGCCTGGCAGCACAGGGGACCGGCGATCGGGATGTCCCGAGGATCCGAGGCATGCGCTCGGAGAGACGCGCCATCCAACCGGAGCCGTCATCTCCGCGCGACCTTCGTGAAGGGAGGGGGAAGTCGATGACCGAACGCGGGGGGGCGCTCGGAGCTCCAACGCGCAGGGATCACGCCGGCTCGAAGGACTCATCTGCCGGGACTGGCACGGTCCGTCGATGAACGTCGCCGACTCGCCGATCGAGTGGATCCCGGGTCGTTCTCTCACTCGGTGGTTCGTCGGGATGGAGCTGGTGGTGGTCTGCACCCTAGGTGGAACGTACCTGCTCCTCGAGTCAGTGCTCAGCTCCGCGGGCGTGGGGGTGCTGTCGCCCGGGATTGCCTTCGTGGTCACGATGATCTCCGCGTTGGTGATGACGGCGTTCGTCCTCCTTTGGGGCATGATGGTCCCCTACCCGGCATGCCGACTCGGTCTGTCGGCCGCTGGGGTTCGGATCGATTATGGGGCTCGCTCGGAGTTATTCCCTTGGGATCAGGTCCTGCGCCACGAGGACCGCCTGATCAGCACGACGCGTCGACTTCGCATCCCGGTGGCGTTCTCGTTGACGCCATATCAAGCGGGACGAGTGGCGTACCTTCGACCTCGGGGACTCTAGGGTCCCAGCGTAGTTCTAACGTGGACCCGCCCGTTTCCTCGACGGGGGCAACTCGTGTCCAACCACCGGACCGGTAGATGTCCCGGTCTTGCGTCCCCCCCCCCGAACGTTCATCCGAGCCGAACGCATGATGTCGATCGGTGTGGGCAACTCGGAAGCATCATACTCGACGAGCCGGCGTCGTGCTCGTCCTCGGCTTCAGCGTGGCCCTCATCCTCCCGCAAGGGGTGATCGGCGTTAGGCCGGCGACTCAGCTTCCTGAGGTCCGATTATCCGACCTACAGAACGTGGCCAACGCCGGTTCGAATCCGCCCGCGGCGTCCGCGCCGACGATGGCCTACGACCCGGCGGACGGGTACACCGTCCTCTTCGGCGGTGCTGAGAACGGGAATCTCAACGAGACGTGGACGTTCGCGCGGGGGTCCTGGACCGATCGTTCGTCCTCAACCAGTCCGCCGCCGTCCAATGCCGGCAATGGGCTCTCGATGACCTACGATCCCGCGGATGGGTATGTCCTCCTGTCGGAGGACTCTCAGACATGGAGCTTCCACGGCGGTGCGTGGACCAACCGAACGGCCGCAGCCGGGGTTCACACGGGAATCGGTGGCGGGTTCATCGGCTTTGACCCGAACCTCAACGCGACGGTACTCTTTGGAGAGAATTTCTCTTCGTTCCACTCCTACACCTGGCTCTATCAAAACGGAGTCTGGGAGAATGCCACAAGGGGTTCGCAGCCTGGTTTTTCCTCCTCGGAAAACCTCGTCTGGGATTCGACGACCAGTCAACTCGACCTAATCGGGTGCGCCTCAACCTTCGCGTTCGAGAATGGTAGCTGGACCGCGCTACCTCAGGATGGCTCTACCTGCATCACCGGTGGCGTGAACGTAGCGGACGACCCGGTCGTCGGCGGCCTCCTCGCGTACGGGGGATCGGGAGGGATCGACTTTGGGACTGGAGGCCCGGGCGTGACGTGGACATACATAGACCACACGTGGGCTTCGAAGAACATCACTCCCTGCCCACAGATCGCCGGCGGTGGCGCAGGTATGGCATTCGACGCGGGGGCCCGCGAGGTGATCCTGTTCGGCGGATTCGGTCGCACGTACTCGGATCAGACCTGGACATTCGCCAACGATTCGTGGAAGAACGTCACGGCGCCACCGTTCCCTCCCATCGGGGTCAACCTTGCGGCCGTGTTCGAGATTGTCGGGGGCGTGGTCTTAGTCGCCGTCCTGATCGCGGGGGTCGCGATCCGACGACCCGGAGCAACCCGCCGGCGGAGACCATGACTTGGTCAGATTCGCCGAAGATGGCGCGACGGAAGGGCGGGCGATTCAGTCAGGTGGTTTGGGGAGTGGTTTCCCGTCGAGTTGAACTCGAAGGCCGCCGCGAACATGGGTTGAGGAGTTGGCGTCAGGTGGAGCCGAGTCCAGTGCCCGCCACCCCATTCCCAGGTGTCGTTGTGGATCGCCCGGACACGGCCGGTTGTCAACATCCTGCTCTCTGGGGGCGACGAGCGGTCGACTTTTCTCGAGAATCGGGGGGTTCACGGGCGCCTGTCTAGTCCCCGCCGGAGGAGGGCTGGGCTGGGGAAGCAGGCCCGATACGATGGGTCAGCGAAAGGGCCTCCATTCCGATGAGAACTAATGCGAGTCCGATGACGCCCGAGCCCCCGTCGATCGTAAATCGCTCGATAATCGATCTCGACTCACTGACGAAGAAGGCGAGCAGCTGGAGGACCGACCAGAGGGCTCCGATCGCCACGACTTCCCAGCCCACGATCTCAAACCGAGTTCTAGTCGTCATTGGCTTCATCGACGAGCGGTACGACGACTGCCCAATAACCAACAGCGTTCTCATGTCCCGGGGCAAACCGAAATGTTCCCGGTTAGCGGCCGTGGGCTGCCCTTCGGTGATCGACCATCGCATCGGTGATCGTCGTCGCTTCCGCCTGGTGGAAGGGTTAGTTCGATCGATTCAGGGCATTTCGAGTGCGGAATTAGTCCGTAGCGATAATAATAGGTGACATTTATATAGTGACGGGGCCAGACTCGGCGGGGTACCGCCGTTGCCGTCTCGGTGCTCAGCGACGCGGCCACGAGTTCGTCGCGGGCGACTCCCGATTCCCTCGGGTTCACGCCAATTTCTGCGTTCGAACGCGGTGGGACTCCAACGCCCGGCCTCAGATCGACTAACCGCGGTTATCGACGTCCACCCACAGAAGAGGAAAAACATGAACGGCAGAAGGCAACGCAGCCTAGGGGAGTGGGCCAAGGACCGAACGAGAACGGCGATCGGAGCCAGCATCGCGGTGGGGGGCACCATGGTGCTTCTGCTGTCCATCTTGGCTCCCGCGGCGGGCGGGGCGGTGCATGCGAACACGATGTTCGGTCACTGGACCAACCTCTCGAAGACGAGCCGTGGACCTCCGACGGCTCGGCAGGCGTTCGGCATGGCGTACGATCCCGCCCTCGGCGCCGTGGTGATGTTCGGGGGCCAGGACACCTATGGCACCCCGCTCGGGGACACGTGGGAGTGGTCGAGCGGCCACTGGCGCCTGATCAGCTCGGGCATGGGTTCGAACTCGTCCACCTCTCTCTCCCCCGCAGCCCGCTGGTCGGCAGGCCTAGTCTACGATCCAGCCCTCCATGGCGTACTCTTGTTCGGAGGTCAGAACGGCTACATCAGCTCCTGCGGAGCCTCGTGTGCGTTCGGCGACACCTGGCTGTTCACGGCGAAGGGTTGGAAGATGCTCAGTCCATCCTCGTCCCCGCCGGCGATGTCGGTCGGGGCCCAAATGGCCTACGACAGTCACGATGGGTACGTGTTCCTCCGCGGGTCCCCCGCCGGCGTGTCGACCGTCCACGTCGTCTACAGCTTCGCGAATGGAACCTGGACCAACCTGACGTCCTCGATCTCGGGCGGGCTTCCGAATGGGGGGTTCTTCGTTTCGAACGATGTCCACGACGGGTACCTGTTGCTCGTAGGGGACGACTCCGGATGCACGGGCACCGGTGCGACGTGGGCCTACCAGGGTGGAGTCTTTACCAACGTGGGCGCGAACCTGACCACGCTTCCAACGGCGAGCATGGGATCGGGGGCGATGACGTACGACCCGCTCGCCCAAGCGGTCGTAATGACCGGCGGTTACACGGCATCCTGCACGGTCGTCGACCAGACCTGGATGTTCCACAACGGCAAGTGGAGTGACATCACGAACCGGGTGGGGACCCTTCCCGGTCGTTGGGATTCCCGGATGGTGTTCGACTCGGCGCTCCAGGCAGATTTCACCTTCAGCGGAAACGAGGCTATGGTCGGAGGATCGAACAGCTTCGGGAGCGACACCTGGTCCGTGCACCTCTAGTGGGGTCCGGAACGCCGTGCGATCGCCAACTATTTCCAGTGCTCGGGCGACAGGGTTCCCGCGTGGGTCGGGAAGCCGTTGAGGCTCCGGTCGCGCCCTCACCGCTCGCGCCTATCGATCCAGGGAATGGCCCACAGGAGGAATCCCTCGTTCTTCGCCGGCGGGGAGCCCACCCGGTCGCGGAGACGTCTCAGTTCGTCCTCGTTGGCCTGGCGTTCGGTGATGTCCTGGACGGTACCGGTGATGCGCGCCGCGCGGCCGTTCTCGACGCCGGAGACCTGAAGTCGAGCGAGGACGGTGCGCCGCTCTCCCCCGGGGAGGACCAGGCGATACCGCGTCTCGGACGGCACGAGATTCGCCGGATCCGTCGAGTGGATGGCCGCCTTGAGCTGACGGAGAAACCGGTCGCGATCGTCCGGGTGCACGTGTTCGAGGGCCCTGTCGAGGACGATGGGGAACCGTTCGTCGCCGTATCCGAATATCCCGTACATCTCATCGGACCAGATGGTCTTCTTCGAACCCACATCGAAGGTCCAATGGCCCACCTTGGCCAGGGAATTGGCGCTGTCAAGTTGGACCGTGCGCTCCTGAAGCATTCGCTGGAGCTCCTTCCGGACATGGTTCAGTTCGGTTTCCATCCGGTGGTGCTGGCTGACCTCGGCGGCCACCAGAAGCGCCGTCAGGGCCAGCGATCCGATGAACACCCGGAGGGCGAGGAGGGAATCGGCCACCGGCAGGGTCGCAAACGGGCCGAGACCCCCCACCGTCGCGACCACCGCGATCAGGGAAACTGTGCTCGTGGAGGCGGTCGCGCCCACCGGCCCTAGCCGAAACGACGCCCAAATGACAGGGGGGAGTACGATGAAGATCAGAGGGTACCCGCCACCGAAGGTACCGGCTCCCCAGGTGAACACCAGTAGCGCCGCGGCGACGGTGACGCCGCCGAGGCCCAGGATCTCTGTCCGGCCCGGGAACGCCGTCAGGGGTCGAGGTCCGGAGCCTTGGGCCGAGATAGCCAGAATGAGGGATCCGACCTCGATGGTCCCGATGGAGTCTCCGACCCAATAGGGACCCCACACCTGGAGAAAGTTGGCGGACGGGGCCAGGTGCGCCAAAGTCAGGCTGGTAGTGCCCACCGTCGCGGCGATTGTCGAGGCGACGAACCCGGAGAGCAGGGCGAAGGTCAGCACCGTGCTGGGTCGCTCCAACGCATGCTTTCCCAACGCATATCGATTGGCGAGGAATGCCCCGACGAGGGCCTCCATCGTGTTCCCCGACGCAATCCCGAGGGTGCTGGCGATGTCCCAAGTCGTGGTCAGATTCACCAGGAACGCCCCTGCGAAGACCGCGGGCCAGAGTTCGGAGCCCCCCAAGATCAGGGCCGCGATCGCGATGCCGGCGGGGGGCCACACCGCGCTGACGCTCGCATTGCCGACCGCGAGTGAAAGTCCGGCCTTGCCAGCCAGAAAATACACCCCGGCGACCAGGAGCAACGAAAAGGCGAGTCGCGCCCTCGGATTCGGAGCCGAAGCTGACACCGGTGCCGAGGCTGCTAGGGGTTCCCCAACTCGCTGCGGTTCCGTCATCGCTGAGTCCTCTAACCCAGGGGAGGTTGGGAGAGGGCGGTACAAGGCGAATATCGGCGGGAGGCCTCAAAATGGTATCCACGGCGTTCTCCGTCGAATTCGCGAGTGAGGCAGTGCGAGGATTCCCCCGACCGTTAGGCCTTGGTGAAGGATGGGGGTGAGCCGCCCGGCCTCCAACTCCTACTCTAGCCGACTATGTGCCTCCAGAAACCGGCCATCGCTTTCGCTGGCCAACCCGCACGCCCCGCTGGCCCGGTGGGCTCTGGGCCCATGCGTGAACGGTTGCTTGAAGGATCGGTGCCTGACCCACGGGGCAAAGCCACGCCCCCTCCTACCGGTGTCACGCGCATTGCGCCGTCCGAGCGTGACGCCTATGGTCACGCCTGATGGCCGGCGCTTCCAGTTCGTCCGCTCGCCACACCTGAGCCGGCTCAGGAGCAGGACGCCCTCTCTTTCCAGGGTGCCACCCGAGATGCAACCCCACTTCGGGGAGCGTGAGTCGCCTACCCCTCTACCGGATCGCTACCCACCGCAGCGACGCACCGTACGGAGTGGAGAGATTGAAAGCCGCGGTCGCGGGGGCTAGACCGTTCGGCCATGCTTGGATCGAAACATGGACGTAGGTCTTGATCCAGTAGGCATGTCCGACAACAAGCCAAGCGACGAGGTGAGGCATCAGATTGACTCGTCCCGAGTTGTAGACGGTTCCGAGCCAGGAGGATCCGAATGACAGGATGCTCGCGTTCGACCCCGGTCCGTAAATCGCGCTCCCGTTGGTGCGGTCAATGATGACCAATACGACCTGACCAGTCACGGAGCCCGCGCTGCACACCATCCACCCATAGGAGCAGCCGCCACCCGAGGCGCTAGAGTTCCAATCGATTGACCAGTTTGCGGCCAGGTGGTAAAGTGCCGAGTGCGAGATCGGCAATGCCAAACGGAAACCGGCGTTGGCATCCACATGCCTCGTCCCCCACGCAGTGGCTCTCACGCGCATCGACATGGCCACGGTCCCTGACGAGAGGTTTACGACCGGCGCCACTGGAACCTTCGTGGTCCCCGACATGCTGGAGTTCACCCAATCTCGGGCCAGTGGTGTCCCTGACAGGTAGGGCGGGCTGGAAAGGATCAGGGCCGGAACCGTTGCCCCGCTCGGTGCTGCCAGGAACGCCACCATCATGATGGACCCAACAACGATGAGGCTCATCCGAAGAGAAGATCTGCCAGGTCTCGGCATGCCGTTTCGACAAGCCAATGATGGTGATAGGGCTAGCCTCCCCGAACCCACGAGGCCGTACCGGAGTCATCCCATGCGGCGGGGCGCGACTCCGTTCAACGCACGCCCGAATTCTGGATAGCCCCGACCCTTCATGGTCCCTCTCGGGGTCGAACAATTGGATTTGCCCATCCCGCCCTACGGGGGGCAGCACCTACTCTGACCCGGAGGTGGCACGCACCCGTTTCACGGGACAGGCCCTGACCGGGCACTGACCACTTGTTCCTCGGCCCACGGGGTGCAACACAAAATGCATTTCTGGAGTTACTCGGAAACAGCGGAGAATGGCGCCTTGGACCCCGGTCCGATCAAGGTCGCAGATAACTGGCCCAAAGTCATATACGGGGAACCCCGAGTTCATGGTCGTCCCACGGGAATCGGTGGAGCTCTCGTGCAAGTCTCAGGGTCCGGGTCGGAATCTGTGCCCGGTCCGGCCATCCGACGAAAGGGATTCCCGGTATGGCAGCTGGGTGCGGTCGTGGCCGTGATCTGCGTCTTGGTCGCTCCGTTTGCCTCAGGTGGTTCAAGCGCTTCTTCCATACTAGTATTGAAGCCGCCGTTCACGGGCTCCACGGCATTCGTCGTGAACACCACTTCTCACGCGGGGTGCGCCGCGACGGTTATCGGAATACCCGCCGGGCAGTCGGCGATCTCAGGAAAGGGGGCGTTCGGTAGCCACGTCGCGGCCTCCGCCTGCCGGGCAGCAGTCAGCGGGACATCGTTTGTGGGGCTCTTCTGGTCAAACCCCATTTACAACGGGAGCTACGCGGAAATGACGACCAATCTCGTCTGGAACACTACGTTAAGCGGATCCCTCGGGGGCTCCCATCTGAAGGCCCAGGTCGATCTCCGGGCTTCTGGGTCTTGGAACACGACGGGCGGGACCTGCCACCCGGCCAAAGGTCATCCGGTCTCCTACTGTGTGCGCTATTCCATCGTGGAACTCAAGGCGCAGTTGGCACTCATCGACCAATCGACGGGGAGCCTGACCTACGGCGGCCTGTTCGACGTCGCCGCGGGCTATCGCCTCGTCGAGCCCTGCCGCGGCTCGAATTGCTCCACTCAGGTCACCGGCTCCTCCCCCTCCGGCTCTTTCACGGCGGCAAAGTACGCCCCGACTTTGTACCTCAACCGGTCACTGACGTCGGGGCATACCTACGACCTCTACCTCGTGATAACGGGGATCGCCGCAACGGCCTCGGGGGTCTATCTCGGGAAGTCGTTCCCCGGGGTCCACGGCTCCGCTTCTCTCGACGTCCACTCCGTGCTCCGGGCGATATCGCTGAGCTAGTTGCCGTTGAAACGCCTCGGGCGCACGCTCGGTTTTCTGAGAGGGCGACCGGCGATTCGGGTCCAGGGAATCCCGACTGGACCTCCGGTGGTTGTTAGAGCTCGGCGAGGTGGGCGAGTTAAGGGTTACACCCCGGGTCCGATTGCCGCCGCGCCCGAGAAGCGAGTCTCGGGAGGACCATCGGCCCACGACGGACCTTCCGGGCCGTAACCGGGGGGATCCTCGCTGGCTGCCCCCGGCGGGACGACTATCGGACGATGACCCAATTGAGAGCCCCGCCGCCCGGCGAGGCGAAATCGAACCAAGCGCCCGAGGAAAGCTGAGTGCCGTAGTACGAGTTACCGGTCGCCGC
>Ga0210384_10007846_pt1 | contig 11223 bp, 9 predicted proteins | sample IncBWH2MmetaG_FD_160574 | JGI IMG/M metagenome (GOLD analysis project Ga0210384, IMG submission 160574) | Forest soil microbial communities from Barre Woods Harvard Forest LTER site, Petersham, Massachusetts, United States - Inc-BW-H-2-M | ecosystem: Environmental > Terrestrial > Soil >...
TTCCAGCTATCGCACCCTGCCGGCGTTCACCAACATGGGCGCCACCCTAACGTACGCTCAGCTCGATGAACTCAGCCGCGCCTTTGCCGCGTGGCTGCAGCACAAATCGGGACTGGTTCGCGGCGATCGCGTGGCATTGATGATGCCGAATATCTTGCAATATCCGATTGCTCTGTTTGGCGCGCTGCGCGCCGGCATGGTGGTGGTCAACACCAATCCCCTGTATACGCCGCGCGAACTCGAACATCAATTGAAGGACTCGGGCGCAAAGGCCATCGTCATCCTCGAGAACTTCGCGCACGTCCTGCAGCAGGTGCTGGCACGCACAGATCTGAAAAATGTGCTCGTCACGGGCGTTGGCGATTTATTGGGAATGCCGAAGGGTCTGATCGTGAACTTCGTTTTGCGGCACGTGCGCAAGCAAGTTCCGCACTGGAGCATACCCGGTTCGGTATCGTTCAAGACTGTGCTGGGAAGCGGACTGGGACTCAAAATGGAACCGGTCAGCCTGGGTGGCAACGACATTGCGTTTCTGCAATACACCGGCGGCACCACCGGTGTCGCGAAAGCCGCCATCCTTACCCACCGCAACATGGTGGCGAACTTGCTGCAATCGCTGGCCTGGATCAGGCCTGCGCTGCAGGCGGGCGGAGGCCGCATCGTGATCACCGCGCTGCCGCTGTATCACATCTTTGCTCTCACCAGTAATTGTCTGGCGTTCCTGCCCTTGGGAGCCCGCAACGTCCTGATCACGAATCCACGAGATTTCCCGGGGTTCGTTGCGGAACTGAAGAAGTACAAGTTCAACTTCATCAGCGGCGTCAACACGCTGTTCAATGCCTTGCTGCACACGCCGGGATTTGCATCCGTGGACTTCAGCGCGCTGCGCGCAACGTTCGCGGGCGGCATGGCGCTGCAGGCGGTGGTGGCGGCGCGTTGGAAGGAAGTGACGGGCGGCACGGTAGCCCAAGGCTGGGGACTCACCGAGACCTCGCCCATGGTGACTGCCAATCCAATCGGTCTGCCGTTCAATGGATCGGTCGGACTGCCGGTCTCCTCAACCGACGTTTCCATTCGCGATGACGCCGGCCAGGAACTGCCCGTCAACGGCGTCGGCGAAATCTGTGTGTTCGGGCCGCAGGTGATGCGCGGCTATTGGAATCGTCCCGACGAGACCGAGAAGGTGATGTTCGGCGACTGGCTGCGCACCGGTGACATCGGGCGCATGGACGAGAAGGGCTTCGTTTACATCGAAGACCGCAAGAAGGACATGATACTGGTGTCGGGGTTCAACGTTTATCCCAACGAAGTTGAGAGCGTCGTGGCGGCGCATCCAGGCGTGCTGGAAGTCGCCGCGGTGGCGCAGCCCGATGAAAATTCCGGCGAGGTCGTCGCGCTGTTCGTCGTGAAGAAAGATCTAAATCTCACGGCCGAAGCGTTGATCGCCTTCTCCCGCAAAGAACTCACCGGCTACAAGGTCCCGAAGCACGTGTATTTTCGCACCGAACTACCCAAAACGAACGTGGGTAAGATTCTGCGCCGCGCGCTGCGCGATGAGCTGCGCGCCACGCCTCCCGGTCCCACCGAGCCCGCTGCACCGCCTGCCAAGCCCGCCGCACCCGCCAAGCCCGCCAAGCCCGCTGCGTAAGTTCACCCGCTCAATCTGCACGAACACACACGATTTGGCGATTGACCGTGGCCCCCCGCCGGGCGCCTTATTGAGATTAGGCCCTGCTCCGGGGTCGGACGGGTCAAAACCAAAGATAGGCTGCGAGGGTGCCAAGTGAGCTAGGCGAGGGCGTAGTTCCGCACTGTCTCGACCAGCAGCGCGACACGTTCCGGATCGACGTCGGGCGTGATGCCGTGTCCCAAATTGAACACGTGTCCGGCGCCCGCGCCGTAGCTGTCCAGCACGCGCAAGGCTTCCGCGCGCAAGATATCGGGCGGCGCGAACAGGGCGGACGGATCGAGATTGCCTTGCAGCGCGACCCGTCCCGCCACGGCCTTTCGCGCCTCGCTCAAGTCCGTGGTCCAATCGACGCCCACGGCGTCGCAGCCGATCGCGGCAATCTTGGCCAGCCACGCACCGCCGCCCTTCGTGAAAACGATGTTGGGCACTCTGCGTCCGTCCGCTTTGCGCGTCAGCGCGTCGATCACCTGCGCCATGTGACGCAATGAGAATTCTTCGTACTGCGCCGGCGTCAACACGCCGCCCCAGGTATCGAACAGCATCACGGCTTGCGCGCCTGCCGCGATTTGCGCGTTCAAATAGAGGATCGTGGCCTTCGCGAGCAGCTCGAGCAGGCGGTGCAGCTCACGCGGGGATTCGTACATCATGCGCTTGATCAACTCGAACGTTTTGCTGCTGCCCCCCTCCACCATGTAGGTCGCCACGGTCCAGGGACTGCCGGCGAAGCCAATCAGGGGCATGCGCCCCGCCAACTCGCGCCGCACGCGCGCGACGGCGTCCGTAACATACTTCAATTCGCTGCCCGGGTCGGGCACGCCGAGCCGGTCGATATCGGCGGCCGTTCGGATCGGCCGCGCAAATCTGGGACCTTCACCGGCTTCGAATTCCAATCCCAGATTCATCGCATGGGGAATCGTGAGAATGTCGGAAAACAAGATGGCGGCATCGAGCGGAAAGCGATCGACCGGTTGCAGGGTGATTTCGCAGGCAATCTCAGGATTGGTGCACATTTCCAGAAAGCCGCCCGCGCGCGCGCGCGTCGCCCGGTATTCCGCCAGATACCTGCCTGCCTGGCGCATCAACCATATCGGCCGCCGCGGCGTAGGCTCGCGCAGCAAGGCGCGCAGCAGCAGGTCGTTTTTCAGCGTTTCACTCATTGATGCTCTTCGGTTTCGGCTGCTTGGACCAGTCCGCTCAGGTTCGCTCGCCGGGCTCGAACAGGCGGCTGTGCTCGAGAATCGCATAGCGATCGGTCATGCCCGCGATGTAGTCAGCCACTGCGCGCGCGCGGCCCGCCGGACCCTTCACCAGGTCCAATCGCGTGCGCGCCTCGTGTTCATCGGGCATCAGCGCGGGATCGTTGAAAAATGCTTCGAATAGATCGCGCACCACGCGGCGCGCCTTGGCGGTCATGCGCCGCACCTTGTAGTGCTTGTAAAGCTGCTCGCGCAGGAATGTCTTCAACGCCGCATTCAATTCACGGGTGGTTTCGCTGAAGCCAATCAACGCCCTGGGGTGCGCTCTGACCTCGGCTATGGATCGCACGCCGGATGCGCCGAGGCGCGCAGCGGAGGAATCGATCAGGTCGCTCGCCAGGTGATTGATCATCCGCCGCAAGATCTCGAAGATCAGCCGCCGGCCGGCCAACCCTGGGTATTTGGCCTGCACTTCGTCGTGATAGCCGCGAAACAGCGGAACCGCCAGCAGCTGCTCGACGCTGATGAGGCCGGCGCGGATACCGTCCTCGACATCATGGTTGTTGTACGCGATTTCATCGGCAAAATTGGCGAGCTGCGCTTCCAGACCGGGCTGCTGGCGATTGATGAACCGTTCGCCGACGTCGCCGAGCAGGACCGCGTTGTTGTAGGAGCAATGTTTGAGAATTCCCTCGCGGCACTCGAAGGTCAGGTTCAAGCCGTCGAATTCCGCGTAGTGCTCCTCGAGCTCATCGACCACGCGCAACGACTGCAAGTTGTGTTCGAAACCGCCGAAATCGCTCATGCAGTCGTTCAGCGCATCCTGCCCCGCATGTCCAAAGGGCGTATGCCCCAAATCATGGGCGAGACAGATTGCCTCGGACAACTCTTCGTTCAGTTTCAGCGCGCGCGAGATGGTGCGGGCTATTTGCGCCACCTCGAGAGAATGGGTCAACCGGGTTCGGTACAGATCCCCCTCGTGGTTGACGAAGACCTGGGTCTTGTACACCAGCCGGCGAAAAGCGGTGGAATGAACGATGCGATCGCGGTCGCGCTGATATTCCGAGCGGTATCCCGGTGCCGGTTCGGGATAGCGCCGGCCCCGCGAATGCTCGGCATGAGCGGCATAGGGCGCGAGTCCGTTCATTTCGGGGACTCGTTCATTTGAAATGCTCGGCAAGCGTGGCATCGAGCGCGGCCTTGGGGTACTGGTCGGTGACGATGGCGCGGCCGAGCTTCTCGAGCAGCACGAGCCGCAGGGCTCCGCCCAGCACTTTCTTGTCCATTTGCATCAATTCGTAGGCTCTCGCAGCCCCGATGCGCGGCGCCTCGGTCGGCAGCCCGGCTCGCGCAAGCATATCGCGCAGGCGCTCCTTGACCGCCGCGTCGACCAAACCCATCCGGCAGGAGAGATCCGTCGCGATGATCATGCCCAAGGCGACGGCTTCGCCGTGCAGGTATTTCTCGTAAGAAGTCGCCGCTTCGATGGCGTGGCCAAAGGTATGCCCGAAGTTCAAGATCGCCCGCAAGTTGTGTTCGCGCTCATCGCGCGCCACGACGGTGGCCTTGATCTCGCAGGATCGGCTGATGGCATAGGTGAGCGCCTCGGCGTCCCGCGCCAGCAGCTGCGGAATGTTGCGTTCCAGCCAAGTGAACAGCATCGGATCCCAGACGGCGCCGTGCTTGATCACCTCGGCAAGGCCTGATTTCAACTCGCGGTCGGGCAAAGTACTTAGGGCATCGGTGTCGGCGATGACGGCTTGCGGTTGATAGAAGGCGCCTATCAGGTTCTTGCCGCCGGAGTGATTCACCCCGGTCTTGCCGCCGACCGAGGAGTCAACTTGCGCAAGCAGTGTCGTGGGCATTTGCACATAACCGACGCCGCGCTGATAGCAGGACGCGGCAAACCCGGCGATATCGCCGACCACGCCGCCGCCCAACGCCAGCACGGTGGCATCGCGATTCATCTTGTTGGCCACCAATGCGTCCAGTACCCAGCCGGCCGTTTGCAACGTTTTGTGCTGCTCGCCGTCGGGCAAGATGCACTCGGCGATATGTCTCTGGGAAAAACTCCCGGTCAGCTTCGCAAGATACAGCTTGGCTACCGTCGTATTGGTCACGATCAACAGGTCGCGGCCCGGGATTTGGGCTTCCAAGAGATTGCGATCGGTCAGCAACCCCGAACCGATCGTAATGGGGTAGCTTGAGGCGCCTAAGTCTACTTGAAGGGTTTGCACGCTGTGATTATACGAACACTTAAGGTTTCTGCCGCCGCAGTTCCTGGTGGATTTCTTCAGCAACCAGCTGCACGCGCCGACCGTCCGTCGTGATCGTCAGATCGGCAATCTCGGCATACAGCACCGCCCGGCGCGCCATCAGGTCCTTGAGCTTTTGTTCCGGATCGGTATCGTGCAGCAGCGGTCGGTGCCGCGCATGGCGCGTCCGTTCGATCTGCTGATTGACCGAGGTCACCAGGTAGACCACCACGCCGCGACTGCCAAGCGCGGCGCGATTTGCCGGGTCGATCACGGCGCCGCCGCCGGTTGCCAGCACGATGGATTCCAGGCGCGTCAGCCGGTCGATCGATTCCTTCTCGCGCAGGCGAAATCCGGCTTCACCTTCTTTTTCGAATATGAAGGGAATGTCCACGCCGGTTTTCGCTTCGATGTCCGCGTCACTGTCATGAAAGGTGTAATGAAACAGGCGCGCCAATTGCCGCCCGACCGCCGTCTTGCCGGATCCCATCGGGCCAATCAGAAAAATGTTGCGCTTGCCGAGCATGATCGCCGCTGATCATAGCGGACGGCGCCGCTCGCCAGATTGCCTGTCGAAAAAATAAGGGGCGCCAAGAGGCGCCCCTGCCCGTGTCAACTGACCCGTAGGCGGCGTTAGTAAAGATTCGATCCCTCACGCAAAATCTTCGGCGTGATGAAAATGAGCAGCTCGGTCTTGTTGTTGATATCGGTCGTGCTTCTGAAAAGCGCCCCGAGGAACGGAATATCGGCGAAGAACGGCACCTTGTTGGCCGACTTCGTCCGGGTGGTATCGAGAATGCCGCCGAGCACCACGGTCTGGCCATCGTTGACCAGCACCTGGGTGATGATTTGGCGCGTGTCGATCGAGGGTACGGAGCCGCCGGTCGCGCTGGTCACCTGCTGACCGACCGAGTCGTCCGAGACGTCCAGATCCATGATCACGCGATTGTCAGGCGTGATCAACGGCGTCACTTTGAGCTTCAGGACGGCGTCCTTGAACTGCGTCGTCGTGGCGCCGCTCGATGCCGATTCCTGGAAGGGAATTTCGACACCCTGCATGATGGTGGCCTGCTTTTGGTTGGCCGTGATGATGCGCGGTGAGGAAATGGTCTCGCTCTTGCCTTCGTTCTGCGCCGCCTCCAGCTCCAGGTCGATCACATGCTTGCCGGAGAGTACCGATATGCCGATGCTGCCGTTGGTGTTCGCGGCCGGTGTATTGACCTGGTAGCGATTGTTCAAGGTGGGAAAGTTCACGAATCCCGAAGGCGCCGTGCTGGACGCCGGAAAGGCCGAACTCAGCATGGAGTCAGTGCCAATATTGTTGCCCGACACCGAAATGAGGCTGCCGGGCCCGGCGGTGGTGAAGCCGGTGATGCCCAGGCGAGCGCCCAAATCGCGCTCGAAGGTATCGCTGACGACGACGATTCGCGCCTCGATCAAGACCTGCTTGACCGGCACGTCCAAGGTTTGCACCAGGCGGCGGATGTCCGACAGCTTGTCCGAGGTGTCTTGCACCAGCAACGTGTTGGTGCGCTCATCGATCGACAGGCTGCCGCGCGGCGACAGCATGGAGTCCTTGGTGCCCGCTCCTTTGACCAATTTCGCGAGGTCGGCGACCTTGGCGTAGTTGACCTGCATGAATTCCGTGTGGGTCGGCGAGAGTTCTTGTACTTCCTTGTGCGCGGCGAGTTCCGCCTTCTCGCGCGTGGCCAGCTCTTCCGTGGGTCCGATAATGATCACGTTGTCCTGGCGGCGCTTGTCCAGGCCCTTGGTGCGCAACACGATGTCGAGCGCCTGATCCCAGGGCACATTCTGCAGACGCAGGGTCAAGTTGCCCGCGACGGAATCGCTGACCACGATGTTCTGACCGCTGGTGTCCGCGAGCAGCTGCAACACCGAACGCACGTCGATATCTTGGAAGTTCAAGGTCAACCGCTCGCCGGTGTATTCCTTCTTTTCCTCGGCGCCCGCGGTGCGTTTCGAGGCAGGCTTGATTTCAACCGTGTATTGGTTGTCGGACTGGTACGCCAACTGTTCGAAATCGCCTTGCGAGCTGATCACCAGGCGTGAGCTGCCCTCCACTCGAACCGCATCCACGGTCTGCACGGGCGTGGCGAAGTCCATTACGTCGTAGCGGCGCATCAAATTCTTGGGCATCGCGGTGCCCGCAAAGTCCACGACGATCTGCTGTCCTTCCTGGCGCACGTTTACCGGCGTACGCGGGTCGGTGAGCTGCACGATTACCCGGCCGGTGCCGTCGGCACCGCGCCTAAAGTCGATCGTGCGGATCGCGCGCTCGGCGGGATTCGACGAGGAGCTGGAAGCGGAACGAGCCGCCGGTTTGCCGATGTCGGCGCCGGGCTGCTGGCCCAAGGTCACGATGATGTCGTTGCCGTCCACCTTCGTGGTGTAAGGCATCAAATTCTCGACGTTTACGACCAAGCGCGCGCGGCCGTTCGCTTCGGCGGCGAGCACCGTGTCGACGCCGCCCGAGCGCACATCGAAGCGGCGCGAGGCAAGAGCCAGGGTGGTGTTCGGCAAGTCGAACGCAATGCGCGCGGGCTTGTCAATGGTGAACGGCAGCGGCTCCGGCGCCGGACCGCTCATGTGCAGTTTGAGCTGCACCTGCTGACCCGACAGGGTTTGAACGTCGATTGATTGCAGCTGGACCGGATCGGCGGCCCGCGCCGCAAGACTGATCGCAGTCAATGCGACGAGTGCCATCGCGCTCATCATCGCCGCTCGGTATTTGATTCTAATCATGCTTTCGTCTCCCTGTGGCCTCAATTGGCCAATGCCAATGAGGCCGGTCGCTCTATGTAGCCGCCGAGACCATCCGGAATGATCTCGACCAGGCTAATTCTCCCGCCGGTTATTTCAGTCACTTTGCCGTCGTTCTGCCCCATGTAGTTGCCGGGCTGAACCTTGTGAACCAGGCCGTCTTTGGATTGCACCAGCCCGTAAAAATTGTTGCCCACCTTGAAGGTGCCGACCATCCGCAGCGTGTCGAGCGAGAATCCCTCCAGGAACTCGCGATTGCGGCGCGACGCCCGGGTGCTGGCGAGGCCGTTGTTCGCATTGGGGCCCTGCGGCTGGAACGGCGAACGCAGATTGCCGGCCGCGTACACATATGTCTCGTACGGCTTCACTTCCGGCAGAGGTTGTATCCGCCCGCCGGGCTTTTTCTTGGTGGCTTCAATCCACTTCTGCAAATCCGATTGGCCGCCCGAGCAGCCGCCTGCGACCAAAGCCGCGAGCACGACGCCGATGACGCCAATACCCGATATCTGTCTCACGTCGTGCCTCCCGCCGCCCCTGCCTTCTTCGCCGCCGGTTTCGCACCGCCTTGATCCTCGATATAGCGGTAAGTCTTGGCGGTCACGTCCATGGTCAAATTGTCGTAGCCGCCTTTGGCATCGACCGGCGAAATCTGAATGTCGTTGAGCGTCACGATGCGCGGCAGCGCGGCGATGCCGCTGACGAACCGGCCGAAGTCGTGATAGCTGCCGACCAGCTTGATTTTGATCGGCAATTCGGCGTAGAAGCCGTTGCTCTTTTCACTGCCCGGCTGAAATAATTTCTCGGTCAGGCCCGCCGCCAGGCCGGTTTGCGAAATATCGACCAGAAGGTTCGGCACCTCGGTTTTGCCGGGCAACTGCCGCAGCATCGCGCCGAAGCTGCGCTCCATCTCGCCGATCTGGGCGCGATAGGCATCGAGGTTGGCAGCGCGCTGCTGCTTGTTTTCGAATTGCGCGCGCAGCGCCAGCTCGTCGTCCTGCGCCTTCTGCAGCAGCGGCCGGTCGTCGTTCCAGACGAACATGTACCAGCCGAAGGCCGCGACCACGGCAAACCCCAGGAAAACGAAGAATCCGCGCACCGCCACCGGCCAGCGGCCGACGTCGCGGGGATCGAGAGTACGAAGTTGATCGAGGAAGTTCATTTCGCCGCAACCTTCTTAACCGTTGTTTCGCCGCCGTTCTCCACGTCCACGCCGATCACATCGCTGGTGAGAGTGAAGCTCGAACCGCCGGTCGGCGAATCCTTGGACGTCTCGACCACCTGCAACTGCGGGTTGTCCATCCACGAAGACGCATCGATATTGCGCATGAAGGTCGAGACGCGCGTGCTCGATTGAGCCACGCCCTTCATCTCGAGCTTCTTGCCGGTTTCCTTGATCTGCGTGAGATAGATGCCCTCGGGAACCGTCTTCACGAGTTCATCGAACAGGTGCACGATCTCGGGCCGCTTGCGCTGCAATTTCTCGATGATTTCCATGCGCGCCACCAGGCGCTGCTTGCGATTCTCGAGATCTTGAATGTCGGCGATCTGAGCATCCAGCTTCACGATCTCGTTTTTCAGGATGGTGTTCTTCGCGTTCTGAGCGTCGATCCAGCTGGCATACAGGATGTATTTGCCGAACAGCACGCAAATGACGCCGACAAACGCGGCGGCGCTCAGGGCGACCAGGAATTCGCGGCGTCGAACTTTACGTTCTTGTTCGCGCCAGGGAAGTAGATTGATACGCGGCATGGCTACTCTTTAGTCGAAGCTGCGCAGCGCTAGGCCGCAGGCTGTGAGTAATGCGGTGGCATCGCGCGCCACTGCTTGAGCTTTGGCCTTGGACGACACTTTCATGTTGCCGAGCGGATCACCTTTGTCCGCCGGCACACCGACGCGGCTGGAGATGACATCGGCAACTCCGGGGATATTGGCGCAGCCGCCGCAAATCAATATTTGATCCGGCTGCGCGCGGCCGCTGCCGGAGGCCAGATAAAACTGCAGCGAACGGCTGACCTGCTGAGTCATGTCGTCGATGAAGGGATCGAGCACTTCGGGCTGATAGTTGCTCGGCAAGCCGCCTTCTTTCTTGGCGCGGCCCGCTTCTTCCATGCTCAGGCCGTAGGTGCGCATGATCTCTTCGGTCAACTGCTGGCCGCCGAAAGCGAAGTCGCGCGTGTAAATCACGCGCATGTCGCGCAGCACGCTGAACGTCGTGCTGCTGGCGCCGAAATCAACCACCGCCACGGTGCGATCGACGCCGCCGTCCGGCATCTGATGGCGCATCAGCGCGCAGGCATTTTCCAATGCGAAGGCCTCGACATCGACCAGGTGCGCGGTCAGACCTGAGGCTTGCACCGCCGCCTGACGCTGCTCGACATTCTCGGTGCGCGTGGCGACGAGCAGGACATCGAGCATGTCCGGATCTTTTTCCGAGGGGCCCACAACCTGATAGTCGTAGCTGACTTCTTCCATGGGGAAGGGAATGTATTGGTCGGCCTGCATTTCGACCTGACCTTCCAATTCGTTGTCGCCGAGACTCTTCGGCATCTGAATGACTTTGGTGATCGCGGCATCGCCGCTGATCGCGATCGCCGCGAGCCGGCTCTTCGCGCCGGAGCGTTTTACAGCGCGGCGAATCGCCTCGCCGACCGCTTCCGCGTCGACGATGGCTTTTTCATTGATGGCGTTGTGCGGCGTGGGTTCCGCAGCATAGGACTCAACGCGATATTGGCCACCCGACATCGTGAGCTCGATGAGCTTCACGGACGAGGTGGTTATGTCAAGTCCCAAAAGCGGACGATATCTTTTTCCTAACGACCACACAAATTTTTTCCCTTTTTGCTCAATACCTTGTAGGTCGAAACGCGTGCATGAGATTAGCTATGACAAGGAAACTTAGCAAGAAACTGTTAAATGGAACGTGAAGCCACTCACGGTAATGACCGCCTGGGCTCCCCAAGTCGGGAAAGTGAGACGTACGGCTGTTTCGTACTTCCTTTCGGAGGCGTCGATTCATTCTTTCAGACCTCATGGCCTAGGGGCTGCCCTAGGCGTTTGGTTTATCCTGGTCTGGCAACCCCGCTGTCCTTCGGTTGTCTAATCTCGAAGGATCGGTGGCTTTGCGTCCTCATCTTTCAATGAGTATGCCCATGTAACCGGCGGTAATATGCTGCCCATGTCCGCCGACGCAATAAGTTAGAACGGTTTTCTGTGCCCAAACGTTATCTAGTTCTCATATCGCGCATTTGTGCAGTTTTAGTTGGCCTAATAGCGTTAGTCGTCTTCGCCAATGTCTGTGCTT
>Ga0210384_10007847_pt1 | contig 11223 bp, 7 predicted proteins | sample IncBWH2MmetaG_FD_160574 | JGI IMG/M metagenome (GOLD analysis project Ga0210384, IMG submission 160574) | Forest soil microbial communities from Barre Woods Harvard Forest LTER site, Petersham, Massachusetts, United States - Inc-BW-H-2-M | ecosystem: Environmental > Terrestrial > Soil >...
GCAATCCATTGGCAATCAACGACGTGGCCCTGGTCAGGCGCATCTGTTGCCGCCACTGACCAAAGGTCAGGCCCAGGTCCTGCTCAAACAGGCGCGACAGCGTACGCGCCGAAGCGCCGACCTGTTGCGAATAATCTTCCAGCGTCAGCGTGGATGCCGGATCGGCAATCAGGCTCTCGCACAGGGTTTTCAGGCGTTTGTCGTGCGGCATGGCGAGGTGCATGGGCAAGGTCTCCGCATGCGCTAATTCATCCAGGATGACCTGCACCAGATGGTCTTCACGCGGGCCGGCCTGATCGATGTTTTCTATGCTTAGTATCAACTCCCTCAGCAATGGCGACACCTCCAGCACGACGCAATGATCGTCGGGAAAAGGAACGTGGCCCGCATAACTGTATAGTGCGCGTAGCCGGGAGTTTTCCATGATGCGTATCTCGTGCACGATGTTCGGCGGTATCCAGATCGCGCGCAGCGGCGGCACGAACCAGGTGCTGTTGTCGGCGATCACGTGCAGCATGCCTTCGCGTGCATAGGTGAGCTGGCCCCACGGGTGGCTATGCGGCCTTAGAGCCTGGTGCGCGAGCAAATCGCGCGCCACCAGCCTCATCTTGCGCTCCGGCGTAGGCGCGGTATTCGGAGGTGGGGAGTCGGTATGTCTGATGGGAACAATGGGCATGGCAGGTTTGCGATAAAAAATATGCCTTTATCTTAAAACAGACGGGTGAAGTTTGCTTGAGTCTTGTAAAAAACGCCAGTGAAGGACTAAAAATCAGCCGCAATGGCGGATTGAATGACGCTTGAAGCCGCATTAATTCATTGCAAAGCGGCAGCGTTTGATTAATATACAGTCAACAAAGGCTATTTCACTCCTATTTCAGACAAGGTCAGACCATGAGCTTCTTTACTTGCGATATATGCGATGCCAATGAGGACAAGCTTGCTACCGGCGAATTGAGGGTGCTGCCGCCCATTTTCATGCAGTTTGGCCGGCAGGGGAAATTCCGCGGCCCTGTAACGACGCTGAAAGTGTTTGAGGAAAACTCGCTGGTCAGGAGCAAGCTGGAAAGTCCGGGCAACGGGCATGTGCTGGTGATAGATGGCGGCGGCAGCTTGCGTTGTGCGCTGGTGGGCGGCAATCTCGCCAGCCTGGCACAGCAAAACGGCTGGGCCGGCATCGTCGTCAACGGTTGCGTGCGCGACGTGGAAGAGCTCAATGCCTGCAATATCGGCATCCGGGCCCTGGCTTCTTTTCCGGTGCGCAGCGCCAAGCGCGCCACCGGCGAGCAGGACGTGCGCATCAGCATCGGCGGTGTCAGCATCCATCCCGGCGACTGGATCTATGCCGATGCCGACGGCGTGCTGGTGGCGTCGGCGAACTTACTCAAATAAGTTCTATGCTCGGCAGATTCAGATAACTGCTCTCGCGTATCGTGCCGACAAAGTCGGCCAGGTAGGATTTGCCGGACATCTCCGGCAGGCAGGCGGCATATAGCTTGCCGGTCAGTCCATCGCTGGTGATGCGTTTTTGCATCACATAGTCCCGGTTCACATAATTCTGCGCGGCCCACACCGGCAGAGTCGCAATGCCGCGCCGGCTGGCGACCAGTTGCAGCATGGCTACCGTCAACTCGGTCGTCCTCCTGGCGGCGGCATCCACCCCTGCCGGTTTCAACACTTGGCGCACCACATCCAGCATATCGTCCGGCACGGGATAGGTGATCAGCGTATCGGTGGCAAAATCCTGCGCCCGCAGGTAGTCGCGGCTCGCCAGCGGATGTTCCTTGGCCAGCAGCGCAACGATTTCAAAACGGAATAGCGGATGGTAGTCCACCGTCTCCGCATGGTCGACTTCGGACACGATAGCCACGTCGGCGCGATGCTCATACAGCAAACCTACCGGATCGGCCTGGAAGCCGGAGACGATATCCAGTTCCACCTCCGGCCAGCGCTGCCGGAACACGTCCATCGCCGGCATCAGCCAGTCGAAGCAGGTATGGCATTCCACCGCGATGCGCAACTGTCCGGCGACGCCCTGGGCCATCCGGGCAAGGTCGCGTTCGGCGTTGGCAATCTGCGGCAATACATTGTCGGCCAGTTGCAGCAAGCGCTCGCCGGCAGGAGTGAAGCGTATCGGCGTCGATTTTCGCTCAAACAGTGCCGTTCCATGATGATCTTCGAGTAATTTGATCTGATGGGACAAGGCCGATTGCGTCAGGTTCAACAAGGTCGCAGCGCGCAGCAGGTTGCCCGCTTCGCGCAATGCATGCAGGGTTTTCAGGTGCCGGAACTCTAGTATGGAATGCATATCGACCGTCAATGGAATTGATTATGAATGAAATTCAAGTTGATTCTTAGAATTTATCGTTTGAATCATAGTGGATGTTATCCGATCATGGCAAGCAATTAGCAAATGATCAGGAGAAAAGCATGGCGTCGGCACATATACTGGGTTTTCCGCGCATCGGTGCGCAACGCGAATTGAAATTTGCCCAGGAGGCTTTCTGGCGCGGCGATTTATCGGAAGCGGCTTTGCGCGACGTCGGCGCAGACTTGCGGGCGCGCCACTGGGCTTTGCAAAAACAGGCCGGCCTGGATATGGTCAGTGTCGGCGATTTTGCCTGGTACGACCAGGTGTTGAATACCCTCGCTTTGCTGGGCGGCCTGCCCACGCGCTTTGGATTTGACCCCAAAGGCCTGTCCTTGTCCGAATATTTCACGCTGGCGCGCGGCAATGCCCAGCATTTTGCGATGGAAATGACCAAATGGTTCGACACTAATTACCACTACCTGGTGCCGGAGTGGACTGCCGACACCCGTTTTGACGGCGGCGTAGACTGGCTGTTCGATGAGCTGGCAGAGGCACAGGCGCAAGGCCACCAGGCCAAGCTGACCTTGATCGGCCCGGTCAGTCTGCTCTACCTGGGCAAGCTGAAGAGCGGCCCTGGCCGCAAACTGGATCTGTTGCAGGCGCTTCTTCCCGCATACCGGCGTGTGCTGGTGCGCCTGCAGGCCGCAGGGGTGGAGTGGGTGCAGATCGATGAGCCTATACTGACCCTGGAGCTGACTGCCGAGTGGAAGGAGGCATTTGCGCCGGCCTATGCAGCGTTGGCCGGGCAAGCGCCCAAGCTGTTGCTGGCGACGTATTTTGAGTCGGTAGCGAACCACGCCGAGTTGCTGCATGGCTTGCCCGTGGCCGGCCTGCACCTGGACCTGGTCAGGGCGCCGCAGCAATTGCAGCCGCTGCTGGCTAATTGGCCGCAGGGGCGCGTGTTGTCCGCAGGCGTGATCGACGGCAGGAATATCTGGCGCACCGATTTGTCCGATGTGCTGCGGCGCCTGCAGCCTTTGCAGCAGCAACTGGGCGAACTGTTATGGATAGCGCCGAGTTGCTCGCTCTTGCATGTGCCGGTGGACCTGTCTTTGGAAACCGCGCTGGATGAAGAGTTGAAAAGCTGGCTCGCATTTGCCACGCAAAAACTGGATGAGATCGTGGCGTTGAAGTGTGCATTGAATGGCCGGGCGGCGCAGGTATTGCCGCAATTCACCGCGTCGCAAATTGCCACCCATGGCCGTAGCGTATCCAGCCGCATCCACAATCCGCTGGTCAAGAAAAGAGTGAATGGATTGAGCGCGGCGGATGCACAGCGCCGCAGCGTATTCGGTGAGCGCATCGCCAAACAGCAGGAGCGCTTTAGCCTGCCGCTATTTCCGACCACGACAATAGGTTCTTTCCCGCAAACCAGGACAATACGCCAGGCGCGCGCGGCGTACAAGCGCGGCGACCTGGGGCACCTGGACTACCTGGATGCGATGCGCGAAGAAATTCGTATTGTTGTAGAGAAACAAGAGCAACTGGATATCGATGTGCTGGTGCACGGCGAGCCCGAGCGCAATGACATGGTGGAATATTTCGGCGAGCAGTTATGGGGCTATGGCTTTACCTTGAACGGCTGGGTGCAGAGCTACGGTTCGCGCTGTGTCAAGCCGCCGTTTATCTACGGCGATGTGTACCGGCCCGAGGCGATGACGGTGAGCTGGAGCCAGTATGCGCAAAGCCTGACAGCCAGGCCGATGAAAGGCATGTTGACCGGACCCGTCACGATGTTGCAATGGTCCTTCGTGCGCGACGACCAGCCGCGCGAAACCACGGCGCTGCAGATTGCACTGGCGCTGAGGGACGAGGTCTGCGACCTGGAAAAAGCCGGCATAGGCATGATACAAATCGACGAGCCGGCCTTTCGCGAGGGCTTGCCGCTGAAAAGCGGCGACTGGCCGCATTACCTGGAATGGGCGGTGCGTGCCTTCAAGGTGTGCGCTTCCGGCGTGGCGGACGAAACGCAGATACACACGCATATGTGCTATTCCGAGTTCAACGACATCCTGCCGTGGATAGCGGCGATGGACGCCGATGTGATCACGATAGAGACTTCGCGCTCGGACATGGAGCTGCTGGACGGCTTCGGCGAATTTGCCTATCCGAACGAGATCGGCCCCGGCGTGTACGACATCCACTCGCCGCGCGTGCCGCGTGTGCCGGAAATGCAGAGGCTATTGCAAAAGGCGAGGGGAGTGATCCCGGACCGGCGCCTGTGGGTGAACCCGGATTGCGGCCTGAAGACCCGCGACTGGCCGGAGACGATTGCGGCATTGCAGAATATGGTGCAGGCGGCGAAGCTGCTGCGGGCATCGGTCGCAGAGCATGAAGAGCGTCATGGGAGCTGCTGCTGAGCCGCGCCTAATTTTCGCCCCGCTTTAGTTATTTTTCAGAAAAGTAAGCGACGTACCTTTTGGTGTGGTTTTTCGTAAAAAGGTATGCGCCATTACGAATCGACGTTCAGATTGACTGTAGGTGACCGCGTCAACTTGATATGAATCGGCGAGGGATGGCGTATCGAGAATGCCAATTGAATGCAGGTCTTGGCTCGCTTTAATGGCGATCGCTTCTCTGGGGACCGAATGGCGGAGTATTTCCCCAAACGCAAAAAACTCGTCATCGCCAATCGCCCACGCGGCACTGAGTATGGCGTCCAGCTTCTTCCCGGGGAGCGTGCGATGCGTCACCTTCAAGAGTTCGTCCATCGTGATCAATTCCCAGGGCATCCCAGGCGTTCTGGGAATGGCTTGAATGGATGCGGATTTGCGGACAGACTGAACGAGAAGGTAACGGCCCGGCAAGCCTGCGCGCGCCACAATCTGCCCTTGCGTATCGACGCGGACGATCTCTGAATGGCTACCGCCTTCTCCGCAAAAAACGACGTGACCATCAGTCGTGATCTGCATGGAATTGATCTTGTCGACCTGATCTATGCTGATGGGAAGCACTCTTTCCCAGAGCATGTCGCCGTTCGTACTCCAAAACGTAATCCAGTAAAAAATTTCCCGTGACGGCACGGACTCTTGAGGATGAAACTTCAAGGTTTTTCCGATGGTGATTATGCCGCCGTTCCATGCAGCGCATTTCGAGATCTCGGACAGATCGAAAGCTTCATCACCACTCGGATAGAAGCGCTTGTCGCCAATTTTTCGTCCGTCTCCATCGAGAAATAGCAAGTAACCAGGTCTTTTGGAGAACCGATCGACCCCAATGTGCCCACAGACTACTGTATGGCCATTTTCAAGAATTGCAGAATCGTTAAAAGCGGTTTTAGACGCTGGTTCGCTGGTTTCTCTGGGCACGGTAATGCGCCAGCGGACTCGACCGTCCTTGTCCGCTCCGATCGCCCAAGCACTACCGTCCCCCCAAATTTGGCCAGCCACAACGATACTGTTGTCCGGGGCAATGCTGATTGAATGAGCAATCGGATTCACGCCAGCCTCGATCACGACCTCCCTTGAGGAACTTATGTCGCCTGCCTGGACGGCACTGGCTGATATGAGAAGATTCACTATGAGTCCGGCTATGAGCAGGCGCATTTTGGCTCCTTTGAGGGGCGTCCTCGTCACTCGAGTCTGGCCAGGATTTAATGACGCGACCCTAACGGATTGCGGGAACCAGCATCCATCGCAAAGAATATAGGGCTTGGTACCCGTTGTTGCTTATTTGAGAATTCGGGTGGCGTGCTCAACAATCTTCATATTCGCACTTGGCCCAATGTAATCCGGGCGTAACCCAGGTGTTTTTCGGTTAGTGCGTGCTATCAAGAAGATCGTTAACTTTATTGGTCCGGGCAAGAGGATTTGAACCTCCGACCCCCTGCTCCCGAAGCAGGTGCGCTACCAGGCTGCGCCATGCCCGGACTGGCTCACACATTAAACCAGACTATATTTCATAAATAGTGTACCTGCCTCCGCTGCTATTTGCCAATAGCGGACGAAAAAGGCGTAAGAAAAAGCGAGGGAGCTTTGGGTGCGCAGTATAATTATTGCATGCCCCTACCTACACTTTACCCGCTATCGCGATTTGCGCCGCATGAGCTTGCGCCATGTGGATAGATACCCATTGCCATCTCGATGCATCGGAGTTTGGCGGTGACTCGCTCGCAGTCGCCGACAGTGCTGCGCGCGAGCAGGTGACTTCAATTGTAATACCGGCTGTTCATCCCAGCAACTTTTCAGCGGTGGCTGAATTGGCGCGCCAGCGCAGCGGTTGTTTTTATGCATTGGGCATCCATCCTATGTATGTGCCAAGCGCCAAGGAACAAGACCTGGAGACCTTGCGCGACACGGTCGCCGACATCCTCCAGCACCAGGCGGATCACCCGCGCTTTGTCGCCATCGGTGAAATCGGCCTGGACTATTTTGTGCTGGAACTGTCGGTCAGCCCGCTGAAAGAAAAGCAGGAATATTTCTATGCCGAACAATTAAAAATTGCGCGTGATTTCGATTTGCCGGTGCTGCTGCATGTGCGGCGCTCGCAAGACATCATCCTGAAATATCTGCGCCGTATCCAGGTCGTAGGCGGCATTGCCCACGCGTTCAACGGCAGCGAGCAGCAGGCGCAGGCGTTTATCGGGATGGGCTTCAAGCTGGGGTTTGGCGGCGCGATGACTTTTACCCGCGCCCTGCAAATCCGCCGCCTGGCTGCGCAACTGCCGCTGGAAGCCATCGTGCTGGAGACCGACGCACCGGACATTTCTCCCAGTTGGCTGCATCCGGCGGCGAATAGCCCGCTGGAATTGCCGCAAATAGGTGCGGTACTGGCAGAACTGCGCGGCATGCCTGCAGAGCAGGTGGCTCGGCAAACCACCATCAACGCGCACCAGGTCTTGCCGCGCATGCTGCTGGCATAGTCCGGGGACCGATGCGCAGCGCCATCATAGGCTTTGTGTTGGGTGTCGTCTGTCTGCAGCAGCAGGCAAGCCTGCTGCAATGGGACTACCTTGGATTGCTGTTTGCTGCGGCCTTTTTAATCTTCTTTATCCGTTTTAAATCTTCCTATCCCCATGTTCGCCTGGCGCTGGGATTTGTCGGCGCCGGTATCGCCGGCTTTATCTGGGCCAGTGTGTTTGCGCACGCCTACCTGTCGCAAGAATTGCCTGGCGAATGGGAGGGGCGTGATATCACGGTGATCGGCACCATCGACAGCCTGCCGCATGAATTTCCGCAAGGCGTCCGGTTCAATTTTGCGGTGGAGCAGGTGCTCGCTGAGGGTGGCAAGCTGCCGCTGCTGCCTTCCAAGCTATCCTTGTCCTGGTATTCCAGTTTCGGCAATCAGGAATTGGGCCCTATCGGCGACGTCCGGCCCGGTGAGCGCTGGCAACTGACGGTGCGCTTGAAGCGTCCCCACGGCAATGCAAACAGCTATGCGTTCGACTATGAAGTCTGGCTATTGGAGCAAAACCTGCGCGCTACCGGCGCGGTGCGCCAGGATGCCAATCGCATGTATAAAAATCAACGGCTGGGCAGTTTCGTCTGGAGCTTCGGCAACGTGGTCGAGCTTAGCCGCGCATGGCTGCGACAGCGTATCAATGCCGCGTTGCCGGACCGGCCGTATGCCGGCGTGCTGGTCGCCCTGGTGGTCGGGGACCAGCGCGAGGTGTCGCAATCCGACTGGAAAGTCTTCAACCGCACGGGCATCGGCCATCTCATATCCATCTCAGGTTTGCACATCACGATGATTGCCGGCCTGTTCGCCGGGCTGGTGTACTGGCTGTGGCGCCGCTCCTTTTTCACCGGCGCGCAATTGCCCTTGCTGCTGCCGGCGCAAAAGGCGGCTGCGCTCGCCGGTGCCCTGATGGCGTTTGTGTACGTCGCGCTGGCCGGTTTCGGCGTGCCGGCGCAAAGAACCCTGTATATGCTGATGGTGATAGCCACGGCGCTATGGTGTGGCCGCTTGACCAGTGTGTCCCACGTGCTGTGCCTGGCACTTGGTATCGTCGTTGTGCTTGACCCCTGGGCGGTACTCTGGCCCGGGTTCTGGCTGTCTTTCGGTGCGGTGGCCATCATCCTGTTCGCGGGGGTGGGGCGGGTCCAGTATGTGCAAAAGGAGAGCCGGTACGGCAAATGGCGCAAGGCCTGGAATGCTGCCAGCCACACGCAATACGTGGTGACGCTGGGACTGGTGCCGCTGACCTTGCTGTTGTTCGGGCAGATATCGCTGATCAGCCCGCTTGCCAATGCGGTCGCGATTCCACTGGTCAGCTTTGTCGTCACGCCGCTGGCGCTGGCCGGCAGCCTGGCGCCTGCTCCGCTTGCCGGGTGGTTGCTGCAATTGGCGCATGCCTGCGTGGCCTTGCTGGCAAGCTGCCTGGAGAGCTTGAGCGCACTGTCTTATGCGGTATGGAACACGCCGATACCGTCAACCTGGATGTTTGTCGTGGCGATGCTGGGCACGCTATGGCTGCTGGCGCCGCGCGGCTGGCCATCCCGCTGGCTGGGCCTGATCTGCTGGCTGCCTTTGCTGTGTAACCAGCCGACCCATCCCAAGGAAGGCGAGATGACGGTCACCGCCTTCGATGTGGGGCAGGGCATGGCGCTGCTGGTGGAGACCGCGCAACATCGGCTGTTGTACGATACCGGGCCTTTTTACTCGCCGGAATCGGACGGCGGCAATCGCGTGATCCTGCCTTATCTGGATGCGCGGGGCATTTCCAGGCTGGATGCGGTTGTTGTCTCGCATAATGACAACGATCATTCGGGCGGGGCGCTATCTATTTTTCAGCACGTCAAGGTTGGCTGGGTGGCCTCTTCGCTGGCGGCCGGCAGTGCGATTGTGACCGCGGCGCCCAATCACCGCCGATGCGAGGCCGGCCAGGCCTGGGAATGGGACGGCATCCGTTTTGAGATGCTGCAACCCGCAGCGCCCAGCTATGACAGCCAGAAATGGAAGCCGAACGCGCGCAGCTGCATGCTGAAGATCACCCAGGGCCTGCATTCCATCCTGCTGCCGGGCGACATTGAGGCGGTGCAGGAGCAGGAGCTGCTCAATGGCTCGGCGGACAAGTTGCAGGCGACGGTGCTGCTGGCGCCGCACCACGGCAGCGGCACTTCGTCCACGGCGCCGTTCCTGCAGGCCGTGCGTCCTGAACTGGCGCTATTCCAGGTCGGATACAGGAACCGCTTCCATCATCCGAAGCCGGAAGTCTTTGCGCGTTACGCCGATTTTGGAATAAAACGTCTAAGAACGGACGAATCGGGCGCAATCACATTACAATTCGGGGCCGGCCTGGAGTTTTCCGAATATCGCAGCGAGCATGCGCGATATTGGTATCATCGCTGAGCATGGAATGCTATGGCGTGGCGCCGCGAATCACAAGCGGCCCCTGCGCCATGAGTTCCCAGAATCCCGAATTGCACCACTATCTCAATTTATGTCCCCAGATTCCGTCAAGCCCGTTTTGCATTTTGTACACGCCAACAGCTTCCCCGCAGGCACTTACAGAGTATTTTTTGAACACCTGGCGCCTCACTACGAGGTGCAGGCGCTGGAGATGCACGCCCACAATCCGCAATACCCGGTCACGGACGGCTGGGGCGAGCTGGTGCGAGAGCTGATCGATACCTTGACGGCGCGTTACCGGCAGCCGGTGATCCTGGTGGGGCATTCGCTGGGAGGCATCCTGTCATTGATGGCGGCCAAGGCCAGGCCGGATCTGGTGCGCTGCGTGGTGATGCTGGATTCGCCGGTAGTGAGCGGCTGGAAGGCGCTGGCGCTGAGAACGTTCAAATTGCTGGGTATCGATAAAAAATTCTCTCCTGCGCAATTCTCGGAAAGGCGCAGGAACATGTGGAACAGCGAAGAGGCCGCGTACCAGCATTTTGCGGCGAAAGAGATGTTTGCGATCTGGCCGCCGGAAGTCTTGCGTGACTACATACACGCCGGGATTGTGCGGCACCCGGACGGTGTGACCTTGAAGTTCACGCGCGAGATTGAAACGGCCATCTACCTGAGCCTGCCCGACAACCTGGGCTATATCCTGCGCGAGGCCTATCCGGTTCCCATCGGCTTTGTCGGCGGAACGGAATCGATAGAGTGCCGGCAGGCGGGGTTGGAAGCAACCCAAAAATTAGTGGGAAAAAATTTCACACACATCACGGGCGGCCACCTGATACCGATGGAAGTGCCGGCGCAGACCGCCGCAGCCGCCCATGCAATGATACAGAACTTGATCTGAGGAAATACGGTATGCAAAAAACCATCCATAGCAAACTCATCGCGGCAAGCCTGGTTATGGCCTGCGCGCCATCCTTTGCCCAATCGGCAATACCGTCCTGGGATGAATATCAGGACGTGCGCGCCAAAGGTATCTCGGTGTGGCAACTGAATATAGAGAACGATAGCCTTTTATTTAACGGCAGAGACGGTTTTTATACCAGCGGCGTCCAGTTGGGCCAGCGCAATGTATGGAATACGCAAAGTAATTCCACTACCTACGGTTGGCGCATAGGCCAGGAGTTGTATACCGCATCGGATACCAAACTGCTGCCGTGGCAGCTGTCGCCGCGCGACCACCCGTACGCCGGCTGGCTGTTTGGAGGCATCTATAAGGAATCGGCAGATGCAAGCGGACGCAGTATCAGGTTGGGGTTGGACGTCGGCTGCCTGGGTCCTTGCGCGGCGGGCGACTGGTCGCAGACCCATCTGCACCGGCTGCTGCATCAGCCGTTGCCGCAAGGCTGGAGCACGCAATTGGGTAATGAGTGGGGAGCTGTCCTCTACGGCGAGTGGTCGCCGCTGCGCTGGGCTCCTGCAGCCTTCCTGGATATCACGCCAACCGTCAAAGGCCGCTTCGGCAATATCTTTACCGATGCGGCAGTCGGGCTGACTGTCAGGGCCGGGGCCTT
>Ga0210384_10007848_pt1 | contig 11221 bp, 7 predicted proteins | sample IncBWH2MmetaG_FD_160574 | JGI IMG/M metagenome (GOLD analysis project Ga0210384, IMG submission 160574) | Forest soil microbial communities from Barre Woods Harvard Forest LTER site, Petersham, Massachusetts, United States - Inc-BW-H-2-M | ecosystem: Environmental > Terrestrial > Soil >...
GATCTCATGTGCCACATTGGCCCGGCAACACTCCGCCGGCCTCCAGCGCGAGCACTTCACTCGCGCGCAACGGCCTCGGAGGAGTTTGGGACACCACGCCGATAGAAAGTCCGAGAAAGACTACAGCAGAGAATGAGAAACGCGCAGCAAAATTGGGCATCAGGGCCTCCAACGCGACTACCTCGAATCTTACAATTCAGTCGCTGCGGCCTCCTCATTACCTTCGTACCAGCGAAATCTTGATTTCGCCTGAACGCATCACTGGGCCCACGGGATCTTGAAGACCTTCAGTCTTCTTTTCTTCGATCCCGGGCATCCCGATCACCTCGGCTCTATGAGAATTGGCTGACCTGGATCGCCGCTTCCCCGTAGGGCCGGAACCACCTGCTAACAGTTTTTTAGTTTGTCACTATCATATTTTTGAGTTTAGCGAAACTGTTCTCAAGGGGTACAAAGTCTTGCAAGATCAATTTTTCCTGCGACTGAATCGTTTCAATAGAGTCGGGTGCGACTTCGCCCGACAGAGAGTTGTTTCTGAGGAGGTTGTCCCATGGCGGAATTAAGCATCGGTTTTTATGGCCACGTAAAGCAGTACCACAACCTGAAGGCTGAAATCGATCAGGCCATCCTCGAAGTACTGGAGAGCGGCAGCTACGTGCTCGGGCCGCAACTGGTCAAGTTTGAAGAAGAGCTGGCGCGTTACATGAAGACGAAGGAAACCGTTGGGGTCAACTCCGGCACCGACGCACTTTGGCTGGTGTTTCTGGCCCTGGGCCTCGGGCCGGGCGACGAGATCATCACCACATCCAACACTTTTTTTGCCACAGCGGAAGCCATCTGGCTGGCCGGTGCTACCCCGGTGTTCGTGGACTGCGATCCGAGGACCCGCAACATCGACGTCACCAAGATTGAAGCCGCGATCACTTCCAAGACTCGCGCCATCGTGCCCGTGCACCTGTACGGCCTGACCGCTGACATGCCGGAAGTCGCACGGATTGCCAAGGCCCATAACTTGTTCGTGGTCGAAGACTGCGCCCAGGGCATCGGAGCCAAGGGCGACACCTGCGCCATCGGAGAGCTCAGCGACGCCGTTTGTCTGAGTTTCATCATCCAGAAAAACCTGGGCTGTTTTGGTGATGGTGGTGCAGTGGCCACCAGTAATAAGGAGCTTGCCGCCGGCATCCGCAAGTTGCGTAACCACGGTTCAGCGAAACGCTCGCATCACAGCATCGGCTACAACAGCCGTCTCGACGATATCCATGCCGCGGTTTTGCGGGTCAAGTTGAAGCGCGTGGACGAATGGAGCAAACGCCGTCGAGAGATTGCCAAGCTTTACGACGAGGGCCTGGCTGACCTCCCGATCACCCTTCCCTTCACACCCCCAGGCTACGAGCACGTTTACCATCTCTACGTCATTGACAGCGATGAGCGCGACGCGCTGCAGGCTTATCTGCAGTCGAAGGGAATTACGGCTCTGACTCATTACCCCATAGCCATCCATCAACAGGAAGGCTTTCCCTGGGGACGTCCCGCCCGGGTCGGTGCGTTGCCGGTGACAGAAAAATCGGCTGCCAGCGTCTTGTCTCTCCCGATGTATCCCGAACTGACGAATCAGGAAGTCGGGCGCGTGATCGAAGAAGTGTTGAACTGGTCCGCGAGCCGGGAGGCACTCAGCCGTCAGGCGGTGTAATCGTGTGTAGGGCGGACACTCCTGTCTTCCGCCCTTGACGTTGATTTTTAAGTTTGACTCTGGCTGCGAAAAACCTAAGTCAAAAGCGGCGGTCAAGAGTGTCCGCCCCACACTTCACAAACCTGCTGCGTCATTTACAATCATCAAAGCGACGAACGACGATCGGCCTCAAGCACCCTCCGGTCACGTAAACCAACACTATGCTGTCACGACTGGGAATTCTGATCGCAGCCGGTGCCATGACGCTCGGCTCTGTTACCGTCGCCCTGGACAAATCTATGGACTTTGGGCCCAACAACCCGTTCTACGCGCCAAGTACTTTGCCCTTTCACGCCCCACCGTTCGACAAGATCAAGGACAGCGATTACCAGCCCGCGATCGAAACCGGCATGGCGGAGCAACGGCAGGAAATGCGTGCCATCGCCGACAATCCGGCGCCGCCCACCTTCGAGAACACTCTGGCGGCGATGGAAAAGACCGGCCAGTTGTTCAACCGCGCCATGGCGGCGTTCAACGGAGTCACGGGAGCGAACCTGAATCCTGAGTTGCAGAAGGTGCAGGACTTCGAAGCGCCCAGGCTGGCCGCGCATTCGGACGCGATCTTTCTCGACTCCAAGCTGTTTCAGCGGGTCTCCACGATCTACAAAGAGCGCGATTCGCTGAAGCTCGGTGCGGAGTCACTGCGACTGGTCGAGTTCTACTACAAGAAATTTGTGCACTCCGGGGCCAACCTGTCCGATTCCGACAAGGCCGAACTGAAGAAACTTAACGAAGAGGAATCCACTCTCACCAACGCCTTCACCACCAAGCTGCTGACTGCCACCAAGGATGCGGCCTTTGTAACTAGGGAGAAGGACACGCTCGCGGGCCTGGGAGATGCGCGAATCACTGCCGCCGCTTTGGCTGCTAAGGATCGCGAGTTAGAGGGCTACGTCCTGCCGCTACAGAACACAACCCAACAGCCCGAACTGGACTCCTTGAGCCGGCGCGCCATTCGCCAAACTCTCTTCGAGAATTCCTGGAATCGCGCGGAGCGGGGCGGGCCGAACGACACGCGGGAAATTGTTTCGCGACTGGCGCAGCTTCGCTCCCAGAAAGCTAAACTTCTTGGCTTTCCCAACTACGCATCCTGGAAATTGGAAGACCAGATGGCCAAGACGCCGCACGCCGCCTTGAAATTCATGGACGCGCTGGTGCCGGGAGCAACTTCCAGAGCCACCGACGAAGCCAAGGATATCCAGTCCGTTATCAATTCTCAGCAAGGCGGCGGCTTCACACTGGAGCCGTGGGACTGGAATTTCTACTCCGAACAGGTTCGCAAGGCGAAGTACGACATGGACGAGTCGCAGATCAAACCATATTTCGAGCTTAATAATGTGCTTGAGAATGGGGTGTTCTACGCCGCAACCCAGCTCTACGGGATCACCTTCAAAGAGCGCAAAGACATTCCGGTGTACACCCCCGAGGTGCGCGTGTTTGAGGTGTTCGACGCTGATGGCCGGCCGATGGCCCTTTTTTACGTCGACTACTTCAAACGCGATAACAAGAACGGCGGCGCCTGGATGAGCAACTTTGTTGACCAGTCCAAGCTGCTGGGCGCGCTGCCGGTCGTCTATAACGTCTGCAACTTCAGTAAGCCTGCGCCCGGTGAGCCCGCTCTTCTCAGCTTCCGCGACGTCACCACCATGTTCCACGAATTCGGTCATGCCCTGCATGGCATGTTTGCGGACACCGAATATCCCACTCTTTCCGGTACCGCGGTGGCGCGTGACTTCGTCGAATTTCCATCGCAGTTTAACGAGCATTGGGCGAGCTATCCGCCGGTATTCAGTCACTATGCGAAACACTACAAGACCGGCGCGCCCATGGCAGCAGAACTGGCCGCCAAGATTAAGAGAGCTGAAACCTTCAACCAGGGTTACGCTCTTACCGAGGTTCTGGCGGCAGCGGAACTTGACATGCAATGGCACACCCTTCCCGCCAGTACGCCGCTACAGACGCCTGATGAGTTCGAAACCGAAGCCTTAAAGAAGACGCGCCTCGCTCTCAGCGCCGTGCCGCCGCGTTACCGCTCCACCTACTTCGCGCACATCTGGGGCGGAGACTACGGTGCCGGCTACTACGCCTATCTGTGGGCCGAGATGCTGGACGACGACGCCTTCCAGTGGTTCGAGGATCACGGAGGCTTGACCCGGGCAAACGGCGATCGTTTCCGGCGGATGATTCTTTCGCGAGGTAACACCGAAGACCTCGCCAACCTGTATAAGGTCTGGCTGGGAGCGGACCCCAGCATCGAGCCGATGCTCAAATATCGCGGTCTGGCAGAGCCAGTTTCAAAGTAAACAGGTCAGTGTAGGCGGGAGCGTCCCGCTCGTGCCTACCCTACTTCAGGAATTTGCCCTGTTCGAGTTCCTGAAACGCTTGTCGCAACTGCTCCTGCGTGTTCATCACGATGGGGCCATACCAAGCCACGGGCTCCTCCAGCGGCTTCCCTGAAACCAGAAGAAACCGGATCCCGTCGTCTCCCGCTTGTACCGTGACTTCATCACCGCGATCGAAGAGCACGAGCGAGCGGTTGTCCGCCTCGACCGGAGGCGTCGTGTCCGACCATTTAACCGCCTCGGTCGGAACCGTCAGCGGACCTGACGCGTTGCAGAATTTGCCGCCGCCCGCAAACACATAGGCGAACGCGTGCCGAGTGACTTCAACCGGGAGCGTCTTCCTTCTGCCGGGAGAAACAGACACATCGATATAAGTCGGATCGGTGGCAATTCCCTCCACCGGCCCGGTCTTTCCCCAGAAGGTTCCGCAAACGACGCGCACATGGGTGCCGTCGTCGTCTTTGATCTCCGGAATTTCGGGTGCTTTTATTTCCTGATAACGCGGCGCCGTCATCTTCTTCGACGCCGGAAGGTTGGCCCACAACTGGAAGCCGTGCATGCGGCCGGCGTCGTCGCCCTTCGGCATCTCCTGGTGGATGATCCCGCTCCCCGCTGTCATCCATTGCACCTCGCCTGAGGCAATGGCGCCCCGGTTGCCCATGCTGTCGCCGTGCTCCACCGTTCCGGCAAGAACGTACGTGATGGTCTCGATTCCGCGGTGAGGATGCCAGGGAAAGCCTGCCAGATAGTCCTCCGGCACGTCATTGCGAAAGTCGTCCAGCAAGAGGAATGGATCGAAATCGGAGGTGTTACCGAAACCAAACGCGCGTCGCAGATGCACGCCCGCGCCTTCGAGGGTCGGCTTGGCTTTCACCAGCCGCTTAACGGGTCGAATGGACATGATGTCTCCGGTATTCAGAGTCTTCCGCGGATATCTGGTCAATTTTGACCAGTCCTCGAGCACCCTGTTGTTGGATACTGTCAGTAGTAAATTCTACCAGCGAGTTTAGGTACGAGTGGACGCCCTCGTCCGTCCAGCGGAGTAAGCTTTCCGTAGCGGTTTTCAGGGCCGGAATTCTCTGGCGAGTCTTGCTGGTCTGCCCGGGCCGGGGGGGCGTCCAGGCCAACGCGCTCTGTGAAGACCGAGGCGCTCACAATTCTCCGCCAACCGTTCTCACTATGACTTAAGGGCCAATGTCACTACCCAAAACACTGCTTTCCAGAAGGATGTTGGAAGTCGTCGTCCCCCGCTCTCTGGCACGGAACGAGGCTGCAGGAGCTCGCCCAAGATGGCATGCCAAACCCTCACTGCCCAGTCGAATTGCCGTCATCGGCAACTATCTTCCGCGACACTGTGGAATCGCCACCTTCACCACCGACCTGTGCGAGGCTATCTCCGCGGAGTACGGGAGTGCTCGATTGCTGGTGCTGCCGGTGAACGACACCGAACAAGGCTATGACTATCCCGCGCGAGTGAGATGGTCGCTGGCGCAGGACGACGTGACCTCGTACCAGGAAGCGGCAGAGTTTCTGAACTTCCACAACATCGATATGGTCTGCCTGCAGCACGAGTATGGAATTTTCGGTGGCCCGGCCGGAAGTCATATCCTGCACCTTTTGCGCGGCTTGAAGATGCCCGTGGTGACCACGCTGCACACCGTCCTGCGCGAACCCGACCCCGACCAGCTCCGGGTCATGGAAGAGATTGGGGAGCTTTCGGACCGCCTCATTGTCATGAGCCAGCTGTCCTCCCAATTCTTGCAGGAAATCTTCAAAGTGCCCGGCAGCAAGATCGACCTGGTACCGCACGGCGTTCCCGACCTGCCCTTTCTCGATCCTAATTTCTACAAGGACCGCTTCGGCGTCGAAGGAAAAGCGGTGCTGCTCACCTTCGGCCTGCTCTCGCCGAATAAAGGTATAGAGAACGTTATTCGGGCCCTGCCTCAGATCCTGTCGAAACACGAAAATGTGGTGTACCTAGTGGCGGGTGCGACCCATCCTCATATCCTGCGCAGAGAGGGCGACAAATATCGCGCCAGCTTGCAGGCTTTGGCGAAGGAGGTGGGAGTGGAATCGCAAGTAATGTTCCACGATCGCTTCGTCACCCCAGAGGAAATGGCGGAGTTCATCGGCGCGGCGGACATTTACATCACTCCATATCGCCACGAGGCGCAGGTAGTCTCGGGAACGCTCGCCTACGCACTGGGAGCGGGCAAGGCAATCATCTCCACTCCTTATTGGCACGCCATTGAGCTGCTGGACGATCGTCGCGGGGCCCTGGTTCCCTTTCAGGATCCCGGCGCCATCGCACAAAAGGCCATCGAACTTCTAACCACACCGGCTCTGCGTCACGCCATGCGAAAACGCGCCTACCTGTACGCGCGGGACATGGTGTGGAAGAAAGCCGCGCAGGGTTACATGGAAAGCTTTGCCCGGGTTCGCAGCGATCGCATGGAAACTCCCCGAGTTCAATTCTGCGCGAGTGCTACCGAGAAATCGCTGAATCAACTGCCCGAATTAAAACTCGATCACGTGAACGCGCTAACCGATGACATCGGAATGCTGCAGCACGCGATCTTCACCATCCCCAACCGGGCCGAGGGTTACACCACCGACGACAACGCTCGCGCACTTATTTTCACCGTGCTGCTGAATCGACTGGGCAGCGAGCGCACTGGCATGTCCGGAAAAACCGCAGCGGCCAACCCGGACTGGGCATTCCGTTATCTGGCATTCCTCGAACACGCCTTCAATCCTGCTAAGAAACGTTTCCGAAACTTCCTCGGCTATGACCACCGCTGGACGGAAGAGCACGGATCGGAAGACTCTCACGGCCGCGCCGTGTGGGCCTTGGGAACCGTCCTGGGCCAGTCCGCAAACCATGGATTGAGAGGCGCCGCTGGACGTTTATTCGAGTACTCGCTGCCGGCTGTGGTCGAGTTCCATAGTCCCCGGGCCTGCGCCTACGGCGTGCTTGGAATCCAGGAATACCTCCATTCGTACCCTGGAGACCGCGACGCCCAGCGCGTAAGATTCGCACTGGCTCAAAGATTGCTTGCTATGTATGAGTCAATCCAACGTCCGGACTGGAAATGGTTTGAGAACGTTGTGGCGTACGGAAACGCGCGCCTGCCCCAGGCCATGCTGGTGGTGGGTTCGGCTTGTGGAGATCAACACATGGTTTCCGCCGGACTCGATTCCTTGGACTGGCTCATGGAAACGCAGCGCTGCCCGGCGAATGGCCACTTTGTTCCGATCGGCTCGCAAGGATTTTACCGCCAGGGCGGAGAACAAGCCCGATTCGATCAACAGCCGGTTGAAGCTGCGGGTGCGGTGTCTGCTTGCCTGGAGGCTTACCGGATCACCGGAGACCGTCCGTGGCGCAATGCTGCATGGTCGGCCTTCAACTGGTTCCTGGGCGACAACGATCTCCAGCTTTCTCTTTACGATTCTGAAACCGGCGGTTGCCGGGACGGCTTGCATCCCGACCGCGCCAATCAGAATCAGGGAGCGGAGTCCACGCTTTCTTTTCTGATGGCGCTGCTCGAAATGCGCTCTCTGCAACAACCTGAACCGCCGCCTGAAAGGCTGGAAGATCCTTCATGACTGCTCCCGAAACCACGCTGGTCAACGTCGAAAGCACTCACTACCCGCCACTGCTTCTTCGTCACCCTGGCAATCCCATTCTGACGCGTAGGCATTGGCCGTACTCCATCAACAGCGTGTTCAACGCGGGCGCAACCTTGTTGCAGGATGGAACTACTCTTCTGCTGTGCCGCATCGAAGACCGGCGCGGCTTGTCGCATCTTTGCGCGGCTCGCTCTCGAAATGGCGTCGATGACTGGCAGATTGACCCGGAACCGACGTTGATGCCGAGTCCCAAGGACTACCCCGAAGAAATCTGGGGTATCGAAGACCCGCGCATCACGTTCGTGCCCGAACTGCAACAATACGTCGTCACGTACACCTCTTATTCGCGGAGCGGTCCCGGCGTGTCGCTGGCTCTGACCAAAGACTTCCGAAGTTTTGAGCGCTACGGCGTCATCATGCCGCCGGACGACAAAGACAGCGCGCTTCTGCCCCGGAGAATCGATGGATACTGGGCGCTGATTCACCGTCCCATGACGCCACTCGGGGCGCACATGTGGATTTCGTATTCTCCCGATCTGCGCCACTGGGGCAGACACAGGCTCATGCTGGAAGCTCGGCGAGGCGCCTGGTGGGATGCGAACAAGATCGGTCTCTCGCCGCCTCCGATCGAAACTTCAAGAGGCTGGCTCGTGCTTTACCACGGAGTTCGGCACACGCCTTCTGGTTGTCTGTATCGCTTGGGCCTGGCCCTGTTCGATCTGGAGAATCCAGAAAAATGCCTGCTGCGCGGCGACTCGTGGATCTTTGGGCCGGAGGCGGATTACGAGCGCAACGGCGATGTCAATGACGTTGTGTTTCCGTGCGGATACACCATGGATCCCGACGGCGACACGGTTAACATCTACTACGGCGCGGCTGATTGCTCGATTGCCCTGGCCCGGGCCAGCGTTCGCGCCCTGCTCGAGTGGTTGGATGCGAATGGGAATCTTGAACGCCGGCGAGCGCAGGACGTATGAACCCGCTGCTGTGGGTCTTCGAGTTCGTCTTCAGGTGTCGACACCGCCAACTCAGTCGCGTGTTCACCATCAAGCACAGAACGTACAAAGTTTGCTTCCAGTGTGGACGTGAGTTTGACTGCGCGCAGGTTGATGCCTCTGCGCTGCCGGAAGGCTCCGTGTCGCACTTCAAGGTCTGAAAAACAATCGTGTTTCGGATGTCGATTTCGACGCGACGGGTGGCCCACTCAAGCCCGGTTTTGGCTTGAGTGGGGCAGCTCGACGGCTGGACAGAGTCTCCCCGCCGCTCGTTCGCGTTCTCGTGCCGTGATGTTTTTCTGCCATGACCCTCGATACATGGGCACGTCTCGTGCCATCATACGATTGTGGCTACCGACAGGAGGCTTTCATGCCTGAGCGTAAGACCGTCGCAGCGGCCCTTCTTACCGTATCCCTGGCTTTCCAGACGCTGGCGTGCGGTTCGTCAATGAATTCCAACCGTGTCCTCGAATCGATGACCGTCACTCCCGCGACGGCCGACGCGCAGGATTTCCCCAATGGTCAGGTACAATTCACGGCCACAGGGAACTTCAGCAAGCCTCCATCGCCGGCTCAAGTGACATTTATGTTTCCATATTCAGGGCAATGGTCTTTCATGGATGCGAGTTCCGCGAATATTGCAACCATTAGTTCGAGTGGTCTGGCGCAATGTATATCCGGAGCCTCGGGTACAGCCACGATTGTTGCGACCGCGTCCGCGAACTCCGGTGCGGGCACGCAAAATACGTCAGTAGCAAGGACAGGCACCGCGACCCTTACTTGCCCCTAAATGGGCGGGACGGGTGCTCCACTCAAGCCCAGTCTTGGCTTGAGTGGGGCAGTTCTACAACTGGACAGAGTCTTGCGTCCGCTCTTTCGTGTTTTCGTGTCGTCTATTCCGAGTCGATCTCCAGCGTCCCTCACAGCCTGTCGCATCGCGGGCCAGCCTCCAACATCCCCACTCGGTTCGATTCGGCAGAGATCAGGCTGCAACCTCGAAGCGATCGTGGTCCATCACCTTGGTCCATGCCGCCACGAAGTCTTTCACGAACTTCTCCTTGGAGTCCGTGCACGCATAGACTTCCGCGAGGGCACGCAGCTGCGAGTGCGAACCGAAGATCAGGTCGACACGGGTGCCGGTCCACTTGACCTGGTTAGTCTTCCGGTCGCGCCCCTCGTACACGCCTTCAGAGCCATTGGGCTGCCATTGCGTATTCATGTCGAGCAGGTTGACGAAGAAGTCGTTGCTCAGCGTCTCTGGCCGCTTGGTGAAGACGCCGTGCGTGGACTTCCCGGCATTTGCACCCAGGACGCGCAGGCCACCGACGAGAACCGTCATCTCCGGCGCCGTCAGCTTAAGCAATTGCGCGCGGTCCACCAATAGCTCCTCAGGCGATAGGCGCTGCTTGCCACGGACATAGTTGCGGAATCCATCCGCGGTCGGTTCGAGCGGCTCGAAGGATTCGACGTCAGTGTGCTCTTGCGACGCGTCCATGCGCCCTGGCGTGAAGGGGACTTTCACGTCGTGCCCGGCGTTCTTTGCGGCTTTCTCGATCGCCGCATCGCCGCCCAGAACGATCAGGTCGGCCAGCGAGACCTTCTTCCCGCCAGACTGTGAGGCATTGAACTCCTTCTGGATCGCTTCGAGCTTCTGAAGCACTTTCGCGAGTTCGGCCGGCTGGTTGACTTCCCAGCCCTTTTGCGGCGCGAGGCGAATGCGCGCGCCGTTCGCTCCACCGCGCTTATCAGAACCGCGGAAGGTCGACGCCGACGCCCAAGCGGTCGAGACCAACTGGGAAACGGACAGGCCGGACGCGAGGATTTTCGCCTTCAGGGCAGCAATGTCCTGCTCCCCGATCAGCGGATGATTCACAGCGGGGATCGGGTCTTGCCAGGGCAGCGTCTCCTTCGGAACGAGCGGGCCGAGATAACGCACGATCGGGCCCATGTCGCGGTGCGTCAGCTTGAACCACGCCCGGGCAAACGCGTCCGCGAGCTGGTCGGGATGCTCGTAGAAGCGCCGTGAAATCTTTTCGTAAGCAGGGTCCAATCGCAAGGCGAGGTCAGTGGTCAGCATGGATGGCGCGTGACGCTTTGAGGGATCGTGCGCATCCGGCACCGAACCGTTGCCTGCGCCATTTTTCGGTGTCCACTGATGCGCACCGGCCGGGCTTTTCGTCAGTTCCCATTCGTAGCTGAACAGATTGGTGAAGAAGTTGTTGCTCCACTTCACAGGCGTTTGGGTCCAAATGACTTCCAGGCCGCTTCCGATCGCGTCACCGCCTTTGCCCGTCTTGAATTTGCTCTTCCAGCCGAGGCCCTGCTCCTCGATGCTGGCGGATTCCGGCTCGGCGCCCACCAATTTCGCATCGCCAGCGCCGTGGGTTTTGCCGAAGCTGTGACCGCCGGCAATGAGAGCGACCGTTTCTTCGTCGTTCATTGCCATGCGGCGGAACGTTTCGCGAATATCCCTGGCCGCCGCGAGGGGATCCGGCTTGCCGTTCGGCCCTTCCGGATTCACGTAA
>Ga0210384_10007849_pt1 | contig 11221 bp, 11 predicted proteins | sample IncBWH2MmetaG_FD_160574 | JGI IMG/M metagenome (GOLD analysis project Ga0210384, IMG submission 160574) | Forest soil microbial communities from Barre Woods Harvard Forest LTER site, Petersham, Massachusetts, United States - Inc-BW-H-2-M | ecosystem: Environmental > Terrestrial > Soil >...
AGGACGGAATAGTGACATAAACACCCGATTGGGTAGCGGCCTCCGATGTGCAACCATTCGGGTTGGGACTTGGAGAACCATACGATTCATTCAGGACGGGACCAAAAACGTTCCCAAAAACCTTGGCAAACACGAATCCTTCCAAAGAAGTCAGACCCGCAAAAATCGAGACCAATTTTCTACTTCGATTGGGCCCCGGGCTTATTACGGGCGCTGCAGACGACGATCCGAGTGGTATCGCGACCTATTCGCAGGTCGGAGCGCAATTCGGAATGGGAATGTTGTGGACGATGTTGTTCACTTTCCCGCTCATGGCCTCCATGCAGGAAATTTGCGGCCGACTGGGCCGTATCACGGGCGGTGGAATCGCCGCGAACTTGCGCAATCATTATCCAAAACCGGTTCTTTACGGACTCGTACTGCTGTTGTGCCTTGCGAACATATTCAATCTCGGCGCGGATATCACTGCCATGGGCGCAGCAGCCCAATTGGTCTTTGGCGGAAATTTAAATGCGTATGCAATAGTTCTCGGGCTTTCGTCGCTCTTGCTTCAAGTTTTTATCCCATACAAGAAATATGTCCGTTATTTGAAATGGCTAACCGTGGCTTTATTCGCCTATGTTGCCACGGCCTTCGTGGTCCATGTGCCGTGGCTCATCGCCATCCGCGCTACGATCATCCCGGGCATTTCCTGGAGCGTGGACTATTGGATGGCGCTTGTGGCAGTGCTGGGCACAACAATCAGCCCCTACCTGTTCTTCTGGCAGACCTCGGAAGAAGCGGAAGACGTGCGCGTCAACGAGGGAGAGTCAGCGCTTAAAAGAAAGCCCTGGCAGGCCTTTGAGCAGTTCCGCCGAATCGCACTCGACACGCGCTTTGGGATGGCGCTTTCGAACCTGATTGCGTTTTTTATCATTTTAACTGCGGCAGTGACGATCCATAACTCCGGTTCGGCGCGCGGCATTGAAACGTCTGCGGATGCCGCAAAAGCGCTTCAGCCGCTCGCAGGACACTTTGCGTTCCTCCTATTTGCTCTGGGAATTATTGGAACGGGGCTACTGGCAGTTCCGGTGCTGGCTGGTTCAGCGGCTTACGCGGTTTCGGAAACATTCCGGTGGAAAGCGAGCCTGGAGAGTACACCTGAAAAGGCGCCGAAGTTCTACCTGGTGATCGCTGCCGCCACGGTAATCGGCCTGTCGCTAAATTTCCTGGGGATGAATCCGATTCGCGCGCTCTACTGGTCGGCGGTGATTAATGGAATTGTTGCTGTCCCGCTGATGGTGATGCTGATGATCATGTCGGCGAACATCAAGATCGTCGGGAAATTCCCACTCACACGCTATTTGCGGACGATGGGCTGGATTGCCACCGCAGTGATGCTTATCGCTTCGTTGGGCTTTCTCATCAGCTCTCTTCGTTGAGGAATTCGAGTGACCAGACTATCCGAATATCAGGCGGGAAATTTCTGCCGTTTGTCATGGTGTTCGGCGCCGGGCTTGGATTTCTTTAGGCGGCTAAACACATCTCTGATGGAGAACTGGCTAGCGGACTTCCATGTTGCCAGTCTTGATACTTTTACTTTCTTACAACACATCCTGACTCCGACTTTTCTTAACTTGCTCGTGATTGCAAGCACGCTTGATATGGGCGGTCGCACTGGCGCATCGCTAAGGAGTTCCGCGAGAATGGGCACGACGGAGCCAGGAGGTACTGCTCCGCCCCTCTGAAAGTTATTCAACATTCCCAAATCTTCAAATCGCTTGCTCGCTCCGCTTTCGGCGAAGGATACCAGCGTCGGGCTTGGAATTCGGAAATGCCTTCAAATCAGTTGATTACACGTTTGGAACTCGGTATCTTCAGTATGTCAAGGCTTTGGTCGTTCCACAATGAAACACCACGGTGGATTCAGTGCTGCCGCCCGGAGAGCAACTAAAGAAGCTTCGAAATCGCCTCGGGATTACCACTCGGGAAGTCGAGGAATATAGCCGGACCATTGCCGCAGGCCGCCAAAATGAAGAGTTCTACATCTCAAATGCCTGGCTGACGCAACTCGAAAATAAGGACTCCGTTCCAAGTATCTTCAAGCTTTATAGCCTGAGCGTTATCTATCGCACGAAATTCAGCGACTTGCTGGCGGTATTTGGGATTGATTTAGGGGACACGGCACGCCTCCAGCTTGCACTTCCACTTGAGAAGACTCATATCGCTTCAGTCGAATCGCCAGATACCGAAAAGGCAATGACGTTCCCGGTGCGTTTTGACCGGGGTTTTAGTTTAGATACTACAAATCTGATAGCGCGGATGGTCGAAGTCTGGGGCGAAGTTCCGATCGCACTGTTTCAAACTCTAGACCTGCGTCTTACTCAATATGGCTTTATCGGCACCAGTGATATCTATATGTCTCCACTGTTGCGGCCAGGATCGTTCGTACAAATTGACAGTCGCGTGACCCGAATTCGAGCGTCGGGATGGCACACGGAATTTGATCGGCCGATTTATTTTGTGGAGTTACGCGACGGGTATGCTTGCTCGTGGTGTGAAGTTCGTGGGGGTCAGATCATTTTGGTTCCACACCCATCATCGGGCTGTGCAACCCGTCAGTTCGCCTATCCGACCGAGGCTGAAGTTATCGGACAAGTCACCGGAGTCGCTATGCGGCTTGTTGCCCCGTCGAGCGGCTGGTCAAATTCTCTTCCAAGATTGCCATAGCGACTTTGAGATTCGAGAAAAGTAACTCGCTAGAGAGTGTGTCCGTCCCAACCGGCACTGCTACTCGATATGGCTCCAGTCGTTTCCATACCGTTAAAAATACCGCAGGACTTGTGCGTGTCGCACTCAGGTAACCCTCCAGCTGGCTCACCAGCTCTTTAAGAGAACTCCCTAGCAGATCGCGAAAGGCTTCGCTGTGACATTCGGAGATCGCCTGGCAGGCGACATCTTCGGTAAAGCTGGCCGCGAGCCCGTCGTGATAGTACACGCCGCTATTGTAGTCTCGCATGGATGACAAATAGATTAAGCGGTCCAGCGGGCGCTCAAACTTGGCGAGTGTCCGCCGACGCAGATCCTGCGCGGCGTCTTCGACATCCATTCTCTTTGTTGTCCAATCAGGCATAGAGGGAGTCACAGGTCGTAGCCTTTAAAGTGTAGCGTGATTCCCGGCAGAAGGCTTGCCTAGCGGAGTCGCGCTTCCGGGCCCGAAGAAACCCAGGGACCTCTCCGATATTTCGCAAACCCTTGCCGCCCCCGCAGTGGCTGCCCGCACGATCTTGGGGGCGACGTAGGGTCCGCGTATCCACAGTATTATTTCCAGAGCCCGACACGCAAAAAGAAGAATAGCAAACTCCACTGCCAGCGTGACTTCCGTGCGGAATCTTAGTTGTGCGTGATGGCGCACCGAGCCCAGGTGAAAGCGCCGAAGACTTAAAATATTCCGACGTAGATATCGCACCCACAAAAGTGCAACCCGTTTCCGCTCTGCGAGAAACATCCTTCGGATTTCCTCCGAAGTCGAGGAGTTCACGTAATCGAGATCTTCTGTCGCGAAGATCCGCGCGACGATATCCGGCTGCAGCAGTTCCGTCCGAAGGCTGCTCAATGCCCGCCTCGCATCGAAAATCTCTTTCTCGCCAGCCTTTGGCTGCACGAGCCGCCCTGCGAAAAGGAAAAGCGATGAAAGAAGCAGCGCTCCGACAGCAAGGAATAGAATTAGCTGGATCACGGACGCGTCGCCTTCCCCAACTGCGAACGTAATGCGCCAAGCATTTCTTTTGTTCTCGCCACAAATACCTCATAGTCCGCTTCAATCCGGATCGTCGAGTCTGACGCGGGATTCGGTTGATATGACCACAAGGCATACGTCCAGATACAAAGGCAAACTACATATGAAAGCGGTTGAACGAAGGATGCGGCGGGATAGAACGATGGCCCTATATAAGATCGCAGCGCGACTGACATCAGACTTGTCCCAATGAAGAGGCCGTAACCCATCGCGATTCCCTTCACATTCTTCCCGACTGCGATCCGATAATACGAAATCACCGCCAAGAGCCCGAAAAGAAAAATCGCTTGCACCGTGCGCAGGTCGCGCTCGAATTCAATTGCAGTCCCGGTGTGCGCCGACGACGCCGTCAAACTCGGATAAACCAAGGCATAACAAAAAACCAGCCCGAAGACGATATACCCTGAAATTCTCGCGAATCTGGACGCTCCCGGGTACGCCTGCAAAGCATGATTAAAGATCTCGAGAACAATGCCGCAACCCAGAAGCATGGTTGGGTAATTCGCGACCGAATACCATTTCTTGTAAGTTGCTGAATTCGGGTGATATACAAAGCCGAGCAAAATTCCTGCCACTAACACGACCGCCAAATACGAATAAAAGAAGGGGTATTTTCCGAAGAGCTTGGCCCGAAACGCACGATACAGGATAATCGCCATTAGAGCGTTGCCGATCCATCCAATTGAAGTCAGCATCTCAGTCTGACCACGATTGAACGGATGGTATCACGAATCAAGGGAGAGGGCGAAAATCCTCTCCCCCGTTACGCGTGTCGCTCCGGCCCGCTCCGGATCAGATCATTCGTGTCCCGTAGGGCTATGCTGCCATGCCAGGAGGGGGCCATGGGCCGTCAATGATCCTGGCCTGCGAAACGAACGCATGTCCCAACGCCGTGCTCGAAGCCAGTGTTCGCGAAACCGGCATTGCAAGTGCGGCAAATACGAACAATAACAAACAAATTGACTTTGCAAAATTCATCGATTTATCTCCTTGGAAATTGGGTTTGCTTCTACTGCTCGGCGAACGTACAGGGCGCGATGAGTTCGCCGAGCGCTAAAAACCGATTGCTCGGAGAAGCAAGCAGAAGATAAATTTGCGTTTCTGGTGAGTTGACAGATGTGGGCACGCGCGAAAAATGAGTCCGACATACAATCGCTGCGCGCGAGCGTGCTTTTAACTTGGTTTTTTTTCGGAATCGATCTCAGCAAAGGCTTTACGCAGTGTTTTTACGGAGAATTCAGCGGGGATCTTTCTGAGATTACGACCGGAGCTTTTGTCGGCGGGTCGCAAATGGGGATGCGCAGTTAGCAGGCGGGTACGTCCATCGTCAAAGCAGATTCCGAATCTTCAGTGCAGATTCTGAGAATTTATTTGGAGGAATTCGAGGACGCGTACGAGCTCGATGGCCTAGGGGGATTTTGGTTCACGGCCGATCGAATCCTCATATTTCTCATGGGCGCGGCTGACATGTGGGGGCGCTTCGTCTTGTAAGCGCGGGAACGGCAGATCGCAGCCAAATCGCTGAGGTTCAACCGGCGCAAATCGCAATTTATGAAGATCTGGTAACTCTCCTATTTTCCTAATATTACGCCCCTTTCAATGCCCCTGGCCTGGATCCAATGCTTCGCACACTGCTTACAGCTAGAAGCAACTTCCGCAACGCAATCGGGAGTGGTCGGGCCCAGGCGTACAAGAGTGTCCAATCTCAGCATTAAGTTTTAGACAGGCGAATTACGGACTTGGATTTGCCCGGGCAATTCGAGAATGAAGGACTTGGCAGACATGGCACTTACGAAGGGCGAAAGGTCGGCGGCCGGAACAGATGCTGAAAAGCGAAGTCGAAGGGTCTTGGAAAGAATGCGCAAAATATATGAACGGCTGATACGACTGGAGAAGAGAGTTACGCGCCGCGAGAAGCTCCCGCGGTAGCACAAAGTGGAATACGCTAACTTACCATCCTCTGTTCACGTTGTGCTCGCTCACGAATGTATCGAACTTCAAGCTTAGCAATTACGTGCTCTAACCTAATGCTACTGAACTCGAACGCTCGCACGTCCCTAACCGTGAAGCGCAACGGCCCAGCGACTTGGAGCGCGTCCGCGTATGCTCTTTTTGCATTTCGGATGTTGATTTCCGCAATGCCCGACTCCGACGAGGAAAGAGCAGATTCGCAGCACGCAATCGCGTGACGCATCCGATCCATCAGGCGATCGAAAGAGATACGATTTACGTTGGGCGATGAAGTTTTCCTCAGCGAATGACTTCTATTTTTCGCCCTTGAAAGTTCGCAACTTGCGGACCTCAATTTTCGTTTCCTTTTCAAATGCAGGTCGTTTCAGAAGCGACTCAAGCCAACATCGAGGTTCGGCTTTCATAAGCCGTTCGAGATATTCTTTGTTTGCGCGGCGTCCTACAGAGTTCGGGGTCATCTCGCACCTTGTTCTGGAACGAACGTCTTGTAGCGCAAAATCTCGTTGACCGTCAATTCGGGTTTATACCTATTGGCTTGTCCGTGCGGACGGTAGCATCACGGAGGAACCGATACGCGGAGAAGCAACAATCGGCAACCTGAAGATAGGCCAGAGTGATGTCGAAGTAGTGCGGCCTTTCGAAAGTATTGTTGTGTTAAGGACGACTCGAACCTCCAACACGATGATTGGCAGCGATGCTGAGAATTCGCGCGTGTCCTGAACGAGACAGTTCGCCATATGGGGTTGTGCTACGGTGAGAAAGCTTAGAGTTGCGTCCAACCCTACCCGCAATTCCGTGAAAAGCGATGCCCGAAAAAGCCGAACAACCCTCGAAATCCATCTACTCCCGAAAACTGAGGATCATTGACCTCGTTCGGCCTCACTGGAAAGCGCTGACCTTCGCGCTGGTGGCCGTGCTGGGCGAATCACTCACGGCGATACTCGATCCGTGGCCCATCAAAATTGTTGTGGATAATATTCTGCAGTCGAAGAAACTTCCCGGACTTCTCGGCGGAATGGTCGCCGAAATGTTTGGCCCGAACAAGTATGCCATTCTGAACTTCGCCGTGGCCGCGGTGGCGGCGATTGCAATTGTCGGCGCCGTCAGTTCCTACTTCGAAAAGTATCTGACCACGAGTGTCAGCCAATGGGTCGGACACGACCTGCGCCGGACGCTCTATCACCATATTCAGCGCCTTTCCCTCGCTGAACATGACGAGACACGGACCGGCGACATGATCACGCGGGTCACCAGCGATATTGAAGCGGTTCAGGATTTCATTACATCGGCGCTGCTCGGCATTCTGGTCAACGTGATGACGCTGCTCGGCATGATTGGAGTGATGTTCTATCTGAACTGGCGCTTTACCCTGATCGCGCTCTCCGTTGTGCCGGTGCTGTTTCTGGTAGTCAATCACTATACGCGGCGCATCAAGAGGGCCTCGCGCGCGGTTCGAAAACAGGAAGGCGAAATGCTCTCCGTGGTCGAGGAAGTACTGACCTCGATCCGCGTGGTACAGGCCTTTGCACGGGAAGACTACGAACAGCAACGATTCGAAGTTGAAAGCCTGGCGAATGTGGAGGCAGGCCTCGAAGCGCGAAGCGTAAAGGCGAAGCTTTCACCGTTCGTTGAAGTCATCGTGGCCGTCGGGACGTGCCTGGTGCTCGGGTACGGGGCAAGGCTGGCACTCGCGGGCCAACTCAGCGCCGGCGTTCTGATCATATTCCTGCTGTACCTGGGAAACATGTACAAGCCGATGCGCGATCTCTCGAAGATGACTGACACGGTGTCGAAGGCAATGGTGGGATACGAGCGCATACAGGAAGTTCTGGACATCGAAAGTGGAATCCGCGACGAGCGAGGCGCGCGCCGGGCGCCCAAGTTCAAAGGGCAAATTGAATTCAGCGAGGTCGGATTCAGCTACGGAAACGATAAGGAGATACTGAAGAACGTCACCTTCAAGATTGAGCCGGGGCAAGTTGCGGCGTTTGTCGGCCCGTCCGGCACGGGGAAGACGACTCTGGTCAGCCTGATACCGCGGTTCTACGACCCGGTGTCTGGCTTCGTCGCAATTGACGGCACGGACATACGCCGCTACCAGTTGAAGTCTTTGCGCGATCAGATCAGTTTCGTACTGCAGGACACCCAGCTGTTTCGCGCCACGATTTGGCAGAACATTGCCTACGGCAAACCCAATGCTGCTCCGAAAGAAATCAGACGAGCGGCGGAATTGGCCAATGCGCACGAGTTTATTGAAGAAATGGCGGACGGCTATGACACTATGGTGGGCGAGCGCGGCGTTACGCTTTCCGGCGGCCAACGGCAGCGAATTGCGATTGCCCGGGCGATTATCCGTAACACTCCGATCCTGATTCTCGACGAGCCGACTGCGGGTCTGGACGCTGCATCAGAGCAGTCCGTAATCGAAGCGCTGGAGAAGTTGATGAAGGATAGAACATCCGTCGTCATAGCGCATCATCTGGGCACGATTCGCCACGCCGACGTGATTTTTGTAATGAAGGACACTGAATTAGTGGAACAGGGCACTCACGAGACGCTTCTGGAAAAAGACGGCGTGTATGCCGAATTGTACAGAATCCAGACTCCCGAAGCGGACAAAATAACTGCGTCCTGATCGGGCGCCACTTGACGAACGTTTTCTCAGGAAAGAGGCAAAAGGCAATGCGACGAACGAAAATAGGGCTGTATTCCTCACTGCTGCTGGCACTGATGCTCGTGGCGCTTTCGGCGCCATTAACGGCACAAAAGAAAGACAAAGAGAAGAAAGCGGACGCAAGCGCCAACAGCCTCCCGAACGCAATCTGGCAGGACCGGGGAGATGTATCCGGATTGGATTTGCTCTATGGCGCCGGTGGAAAGGAACATGCCCCGAATCCGAATGGCACCTACACGTTCAGGGAGGAAGACACCGAAGGGACCAGCCCGAAGTTCGACGTGGACGACGAGAACGGCGTCCGGTGGAGAGTAAAACTCGGCCAGGAACCACAGTCGGAAACTGCCGCTACGCGCTTTCTGTGGGCTGCGGGTTATTTTGTTGACGAAGATTATTACCTGGCGGATTTCAAGGTGGCGGGCATCGCGAAACTGCACCGTGGCGCGGATAAAATTTCAGCGGACGGCACAATCCACGGGGCGCGCCTGGAACGCAAGGTAAAAGACGTGAAGAAGGAAGGAACGTGGGACTGGTTCAAGAACCCATTCCTGGACACGAAGGAATTCAACGGGCTGCGCGTGATGATGTCACTGTTGAATAACTGGGACCTGAAAGAAGTGAACAATTCGATTGATGTGATTGGTGGAGAACGCAGATACGTGGTCAGCGACGTGGGGGCGACGTTCGGCAACACGGGGAACACGATTACGCGATCCAAGAGCGGGCCGAAGGATTACGAAGACTCGAAGTTCATCGAGAAAACGAGCCCGGATTCCATTGATTTCGTTCTGCACAGCCGCCCGCTGTTTCTGGCGGCAATCAATGTCCCGAACTATCGGGAACGCACGCGGATGGAACAAATCACCAAGCATATCCCGCGCGCCGACGCAAAATGGCTGGGGCAGAGACTCTCCATGCTTTCCGATGAACAGATCCAGGACGGTTTCCGTGCGGGCGGTTATACTCCCGAGGAAGTGATTGTCTATTCGCAGGCGATGCGGAAGAGAATCGCGGAACTTGGCGCACTGTAATAGTTGAGTGTAGCGTGAGTCGCGGAACTCCATTTCGCAGCGAGGGAATTCCGGGCTTACTATTTAAAGCTTCATCGCATAACTAGGATTGGAGATTCCCAAACGTGAAACTGATCGTCGAGCCTGCCGATGGCATTGAACCTCTCCTTGCTGCGATAAAGAGCGCGAAGAAAACGATCGAGATAGCTATTTTTCGCTTCGATCGCAAAGACGTCGAGACGGCGCTGAAGGCGGCGGCCGAGAGAGGCGTGAAAGTCACCGCCTTAATCGCGTTCGTCAACCGCGGCGGCGAACAAAACCTGCGCAAGCTGGAACTGAGATTCCTCGAAGCCGGGATCATCGTGGCTCGGAGCGACGATGATCTGATCCGCTATCACGACAAGTACATCCTGATAGATCGCCGCACCCTCTACATGCTTTCGTTCAATTTTACGCATTTGGACATTGATCACAGCCGCGGCTTCGGCATCGTGTCCACGAACGCGAAGTGGGTTCAGGAATCCACAAAATTATTCCGTGCCGACTGCACTCGAACGAAGTACGCGCCGAAAGTGGACACGTTTGTGGTGAGCCCGGCAAATTCCCGGAAGGTGCTGGGGACTTTCCTGAAACGGGCGAAAAAGGAACTGCTGATCTATGATCCTAAAATCTCGGATAAGGAGATGCTGCGCATCCTGGAGGAACGGGCGAAAGCGGGTGTGGAAATGAGAGTCATAGGCAAGGTTTCGGGGAAGGCTTCGTTCGAGGTGCGAAAGCTGGGCGGCACGCGGCTTCACACGCGCACGATAATACGCGATGGCCGCCAGGCATTTGTCGGCAGCCAGAGTCTTCGCACCGCGGAGATGGACTCGCGCCGCGAACTTGGACTTATTATTCAGGATGCGAAGGGCGTCAAGAAACTGATCGAAACATTTGAGTCCGATTGGGCTTCTTCGAACGGAAAGAAAGCGCGAAGGCAGCCGGAAGTAAAAGACGATGCGATGAACGAACCCGCGGCAGTTTCAGAAAAGCAAGCGGACAAAGCAGTCAAGGTCTTCACCAAGGAGTTGGATCCGCTCACCACGAGTGTAAAGAAGGCAGTAAGAAAGGCCGTCGCCAAAGCCGGTGACGATGTGCTGCACGATAAGGACGTTAAGGACACGATGAAGAAGGTGGTCAAAAAGGCGGTGAAAGAAGCCGTGAAGGAAGCAGTACAGGACGCCCAGGATGCCCACGAAGCGAAGAATGGCAAGTGAACGGCAGTGATATATCGCAGCAGGACGGATGTTTGAGTACATTGGTGAGCCGGGGAGGACTCGAACCTTCAACCCGCTGATTAAGAGTCAGCTGCTCTACCATTGAGCTACCGGCCCACCGAAACCCCAATTGTAACATGGCGCACTTTCTTCCGCGCCATCGCTTCTCTCATTTACATTTCAGCGCAGGCGATGCGATTCAAGTGACCGCGTCCCAATTTGCCTTTCCGCTTGACAACGGAAGGGGGAGCGTCCATCTTAGTTGACTTTCCTTAATAGCAGGCTGGACGTGAGGCGCGAGGCTGCGCGTTCACGGGATTAGCGGAGAAAAGAATTGAAAGTCCGTATCTGTTTCCACGACAGATGCTTTGACGGAGCCTCCTCCGCCGCCGTCTTTACCCGTTTTTTCCGCGAACGCATCAACCCGGAGGCAGAATTCTTCTACACTGGAATGACTCACAAAGCGTCGAAACCCTTCGAAGATGGCGTGTTCGACGGCGACGAAAATGTGATCGTGGATTTCAAGTATTCG
>Ga0210384_10007850_pt1 | contig 11219 bp, 7 predicted proteins | sample IncBWH2MmetaG_FD_160574 | JGI IMG/M metagenome (GOLD analysis project Ga0210384, IMG submission 160574) | Forest soil microbial communities from Barre Woods Harvard Forest LTER site, Petersham, Massachusetts, United States - Inc-BW-H-2-M | ecosystem: Environmental > Terrestrial > Soil >...
TGGATGTAGATCGAGGTGTTGATGTTCTTGGTGCCGTCGGCATTGCCCTTGCCGAGGTTGGGAGCGTCGGTGTCGAAGTACACCGACAGCTTGTCGCCGTACCTGAACTGCCCGACCAGCCGCAGCCTGCGGAAGTAGAGGTCCTTCGCCGACTCCTTGCCGTCAGGGGTGTCGATGTCCTGGCCCTGGAGCTGGCCCAGCACGCCGAGCTTGAGGGTGCTGCCGCCGTCGGCGGAGCTGAACTGCAGCTGGGCCGCCGCGGGACGGGCCGCGAGGACGGCGGTCGCGGCGACGACGGCGAGAGCGGACCAACCGATGCGCTGCGAGAAGCCTCCCATGGCAACTCCTTTCTCGAGCGATGCCTGCCAAGGCAGGCAGATGATGCAGCCGGGGTAAACACCTTCGTGACGTAGCGTTTCTTGGTGCAACATACACTACTGGAGCACTTCCGGACCTGTCAACGAGCCGTTACGCCGCCATGCAGTGCCGGCGCGCGCCCGCCGCCCACGGGAGGCGAACCTCCCCTTCCCTCCCTTTGGGCGGGGGGTTTAAGTCTGGAGGGTGGCGGCGGTGGACTGCGGACCCTCGCCCAAAGGTCGACAAGGGGGAGGTCCGCCTCCCGTGGCCGGCGCGCGCCACTCTAGGCCGGGCGGTAGAGACCGGCGGGATCGGAGCCGAGCATTCCGGCCCGGAAGGAGAGGGGATCCAGGCGGGACAGGCCGGCGACCATCCCGGCGGTCATCACCGGGGTGCGGTCGAGAACGTCGAGCCGCTCCGCGACCGTCTCGAGGCCGCCGTCGTCCTCCATCCAGGCGAGGCCGTCCAGCAGCGAGAGATCGAGAGGCACGGTGAAGCCGCGCAGAGTCTTCTCGCCGAGGACGTTGTAGAAGACCTCGAAGTAGGACATCACCAGCTCGCGCAGGCTCTGGTAGACGGCCTCGCGGAACCGCAGGCCGACGAAGTTGGACTTGGCCAGCGCGCCCCAGCAACCGTCGCGCTGCCACAGCGCCAGCATGTGGTCGTCGTCGCGCTCCGCGTAGAGGTCGACGACGAGCGGCGGGAAGCCCAGCCGGCGCAATGCCGCCGCCGCCATCAGGGCGCCGTCGAAGCAGTGGGCGCGGCGGTCGCGCAAGACCCGGCGCGGGCAGCGGTAGAACTTGTCGGAGCTGTACGGGATCGAGTCCAGGAACGCCTGGATGCTCGCCGGGCTGTCGAGGCCCGCCAGCAGCTCGCGGTCTCCGGCGTCGAGCGCGCCGAGGAAACGCTCCATCGCCGGCGCTGACCGCAGCCGGGGCGACGCCGCCGGCTCACTCATCGATCAGCAGCCCCAGGAGGTCCGAGGTGGTGATGATGCCGACCGGCCTGCCGTCGCGGGTGACCAGCAGGCGGTGGACGTGGCTGTCGAGCATACGGCTGGCCACCTCGGAGACGGTGGCGTCCTCCGGCACCGACTCGATCGCGGGAGTCATGATGTCGCGGACCAGGACGTCGTCCTCCGGAAGGTAGGGCTCGTCCGCCTCGTCTCCCTCTCCCAGCTTCTCCGGTCCCTCCGGCCCCTCCGGCTCCTCCAGCCCTCCCAATTCCTCGACGTCGTCCTCGCTACCGGCTCCCCCGGGCGCGGTGCCGGAGCCGGCATCGGCATCGGCGCCGGCGTCGTCGCCGATGCCGGCGTCGCCTGGGTCGGCCAGCATCGCTTCGGCGATGTCCACCGTCGATACCACGCCGACCAGGCAGCCGCCGCCATCTTCCACCGGCGCGCCGGTGATCTGGTGGTGGATGAGGTAGGCCGCCAGCTCGCGCAGCGTCATATCCTCGCGCACGGCCAGCACCTTGGGGTTCATCAGGTCGGCAGCGGTGATCGGCCTCATCGCGATGTCTTTCTTCCCGGAGCGGGGTCGTCCACGGCATCATACGAGAAGCCGGGGGCGCCGCAGTGCACTAAAATGGCTGGTAGTGTCCTTGATTGCTAGATAGCCCTTGCCTCCCTCCCTCCGTTTGGGCGTGGGTCCAAGTCTAGAGGGCGGTGGCGTAGGACTGCGGACCCTCCCAGCCGGGGTGCCGCGACTGGCGACAGGCGGAGCCGCGGCCTCGCCCAAACGGCGGGAGGGAGGCAAGGGCAATCCAGCCAGGACACTACCCCGAGGGGAGAGCCGAGATGCCCCGTCTGCGACCTGCCAGTCTTGCCCTGCTGACCCTGCTCGCCCTGCTCGCGCTGCTCTGCGGGGGAGCCCTGGCTGCTTGGGCGGGCCGGTCCGCCACCTCATCCAGTCGAAGCTCGGCCGCCGGGGCGTCGCGCTCGGCCGCCGGGGTCGACGGGGCCGGCGGCGGCGAAGCCGTCGACCTGGAGGTGGTGACCCGCATCCGCGACGAGGGCTTCCACCGCTCGCAGGCGCTGGCCACCGCCGCCTATCTCAGCGACCGCATCGGTTCGCGGCTCACCGGCACCCCGGAGCTCAAGGAGGCCAACGAGTGGACCCGGCGCCAGCTCGCCGACTGGGGCCTGGCCAACGCGCACCTGGAGCCGTGGCGGTTCGGGCGCGGCTGGTCCTTCAGCCGGGCGGTGGTGGCCATGTCGCTGATGGCCGCGGAGGCCGCAGCACCGGCGGGGGCGCCGCCGGGGGCGCCGGCGCCGGCGACACCAGCCGTGGCGACGTCGGGTGCGACACCGGCGCCGGCGGTGGCACGAGCAACCCCGGAGACGACCGCGGCCCGGTGGACGCAGCTGCAGGCGCTGCCCAAGGCCTGGACGCCGGGCACGCCGGGCCAGGTGCGCGGCGAGGCGGTGCGGGTGACCATCGACGCGGCAGACGACATGGACAGCTATCGCGGCAAGCTCGCTGGCAAAGTCGTGCTGCTCGACAAGGCGGGCGATGTCGCCGCCGGTGCCGGCGGCGCGGCGGCGCCGGAGGCGCGGCGCCTCACCCCCGAGAAGCTGGCCGAGCTCGCCGCCTTCAGCGTCGACTCGGGGCCGAGCGCCGCCGACCGGCAGGCGCGACGGGAGCGCTTTCGCCTTCGCGGCCAGGTGCGCCGGTTCCTGTTCGAGGAGAAGGCGCTGGCATCGATCGAGGCCAGCCCGCTGCCCTGGGGGCTCATCCGGGTCATGGGCGGCGGCCCCTTCATCAAGGAGGGCGACGACCCAGCGGTCACCGGCCTGGTGATGGCGGCCGAACCCTACAACCGGCTGGTGCGGCTGCTCGACGCCGGGCAGCGGGTCGAGCTCGCCGTCGACGTGCAGGCGCGCACCTGGGACGACGACCCGATGGCCTACAACACCATCGCGGAGATCCCCGGCAGCGACCCGCGCGGCGAAGTGGTGATGGCCGGCGCGCACCTCGACTCCTGGCACGCCGGCACCGGCGCCACCGACAACGCGGCGGGCTGCGCCATCGCGATGGAAGCGGTGCGCATCCTGTCCACCCTGCATCTCAGGCCGCGCCGCACCGTCCGCGTCGCGCTGTGGACCGGCGAGGAGGAGGGCCTGATGGGATCGGCGGCCTACGTCTCGCGGCACTTCGCCTCGCGGCCGGAACCGGCCGGCGCCGCCGGCATCCCGTCCTGGTGGTGGATCGTCGAGCCGCAAGGGCCGCTCACCCTCGAGCCGGAGCACGCCAAGCTCTCGGCCTACTTCAACGTCGACAACGGCAGCGGCAGGGTCCGCGGCATCATGGCGCAGGAGAACGCCGCGGTGCAGCCGATCTTCACCGCCTGGCTGGCGCCTCTCGCCGACCTCGGCGCCACCACCGTCAGCCAGCGCAGCGTCGGCGCGTCCGATCACGTTTCGTTCGACCGGGTGGGGCTGCCGGGCTTCCAGTTCATCCAGGACGAGCTCGACTACATGAGCCACACGCACCACACCAACGCCGACGTCTACGATCACCTCGACGGCGACGACCTCATGCAGGCGTCGGTGGTGCTCGCCTCGTTCCTCTACGACGCCGCGAGCCGCCCCGCGATGCTGCCGCGCAAGCCCCTGCCGGCCAGCGCCACGGCGCCGGCGACGGCGACGGCGCCAGCCCGGCGGGCTCCCTCAGCTCGGCCAGCTCCGGCAGGCCCGGCAGCCGCTCCGAAGGTGGTGCCGCCGGGCGCGCCTCCGGCAGGGTCGGCAGGACAGCCGCCGCCGCCGCACGGAGCGGTCAGGCGATGACGCCGGCCAAGGGCGCTCCGATGGGGGTTTCGTCTCAGGTTTTCGTGATTTTCACCAGCTTGACGTCGAACACCAACATACCTTCGGGCTTGCCGGCCTCGCCGCGGTAGGCCAGGCTCTTCGGGATCCAGAAGCGGCGCGTCTCGCCTTCGACCATCAGCGGGATGCCTTCGCGCCAGCCCGCGATCACCCGGTCGAGGCGGAAGAACGTGGGCACTCCCTTGGGGATCGACGAATCGAACATCTTGCCGTCGGTCGTCCAGCCGGTGTAGTGGACCAGCACGTTGCCGTTCGCCGACGGGTGGCGAGTGCCGCGGCCGGGGTTGAGCACCTTCCAGGTCAGCCCCGAGGCGGAGCGCTGGGCGTCGGCCGGCGGCGCCGCGACGTCGGCCGGCACGTCCGGCGCGTGCAGGACGTCGAGCAGCTCGACGTCGAACACCAGCATGCCCTGCGGCCGGTCCGGGCGGCCGGCATAGGCGAGCTTCTCGGGGATCCAGAGGCGCCGCTTCTCGCCCTCCACCATCAGCTGCACTCCTTCCGTCCAGCCGGCGATCACCTTGTCGAGTGGGAACAGCGCCGGCTTGCCGCGAGCGACCGAGGAGTCGAACATCTTGCCGTCGGTCGTCCAGCCGGTGTAATGGACCTTGACCTTGTCGATCGCGAGCGGATGATCGGAGCCGGTGCCGGGCTGCAGCACCTTCGAGGCCAAGCCCGAGGGAGTGACCGCGGCGTCGGCCGGCGGCGCCGCGACGTCGGGAGGGGCCGGGATGGTCTTCCCCGCCTCGGCGGCGGGGGCCGCGGCCGGGGCGGCGGCGGCGCTCGAGGGGGCTCCTGCCGACCAGAGCGGACAGAGCGACCAGAGCGACAGGGTGACGGCGGAGGCGGCGAGGCGGCGCGCGTGCGAGGCCGCGGCTCCGCCTGTCGCCAGTCGGCCGCGGCTCCGCCTGTCGCCTGTCGCGGCACTTCTTGCTGGACGCGGCACTTCTTGCTGGACGGTTCTCATGCCGCGTACCCTACCGCGCGGCCCCGGGGCAGGGCAACCGGCCTCGCCGCGCAGGCGTGTTAGGCTCGACCGCGGCCCGGTCGAGCACGCCCGACGCTACCGGCGCCACCCGGCGATTGATTCGAAAGGACCGCCTCCGGATGCGAAGCCTTAGCGCAGCACTACCCTCCCTCGCAGCCGGCGGCGGCAGCGCCGTCCTCGCCGTCCTCGCCGTCCTCGTCGTTGGCGCATCGCCGCCGCCGGCCGCGGCGACGCCGGTCAGCGTCACGCCACCGGCGCTGGACGTCCGCGACCGCACGCTGCCCAACGGACTGCGAGTGCTGATGCTCGAGGACCACACCGTGCCGGTGGTCTCCGTGGAAGTCTGGTATCACGTCGGCGGCAAGAACGAACCGCCCGGCCGCAGCGGCTTCGCCCATCTCTTCGAGCACCTGATGTTCAAGGGATCGGCGCACGTCGGCCCCGAGGAGCACAGCCACTTCATCGAGTCGATCGGCGGGCGCGAGAACGCCACCACCGACTGGGACCGCACGCTCTACTTCGAGACCATTCCCAGCAACTACCTCGAGCGCATCCTGTGGATGGAGGCCGACCGCATGCAGACGCTCGACGTCTCGGAGGCCAACTTCCTCGCCGAGCGCCAGGTCGTCGAGGAAGAGCGGCGCATGCGCGTCGACGATCCGCCGTTCGGGCGGCTGCTCGAGATCGTCTTCGCCAAGACCTTCACCACCCATCCCTACCGCATCCTGCCGATCGGCAGCATCGCCGATCTCGACGCCGCCACCCTCGCCGACGTGCGCGCCTTCTACCGCACCTGGTACGTGCCGAACAACGCCACGCTGGTGATCGCCGGCGACCTCGATCCGGCGCTCACCATGAAATGGATCGAGGCCTACTTCGGCCCCATCCCGCATGGGCCGCCGCTGCCGCGCGAGGTGGCGCCCGAGCCTCCGCAGACCGCGGAGCGGCGGGAGGTGGCGTATGACGCGAAGGCGCCGCTCGCGGTCGTGATCCTCACCTTCCACGTGCCGGCGGCGAAGGACCCCGATCTCTATCCGCTGCAGGTGGCGAGCCGCATCCTGTCGGAAGGCGAGAGCTCGCGGCTCCACCGCCAGCTGGTCTACGAGCGGCAGATCGCCGTGGCCGCGGGCGGCCAGGCGTTCTCGCTCGAGGACCCCGGAGTTTTCTTCTTCTTCGCCTATCTCCAGCAGGGGCAGAAGCCGGAGGCGGGAGAGGCGGCGCTGCAGCAAGAGATCGACCGGCTGCGCGCCGAGCCGGTGAGCGCCGCCGAGCTCGAGAAGGCCAAGAACCAGATCGTCGCGCAGCGGGTGTTCGACCGCGACAAGGCCGAGGAGAAGGCGAGCGCCATCGGCAAGGCCGCCGTCATCCTGGGCGACGCCTCCCGGGTCAACCACGAGCTCGACCAGTACCAGAAGGTCACCGCCGAGGACGTCCAGCGGGTCGCCAGGAAGTACTTCACGACCCAGAACCGCACCACCGTCTTCATGCTCCCCGCGGCGATGCGGCCGGCCCCCTCCCCGAGCGGCCCGCCGGGCGCCCCAGGAGCTCCGCGATGACCCGTCGCGGCTTCGCCGCCGCTCGCCGCTCGTCGCGCCGCCGCTGGCCGGCCGGCGCGAGAGTCGCGATCGCCGGGGCGCTCCTGGCCGGCGTGGCAGCGGCCGCCGCGGCGCCGCGGGCCGCCGCGGTGCCGCCGAAGCCGCCGGCGCCGCAGCCGATGCGCGAGCTGCGCTTCCCGGTTTTCGAGCAGCGCACGCTGCCGAACGGCCTGCGCCTGGTCGCCATCGAGCGCCACGCCGAGCCGGAGGTGAGCCTGCGGCTGATGCTGCCGGCGGGCAAGCTCTACGAGCCCGCCGGCAAGGCCGGCCTGGCGAGCGCCACCGCCGCTCTCCTCACCCAGGGCACCGCCAGCCGCTCGGCGCAGCAGATCGCCGCCGCCATCGACGGCGTGGGCGGCTCCCTCGACGCCGGCTCCGGCGCCGACTTCGCCTATGTCACGGCGGCGGTCACCTCCGACCAGCTCGACCTTGCCCTCCAGCTGCTCGCCGACGTGGTGCTCCATCCCAGCTTTCCCGCCCCCGAGGTCGAGCGCTGGCGGCGCAAGAGCCTGAGCAGCCTCGAGCTGCAGCGGGCCAACCCGGGGTATCTCGCCGAGATCGCCTTCCAGCGCCTGGTCTTCGGCACGTATCCCTACGGGGTTCCCGCGAGCGGCACGCCGGAGTCCGTGCGCGGGCTGACCCGCGACGACCTGGCGGCCTTCCACCGCTCCCATTACCTGCCCAACGGGGCGATCCTGGCGGTGGTGGGCGACTTCCGGCCGGACCAGGCGCTGGCCGGGGTCGAGCGGGTCTTCGGTAGCTGGGCGAAGGGCGCCGCGCCGCGGCCGCCGGCGCTCGAGCTGCCGGCCTGGCCGCGGCAGAAGATCCTCGTCGTCGACAAGCCCGACGCCGTCCAGACCCAGATCCGCGTCGGCCAGGCGGCCCTCGCCTACACCGATCCGGACTTCTTCACCGCCACCGTCTATGGCACGATCCTCGGCGGCAGCTCCTCCGCCCGCATGTTCAAGGAGATCCGCATCAAGCGCGGGCTGGCCTATGGCGCCTATTGCGGCTTCTCCGAGCAGCTGGTCAGCGGCAGCTTCGCGGCCCGCACCTCGACCAAGACCGCCTCGACGATGGAGGCGCTGCGCCTCACCCTCGACGAGATCGCCGGCATGGGCAAGGCGCCGGTCCCGGCGGCCGAGCTGGAGGAGGCCAAGACCTACCTCAACGGCACGTTTCCGCTCGAGATCGAGAGCGCCGGCGACGTCGCCGAGCGGGTCCTCACCACCCTCGGGTTCGGTCTCGGCCGGGAGTTCCTGGACAGCTATCGCGATCGCATCGCCGCGGTCACCGCGGCCGCGATCCAGCGCTTCGCCGCCACCCGCATCCACCCTGAGCGGAGCGTCGTCGTGCTGGTCGGCAACGCCGCCGCCTTCGGCCCCGAGCTCGCCAAGCAGCTGGGGCCCTTCGAGACCATCCCCGCCGCCGAGCTCGACCCGCTGGCGCCCGATCTCCGGCGCCGTCCCGTGGCGCCCGCGCCGGCGCCGCCGCCAGGCAGCGGCGGCAGCGGCCGCGGTCCCGGCGGCTGATTGGCAAGCGTGACCCCCTCGGCCGGCCGGCCCCTGTCCGCGGCCGGCGAGGCCTGGCGGCTGGCGGCGGCGTTCGCCGTCTATGCCCTGCTCGCCGCTCTCTACCTGCGCCCGATCTGGCGCGTCCTCGGCACCCACCTCCCGGCGGGCCTTGGCGATCCGCTGTTCAACCTCTACATCCTCAAGTGGGTGGCGCACGAGGCGCACCGCGGCTTCGCGGGCTTCTGGGACGCGCCGTTCTTCTATCCGGCGCATGGCGTGCTCGCCTACTCCGATCACCTGCTCGGCCCGGGGCTGGTGGCGGCGGCCTTCACCGCCCTGGTGCCCGACGGCGTGCCGCGCTGGTTGCCCGCCTACAACCTCCTCCTCTGGTCGTCGTTCGCCGCGACCGGCCTCGCCGCCTGCTTCGTGCTGCGCCGGGGCGGGTTCGGCTGGGCCGCGGCCTGGCTCGGCGGCGTCATGTACGCCTTCTCGCCGTTCCGCTGGGACCAGCTCACCCACCTGCAGGTCCTGCTCATGCAGCTCATCCCGCTGACCCTCTGGAGCTTCGACCGTCTGCTCGAGCGCCCCAGCCGTTCGCGGGCGGCGCTCTTCCTGGGCTGCTACCTGCTCCATCTCTCGGGCGGCTGTTACCTGGCCCTCATGATCCACGTGCCGCTCGCGGTGCTGCTCGCCAACCGTCTGCCCGAGCTTCGTCGCACCGGCCGCTGGCGCGCCGAGCTGCCGCTCCTGGGCGGCACCGCGATGATCGCCGCCGCGGCCGCCGGCTCGCTCTTCGGCAAATACCGTGAGGTGGCACGCGCCGCCGGCCTGCACTGGGCGCCGAGCGTGCTCCGCACCTGGGGAGCGAGCCTCCTGTCGTACCTGACGCCGTCGGAGTCGAACTACTACTCCGCGCTCTTGCCGGAGTTCCTCCACAGGCCCGAGAACACGCTCTTCCCGGGCTGGCTGGCAGCCGGCCTGGCGCTGCTCGGAGCCTGCGACCTGTGGCGCCGGTCTCGGGCCTCCGGGGCCGCGGCCGAGCTCGCCGCACCCGCGACCCCGCCAGACAAGCTCCCGGCGTGGCGGCGGGCCATTCTCGCGGCCTTGCTGGCCCTGGCCGCCGTGGGCTGGCTGGCCGGCGAAGCGCGTACCTGGAGCGCACCGACGGCGCCGCTCTTCCATCTCGAGGGGCTGCCGCGCTGGGCGACGCGCAACTACAGTGTGCCGCTGGCGCTGGTGGCGCTGGGATGCGGCGGCTGGCTGGTCTTGCGCCGGCGCTGGAAGGGGCCCCGGGCATCGCGCTGGAGCGAGCTCGATCCCTGGCCGCGAGGCTTGCTGGCGGCGGGCGCCGTCACTGCCGCGCTCTCGTTCCCGATCTTCTTCGACCCCCTGGCGCGGCTGCTGCCGGGTCTCGGCGCGATGCGCGTGCCGGCGCGCTTCAACGCCTTCACGTCCCTGGCCATCGTCTGGTTGGCGGCCGCCGCCCTCGATCGCCGGCTTCGCGGGTGGTGGCGGCCGGCGGCGCGCCGCCGCAACGCGCTGATCGTCACCGTCGTCACGGCGCTGCTGCTGCTCGAGGTCTGCCCGCGGCCGGTCGCCTGGGAGGAGATCGAGGAAGAGGACGACTTTCCCGACGTCACCCAGTGGATCGCCGACCAGCCGGACATCCATGCGGTGCTGGAGATCCCGCTCACCGATCCGTCGCTGCCCGCCCCCTACCTGGTGAACGTCTCCTACATGTACTACAGCACCCTGCACTGGAAGCCGCTGGTCAACGGCTACAGTGCCCACGTCCCGCCCGCCGTCGAGTGGCTGAGCCAGCGCTGCTGCTGGCCGGCGCCCGATGCCGAGACTCTGGCGCGGCTGCGCCTCTGGGGTGTCTCCCACATCCTGGTCCATCGCTCCGAGCTGCCGCTTTGGCAGCGCCAGGAGCTCGAGCGCTGGGAAGCCACCGGCCAGGCCGAGCGCCTCTATGCCGGCGGCGGCGACCTCGTCTATCGCATCCGGCCGGGGCCTGCTCAGTGATGCGGTCCCCCCTGGAGCCCCTCGCTCGCCGGCTGCTGTGGGTCCTCGTCGCGCTGTGCCTGGCGGCCTTCGCGGCGCTCGCGCCGCATCTCGTCTATCCCGATCTCAATCTCGACTACCCGTTCGTCGACGGCGACTCCCACGACTGGATCGCGAACGGGCTGTTCATCGCCGGCCACGACGTGCGCTACTCCGGCCGTCCGCCGCTGCTTCCCCTGGCGCTGGCGCTGCTCGACCGGCTCGGCCTCCTGCCCTGGTGGCCGGTGCTCGGCCTGGCCCTCTTCCTGGCCACCGTGGTCGCCTTCTACACGCTCGCGGCGCGGCTCTTCCCGGCCGCCGCCGTCTTCGCCGCGGCGCTCCTGCTGCTGGCCGACTACTCCCTGCAAGGCCTGGCCCTCGATCTCATGGCCGACGTTCCCGCCTCGTGCCTGCTGCTGTGGAGCGCCCGGGCGTTCCTGCTCGCGCGAGCGGCAGAAGCAAGCGGCGCGGCGGGGGCCAGCCGGGCGGACCTGCCGGGCGACGGCGAGAGCGTGGGCCGCACGGAGGAGGCGGCCAGGGATGCGGCGGACGTGTCGCGCCCTCGGCGCTACGTCTGGAGCGGGCTGCTCGCCGGCCTCTCCGCCCTCACCCAGCCGATGGCCCTGTTGCTGCCGCTCGCGGCGGGAGTCACGCTGGCGGCCCGGCGCCGGCGCGATCTGGCAACCCGCTGGCCCTGGATCGGCGCGGCGCTGGCGTTCGGCTGCACGGGACTCTGGATGGCGGTGCGGCGCATCGCCTTCGCATCCCATGGCGACGTGCTGCTGAATCACCGGCGGCTCCTCGGCTTCCATCTCTCGGCGGTGCTTTTCTATGCCGGAAGCCTGGCCTCCCTGCTCGGCATCCCGGCCTGCCTGCTGCTCGCGGCCGGCATCGTTCTA
>Ga0210384_10007851_pt1 | contig 11219 bp, 11 predicted proteins | sample IncBWH2MmetaG_FD_160574 | JGI IMG/M metagenome (GOLD analysis project Ga0210384, IMG submission 160574) | Forest soil microbial communities from Barre Woods Harvard Forest LTER site, Petersham, Massachusetts, United States - Inc-BW-H-2-M | ecosystem: Environmental > Terrestrial > Soil >...
CGGTCTCTTCATGCGCCTGGGCTGGAATGACGGCAAAACCGAGGACTTCGTGTTCACAGAAGTTGACCGGCATGCGAGCGTTGGCGGGCAGCTCTCCGGGATCCACTGGCAGCGCGCCGAGGATCGGCTAGGAGTGGGCCTGGTACTCGAGGGACTCTCCACGCCGCATCGCCGGTATCTTGAGGCCGGCGGCCTGGGCTTTCTCCTCGGGGATGGGCGGCTGAACTACGCCGCGGAAGAGATCTTCGAGACCTACTATCGGGCGCAGTGGTCCTTCGCGCGCGGCGCCTCGGCCGTGCGTGTCCAGCTCAGCCCGGATTTACAGTACATCCGCAATCCCGGCTACAACCAGGACCGCGGGCCGGTACGCTTCTTCACGCTGCGACTGCACCTGGAGTACTGACTCCGGGCTGCTCGCTGCGCGTACGCTACCCGCTGCGGTTGCTGTCGTGCCACAGACGCAGCGTGTCGGCTTCTTTTTGCGCGTCGAGGCCCGCGCGCAGCTTGGCCTGCCTTTCCGCCGGCAGCGTCTTAAACCACGCGAGCGTGTCGCGCACCGTTTCCTCAAGTGCGCGAGCCTGTAAGCCGCTCTTACGGGCCGCGTCGGTGGCAGTGAGGGAGGCGCCGGCGGATTCGCCCTTGCTGGGCGACCACGGCGTCAGGTCGAGTTCCTCGGCCTTCCAGTGCGCCGCGAGAAAGTCCTCCGGCACCCAGGTGACCTTCGTGCCCGCCTGTGGTGAGGCGCGCACGCTGGCGCTCGCCAGCTCGCCCATGGTGAAGGCACGCGGAGGCGAGATGGCATTGAAGTAGCCGTTGGTGCGCTTTTCGACCAGCTGCATCATCCAGGCCGTCAGATCACGCACATCGATCACCTGAACGGGATCTTGCGTGGTTCCGGGCGCGAGCATCTCGCCACCCCTGGACGCGCGTACCGGCCAGTACGTGAAACGATCGGTCGGGTCTCCGGGGCCGACGATGTAGCCGGGTCTGACGATGCTGAGCCGTCCTTTGAATGCGTCAGCCGAGTACTGCTCGCAGAGCGCTTTCATCGGCCCGTAGGTCTCGCCCGTGACCTTATCGGCGTCGGGATCAGTGAGCTTTCCGGTCGGAGAACGCTCATCGTTCGGCTTCGCAAAGCTTGCGTAGGCGGAGATACTCGAGATGTAGAGGCAATAGCCCACGGAAGGCGCCAGGAGTTCATTGGACATCTTGACGTACTTCGGGATGTAGCCGGTGTCGTCGACCATCGCGTCCCATTTGCGTCCGCGCAGCGAGTCGAGCTGACCTTTGCGATCACCGATCAGGGTTTCGACATTCGCGACGCCCGCGGCGGCGGTCTTGCCGCGGTTGAAGTGCGTCACCTTCCAGCCGCGCTGCAGCGCTTCCTGAGTCAGCGGCGGGCCGATGAAACCGGTGCCGCCGAGGATCAGGAGTGTCTTGGGTTTGGCATTGGCTGCCCGGACCGGGGAAAGCAGCGCGCTTGCGGTAGCCCAGGCAGACAGCTGCAGCACGTCACGGCGGCTCGTCATGGTGCGTTCTCCGACTCAATCAACTTCACGAGCATATCGTCATCGCGGAACGCTGACCACCGGAAGGAACAGCGACGGGTTCGCTATGATGGCGGAAAACCACGCTATCTCTGTCCGGTCTTGCCGGCTCGTTGCCTGTACTACCTCGACGCCCGGACGTCTCAGAGGTGGAGATTTGCTCATGCGGAGTATGAGGACATTTTTGATCGCGCTGGCGGTCATCCCCTTCGGGACCCAACTCGGCATTTGTCAGACGCCAGACATATTGGTTATCCGGAACGTAACGGTAGTGCCAATGGACAAAGCAGGATCGCTTCCCCATAGAGACGTGCTGGTCCGGGGGGGCATGATCCGCGGGGTGGATCGACATCGACCGCAGAGGCGCTGGCCAGCGCAAGCTCTCCTGATAGACGGCACTGGAAAATATTTGTTGCCCGGTTTCTCGGACATGCACATCCACGCGTATTTCGGTGACGAACAACAACTAAAACTGTACGTCGTTAACGGAATAACAACGGTTCTCAACCTAAGTGGTAGTCCCCAGCGACTCGGCTGGAAACAGAAAATAGCCGCGGGCGAGATATTGGGCCCCGCGTTCTATACGTCAGGTCCGATTGTGGATGGGGATCCGCCGACCACCTCGACCCACGCAGTGGTCAGGAATAGAAGCGAAGCCGAGAACGAGGTCGACGAACAAGTGCGCCAAGGCTATGACTTCATAAAGCCGTACAGCGCATTATCGCCAGACGCTTATGGGGGCGTGATCGATGCCGCAAGGAGAGACCACATTCGCCTCGTCGGACACGTGCCGTGGAGCGTCGGCGTTCAAGCTACCATCGACGCGCATCAAGATGCCATTGCGCATGTCGAAGAGCTATACAGTTACTTCGTCAATCGACACCTGAAGCCTCCCCCTGATACACGGCCGGACCCCACAAAAATTGCCTCGCTGGCGGCAAGTCTCAGGGATCACGACATCTGGGTGATCACCACGTTGTCCGCCAATACGAATATTCTCAGGCAGGCTACTGAGCTCAATCAGGTCCTCAACTCCCCGGAGACGAAATTCATCCCTAAGACAGACCTGGACGAGTGCAGAAGAGACGATCCTTTTGCAAACCGCGGCACTGATTGGGTGTTAGAGAACAAGATCATGGTGCCATTTCTCTTTAAGATCGTCGCCGGGCTCCAGGCGGCAGGGGTGCGGATGATGGCTGGCACAGATGCAACCAATCCGATGATGGTACCGGGATTCTCGCTGCACGATGAACTGGAGCAATTGGTCCAGGCGGGATTGACGCCGTTCGAGGCCCTGGTCACGACCACGCGCAATCCACAACTCTTCCTCGGGCGGCTTCAAGAAACCGGCACGGTAACGCGCGGCAAGAGCGCGGACCTGGTGCTTCTCGAGGGCAACCCGCTGGAGAGCATCTCAAACACGAGAAGAATAGCTGGAGTGGTGATTCGGGGACGCTGGCTGGACGCTCGCCAGCTGGAGGTAATCAAAAGGGAGTTGGTCGCGCACTTCGCCACCGAGTGAGAGCGACGTCCACCACCGAGGCACCGCATGAGCAGTCAAGACAGACCGGGCCGCGCGCTGCTCCTCCTCGTTGCCATCCTCGGCTGGCTCGGGCTCGTGCTGCAGCTCGTGGTGTCAGCGCGCCTGGCGTCCAGTGCCGGACGCTCGCCGCTCGGCGGCGTGCTCGACGCCCTGTGCTATTTCACCGTGCTGACCAACCTCCTGACGGCGATTGTCGCCACCGCGGGCGTCGCCGGCGGCAAGGGGTTTTTGCAATCGCGCGGCACCCGGGCCGCGACTGCGGTTTACATTTTTGTAGTTGGCCTCATCTACTCGCTGCTGCTACGCGCGCTGTGGGCGCCGAGCGGCCTGCACCAGGTCGCAGACGCCATCCTTCATGACCTGGTGCCGCTCGCGTATACCATCTGGTGGCTGGGCTTTGCGCCGAAGGGCGGGTTGCGCTGGGCGCAGCCGGTTCGGTGGCTTGGCTACCCGCTCGCCTACTTCGCCTTCTCGGTGGTGCTGGGATCGCTCACCGGTCGCTATCTGTATCCTTTCGTCGACCTCGGTGCGCTCGGTGTTGCGCCGCTGCTGCGCAATGCAGCGCTACTCGCCGTGCTCTTCTTACTCCTGGGACTGGCGGCGGTCGGAATCGACCACGCTCACGGGCGCACCCGGCGCGTTCCTTAGAAAACAGGCCGCGGGCGGGGGGAGCGATGGCCCCGCACCCGCAGCCTGTGCTTCTTTAGCCCCGCGGTCCGTGAACGTCGCCCGCCGCCTGGCCTTCAGCTCGCTTCACCTCAGCGCGCGCGTTGACGTCGGGTTTCAGCGCATGGATCGCAGCTCCGAGCCTCTGTCCGCCCGTCACCTTGGCCTTAAGATCCACGAACGGGATGTTGAGGTTCTGCGACGCGTGCAGCGAGGCGGCGCAGTCCTTCACGCTCTTGAATCCCGTGCAGGCCTCGTCGGTGCTCATGCCCGCAGGCACCAGCGCCGAAAGATGCGTGTCGGCTGGCGGCGGCGCCGGCTGTTCGGCCTGCTGCGGCATTGACTGCGCCGCTTGCGGCTGCGCGGACTGCACCGTCTGGTCTTCGGGACCCGCGCCCCAGGCGAGCGAGGTTATTCCCACTGCGGCCGCAGCCGCGAGCACACTGGTCAAGTACTTCATGACACACCTCCGTGCGTGATCGAAGACCTGTTTGGTTTTGCCCCTCCATGGGCCTCCCCTGCTGAGCATCGTTGTCGGCAGTGGCTCGCCCGCGCGGCAGCGTAAAAAAAACTTCCCTGTCAGCCGACCAGCCGTGCGGGCGAGCCGTGGTCATATAAATCCATTTGACCCGACGCGGCAACGTGTCGGCATTCGGCGGCGTCGGTGTTTCCCGACGTGTCAGCGAACGCGCGCGAAATCGATGAAGCCGCGCTGAACGTCGGTGTGCGTGAGCTGCACGCGCACCGTGTCGCCGACGTCCGCGCCCTCGAAACCCTTGACGAGCCGGCCTTCTGCCAGCGGCTGTCGGATTCGCACCCAGGTTCCCTTATCGGAGGCGCCGGTAACGACGGCGTCGAACTGCTGCCCCAGGCGCGACTCGAGCAACAGTGCCGCCGCGGACTTCGCGATCTGGCGTTCGACCTTGGCGGCGTTGCCTTCCTGCTCGGTGCAGTGCGCGGCCAGCGTACGCAGCTCATCATCCGTATAGGGTGCGGGACGTCCGGCGAGTGCCGCCTTCACCAGTCGCTGTGTGAGGACATCCGGGAAGCGCCGATTCGGCGCGGTCGCGTGCGTGTAGTCATTCACGGCCAGGCCAAAGTGGCCTTCGGCCTTCTGTCCCGGCTGCTTCAGCACGTACTCACCGGCACCGAGGAGCTTCACCACGGCGAGCGACAGATCCGCAAACCGCGCGGGGGCGGCCGCCTGGCGCTTGACGAGAAACGCGCTCAGCGCGCGCGCATCAGGCGTCGCGGGCAGGGTTTCGCCCAGGCCCCGGGCAAGCTCCACGATCCGGCTCCAGCGCTCCGGCTCGCGCAGCACGCGGCGCAGCGATGAGGATCCCTTGCTCTCCAGGAACCGCGCCACCACCCCATTGGCGGCGATCATGAAGTACTCGATGAGTTCCTTGGCGCGATTGTCCTCGTCGGCCTTGAGGTCAACGAGGGCGGCATTCTCGAACACCGCCTGGGCCTCGAGCGTGGTGAGCCCCAGGGACCCCTGCGCCTGCCGCACGCGCTTCAACGCCTGCGCGACGCCGTCCTGGATGCGCAGCTGCTGCTCCATGCCGGCCACGGACGTGACCCGCGGCGGCGCCGGTCCCTTACCGTCGAGCCAGGCGGCCACGCTGTTGTAAGCGAGCTTGGCGCGGTTCACCACGCGCGCGCGGTAGACATCGGAGGCCGTCAGCGAGCCATCCGGCGCGATGCTCATATCGATGACGAAGCTCAGGCGATCCTGATCTTCCGCCAGGCAGGTAAGATCCGTGGACAGCCGCTCCGGCAGCATCGGAAAGATCCTGGCGGCCGTGTACACCGAGGTGGTGTTGGTGCTCGCATGCGCATCGATCGGCGAGCGCGCGGCGATGGTGGCATCGACGTCCGCGATCGACACCAGTATGCGCACCGTGCCGCCCGCGAGCGGCTCGGCTACCGAGAGCTGATCCAGGTCGCGCGAGTCGTCATTGTCGATCGAACACCATAGCAGCGAGCGCAAGTCACGAATCTGCCCGCCGCTGTCAGCGGCAGGGGCCTTGATCTGTTGCAGCTGTGCGAGCGCGGCCGGCGAAAAATCCGGCTCGAGTCCCTGCTCCAGCATCGCGCGACGCGCAATGCCCACGAGCTCGTTGGTTTTGTCCTGCGGCATCGTCCGCATGATACCCGGGAAAGCGAAGGGCGCCACGCATCCCTGGTGGCGCCCTTCTCCCTTAGCGACACGGCGTCCGTGCCGCACCGCAAGCCGTCAGCTTCCTGTCACAGACGTCGGCCATGCCGGTGCCTTAGTAGGTACAGCGAGTGAGGCGCGAGTTGGTTGACGTGCGCCGCGGGTGCTCACGCGCGCCGTCGCGGGTCGACGACAGACCCGGGGGTGAATTTCTTAGTTCTCGCGGCCCAGCAGTGCGGTCACATAGCTTTTGCCCTGCTCACAGGCATCCGCCAGTAACAGCCCCTGGGCAACTCCCGCGGCGATTGCCGAAGCCAGCGCGCAGCCGGTGCCACGCCGCGTGCCGGGCAGCCGCGGTGCCGAGAGCAGGCGCACGCTCGCACCGGCGAGCAAAAGAACGTCCACCGCAGTATCACCGCGCGCGTGGCCGCCTTTTAAGAGTACCGCCGCGGGCCCCAGAGCCAACAGGGCATGCGCCTGGCGCTGCATTTCATCCAGCGAGGTTGCGGGGGCTTCCTCCAGCAGCAGCGCTGCCTCCGCGATGTTGGGTGTCAGGAGCGTGGTGCGCGGCAGGAGCTGCCTGCGCAGCGCCTCGATCCCCGGCGCATCCAGCAGCGCCGCACCCGAGGACGAGGCCAGCACCGGGTCCAGTACCAGCGGCACCAGAGTGCGTGGCGGGAGGCCCGCCGTCACGGCCCGTATGGTGGCGGTGGTGCCGAGCATGCCGATTTTTATCGCCGCCACGCGCCGCCCGGCGAACGCCGTGGCGATCTGCGTGCCAACCAGGTGCGCCGGCACCATGTGAATCGCCGCCACCTGCGCATCCGTCTGGGCTGTTACGGCGGTTACGGCGCACAGCACGTCGCAGCCGAAGTGGGCGAGCACCTGCACATCGCGCGTCAGGCCCGCTCCGCCACTGGAGTCGGACGCGGCGATGACGAGGACTGCGGTCACTCGCCGAGCGCGATCAGCGCGATGTTGTGATGACCCTGAGCGCGCAGCGCGCGCGCGGCACGCCAGGCGCGCACTCCGGTGCGACAGCACAGCACCACCCGCGGCGCGGGTGGCACGCTGACGCCGCCCGCCTCGAGCGCCGCAACATCGGCGCGCAGCGCCGCGGCGAATGGCGAACGCGGCGCTTCGCTGAGACTGCGCAGATCAACGACCCTATCCTCGGGCCCTACGTCCGCAGGATCGATGAAGCGCAGCGGCGGGCCCTGCTGCTCCTGCGCACCCAGGAACGAGAAGTCACCCACGTGCAGGGTGCGCAGATCCACCGATAGCAGCCGCCCGAGCACCGGCGGCTTAAGATCGAGCAACACTGCAAGTGCCAGATGCGCCTGCAGGGTCCCCATGACGCCCACTGCGGTGCCGAGCACGCCGGCCTGCGCGCAGGATCCCGCCTGCCGGGGCATTTCCGGAAACACGGCGCGGTAGCCGGGGGCGTCGCCGCAGAACACGCCCACGTAACCCTTTAGACCCAGCACCGACGCGCTCACCAGCACCGATCCCGCACCCTGGCAGGCATCACTCAATATATAGGTGACCGCCAGACTGTCGGCCGCATCCACCACGAGGTCAGCGTCGGCGACCAGACGCGCGGCGTTGCCGGCGCGCAGGCGCTCGACCAGCGCTTCGATCCGCACGCCGGGATTCAGCTGCAGCAGAGCGGCGCGCGCGGCCGCCGCTTTCGGCTGGCCGATGTCGCTCATGCGGTAGAGTGGCTGGCGGTGCAGGTTCGATTCCTCGACGCGGTCAGGATCGACAATGGTGAGGCGCCCTACTCCCGCGGCGGCCAGATACGCAAGCACCGCGCAGCCCAGTCCCCCGGCCCCCACCACCAGCACGTTCGCGGCGGCAAGACGCGCCTGCCCCGCGGTCCCGACCTCGGGGAGGATCGTCTGGCGTGAATAGCGCTCGCTCATGCTCATGCCGCGACTGCGGGCGCGGCGGCCGCCGCAACCGTAAGCCACGCCCGCGCGCGCGCTTCGGGATTCGGGTTACGAACGATGTCGGTGACCACGGCGGCGGCATCCGCGCCGGCGGCGAAGACGCCCGCCAGACGCTCGAGCGTCAGTCCGCCGATCGCCACGAGCGGCACGGCCCCCAGGCGTGCCTTCCATTCGGTGATGCGCGCGAGTCCCTGCGGCGCCCACGGCATGACCTTGAGCAGCGTCGGATAGATCGGCCCGAGTGCCACGTAGTCCGGTTGCAGGCGCAGCGCCCGCTCGAGCTCCCCGTCGGTGTGGGTGCTGACACCCAAGCGCACGCCGGCGCGCCGCAGCGCCGCTAAGTCCGCGTTATCCAGATCCGCCTGGCCGAGGTGCACGAAGTCACAACCCTCCTCAAGGGCGAGCTGCCAGTGATCATTGACGACCAGCTGCACCGCAGCCCCCGCGCACGCCTCGCGCGCTGCCCGGACTTGCGTGCGCAGCTGCGCAGGCGGGGCGTCCTTGATCCGCAGTTGCACCACGCGCACGCCCGTGGACGCGAGGCGGCGCACCCAGTCCGCGCCGTCCACGATCGGATAGACCCGCGGCAGGATCATCGCCGGAACGCCGTGCCGATCACCGGCGTCGAGGGGGCCGCAAAGTCACGCGGCTCGATGGCTCCGGCCTCCCAAGCGGCGCGCCCCGCCTCCACCGCCTGCGCGAACGCGGCCGCCATCGCCACCGGGTTGCCCGCCTGGGCAACCGCGGTGTTGATGAGCACCGCATCGCAGCCCAGCTCCAGCGCCTGCGCGGCGTGCGATGGCACACCCACACCGGCATCAATAATGAGGGGGACCCCGGGAAAGTGGGCGCGCAGTGTGCGCAGGCCAAAAACATTGTTGAGCCCGCGGCCGGAGCCGATGGGAGCGCCCCAGGGCATGAGCACGCGGCAACCCGCCGCCAGCAGCCGCTCCGCCACCACCAGGTCCTCGGTCGTGTAGGGAAATACCTCGAAGCCTTCCGCGGCGAGGATCCGTGCCGCCTCGGTGAGACCGAAGACGTCCGGCTGCAGGGTGTCATCCTCGCCGATGACTTCGAGCTTGATCCACGGTGTGCCAAACACCTCGCGCGCCATGTGTGCGGTCGTGACCGCCTCCTTCACTGAATGGCAACCGGCGGTGTTGGGCAGCACCCGCACGCCGAGGTCACGCACCAGCGACCAGAACGCCTGGCCGGAGCGCTCCGCGCCGGACTCGCGGCGCAGCGACACGGTGACGATTTCGGTGCGTGACGCCCGCACCGCTTCGGCGAGCACCGCCGGTGAGGGATAGCGCGCCGTGCCGAGCAACAGCCGCGAACTTACCCGGGTCTCATACAGCTGCAACATGCTAACCGCCCTGCATCGGCGCCAGCACTTCGACCCGATCCCCGTTCACAAGCTGCGTGCGGGCGCGCGCCCCGGTGGCGACGAACTCGCCGTTGACGGCGGTGCTCACCACCGCGTCCTGGTAGCCGAGCTCCGCGAGCACCAGGTCGAGTCCGGCGGCGCTCGACTCATGCCAGACGCCGTTGACGAGGATCCTCATCCGTCACCTCCGGAAAGTGTTGGCCGTTGAGCAGCATCTGTGCCGCGCGCCGCGCGAGCGCCGGCGCCAGCAGGAAACCGTGCCGGTACAGACCGTTGACGTACAGGGCGTCCCCCACGCGGCGAATGCGCGGCAGATTGTCGGGGAACGCCGCGCGCACCCCGGTGCCGATTTCGACAATCCGTGCCTCTCCAAATGCCGGGTGCAGCGCGTACGCCGCCGACAGCAGCTCCAGCATGGAGCGCGCACTGATGCGCGTGCCCTCGTCGCTTTCAATCATGGACGCGCCAACCATGTACTCCCCGCCACCGCGCGGCACGACGTACACCGGCAGTCGTGGGTGCAGCACGCGCACCGGGCGCCGCAGCGGCAGCTCCGGAAGGCTCAGGAGCAGCATCTCCCCCTTCACGCCGCGCAGATCCGCAAACACACCACGCGCCGCGAGGCCGCTGCAATCGATCACCGCGCGGCCCGCGGTGAGCGCCGGCGAGGCCTCAACGCCAAAGCGGATGCTCACCCCCAGCTGCAGGAGTCGCTGCGCCAGTGCGGTGAGCGCGGCACGCGGATCCAGGTGCGCTTCGGATGCGAAGTACAGGGCGCGGCTGAAACGCCCCTGCAGCTCCGGCTCCAGTGCGCCCAGTTCCTCGCCGGTCAACTCCTGGAATTGCGCCGTGCGGCGCGCGAACTGCTGCAGCTCCGCTACATCGCGGCCGTGCGCGACGACCAGGGTGCCGTTGGCTGCGGTGCCGGGGAAACGCTCGCGCCACCAGGGGATGCTCTCCGCCCCCAACTGCGCGATGAGCGGTGTGGCGCTCTCCAGCTCGCACCAGGGTGCGAGCATGCCGCCGGCGAACCACGAACATCCCGCGGCGGCGAGTGCGGCGTTGCGCTCCAGCACTTCGACGCTCGCGCCGCGCTCGGCAAGCTCCAGCGCACAGGTCAGCCCCGCGACGCCGGCACCGACGATGCTCACGCGCATGGATTTACGCGTCCTGGCCGCCCGCGGCCGCAGCTTTTGCCACCGCGTCCGCCGGTACATAGAGCTCGCCCCCGCCGGCGCGGAACTTTTCCGACATCTCGCGCATGCCCTGCGCCCGCGCCTCGGCGCGCACTTCGTGCGAGATGCGCATGGAACAGAACTTCGGCCCGCACATGGAGCAGAAATGCGCGACCTTGTGTCCCTCCTTCGGCAGCGTCGCGTCGTGGAAGGCGCAGGCGGTATCCGGATCGAGCGACAGGTTGAACTGGTCAGCCCAGCGGAAATCAAAACGCGCCCGTGACAGGGCGTCGTCACGCGCGCGTGCCCCCGGATGCCCCTTGGCAAGATCCGCCGCGTGCGCGGCGATCTTGTAGGTGATGACGCCGGTCTTGACGTCGTTGCGATCCGGCAGACCCAGGTGCTCCTTGGGTGTGACGTAACACAGCATCGCCGTCCCGAACCAGCCGATCATCGCCGCGCCGATGGCGGAAGTTATGTGGTCGTAGCCGGGCGCGATGTCGGTCGTCAGCGGCCCCAGGGTATAAAACGGCGCCTCGCCGCAGACCCGAAGCTGCTTGTCCATGTTCTCCTTGATCTTGTGCATCGGCACGTGTCCCGGGCCCTCGATCATCACCTGGCAGTCGTGACGCCAGGCGATCTGGGTCAGCTCCCCCAAGGTCTCAAGCTCGGCAAACTGCGCCGCGTCGTTGGCATCCGCGATGGAACCGGGACGCAGACCGTCACCGAGGGAGAAGCTCACGTCGTAGCTGCGGCAGATGGCGCAGATCTCCTCGAAGTGCTCGTAC
>Ga0210384_10007852_pt1 | contig 11219 bp, 13 predicted proteins | sample IncBWH2MmetaG_FD_160574 | JGI IMG/M metagenome (GOLD analysis project Ga0210384, IMG submission 160574) | Forest soil microbial communities from Barre Woods Harvard Forest LTER site, Petersham, Massachusetts, United States - Inc-BW-H-2-M | ecosystem: Environmental > Terrestrial > Soil >...
CCTCGCTCGAGGCGCTCGCCGCGCTGAAGCCGGCGTTCGCGGAGAGCGGCTCGGTGACGGCCGGCAACTCATCGCCGCTGAACGATGGTGCGACAGCCCTGGTCCTCATGTCAGACGCAGAGGCGAGGCGGCGCGGCTTGAAACCGCTGGCGCGCCTGGTGGCGGCTGCTCCCGCGGCTGTGCATCCGGACTACATGGGGATCGGACCGGTGCCGGCTTCGACGAAAGCCCTGGAGCAGGCCGGTCTTCAAGCCTCGGACATCGGAGTCGTTGAGCTCAACGAAGCGTTCGCGTCCCAATCGCTGGCCTGCGTGCGATTGCTCGGGCTCGACGAGGAAAAGGTGAACGTCAATGGCGGGGCCATCGCCCTGGGCCATCCGCTTGGCTCGAGCGGCGCGCGCCTGGTGGGCACGCTGGTCCGCGAGATGGCTCACCGCGACGTCGAGTTCGGCCTGGCCACGATGTGCATCGGCGTCGGCCAGGGAATCGCCTCGATCTGGCAGAGGGTGTAGACGATTTCCGAGCGCGACCCGGCGGCGGTGCGCGCGATGTTCGACCGCATCGCTCGCCGCTACGACCTGGTCAACACGGTGCTGTCAGGTGGGACCGACGCCGGATGGCGCCGGCGTGCGGCGCGTGCGACCGGCCTCGCATCTGGCGGCTCGGCGCTGGACGTCGCGTGCGGTTCCGGAAAGCTGACCGCACGGCTCGCACTGATCGCGGGCCAGGGCGGGCGTGTGGTCGGGCTCGACTTCAGTCCTCAGATGCTGGATGTGGCGAGGCAAGACCATCCGGGGATCGAGTTCATCGAAGGCGATGCGCTCGCTCTTCCATTCGACGACGAGAGCTTCGATGCGTCGACCATCGCCTTCGGCCTGCGGAACCTCGCCGACCCAGTGCGTGGGTTGCGAGAGATGCTACGTGTGGTCAGGCGCGGCGGCCGAGCGGTGGTGCTGGAGTTCGTCCGGCCGCCCAAGGGACTGGTCGGCGGGGCCTACCGCCTTTATCTCCGGAACGTTTTGCCAACGATCGGTGGAGCGCTGTCCGGTCAGCCGTCGGCTTATCGATACCTGAGCGACACGGTGGATTCATACCGCACTCCGGACGAGCTGCGTGCCATGGCGACTGCAGCCGGTTGGGGGAGTATTCGGTATGAGGGGCTCGCGATGGGGACGGTTGGGGTGCTTGCCGGATCCCGGCCGAGCTAGCTCGGCCCTCCCCTCCCGGCTGCGCCCGCTTCGCGGCCGGAGCCACCCTCCCCGCAAAGCGGGGAGGTTATGACACTCGGTCGACCGCGGAGCGAGCCAGACCGATAAGGGTCGGGCGCAGGCCGTCGAGCTCTATCGCTTCCAGCTCGTGGAGGGCGGCCTCGACCAGGCCGCGTGCTTCGTCGCCGACGCGTCGCAGCGCATCGCTCGCCCCGACGAGCTCAGCCACTCGACCTACCTCCGCATCTCCCAGCGAACCGGCGAGCAGCCGGCGGACCTCGGGTCCGACCTCCCGGTCTTCGGCGGCGTAGATGAGCGGCAGCGACAGGACTCGTTGGCGGATGTCGAGTCCGACCGGCTTGCCGGAGTTCGGGCTGAAGTCGACCATGTCGTCGGCCATCTGGAACGCGACGCCAAGAAGGTCGCCGTAGCGGCTGAGCGCGTCGACAACCTCGGGCTTGGCGTCGGATAGAAGCGCGCCCGAGGCGCACGCGGCCGAAAAGAGGGCCGCGGTCTTGCCACGGACCACACGCAGGTACGAATCGTGGTCGCCCGGGAACGTGCCGCGAAGCGCGACATCGTCAATCTGAGATGCGCATATCGCTTCGATCGCGGCCGCGACCGTCGATGTGACCTTGCGATTGCCTATCTCGGCGATCAGCCGCGTGGCTTTGGCGAAGTAATAGTCGCCGACGGCGATCGCACGCTCCGCGCCCTCGGCGGCGACGACGGTGGGACGCCCGCGGCGATGGGTGCTTTCATCGACATAGTCGTCGTGGATGAGCGTGGCGTTGTGGAGGAGCTCGACCGCGGCAGCGAGCGCGGCAGCGCGCAAAGGTTCCTGACGCGGGCCGATGCGAGACGTGAGCAGCACCAGCCTCGGGCGCAAGCGTTTGCCGCCGGCCTCGACCAAACGGCGCATCGGCAGCGCGACCGGGTCGGGGTCGGCCTGGAGCTGGCGAGCGAGCTCGAGCTCGACGAGATCCGGAGCAGTGAACTCCCCATCCAGCTGGATGGCCAGCTCTCGTTCGCGCGGGCCATCAAGCTCGACGGCGAAAACCGACTGCCACCGGCCAAGGACCAGCTCGCCGTCTTCAACCAGGAGGGTGGCGAAGCCGGTCAGCAGCAGCTGCCGGCAGTGTGCGTGGCCATTGACGGGCTCATCGAGCGCGACTTCGATTCGCCGAGCGAAATCGTCGTGTTCATAACCCGCGCCGCTGGGGGCAAGCTTCTCCAGCAGGTGCTGGAAGTCCTGAAGGAGGAGCGGCTCGTTCTCGTTGACCGCGAGGCCGACCGTGGTGTGAAGAGACTGTAGATGCACGCGGCCGAGTCGCAAGCCCGCGCGCCGCACTTCGTCTCGGAGCTGCGCTGTGACGTCGACGAACTCCGTCGCATGAGTAGTTTCGAAATGAAGCCTCTTGGCGATCACCGGGATGGCTCGAACGCATTGAGCAAAAGCTCACGCACCGGCCGGCCCAGGGTGCCAGAGGCCGCCGACGACGCCATGTCTCCTATGGCTGTGGCGAACGCGACCTGGACGCGCTGCGAGGCGGCGTCGGCGAGGAGCCGCGAAGCGCGTGCCAGGCACAGGTCGCCCATCAGCAGCGCGGCCGGCGGCGCGGCCGGACCACCCAGGCCCTGAAGCCTGAGTCCGACCTCGATCAGCGCCGCAGCCAGCGCGAGCTTGGGCTGCGCCTCCGCGTCGAACGTCTCGACCGCGCCGAGGTAGGACCTGTATGCATCGGAGAGCCCATCCGCCCAGAGTCCCTCGAGGCGCTCGAGCTCGCGGTCGATGACCTGCACGCTCACGGGAGGGGCTCCACCAGGCTCGCCGCCAGCTGCCGGAAAGCCGAAAGGGCGCGCAGGCACGACTCGTCGTCTCGCGTCACCACGTAGTACAAGCCGAACCCGAGCACGGTGTTCAGAACCAGAGGGACGAGCACCTCGCGCGGGACCGTCAGCCGGATCCGGCCGTCCTCCTCGAGCCGGTCGAGCTGCTCCTGAATGACCTCTCGGTAGCGGGTGAAGAGCTCCGGAAGATACGCACGGAGTCTTTCAGTCCGGGGTGCCTGCACCAGGAGGTCGAAAGCCGCGAGCTGGATGTCGCCCAAGCGGCGGAGCGAATCCCACACGGATTCAACTCCGAGCTCGAGGACCTCGAGGGGGTCGGTGAGCTGGTTCAAAGCCGTCCGAAGCTCTTCTACTGACCGTGCGGTGAGGTAACGCCACGCCTCGACCAGGAGCTCCGATTTGGTCGGAAACCAGTACTGGAGGTTGCCGATGGCGACTCCCGCGCGGGAAGCGATGGCTCGGACGCTGGTGCCGGAGTAGCCGTTCTCCAGCAGCGATTCGGCGGCGGCGTGAATGATCTGGTCCCGGGTGCTCTCAGTCTCCGTAACGGCCTGAGTCATACGTATGTACTACTATATCGAACCCACTGGGGTGATCTGGGTGGGCGTAGCGGCCCCTCCCGCCTGCGACCGCTGCGCGGTCGGAGCCGACCTCCCCGCAGGCGGGGAGGATAATCGGGCGGCTGTGCGGACCATCGCGGAGATCTTTCCCAACGGTGTTTGTGGCGTGCTGAAGACAGAGGACGCCGACACCGGCTTCCAGGCCTGTCTGGCCGCGATCGAGGGCGGCGTGGGGTCGATCGAGGTCACGACGACCGTGCCCTCTTGCTACGAGCTCGTTCGCGGCCTCGTCGCCAGCACGCGGGGCAAGACCCCAATCGGCGTCGGCACCGTATGGGATCCCGGCGCCGTGCGAGAAGCGAAGGACGCCGGCGCCGATTTCGTCGTCACGCCCGTCCTCCTGACCGAGGTTGCGGACGCCTGCCGTCAGGAGGACGTCCTTTGCGTGCTTGGCGCGCTGACGCCGACCGAGATCTACCTGGCGCGGCTGGCCGGAGCGGCGCTCGTCAAGGTGTTTCCGGCCGGGCCGCTGGGAGGCGCCGACTACATCCGCGCCCTCAACGGCGAGATGGGCGGGGTTCCTTTCTGGGTATCGGGTGGGATCGAGATCGGGCAGATCGCCGATTTGTTGAGGCTGGGGGTGAAAGTCGTGGGGCTCACGACAGCGCTCTTCCTGCCCGAAGCGCTGGCGCACAAAGATATGGACGCGATCCGGAGGAAGGCCGAGCGGGCAGCAGAGGCAGCGGCGTCAGCGAGGGGCGACTAGACCAAGATCGGTCGGACCTAGAGGCCGGACGCTCTCGTCTTGTAGATGATGTCCGAGTAAAGGTTCATCACCGCACTGCCTGTGGCGATCAGCGCGATCACGACGATCAGGGCGACGAGGGCGAGGATCAGGGCATATTCGACCATGCCCTGTCCGGCCTGGCGAAAAATTATTCGGTTCATAGGGGCGCCGGAGCTATAGACCGGCGCCCCTAGTATGACCAACGATGTCGGAATAGAGGTTGATGATCTGCCCGCCCGTCGCGATCAGGGCCACGATGACGATCAGGGCGACGAGGACGAGTATGAGCGCGTACTCGACCATTCCCTGTCCAGACTGGCGGCGCGTGGTATGAGTCATGAATAAGTACCTGGTGAGTTAACCCTCGAAAGCCGGAGAGTGGTCGCTGAGACCGATTCTCAGCAGCCGGGGCTCAGCAGCCTACGTGGTTCCGGCACATCGTTGTGACGATGTCTGAATAGAGGTTGATCACCTGGCCGCCGGTCGCGATCAGGGCGACGATAACGATCAAGGCGACCAGAGCGAGAATGAGCGCGTACTCGACCATTCCCTGCCCGGATTGCCCAAATTTTCTGTTCATCACGTTTATTGACCTAGAAGCTTAACCACGGGGACACCGTTATGGGTCGCTGCCTTCTTAAGTGCCTCCTCAACCACCACCCGGACCATGCGCTTCCGCCAGAAGTGGGTGAGGTCGGCGTTGTCCAGCGGTTTGGCCGGTTTGGCGGCAATTTCGGCAGCCTGGCGGACAGTCTCCGGGTCGAGCTTCTGTCCCGTCAGGAACTCGTCCGCGGCCCGTGCCTCGAGGGGATGTGAGGCCACCGCCGACAGGACGATCCGGCACGAAGTGACGGTGTCCCCATCGAGGCGCAGCGCCACGGCCGCGCCAGCAATCGGAAAGTCGATCGAGCCACGCCGCCGGAGCTTGACGTAGGCGCTCAGGGTGCCGGCGGCGGAAGGGAGCCGCAGCCCCGTTACGACCTCTCCTGGCAGCTTGGCCATGTAGTCAATGCCATCGTCCTTGTACAGCGTCGCGACCGGCAGCTCGCGGTCGCCGTCAGGCCCGGCGAGAATCACGAGGCCTTCTAGGGCGATCGCCATCGGGGCGGTGTCGGAGGACGAGAGCGCCCAGCAGCGCGGGCTGCTCGGCGCGACCAGGCAGATCACTCCGTCCTTCTTCAAGCAGAAGGCGACCGCCTTCCGCCATTCGTAGGTCATGTCGTAGTAGTTGCAACGCGTGTCGACACACAGGTTGCCGCCGATTGTTCCCGCGTTGCGAAGCGGGGGAGAAGAGACGAGGCCGGCCGCCTCCGCGTAGCCGGGGAACTCTCGGCTGAGATGCGCGTCAGCGGCTGCCGCCGCCAGCGTCAGTCCCGCGTCGACGACTGTTTCGTCCGATCCTGGGCGCACCTGTCGCTCGAGGAAGCCAAGGCTGATGAGGGCTTCGACCTCGAACTGCCGGCGCTTCAGCTTTGGAAAGAGGTCGGTTCCGCCGGCGACGAACATCGCGCGCGGGCCGAGGTCGGCGGCCATGCGCGCAGCCTCGCGAGCGGTCTTGGGACGCAGGTAATCAAATCGCGGCAGACGCAGCAAGATCAACCTCCTTCTTTGGCGGAGGTTCGACCTTGATGCACTCGGGATAGGGGATGGCAGGGAACCGCGAGGGCCCGAACCGCGCCGGTTCTCCTTTCTCTTTGCGGCGCAGCGCTTCGATCACCTTCTCCGGCGTGACGGGGATCTCATCCACCCAGACGCCGAGCGCGTCGAACACCGCCGAGCTCACGGCGGGGATGACGGGAAGGAGCGGACCCTGGCCCGCCTCTTTGGCGCCATAAGGACCCTCGGGATCTACGGTCTCGACGATGAAAGTCTCGACGTCGGGCATGTCGAGAAACGTCGGCGACTTGTACTCGAGCATCGACGGCCATTTGTGCAGGCCCTTGCGAAAGGTCTGCTCTTCCATGAGCGCTTCGCCAAGACCCATATAGATGCTGCCCTCGACCTGGCCTTCCACCAACAGCGGATTGATGGCACGGCCAACGTCGTGCGCGATCCACACCTTGTTGACGTGCACCAGGCCGGTCCGCGCATCTGCGTCCAGGTCGACCACGCAGGCCGAGTAGCTGTAAGCCGGGCTCGGGCCGACACCCGACCCTTTGTACGGCCCGGCGATCTTCGGTGGCTTGTAGCTCCCGGCGCTCGTCAGCGTCCCGTAGCGGGCTTCGGCGAGGATGCTGGCCTCCTCAAAGCTGAAGTCGCCGATGCGTCCGTCTCCGACTCTCACATCACTGGCGTCGCGTCCCATCTTCGCGGCAGCCGCCTCGACGAGCATCGCGCGCATCTTTCGTCCGGCCTCCACTGCGGCATTGCCGGCCATGAACGTCACGCGTGAGGAATAGGAGCCAAGGTCGATCGGGGTGGTATCGGTGTCGGCGGTCACGAGCCGCACATCCTTCGGCTGCAGGCCGAGCTCCTCGGCGACGACCGCCGCCAGCACGGCGTCCGAGCCTTGCCCGATGTCCATAGCGCCGCAATAGACAGTGACGCCACCGCGATCGACCTTGATCTGGACCTCCGAGTGGGGCATGTCATTCCAGTAGATGGCTGTGCCCGCGCCGGAGAGGTAGCTCGATATGGCGAAGCCCATGCCGTGGCCCGGTTTCTTTTCACGGCCCTGAAAACCCGAGGCCTTCATGACGCGATCCGTGCACTCTTCGAGGCCGCACGACGTGACCCGCAGCCAGTTCACCGTGCGGGTCATGGGCTTGACGAAATTGCGCCGCTTCATGTCCACCGGGTCGATTCCAATTTCGTGGGCGATCTTCTCGAGATGAAGCTCGATTGCGAATCGAGGCTGCGGGGTGCCGTGGCCACGCTTCGGTCCGCATGGAGGCTTGTTAGTGAAGACCCTGCAGCCCTCGAAACGATATGCGGGGATGTCGTAGGTCACCGTCTGCAGGGCGCCTGTATAGAAGGTGGACGCGACGCCGTAGGAACCGTACGCGCCGCCGTCGAGCGCGCTGCGGAAATGCATAGCCGTGATGCGGCCGTCGCGGGTCACTCCGGTGCGAACCCACATCAATACCGGGTGACGGCCGCGGTGCGCGTAGAACACCTCTTCGCGCGTGAGCGTGCATTTGACGGGGCGGCCCGTGAGCATGGCGAGCTTGCAAACGATGATCTCGTGCGCGAACGGATCAGTCTTACCTCCGAACCCGCCGCCATGCGCGGCGCCGATGACTCGGATCCGGTTCATCGGCATTTCCAGGACCTTGGCCAGCGCACGGTGAACGTAGTGCACAACCTGCGTGGACGACCACAGCGTGACCTTCTCGTCCACATACGTGGCGATGGCGCTGTGCTGCTCCATCGGGAGATGCGTGTTGCCCTGGAAGAAGAAGACGTCCTCGCGAGTGTGATCGGCCTTGTCGAATCCGCCATCGACGTCGCCGAACTCGAGCGCCACTAGCTTGTGGATGTTGTTCGGTCCGCCGTAGTCCTGGATGCGCTCGTCCTTTGTTTCGGCGAGCGCCTCGTCGATCGACATCACCGGCTCCAGGACCTCGTACTCGACCGAGATGGCATCGCACGCAGACGCCGCGATCTCTTCCTCGGTGGCGGCGACCGCGGCAATTGGATCGCCGACGTAACGCACTTTCTCGTGCTCGAGGGCCCGTTCGTCCTGCGTGACGGGGAGGATGCCGAACTTGATTGGCAGGTCGGCGCCTGTGATCACGGCCACCACCCCGGGCATTCGGCGCGCGGCCGAGGTGTCGATGGATGTGATGCGCGCGTGCGGATGGGGGCTGCGCAGGATCCGGCAGTGGAGAGTTCGCGCCGGCAGCATGTCGTCGGCGTACACCGCCCGGCCCGTCACCTTCGACACCGCATCCGGTTTCGCGAGCGGCTTGCCGATGACGCTGAAGCCGTTACTGGCTGCGGTCACAGCATCCGCTCCGCGGCCAGCTCGACAGCGTCAAGGATCTTCACGTAGCCGGTGCAGCGGCACAGGTTGCCAGCTAGGGCTTCCCGGATCTCGTCGCGGGTCGGGTGTTGGTTGGTTTCGAGAAGCGACTTCGAAGCGAGCAGGATCCCCGGCGTGCAGTAGCCGCACTGGGCTGCGCCAAGCTCGGCAAACGCCTGCTGCAGCGGGTGCAGCTCCGAACCGGCGGCCAGTCCTTCGACGGTGGTGATGGCGCGTCCCTCCACCTGCAGCGGGAGCACGAGGCAGCTGAGCTCGGGCTTGCCGTCGACCAGCACCGTGCATGTGCCACATTCCCCAAGCTCGCAGCCATGTTTGGTGCCGGTAAGTTGCATGTCCTCCCGGAGCACCTCGAGGAGGGTCTTGTGCACCGGGAGCAGCAGCTCGGTGCGCTCGCCGTTGACCTGGAGCGCCACCACCTGGCGGTCGACCCGGCGGGCCACCTCGTTCTTCAAGATTCGCCGAGCATAGCTTTAAGGGCTCGCGCGCACGTCCAGAGGTCCGGGGCCACGGCATGAGCCCGGCTCGACGTGGGCAGCGGGTCATCGGGATGGACCAGGATCGTTCGCATTCCAAGCGCAAGGGCCGGCTCGATGTCGTTGTCCTCCTTGTTGCCGATGTAGACGCAGCCCGCTGCGTCGGCGCCCGCGGCGCGCATCGCGAGCTCGAACACCGCCGGGTGTGGCTTGAGGTGGCCGGCATCGACCGAGGTGACGATGGCGTCCACGTGATCGGCCATACCAAGCAGCCGGAAATCTTCCCAGTAGCTTTCCGCATCGCGCCAGTACGTGTTGCTGGCGATCACACAGCGCAGTCCCATCGCGTTGACGTCCGCCAGCAGCTCGATCGCGCCGGGCAGCGGCCGGATCCGATCCGCGACCGGGATGGCCATGGCCCGGCGCACACGTGCGACTGCGGACGGGTCGGGGCTCACCTGGTGACGCTGCAGGCAGTCGGCGACGAGGATGTCGGCGCCGACGCGTGTGTAATCGGGTGGGTTTGGCGCTCCGCCGTGCGTCTCACGCGCGCTGGCACTGAGGTCGGCCACGATTGCGTCGACCTGCGCATCCGTCAGCTCTGGCATCGACGCGCGCACGCGCGCGAGACGCCCGGCGCCATCCGTTTGCCTGATCGGCCAGGAGTTGGGCCACAACGTGCCGCCCACGTCGATCAGGGCGGCTTGCAAGGCCGTCATCATCCGCGCCTTATCATCGCCCTAATGCTCAGGTGGTTGACTGCGGGGGAGTCGCATGGTCCCCAGCTGACGGTTGTGATCGAGGGCTTGCCGTCCGGACTCGAGGTTTCGGAGGACGACCTGCGACGCGATCTCGCGCGCCGGCAGGGCGGGCACGGGCGTGGTGGACGGCAGAAGATCGAAACGGATTTCGCGCGCATCGTGAGCGGCGTGCGCGGTGGTTTCACAATCGGCAGCCCAGTGACGCTCGTGCTCGAAAACAAGGACCACGTCAACTGGACCGCCGAGATGACCGCCTCCAAGGAGGGATACGCGCCCAAACCCGTGACCAAGCTGCGTCCAGGTCACGCGGACCTTGCGGGTGCCCTCAAGTACGGACACAGCGATATCCGGAATGTTCTCGAGCGTTCCTCCGCCCGCGAAACAGCGACGCGTGTCGCCGCCGGCGGTGTGGCACGTAAGTTGCTCGGCCATTTTGGAGTCGAGATCCTGAGCTTCACGCAGTCTATCGGCACCATCGACATCGGCTATGAAGGATGCGACCCCGACACCGTGACGGTCGCGCAGATCGAGACCTCGCCGGTCAGGTGCCCGGACCCCGAAGCCTCGAGGCGCATGGTGCTCGCCATCGATGAGGTGGGCGAGCGGGGCGACACGCTGGGAGGCACGTTCAGGGTCATTGCGCGTGGCCTGGTGGTCGGGCTGGGCAGCTATGTGCACTGGGACCGCAAGCTCGACGGCCGGCTGGCGCAGGCCATCCTTTCGATCAATGCGGTCAAGGGTGTCGAGTTTGGCGCCGGCTTCGAGGGCGCGGCCCGCCCCGGATCGCAGTTTCACGACGAGATCGACTTCCAGGGCGGGCGCTTCCGTCACCTTAGCAACCGGGCCGGCGGTATCACGGGCGGGGTCACCAACGGCGAGCCTATCGACCTGCGCGTGGCAATCAAGCCCATCTCGACGATGAAAAAACCGATGCCTTCCATCGACCTCAAGAGCAAGGAGAAGGTGGAGGCGCACTACGAGCGGAGCGACGTGTGCGTGGTTCCCGCGGCCGGCGTCATAGGCGAGGCGGTCGTTGCGCTCACGCTGGCGGAGGCGTTCCTCGAAAAGTTCGGCGGCGATTCGATCGCGGAGATCGAGAACAACGTACGCTCGTACTCCGAATCGATCGGGATGTAGTCGTGACCGGCCAGCAGGTGATTACAAAAGGCTGACCGCGCCGGAACCGCCGTCTAACAGCCGTCTCCCATCGTGAGCTCCAAGCCCGAATCGCGGGTCTGAAATACACGAGAGGAGATCGACATGAACCCCATCGCACTGATCGCAGCCAAGACAGTGGGCGCCGGCACGGCCGCCGCGCTGCTCAGTCTTGCCGTCGCCGGAGGCCTGGCCCAGGCCGCGGCGCCGAGCCCGAGCCCGACCTCGAAGCCGGCGGCCACCGCCAAGCCGGCCCGTGCTGACCGGCGCGCCGTGCGCCTGGCCGTTTTTGAAGGAGAGGCCGACGTGCTCGGCATTACTCCCAAGGCGCTTCGAGCCGACCTTAAGGCGGGTCAGAAGGTCTCCGACCTCGCCCGCGACAAGGGCATGAGGAAGGAGCAGTTTGCGGCGACGCTCGCGATCAGCGTCAAGCCCCGCC
>Ga0210384_10007853_pt1 | contig 11218 bp, 6 predicted proteins | sample IncBWH2MmetaG_FD_160574 | JGI IMG/M metagenome (GOLD analysis project Ga0210384, IMG submission 160574) | Forest soil microbial communities from Barre Woods Harvard Forest LTER site, Petersham, Massachusetts, United States - Inc-BW-H-2-M | ecosystem: Environmental > Terrestrial > Soil >...
GCTCCAGTTCCTCCCGGTGCTCCGGTGCCTCCCCTGCCGCCAGCTCCTCCAGTACTTCCCGCACCGCCGGTCCCGCGCCCTCCGCCTGCGCCCGCGCCTGCGCCACCGCCTGGTCCGCCACCGCCGCCGGGCCGCTGCGGATTGGGTTCAGCTGAGCTGGAAAAAGACGCCAGCATCAATCGCGGCTTACCCATATTCGTTCTTGCGCCGGCGCCGTTCTTGGCGATCTCGCTCGCGCCATCATCCGTGTTCAGCCGCGCGCTTCCTCCGGGCAGTCCACCGACCAAACCACGCGCGTCCAAAGCATAGATGGCCACGTTGGATTTGTTACAAGCATCAATTGTGGCGGTTAATTCGGATTGATTTTCCGGATTCAGCGCGAACCCGCCAGAAAATAGCACGAGCATTTTTCTGCCCGGCACGGTTCGCAGATTCTTAGCCAGGCTGCGCACCGCCAGCAACACGCTGCGCGCGCCAAAATCGGCCTCCGCATTGCTCAATGAAGAAAGCCCCGCGGAGGCTACCGTCACCGGCTGTGCGTCCGGAACATTGGCATTGGGGTTTACCGACGACGTTTTCACACCGGCCACCGCGGATCGCAACAGATCTGCGTTGGCGGTAAAATTCTGCACGATACGCAGCGCGCCGCCAAAATCCACCACCGCCATCAAATGGTCCGCACTTGTGTTCGCAGCGATAAATTGATTCGCGGCATTGCGCGCCTGAATTTGGTCGGGAGTCTGCATGGTGGAATTATCGAAAAAAAGAATCAGGTAGCGTTTTTGTCCGCTGGCTTGGATCGCAGGGTCAGAGCCAGTGGAAAAGGTGGAGATGGCCTGCTCCTTGTTATCTTCATAAACTTTGAAATCGCTTTGCTTGAGGTCGCGAACGTACTCGCCCTTCTTGTCTGTCACTACGGTATCGACCAGCACCAGTCGAGATTCTTTTCTGATTACCACGTTGCTCTGGGGCACGGAGGCATCTTGCTGTGGTGATTGCGATGCAGCCGGCGAGGCATCTTTGGGCGCCTCGGCGGTAGGCGGCGCCGGTATCGGAGCGGAAGCATTGTCCGACTGTGCACTCAATCGGCCCTGTGAACTGAGCAGCCCAACTACTGGCAGCAAAACCATCCAGTTCAACCGCCTGCCGCTTATTATCATATTCATGGCTATGGCCTCCTCACCGCTCAATCAATTCGGAATTACTACCGCGCCGTTGCGCGCGGCCATCTGAGATCCTTCACCGTCGCGCACCACTAGTCGCACCATGTAGCTGCCAGGCTTCACGTCATAACTTGATTTCAGGGTGAGACCCGAGCGACTCAACCGATTGAAAGTGGTGTCCAACAATCTCATCTGTACCGTTTTCTCGCCGCCGACAACGAAATTCCCGTTATCGTCAAAGATCGCGGTGGCGATGGTAAGGGTATCGGCATTGCGGCCTTCCATTTTGCGAAAGTGAATACCCTTTATGTCGAAGTGCGTTAACACCGAGAGGCGCGCGGAGGTGGCATCCTTTTTGAAAAATTGAGTTTGCACATCTACCGCCACGTCATGCAATTCTTCCTGCGAAAAAATGGCTTCGCGGATTTCCTGCTTGGCCGCTTCCACGGGATTAGGGATTGATTTTGGGGCGTAATATCCGTTGCGCGCTTGAATGGAAAATTTCTGTTTGCTGGTGAGGGAAACTTTCAGCCCGTGAAAGCGCCCGTCTACTTTCAAATTTTGTGGGGAAAATCCTAGCAAATAAGAAAGTGGCGGCGCGGCAACCGCCTGGCGCAGGCCTTCATCCAAGTCGTTGCGATTGTGAAAAAAAGTGCCCCCGGTACCGTAAGCCAATTGCTCCAGGACCTGATCCTGGGCCGTCTGCGTCTGCAGGCGGTAAGAAGATTTGAAACCGATCGTGCGCGCCGAATCGTGCGGCGGATCGGCGATATCGCCCATTAAATCGGGGGTGTAGAGCCCGCGAGCGTCGATGGTATTTATAACGATCCCCGCGTGGCTAGCGCGGTCAATGAGGTCAGAAGTCTCCGACCACAAGGTGCTGGGAATAAAACCCGGTGACACGAAAACCATCACGCGCTGCCCGGGCATGGCCGATAGCTGCCTCATGGCCTCTTCAACATGGCGGTAGGTATATTCGGTTTCCTGATCGCCGACAGACAATGACCGTGCGGCGGCAGTCTGCGCAAGCACGGTCGCCTGCGAGATCTTCGTTTCGTCACCATTAAACGCGCATTGCACGGCATCTTCGGCAGCTACAGCCAAAGCTTGTGAATCACTCTTATTTTGAATTAGGTCGGCCTGATAATACGGCACCTCCGGACAGTCGTGGAATCCAGCGCCGCCAGCGGTGGGACGCGGCACGATGGAAGATAGAGATTTAGCGAGCAGTTCATGGTCGGCGGTGAAGTTCTGGTGGAACTGTCCCGAGGCGCTAAACATAGCGACGCGATCGGAAGACGCGAGGGCTGCGAATAATCTCGTGGCCGCATCGCGCACCAGGGTGGTGTCCTGCATGGACATGTGCACGTCGTCGAACAGCACGCCCACAAACCGCTGCGGCAATTTCTTAGCAGCGGCCTCTGCTTGCTCTGGCGTTGCCGCTGCTTCCTCGTTGCCGGCCAGTGTGGCGGCCGGCTTGAGGGCCTGAGACTCGGGAGTTTCGGTACTGAAATATGTGATCGCTTGCGGCTTGCGGTTGTCGAAGAGCTGAAAGTCTTCCCTGCGCAGGTTAGGAACGACTTTTCCTTGGTCGTCCCGCACCACCACGCGCACCAGCACTAGATTTACGCGGACTTTAAAAGTCGCCGGGGTGTCTTGACTGACCAGCTCAGAATTTTCGGAGGGCTGTTGCGCGTTGGTAGATTTTGCTGCGTCTTGTTTGGCGCTTTCATCCTGTGTGGGGGTCGCAGGCGCGCCAGCAGATGGAGCGGCGGGTGCGGGATCGGGTCGTGAGGAATTTTGCGCATGCAGCATGGCGCAAACGCTGAACAAAACCGACATTGTCAGGAAACGGAAGACGCGCCGTGCGAAAGGAAATTGCGGCATCTTGGGGCAACTCCTGCCCTTACCAAAAACAAGCCCGCAGGAACCGGGGTGGTAAACGCGTCCACGGGGGTAACTAATCTTAACTGTTGGCTTGACTATACGCCCCGCGGAATTTTGCTGTCAACGCACGCGCGGGGTAAGCAAGGTGGCTCCGAAAATACCCCAACCCGAGTCAGTTGACACCGCGACACTACTTGCCATCCGAAATGCTCACCCAGGAAAAGATCGCCTTGGTGGTCTCGATTAAGCGATGGCACGCCGCATTTCTCGATGGTCTTAGTTACTTCATTAGTACTATATATTTAATTTAAAGACCGTTAACAACTTCGCGCGATAAAATTATTGCGAGTTCCCTTTCACTAGACATGAGCACACTCGATGGTGCAAATCGGGACTGCACTTTGGGATTTACCGTCTTGTTTAGCTCGCCAAGAGGAGATAGATGTCTGTCTCAGGCCAAAGTTGACCAGGGGTAAAGCGATGGCCTCAGTGTGCCGTTGACTGCCAAGCATTTAGCGAAGCTACATAAAGCGGGAGTAGGGATTTTCATCCCACCCTTGAATACTGCCCGTGCAACCTCTTTGCGGTCAAATCCAAGAAGGGTTCGGATCCTTAGGTGACTGATCGGACCAACGCAGCCGTTGTATTGGGGTCCCCTCCTGACAGGATCGGATCGTGGTGGCTACGTCACGCAATTCTGTCTATATCGTTTGTAGTTGTTTATGTGGTCCTCAACCGCCCTGAAATAATCCTACTATCCAAACTAGGATTCACCACTTGGTATCCCGCGACCGGTTTGACTTTCGCTGTTATGCTGGTAGTAAGCCCGTGGTACGCGCTACTCGTGTGCTTCGCCGATTCCTTGGCAGGCATAGTTATTTACCACCAGCCGTTTTTCTCGTGGAGCTCGCTTTTCGCGCCTATCAGTTTGACCAGCTTTTACAGTATAGCCGCGATACTCTTACGTGGGCGGCTACGAATCAATCCGGATTTGCGCCGGCGTCAGGATGTTGTCCGGTATACGGCTGTTACCTTAATAGCGGCTGTAGGATCTACCATCTGTGGTGTTACTTCCCTGGTTTTGGATCACGCGATAACGCGGTCGGACTATTGGCACTCCGCACTCGGGTGGTATGTAGGCGACATGATTGGATTGTTGGGGTTTGCTCCATTCCTTCTAATTCATGTGCTTCCCTGGGTCCAAAGAAACATCACCGGTCGGTCTACCTCGCCCCCACGGATCGATATCGGCAAAGTAAGAGTGTCCGATATGGTCGAGGCTGTTGCGCAAGCAATGGCAATCGTTGGAGTACTTTGGGTCATGTTTGGACGAATGCTGGCGTCTTATGAGTTGTTCTATCTGTGTTTCGTGCCAATCATTTGGGCGGCCATGCGAAATGGCATTGAACGCGCCACAACTGCCATACTGATGCTCGATTTCGGGATTGTGGCGGCGCTACATTTCTATCCTGCCGCACCGAGTGTTGTTGGGAAGGCCGGATTGCTGATGCTGGTGGTTTCAGCCACCGGTTTGATTGTCGGCTCCGCGGTTAGCGAAAGACAACATATCGGGAAAGAACTCAAACAGAGGACCGTTTATTTAGACTCTTTAATAGAAAATAGTCCGTTTGGAATCGTCGCGCTCGATCGGGCCGGCAAAGTCGAGCTTTATAACCGCGCCTTCGAGGAGTTATTTGGCTTTGAACAAATAGATTTAGTCGGCAAAAAGCTCGATTCGCTGATTTATGGGAATCAGATAGACGATCGCCTTGAGCTCTCACCCCGCGTTTACGAGGGACAATCAGTCCAAGGCACTGCACGCCGAAAACGAAATGATGAAACGGTCATGGATGTGGAAATTCACGCGGTCCCTCTCATAATTGATGGCAAAGTGCGCGGCTCATACGCATTGTACAAAGACATATCCGACGTTCTTAAAGCCGCGAAAGAAAGAAATGAACAAGGAAATATCCTGAAACGGTCCTTAGCAGAATTGCAATCACGTACGAATGAAATGAAGTTACTGATAGAGCTGAATGCTATGCTCCAGGGCTGCAATGGTCTAAATGAAGCCTATGCGGTTGTTAGTCAATTCGGCGAGGAATTATTTTCTGCGCAGAATTCCGGGTCTTTGTCGGTGTTCAAATCATCGCGGAACGTTCTTGAATTAGCTGCTAGTTGGGGCACTTCCCGAAACCCCTCAATCACATTTTCGCCGGACAATTGCTGGGCCCTGCGCCTGGGAAAACCACATTGGAGTTCGACTTCGACAGCCGGGTTGGTATGCAATCACGCGAAGGACAATTTAGGTGTAGACCATGTCCTGTGCATTCCAATGGTGGCCCAAGGCGATACGATCGGTGTTTTGCAATTACGTGTTGTCAGTAGCCCGGAATCGAAATCATTAGACGAAAATCTTCAAGTAACGCTGGAACGCATCGCAAGTTCTGCCGCCGGGCAAATCGCTTTATCCATTGCGAGTTTGAAACTCCGAGAAGCTCTCAAAGACCAATCGATTCGAGATCCTTTAACGGGACTCTACAATCGTCGTTTCATGCATGATTTTCTTGAGCGTGAGCTACTGCGGGCGCGACGAACGAATCGATCGTTTGCGGTGATGTTTATAGATCTGGATCATTTCAAGAGATTCAACGATTCCTTCGGCCATGCGGCGGGTGACTTTGTGTTGCAATCATTTACAAATGTTTTGATGGGCCATTTTCGGGGAAGTGACATAATCTGCCGGTATGGCGGAGAAGAATTCGCTTTAGTTTTACCCGACTCCTCGTTGAATGACGCGGTGATGCGCGCCGACGACTTGCATACCAAAGTCAAAAAATTAGCTATACGTCACAGAGAGACGGCGCTAGGACCAATTACCTGTTCTATTGGCATCGCTGAGTTTCCAGAGCATGGTTCTACTGCCGAGGAATTATTGCGGGTGGCAGATAAATGTCTCTACGAAGCGAAAACGCAAGGCCGCGATCGGACCACTACCCTGGTTAAATTATTGCGCCCAATTGCTTAGATTGCCGCCATAAAACTTCAACTTGGCTGGGTACGCCGACCTGACACTTTTGGCCTCAGATCGTATGTGGAATTTCTCCATCATCCAATCCGCAGCACTCATCACCACAACTTTGATGGAGTCATCTAGCATTTCTCATAATCCGGGAGGTGCGACGCCTCCGGGAACGTTGGGGGGGAGCTTTTCGACGATTTCGCCGGAGAGACCGAACTCTTCGACGAGTGAGGCTTTACGCTGGACTTCGGTGGGTTCGGTTTTGGTAATGGCGCCATCGGCAGCGACGCGAAATTTGCTCTTGCGGCCCATGGTGATGATCGATTCGGGAAAGTGGCGGCAGATGAAAATGGCGTCGTTGAAAAATCCGACTGTTTTCGTCCTATCGTAGCGAGTGAGGAAGAAGGCGTGATCGACTGGGTCGTACTCGGGCTCATTGCGGAATGGCAATGGATGTTCACGGTCAAAGCCGGGGTAGGAGATGATTTCGAAGCTGGATTCCGTCGGCATGGCGGTGATGTCGTGGATTCCGTGACCAGTCGACGAGAGTTTGCCGGAGATTAAGGGAAGGACTTCGAACGAGGCCATCCATGCGTCGACCAAATAGTTGATACCGTCCAGGGTCACCAGAACCGAACCGTGATTGGCGCCTCGTGGATATCCTTCGACGATCACCGAGCCGACGATACGACGGGCGTCAAAGCCGAGCGCGTGCGACAAGGCGTACATTGCCCCATTGAGTGGCCAGCACGTTCCGCCTGTGCCGTGCTGTAGCCAGTTGTTGAAGAACTCGCTGGGATCTCCGCCGGGAAGCGGAGTCGTTTGCGGACTCGCGAACCAGATCCGCTTTTGGACATTGTCAAAGGGGACATTGCCGGAGAAAGCCGCGTACAGCGTGTTCAGACCAGCCAGATCGAGGTCCGGCCGCTGACGAAGGCCGAGCTTCGTCAGCACTCGTTCGACTAGCGCGGGAGCGAGTGTGGGCCCCTGGATCGCGGAGAAACCGTTTTTAGCTGTCATTGTTCAATTCCATGCTCAATCCCATGCGCCGCAATAGATCCTGGAACCTCGGTTCCGCGCGCAACGAATCGTAGGTCGGGTCCGCGATGACCCCTGGGCCGATTTGTAGAGAGCGGTCTTCGAAGGCCGCACTTAGTGATTCTAGGGCTTTGTCTTTCTCGCCAAGGCCCACGTAAATACTGGCCTCAAACCTTGGCGAAATATATTTTTGTTCCGACAGTCTATTTAGTCGGTCGCGAACTTTTTCTGCTTCCGCCTTTTTTCCAGAGACGGCATAGACGTATCCGAGTGCGGATACCGCGTAGGGGCTGGCAGAAACAGAGGCGGCCGCCTCTTCGCACTCTGCTATACCCTCTTTCAACATACCCTTCTCTATGTAGACCATCCCGAGATAAACCCGCGTCAGCACGAAACCGGGATCCATCTCCAAAGTCTTCCGGAATTGCTCGATTGCCAGATCATACTGTCGTGCCAGGTAGTATGCCAACCCCAGATTCCTATTCACGGGGAGTGAGAGCGGATCAAGTTCCAGCGCGCGTCGGTGCTCCGTAATAGATTCTTCGAACCGTCCAGTCCTCCACAACGCATAGCCATGCCATTGGTGGGCAGTTGCGTAATTCGGATTTAGTGCGATGGCTCGTTGGAATTCCTTTTCCGCGCCTGACCAGTCCCAGGTGTAGTCCGATTTGATAAATCCCAGCGAAACGTGAGCTTCAGACAGCGTGTCATCAAGCTCCAGCGCCTTAAGGGCCGCATCATGGGCCTTTGAATAACCAGTTGTGGGGAGTAAAAAACCGTAATTTGCATGCATGCTGTAACAATCGGCCAATCCGCAATAAGCCAAGGCGTAGGTGGGATCTTTTGCGATGGCTTGCTGAAAGCATTCGATGCCCTTGTTAAAGCCTTCCTCGGTTCTCTTGTTCCACCAGTAGCGGCCCTGGAGATAGCCTCGGTAGGCTTCCGCGCTGGTGGTGTAGGTTCTCGCGAGGCTTTTTTCCTCCTGACCGGTCAAACGCAGCCGTAGCGCTTTGGTAATTTCCTTGGCGATCTTTTCCTGGAGCGCGAAGATGTCCGCCGGCTTTCGGCTGTATTGCTGGCCCCAGATGTGGCTGCTGTCGGCAGCATCGATCAGCTCGGCACTGATGGCCAGATTGCCGCCAAGCTGGGTGACCCGGCCTTTTAAGACGGTTCGAACTCCCAGCTCTCGCGCTACTGTTTGTGCATCCGTATCTTTGCCTTTGTAGCGGAATGCGGAATCGCGCGACATCACTTTCAAATTCGGCAACCGGGAGAGGCTGTTGATGAGACTCTCAGTGATTCCGTCGCTCAGGTACTCCGCGTTGGGATCCGCGCTGCCGTTCACGAAGGGCAACACGGCCAAGCGCCCCCGCCACCAAGGGTGAGAAGTCGCTTCGGCCTGGGATGACGCGAGGGACGCTGGCGAGGGACCGGCAGTATGCGCCAAACTCGCTGCTGAAGTCGCGACCACGTCTCTCAGACCAGAATCGATCTCACGCTTCAGCCGCTTGAGGTCGGTTCGCAGGTCCGCTGCCGACTGATAACGCAGGCTACGATCTTTTTCGAGCGCCTTACCAATGATCTCTTGCAGTTTCAGCGGAACTTTTGGAGTCGCGCGCGCCGGTGGAATAGGTTCGCGATTGAGTATCGCGTCGAAAACAACAGCGGGCGTGTCGCCACGGAAAGGGAGCGCACCGGTAGCCATTTCGTACAGTAAGACGCCGAATGAGAACAGATCCGTTTGCGCGTTCAGCTCTTCTCCGCGAGCCTGCTCTGGAGACATATAGCTTAGCGTTCCCAGAGTGCTTCCGGAACTTGTCAGATGGTCGGGGTCTATTTGTTGGGTGGCCAATGTTTCCGCATCGGGAGCTGGGTTCTTTGCGGAACTTATCTTCGCAAGACCAAAATCCAGAATTTTGGCGTGGCCGCGCTCAGTGACGAATATGTTCGCAGGCTTGATGTCACGATGGACGATGCCCGTCGCGTGCGCCCCATCCAAGGCGTCAGTGATTTCTATGGATAAGTTGAGCAGGGTCTCAAATTCCACGGGGCGGCCTGCAATACTGTGCTTTAAGGTTTTGCCTTCCAGATACTCCATGGCGATGAAGGCTCTGCCGTCTTGTTCGCCGATGTCGTAAATGGTGCAAATGTTCGGATGATTGAGCGCAGAAGCGGCTTGTGCCTCGCGCTGGAAACGAGCCAGTGCCTGTGGGTCCCTGGCCATGGCTTCCGGCAGGAATTTCAGAGCGACGAAGCGGTGCAGGCGCGTGTCCTCGGCTTTGTAGACAACGCCCATGCCTCCACCACCGAGCCGTTCCATGATGTGGTAATGCGAGATGGTCTGTCCGATTAGAGAGGGGAAATCCGGCATTTCGCAGACATCTTAGCAGAAGCGCATGTCAACGAAGGCACGGCAGCCGCAGGTCCAGGACGGGCATTTCCATTTGGAGGTGAATGTTAATCATAATCACGAATTCAAGAATCCGTTCAAGACTTGCCGCAACGCTGAGCGCGGCCAAGACTGATCGTTTTATTTTTGCGCAACATGGGTGCATGCAGCTGCGACGACATGCGGTAAGTCCTTTCGAGCTATAGCAAATGCTTGCAGGGACAAACTTCGCGGGCGTTCAATGCCAAAGTTATAAGCTCATCGTCCACCGAAAACACCGCATCCACACCATGAGATAAAGCTTTCTTTTCTATTTCAACACTGAGAGTCGTGGTCATCAAAAAAAGAGGCAGACCCGGCATTGTTTTCTTAAAGTCGTCGGCAATTCTGAAGTCATGGACGCCATTGACCACGAGTACGGCCACGTCCGCTAGCAGTTTGTCGGCCTTCCGGACAGCGGCCTTCGTCGAGAGGGTCTTACCACAAACCTGGAAATTATCTTGCTGATTGAAGAACTTATGGAGCTTCTCGCAAAACGCAAGATCATCACAAACTAGAAACACGCGGATCATCACGCCTCCTTACAAATGGGCTCCCAGGTGAACCGGAGCGTTTCGGCCAAAACTCCTACCGGGGTTGCGTCCGATTTTCGTGGCTTGAGGTCGTCCTTGCTTTTCCTGGGAGGATCGCTGCGGGTTTAGCTTGGCCCGTTATAGGTCGGGCTTAAAAGGGGCGCAATTCCAGATAATACGTACCGCAAAATACGTTTTTGTATTATTATCAGTGAGATACCTAGTTACGTGCCTAGTTCGTATACGCGCCGAGCTTGTCATAGGGTGAACTCACTTGGGAAAAGGCAAGCAGTGCCTAAAATCACCAGATGTGCTGCTCTCGAATGCGCATGGAGCGATAGGGCCACTGCTACCTGCGCTCTTCGAGTCACCAGTAATGGGCGTCGCCCTGCTCGATACGCAGATGCGTTTTCGCACGATTAATAGAGCATTGGCCGCGATGAACGGCCTTCCCGTTTCAAGCCATATCGGGAAGAAGCTTCGGTATGCCCTGGGCAGTTCTGCACCCAAGGTCGAATGTCTTGTTCGACAAGTCCTTGAGACTGGCGAGCCGATCTTTAACCGCGATCTGACAGCAAAGTTGCCGACCAGGCTGGAAGTCGGACACTGGGTGGAGACTTATCTTCCGATTCGGGACCTTGAAAATCGCGTCACCCAAGTCGCGGTATTTGCGGTGGAACTGACTGGACTTAGAAATCTAAAAGTTTCTCTGAATCGCATGATAGGTAATTTACTTCACGTGAACGCGGGCTTAAAAACCGAATTACAGTTCCTCGCAACAACCGGGCACTCCTCGGATGGAACCGCCGGCGCGCTTCCGCGAGCTATCGAGCTGATCGACGATTGTATCGCGTATGCAAAAAGCATCACCACCAGTTCGCACCGGTCTTTTTCGGCCGATGCTCCGAGCCTACAACTCGATAGTGATGAAGCTAACAGAATCGCAACGGGCACAAGTATTCATGCCCGCGGTGAACACTGGCGTCGAATGTTGTCTCAGCGCGAACGCGAAGTATTGAAGCTGCTAGCAGATTGTAAGAGCAACAAAGACATTGCCAGTGAAATGAAGATCAGTGTCAGGACCGCGGAAACATATCGCGCTCGAGTGATGATGAAATTGGAGCTGCGCTCTATAGGTCATTTGATT
>Ga0210384_10007854_pt1 | contig 11217 bp, 8 predicted proteins | sample IncBWH2MmetaG_FD_160574 | JGI IMG/M metagenome (GOLD analysis project Ga0210384, IMG submission 160574) | Forest soil microbial communities from Barre Woods Harvard Forest LTER site, Petersham, Massachusetts, United States - Inc-BW-H-2-M | ecosystem: Environmental > Terrestrial > Soil >...
TCGAAAGTGCCGTCGCCGCGATTGTGGTAAAGCATGTCGCTTTCGCCGACCAAACCCCAGGGACCGCATTGCACCAGCACACCCTTATACTTGCAATATTTGTTGCTTCCAAATGCCGGGAGATGATCCATATCAACCGAGGTGTAGCGCGAAACGAACAGATCGACATTCCCGTCCCGGTCATAGTCGCCCCAGGCAGCGCCGGCGCTGAAACCGCCGCCCCTAAGCCCGGCCTTTTCGGTAACGTCTTCGAATTTGCAGCCACCCAAGCCGCGGTACAGCACATTGTGGCCATAGCCGGTCACAAACAGATCGAGTTTGCCGTCGTTATCATAGTCGGCCACGGCCACACCCATGCCCCAGCCAAGTGTGGTCAGGCCAGCTTCTTTGGTGATGTCTTTAAATGTTCCGTCAGGCTGGTGGTGATAGAGAGTCACCATCGCGTCGCCGCCACCTCTATAGCGCTCGACGGTAGATCCGTTGGCCATCAGGATATCCATGCTCCCGGAATCATCGCAATCGATTAATCCAACCCCTCCGCTCATGGACTCGATGATGTAGCGCTTTTCGCCCGTAGAGATATGCGAAGCCGACAATCCAGATTCTTCCGTAATGTCCTTAAACTTCGGTATGGGAGGAAATCCCGGACGATTCACTTTCGCCTTGGGGGTTTTCATCGCCGATGCGGGGACTTCCACGCGAGTGCTTTGGCCCCACGATGGAATCGCCAGGACGGCGACCAGGATACTCGAGAGTAATGTGGCCCGTGTTAAATGGGAAAAAAGCACTGCCGCCAGTGTAGCGTAAACATTTTTGTGACCCAAATTATGGCACCAATAAAAGCGAAACGTCCCGCCAGGTTTAGACGGGACGCCTCGGAAAGGGTGAAGTTCGAACAGTCGTTTAGAAAATGATCTTCAGCGCGTATTGGATCTGACGGAAGCCGTTTTCACGGACGTTCGTCGTTCTCCCGTAGTTAGAGCTTGGAGCCGGGGTTGCCGACAGGATTTGCGTAGCGCCAACGAGCACTCCATTCGAATCCGGCTTTACCACGTTGCCGCTCGCATCGGCAAAAACTGGCGCGTTGAAGTTAATCTTGGCGTTATCAATCACATTCTGTGCCACGTATATGGGATGGTTGAAGAGATTGAAGAATTCCAACCGGAACTGAGCGGTGACATGCTCCGTAATTTTGAAATTCTTGTCAACGCCCAAATCCACGTTCCTGGTAGGCGGTCCAGAGCACAGTCCGACTCCTGCATTTCCGATCTGCCCCAATTTAAAGCCATTGACCGAGTACATGGCTGGATTCAGATACGTCTGGGAATCGGCGCCATTGGCCCGGCAAGGTTGACCCGCAACGCGGTTCGGCCGTTCGAAACCAGTCGCGTCCCCGTTGCCCACACCTGACGGATCACCGAGACCTTGCACGGAGACTAAGGGCGTGATAGAAGGTCCGCTAGCGATGGCGACGATGGTACTGGCTTCCCATCCTCCGAGAAATTGGCGAACGAACCCGTTCCAACTGGATAGTGTGGGCAGTTCGTAAACGAAGCTGCCAGAGAAGATCTGGGGATGATTAAGAATGTCAGGGCCGTAAGTTACGTGTCTGTTGGTTCCGTCAAAGTTTATAGCCGGAGTATCGAGCCGCTGGGAATCAGCAAGCAGCTTAGACCAGGTATAAGCTGCCTGGAAGGTCGCGCGACTACGGATGCGCATGTTATAGAAGGCTTGCAGGGCTTGGTAATTCGAACTGCTGCCGTGTGAGTAGTATCTAATAGATTGATTACCTCTGCCGGCTCCGTAAGGCCTGAACGAAGCCAGAAGAGTGCCGCCGTCGACAAATCCGGCGCAGTCAGGAGCTGGGGCTTTGCACGTGTTGTTCTCGTTTTGAACGTAAGTTAGCCGGTCCGCAACCGGAACCACGTTGAGGTCCGCGATCTGTTCCCAGTGTTCGTTCTTGTTGGCGACGTAGGCAACTTCCAGCTTGGCGTCCCTGAAAAGTTCGTGTTGGACGGACAGATTCCATTGCCAAGCATTGGGCGACTGGTTAGCCGTTGATTGGCCGATATTTGGCGACCCGAGTCCTGTACCAAAGCAGCCCGGAGTGCAAGCTGGCAGCTGATTGGTACTATCGAGGAAGCGTCCATTGCCGCCCGGGCTGCTGAAGGACGGGTTGAACGGCGGGTTATTACCGGCAATCTGGAGCGGCCATAGACGATCGCGGTTATAGAACTGCCCGGCGCCAACTCGGACCGACCACTTCCCATTACCAAAGGGATCCCAGGCAATTCCGAGGCGAGGAGCTATGTCGTGATTGTTGTTGAGCATCAAGGCGCGGTTCGGACCAGCGACGCCTCCGCTGCCTGCTGGGCACGGGTTCGCTCCGAGACCGGGCGAGTAGAGCAGGCCGTTACAAGTCGCCGTCCCGAGCGCAGGGTTATAGGCCGCAGGATTAAATACCGTATATTTGTCATCCGACAAATAGGGATTCCGCAGGAACGACCAGCGGAAGCCATATTCGACCGTCAACCGCGAGTTAACACGGAAGTTGTCCGTCGCATACCACTCGATGTCATGCCAAACGTTTCGGACCTTAAAGAGACTCTGGCTCTCGCTCCAACCTAGCGCCATATTAGCGAGCTCCAGGTCCGAAATGCCGTAACCGGTTTGGTTTGCTAGTCCCTTGAATCCGTTGTAACCTACCGGCCCACCGAGAGTTCCAAATTCTCCGTTTCCTTGTTCAGCCTTATAGTTGCGAGCGTACAAACCGCCAATTTTGATAGTGTGACGCCCTTTTACGATAGAAAAGTCATCCTGCCAGGTATAAAGATCCTGTTGGTTCTGCCATGGTGCGATGGTCCAAACGCTGGGAAGGGCGCAGCAATTGATCCACGCTGCGGGTCCTTTATCGCCATAAGTCTTGTCGGATAGCGGAAAGAACGTCGGAATAGAGTCGTTTAGTTGCTGTTGAAGACCCGGAATGGTGCCAGCAGGAGTGATGGTGATGCGGTTTGCGGAATAGGAGAACGTAAAGTCGTTGACGGCATTATTGCCGATAGTTTTGCTCAATTTACCAATGACCACGCGTCCGGGCTGATTCCAGGCTTCTCCAATGGGACCTAGATCATTATCCCCCCAGAAGCTGTTGCTATTCGGGCCGATATTCCAGGAATCGTTCGTGAAGCGCAGCATCGCAGTGAGGGTCTTGGTGAGATTGATGTCACCGCGAGCACTCTCTTCCCGCCAATTCACGGGTACATTAAAATTCGCGGTGAAGTTATTCGTTGCACAAGGATCCGGGTTTGTCGGATTAGGATAAGCCTGGAGAATAAGCTGCGCTGCCGGGCTCAGTCTATTTGTAGGAATGACATTAGGTGTCGCGAATGGAGCGCCTCCATTCGCCGGATCAGTCAGTCCACCCACCGGAAATCCGTTGAATTTGGCCGGGCAGCCAGCGATGTCTCTAAAGTCACCGCCCTTTTCGGCCACAGTGGGTACGCGATGCGTGCTTGTGTGGGCCGAAATCTGCTTATTCCATTCCTCGGAAAAGAAGAAAAAGACCTTATCTTTCTTGACGGGTCCGCCGATCGTATAACCAAAATCGTTGCGGCGCAGTTTGTTCTTTATGCAGGGGGTGTTTGATGCCAGGCAGCCCGACTTGACGAAGGTATTGAAGGTATTCAAAGCATCATTGCGGCCGAAATAGTAAACGTCTCCATGAAAACTGTTGCCGCCTTTCTTGGTAATGATGCTGATTTGTGCGCCAGCCGCCCCGCCAAACTGCGCGCCGTAGCTGTTGCGCTCGATCTTGAACTCATCAATGGCGTCTACTGAGGGGAAGACAAGGATCGTGCGATTGGAACCAACGTCATTATTATGTGCTCCGTCCACTAACCATAGGTTCGAGTCTACGGCACCACCGCTGATCGAAAGGTCCGATCCGCCCTGTAAGCCCTTGCCCTGGGCGCTAAATCCTTCTCCCGTCGCAACACCTGGCACGGTCAGAACCAATTGCATGAAATTTCGGCCGTTTAAGGGTAACTGTGTGACCTGCTGACCGTTAATCAAGCCGGCGAGTTCTCCGTTGGTGGTTTCCACCTGAATTGCCGAAGCCTCAACGGTAATCTGTTCGCTGACGGCTCCCACCCTGAGTCGAATATTAAAAACCAGGCTATCTGCAGCATTCACTCTAACACTGGTCTCTTCCGTGGTTTTGAAGCCTGGGTGCGTAGCGCGAATAGTAAAAATGCCTAGCGGCAGGTCCGGAAAATTGTATTCACCGTCTGCGCCGCTGATGAACGTGCGCGTGTACCCGGTAGAGGGCTCAGTGACTACGACCTCGGCGCCAGCAATGCCCTGGCCCTGTTCGTCCGTCACTGCTCCGCGGACAGATCCTTTAACGTCCTGGGCACGCACAGACGCAGCAAAACTAAAGACAAGTATGAGCTCGCATAACAATGCGCCTAGGAAAGTGTAAATCTTGACCACATCATTTTTGGGAGTCGATCTAATCTTCATTTCAAACCCCTCTTCGAGAATATTTACCATCGAATACCGACCATATGGAGGTCATACCAGCACTTTTCCTCTCGCAAGTGGACAGAAAACGAGACATCCCCAGTCGCTTGCGTTTTGTGATTCTCTTAAGTTAGGAAAAGAACAGCAGCCCCTTACATCCTCGACAGAAGTAATACATTTGTACTAGCTGTATAAACGGATAGGAAAAACTTGTCAAGCAGAAATATTGATATTCTACATAAAAAATAATGTTATTCTAACGGACCAAAGAAAGCCTATCCTACCGAGGGCAACTTGGGACTACGGGATTTAACGGCGATCTTGCCAAACTGGCCAGGAGATCATGAGCCCAGCTTCGGACAATAAGAAAAAGGTACGCGGCGAGCGGAGAGTTACGCTCAAAACCATTGCCGGGCACTTAAGTCTAACGCCTGGTACAGTTTCGGCTGCGTTGAATAATTCTCCGGCGTCCAAGTCCATCCCCGAACATACAAAACAGAGGATTCTTGCAGCAGCCAAAGAATTAAACTATCGACCCAACTACTTTGCTCGTTCTCTGCGCTTGCAACGTACTTATACCATTGGAGTTATAGCGGAAGAGATTGGGGACGCCTACGGCGCTCTGGTGATCAGCGGCATCGAGGAATATCTACGAAAGCATAACTTCTTTTTTCTGACCGTGATTCATCGTCACGACCCGAAATTGCTTCAAACGTATTCTCAAATGTTACTGGCACGCGGAGTTGAGGGGTTTATCACCTTAGATACCTCCATCAAAGAGAAATTGGCTTTGCCCACGGTGGCGGTCTCGGGTCATGGGCGAGTAGATGGAGTTACAAACATCACCCTCAACCACCATCTGGCCGCCAAACTAGCGCTTTCCCACTTGTCCAATCTAGGTCATAAGTACATTGCCTTCTTGAAAGGTGCGGTCGTGAGCTCCGACGCAGCCGATCGCTGGAAGGCGATCTGCGATGTTGCGGACGAATTGGGCATTCATATTGACCCCCAACTGGTGGTTCAAATCGACAGTACAGATTCGACTCCGGCGCTCGGATACCCGTTCGCCAAGCAATTGTTGGAGCGCGGAAAGCCTTTCACAGCACTGTTGGCATATAACGACATATCCGCGATCGGAGCGATCTGGGCCTTTCAGGAAGCTGGGCTGCGAGTTCCCGCAGATGTTTCCGTGGTGGGATTCGATGACATCCCGAGCGCAGCTTTCAATAGTCCTGGCCTGACAACGGTACGCCAACCGTTGCAACGGATGGGACAGATTGCTGCCAAAACGGTAATCGACCAAATCGAAGGCAATGCGGAATATGTCGCGGAAATAGCGATTGAGCCGGAATTTGTGGTACGCGGCTCAACCGGCCTTGCTACGAGCGTAGCGCGGATGCCTGATATGCCAAGTGAGAGTCCTTCGGTGATGATGCAGCGCAAAAGGGAAACCGCTAGCACGGATTAGTCCGCGACCATTGTATCGGGCCGTCCCCCTCTTAATTCGCTTTCAAAATTATTTCTAGCATTCCGTTGCGGAGTGGCAGAAAGCCGTCATGGTTCGTTTCCTCGGCTTTGGCATTACCATTTTGGAGTTTGTGGCACCGCAACTAGCGCTGAAAATTACTGGGGGACTTTTTGCATCGAGCAAGTAACGTCGCGTGTTCCGGCTACTCAGTTACCCAGTGCTATCTTTGAAAATACGTCTCTACAAAATGAGGACCGATTTTCACGCTGTGAAGAAGGCGATGCAAATCGCCGTGGCGATCCGCGCGCTCTTCGTTTTCTCGCTTCTGTATTGTTCTGCGTTGCTGCAGGGTTCACCGCCCGGTGCCGAAAGAAACGTCTAAGAAACCAGGTGTCTTCGAATGCCAGAGTCCACCGTGGAAGTGGATACCCCACCCCGGAAAACCGGGGCTCTCGCTTGTTCTATAGACAGAGGCGCGATGCGGAGGCTCATGTGAGTGGCGATTCCGTACCCCTGGCACTGCCGCTGCTGCGGTTGGCCGCCGGCTCCTCGGAGGTCACGACGCTGTATCGCGAACTACGCAAGCCGCTGCTGCGCTACCTGGTTTGTCTCGGACTATCGAGGGACGAAGCCCAGGATGTGGTGCAAGACGCGTTTCTGAGCCTGCAACGGCATCTGGCTTCAGATGGGAGACAGGAGAACATCCGTGGGTGGCTGTTTCGGGTTGCCCACAATCAGGCAAGAAATCGCCAGACCAGCTACCATCGTCGATTCCATGAATCGCTTGACGGCGAGATGGATTTTCTGGCTCATGACGAGACGCCAGAGCAAAAGCTGCTTGAAAAGGAAAAGTTCCGGCGTCTCGCAGCCGCCATCCGCTTGCTGGCGGAGTCCGAACGGGAGTGCCTCCTCCTGAGGGCGGGAGGATTGCGGTATCGCGAAATCGGAGAAGTCTTGGGCATGGCCGTGTCCACGGTGGGAGACACCGTGGAGCGCGCGATTAAGAAATTAGCGGAGAAATGCAATGTGTGACCTTCAAGCGAAATTAATCGCCTGGCTCGACCGGGAACTTTCGTCGGACGAAGCAGCCGACTTAGATCGCCATGTTAAAGGATGCCAGGAGTGTCGCGGCCGATTGGAGACCTACAAAAAGGTGAGCGAGACCTTTGATGTTTACTGCGATGCAGTTATGGCAGGAAAGACGCGTCGCCGTGTTTCGCGCTGGGTGCCGGTACTTGCAACCGCTGTTGTGGCTGGGGTCGTGATGTTTCTGTCCTTCCCGCCGAGACACGTCGAGCCGCCGCTGGTTTTGTTTCCGACGCTTGCGGCTACGTCTGTTAAGGTTCCTTTACCTCACGCCGCGGAGGCTGCTCCACGGAAGAGGATCCGTAGACGGCACGCAGTGCCGCCCATCCAGGAACAAGCCGTGAAGTGGCAGCCGACGGAAACTGCCGTGCAAATCGCCATTCCAGCGGATGCGATGTTTCCACCGGGGGCGATGCCCACAGGAATGAATTTCATTGCGGAACTGAGTATTGCTCCGGATGGATCTGTCCAACAGGTTCGTCTGCGACAGTAAGTTCGTTAACCTTAAAAGGAGAGCCACCACCATGAAACGCGCATTGCTTCTCGTTCTCGCTGCTGCATCCTGTGCTTTCGCGCAAGAAAAGGGGAACGTTTTCTATCAGACCACCGGTACTGCGGGTATCGTTGCCTCGGGCGGATTCGACGGCGGGTCTGGTCCTGTACTAGGGGCGCCGTATTCGGCCACTACCAGCAACGAATCGATCCAGACTCTCGCGGACGGGAATCGCCTCGTGCAGACGAGCACCGGAACCACCGCCCGCGATTCGCAAGGTCGAACTCGTCAGGACACAGTCCTGCCACCGATCGGGAATTTATCGGCGGCCAATGCGCCACATCTGATTTTCATCCACGACCCGGTCGCGCAGACTTCCTATACCCTCAACCTGACGGATAAGACCGCGCAGAAAATGCCGGTGCTTCCGCCCCTTCCGGCAGGTACTGCGGGGGTGGGGGGTGCAACGTTTTCCATGAGAGTCGTCGAAGGAAATGGAGCACCATTACCTTCACCCGATGCCATGCCGACGACCATGGCTGCTCCCGCGCCAGGAGTATTCTTCGCAAAACATTTGATTACGAGTGAGCAGGATCAGGGAAATACAGAGGACCTGGGTTCTCAGACTATGGAAGGCGTCCTCGTGAACGGCGTACGAACGACGCACACGATCCCGGCAGGACAAATCGGAAATGATCTGCCCATCACCATTGTTACTGAATTCTGGACTTCGCCCGACCTCAAGACGGTGGTCTACAGCAAACGGAGCGACCCGCGCATGGGCGAGCAGACGTTTCGCCTTACGAACATCGTGCGCACAGAGCCGAGCCCGTCCTTGTTCATCGTACCGGCAGATTTCAAAATCGTGGAAGGGCCGCAGCCGATCTTGTATCGGACCAAACAATAGGGAGTCGCCAAGGCGTGCAAGAATCTGTAGGTATCCGGCAGGAGGGGCCTCGCAACTGTTCCCCAACTCTGCCACAGCCTCCCGCCAAGCGTATGACTTGATATCTAAACCGTCTGTCCATTCGCCGGATCGATAAGGAATACGTGCCAACTAGATGATATCTTCCGAGCCCTGGTTCCAGTTGTATAGGCCGTATTTCCGCTAGTCGTTGCGGTCGCCGTTGCGATTGTACCTTCGATGTGATCGCGCTGGCTAAGGACCAAGATTACATCTGCGTTTTTCCCAGGCCTAAGATGCTTCCGAACTTTCATCCAAACTAGTTTAAGTTAACAATTTTCGCGATTTTCCTCCCAAGGGTTTGTGCGGCGAGAACCAGGCGGCCTCCGCCTTGCTGCGTATGGCGCGGGTTGCATCCTGCCTCTTTTTTATTCCCATAAAAAAATCCGAACTACTTTGTGCATTCCAAACTGAAATTCAAAAGCATAACCTCTCAAATTTCATGCACGAGAAACATAAGGTCGTCATGACAGGCTGCTCATACTGCCGCAAGCACTTCAGAACGGTTGAGCAATTCAAGTTTCACACCACCGGCGATGTTTTGCCGCCACTCCTGGATGGACTTTCCAGCGAAGTCTGCAAAATCGTTTAGCTGCTTTAGTAGGTATAAAGGAACGTAGGTAAGGCGTGAGGCCCAAGTTGCTATCTAAGAACCTGTCCCTAATTGCTCAGTGTTCTATTTCAGATATAGAGAGAATGTTACCTGGCACCACACATGACAAAGAAACGCACTCTGCTACTCATCGACGATAATACCTATCATCACGAAGTTTTCAGCGACGCCATCGCCAATGCAATAGACGGTCCGTTTGAGGGCGAGTGGGTCAAAACTCTCGCTAACGGCGTTGAACGGCTCAAGAGGAACGGAATATGGGCAATCTTTGTGAATCTATCTCTACCCGACAGCCGAGGTATTGAAACGCTCGACTGGTTGACTTTGGCTGCTGGCAGCATCCCCACTCTCGTACTTGCCGGTATGGACGAGAGAGAACTCGCCCTTGAAGCGTTGCGGCGTGGAGCAAAAGACTACCTTTTAGAAGGCCAACTCGACAGGGATTCGTTCGTCCGTGCCATAAGGAATATGGCAGAGCGGGAGGCCGCCGAAGAAGCTCTGTTCGTGGAAAAGGAGCGTGCTCAAATCACACTGAACTCCATTGGTGACGCCGTCCTAAGTACGGACAATGAAGGGAGAGTGACGTACCTTAATGCTGTGGCGGAGAAGATCACCGGCTGGACCCAGTCGCAGGCGGTAGGCAAGCCGGTTGAAGAGGTATTTGTAATTATCGATAGCACTACGGGCGAATTTTGTAAGAGTCCGCTGAGGACAGCCATCGAACTAAACAAGACCGTTGGACTTACACCGCACTGTGTTCTCCGTCGTCGCGACGGCGCTGAATTTGCGATTGATGATTCGGCTGCACCAATCCATGACCGGCAAGGGATTGCTACAGGGGCCGTAATCGTTTTCCATGACGTATCTGTTGCGAGAGCCATAGGAATAGAAATGTCCCATATGGCGCACCACGACACGTTAACAAATCTGCCCAATCGAACCCTTTTTCAAGACCGGGTTCACCAAGCAATCGTTATGGCGAGCCGAAATGGAACTCGAATCGGCGTGCTATTTTTGGATTTGGACATGTTCAAGCGGGTTAATGATTCGTTGGGGCATTCGTTCGGGGACAAAGTGCTCCAGTTGGTTGTAAAACGTTTGGTAGGTTGTGTACGCGCCTCGGACACGGTAAGCCGCCTGGGCGGAGATGAGTTTGTAATTCTTCTTTCTGAGATCAAGCAAACTGGCGATGCGGGAGTCAAAGCCGGACAGATACTGGCTGCGATAAACGAACCGTTTGAAATCGATTCTCACAAGGTCCGCATCACCGCAAGCATTGGCGTCGCAACCTATCCAGGCGAAAGTGAGGACGCGGAGGCCCTAATTAAGAATGCCGACGTGGCGATGTACAAGGCCAAAGAGCAGGGTCGCAACAGCTATCGTTCCCAGATTGACACGGTGAATTAGCTGGATTCTTGTGTGCAAATCCCACAACAGAAAATGGATTTAGTTTTCGTTTGCGGCTTTAGCGGCAGAGACATCCACAGTCAGCGAGAGCCGGAATCCGGTCCACTGGTTGGTAATCAAATATTCGCCCATCCCTAGCGACTGCGCACGTATCAGGGCCTCTTTAACGGTCTCCGAAGGTTCTATCCAGAGATGTTGCCCGCCCTCTACAACCCTGAAAATGTATATAAGGGGAATCATGCAGAACTTATAGCAGAGACTTTGGAGAGCAGTCTGTCCAGTTTTGGAGAGCGAATTTAATGGCGAATAGAATAGAGCCGAAAAGCATTCCATCGGAAGCAGCCGAGGCTGCCCGTTCCTGCGCAGTGAAACATGGCATCTCGCGAGACACGCTATTTGAAGACCTCAAAGACGCCACTCCTTTCAGGACTGAGCGTGAAGCCCAAGCGATAGAGGGCCAAGTTCAAGACGCCTCCGGCGTAACAAAGGGCATGGACGGCTTTTTTTATGTTATGCGTTAGTTGTTCATTACCGACAGTCCTATTTACGAACCAGCGGCATTATTGTCATATGGCTAGAGCACACGGGCCCCCAACGAAGGCAATTGCGGCATTAACTTCTGGAGATGAACAAACCGCGAACTACGGCGGCAGTTATCGCGCTCA
>Ga0210384_10007856_pt1 | contig 11215 bp, 9 predicted proteins | sample IncBWH2MmetaG_FD_160574 | JGI IMG/M metagenome (GOLD analysis project Ga0210384, IMG submission 160574) | Forest soil microbial communities from Barre Woods Harvard Forest LTER site, Petersham, Massachusetts, United States - Inc-BW-H-2-M | ecosystem: Environmental > Terrestrial > Soil >...
AGCTGGCAGCGCAAAGGGGGAGGTGCGCGTGACGTACTGGCACGAGATCGACTCGCCCGTCGGGCCGCTGTTGCTCGCGGGCACAGCGCATGCGCTCACACGCCTGCATTTTCAGGCCGGGCCGCATGCGCTGCGCCCGGCGAAGGGCTGGCGACCTGCAGCCACGCCATTCGCACAGGTGCAGGCCCAGCTCATGGAGTATTTCTGCGGTGCACGCCGCAGCTTCCAGCTGCCGCTTGCTCCCGAGGGCACCCCCTTTCAGCTCAAGGTGTGGCAGGCGCTGTCTGTGATCCCCTACGGCGAGACACTCTCATACGGTGAGCTCGCAAGGCGGCTTGGGGTGAGCGGGGGAGCCCGGGCGGTGGGACTGGCAAACGGCGCGAACCCGCTGCCCATCGTCGTGCCCTGTCATCGCGTCATCGGCGCCGACGGCGCGCTCACAGGGTTCGGCGGCGGCCTGCACATCAAGCGCGCGCTGCTCGCGCTCGAGGGCGCGGCGTGCGCGGTGGACCTGTTCGCGGCCGAAGAGCGCGCGGGCTTTGCCCGCCGCCTGCATGCTGGCGGGCCCGCGCTCTAGCGAGCGGCCGGCTCCCGCGCCAGGCGTGTCCACGCGAGATCTATGCCCTCGCGTCGATCGGCAAAGCCAACCACGTGGCCATCGGGTGCTCGCGTGAATATCCTTCGCGTGCGCGGACGCCCGGGCGTGAAGAACACATCACCCGCCTCAGGCAGCAGCAGCTGCCGCGGGCGGCCGGGACGATCCGCTACGAGGTGGTCGCCATCGCGGCTGATCGTCTGCTGGGTGACACCGCTCAGGCTGTACACGCCCTCGTAGTCTGCCAGTAGCGTCGCCGGCTCGCCCCGGGGCGGATCCTGCGGAACCGCGTACACCTGCGCAGCGACGAGCCGCCAGCCATCCGCAGTGGCACGCCAGGTGTCGCTGCCACGGTAGCGCGCATGCAGCTCGTGTCCTTCGATGGTCTCATGCTCGTCCATGATGTAGGTCGTCACCGCGAAGCCGCCGAAATCGGTGCAGTGGAACTCCTGCACCACGATCCAGCCACTCGAGCCCGGCGGAAGCGGCTTCATGTCAGCGAGCAGCTGTGTCCGGCTCTTCACTTCGTTGTCCTCGGTGACGTAGATGAGCGAGAGATCGGTGTAATGCTCCCACACGCCACGCTCACCCGGCGCGAGCGCATCCACCAGGGTCTGGGTCGCGCGCTGCAGCCTGGCGGTCGTGGCAGGCCGCGCGCTGCTCACGCCCGCCGTTGCCGCAACACTCTCGCCGTGGAGGCCAGCCAACACCAGCAACGGCACGGGTGTCGTTCGACGCCACCGCTTGCTCATTCGTGTCCTCCGGGCGCGCAGCCGCACGTAGCCCGCAGGCTAGGAGACATCACCTGCCCGACTCAAGTGCACGGCGCGCCCCATCCCTCACTGCTGATAGCATTTGCCGATCGGAGCTGCCTTACCGGTAGCCCGCGCACAGGGAGCAGAACATCATGAGTCCAATTTCGTGGGGTGGTCTCGCGGCATACGCTCTCGCCTTGGCCGCTGCGTTGATGCCGCCCGTCAGCGGCGCAGCAAACCGCAGCTACGTCGAGCACAGCGTGTCTCCGGGCGGCTCGCCGCTGCCCTTCAGTGACGCGGTGCTCGCAGGCGAGACGCTGTACGTGGCTGGCCACCTCGGCGTCGATCCTCATACCGGCAACGCCCCCGCCGACCCGGCTGCCGAGGCGCACCTGGTGATGGATGCCGTAAAGCGCACGGTGGAGTCCGCCGGACTCACCATGGACGACCTCGTATCCGTTACGGTCTTTTGCACCGACCTCAAGCTGTACGACACCTTCAACGCCACCTACCGCACGTACTTTCACGGGCACTATCCGGCGCGGGCATTCATCGGCACCGACAAGCTGCTGCGGGGCGGACACTTCGAGGTCCAGGGCGTAGCGATCAAGAGCACGCCGTGAATCGACGTCAGTTCTCGCAGGTTCTCGCCGGCGCAGCCGCACTCGGCGCGGTTTATCCGGTAGTTGGTGGCACCACGCCGGCCGCGGAGGATCCGCCCGGGCTGAGCGATGCGGCGCGGCGTCTCTATGCGAGCGCTCTCGTTCTCGACTGCAACTCCTCGCCGCCATTGCCGGAGCGGCTGCCGCTGTCGCCGGCCGACCTCGATCTGGTACGCGGCAGCGGCATCAACGTGATCAAGCTGTCCCTCGGTGGGATCAACAGCGACTTTGCGCACACCGTGGCCTCCATTGCCCAGGTGCAGCAACTCATCGAGCTGCACCCGGAGTATTTCACCGCGGTGCGTAACGGCGTCGACATGGGGCGCGCAAAGCGCGAGAGCAAGCTCGGGATCATCCTCTCGTTCGAGAGCGTGGAGATGCTCGGCGGACAACTGACCGCGCTCGAGGTATTCCGCAACCTCGGTGTGCGTGTCATGCAGTTGTCCTACAACCGCACCTCGCCCTTCGCCGCCGGCGTGATGGAGCCCAAGGGAGGAGGGCTTACCGCGCTCGGGCACGAGGCGGTGCGGGAAATGAACCGCTTAGGGATAGCCATCGACCTGAGTCACGCCAACCCGGCAACCACCACGGATGTGCTTGCCTTCTCAACCCGGCCTCCCGTCATGACACACGCCGGGTGCGCTGCGCTGCATGTCCACCCGCGCAACAAGAGCGATGAGCAGTTACGGGCTCTCGCTGCGAAAGGCGGAGTGGTGGGCATCTACGACCTGCCGTACCTCACCGCTTCGCCGCGCCAGCCGACCGTCGATGACTACATGGCGCACCTCGCGCATGCACTCCAGGTGGCGGGCGAGGATCACGTGGGGGTCGGGAGCGATGCCGACATCGCGCCCTTCGACACCTCGGCAGCGGGCATGGCGGAATTCTCGCGCAACATCGAGGAACGGCGCGCGGCGGGTCTGTCAGCTCCCGAGGAAGACCGACCGACCTACGTGGTCGGGCTCAACGAGCCGCGCCGGATGGAGATCATCGCCGACCGGCTGCTGAAGCTCGGCTATTCTGCATCAGCTACCGAAAAGGTGCTCGGGGCGAACTTCGCCCGCACATTCACCCAGATCTGGGCAAGCTGAGGGTGTGCCGTCTCAAAACCACCCGACGCTTGGCCCTTCCGGCGGGACCCGGGGTCCCGCCGGAGCCGTGGCCGCTGCATTTCGGCGGCACCGCGCGCCCATCAGCGCGCCATCAGTGATGCAGCAGGTTGAGCGTGTTGCTGGCGTCATCGACGAAATACACCCCGGCAGCTGGGTCGAACGCGAGGCCGAACAGCGCGCCGGCGCCCGGCGGTGAGCCCGTGTTGTCGAGCTGCATTTTGGCCACTTGCCCGCCGTGGGGCGAGATCTCGGTGATGAACCCGTCGGCGCTGTTGACCGTCAGCACGGTGCCGCTCGGTGTGACGACGAGCCCGAGCGGTGCGTTCAGGCTTCCACCGGAGCTCAGTGTGCGGCCGATCCCCGCGGTAGTGGTGCGGGTGAGCGCACGATCGATCACTGCGACGCGGTTGCTGAGCGTATCAGCTACATACAAGAGTGAGCTGTCGTGGTGGTCGCGATCGCCACCGTCGCCGCGATTGTCGCCGTCGTCGTGATCGGCGCAGTCGTCGCGATCGCCTTCGCAGCTGGCGCGCAGTCCGACCCCCGTCGGTCCAATGACGAGCGCCGCCGGATCGGTACGCTCCGGGAACCCCGAGCCGATGATGGTGATGGATTCGAGCACCGGCATGGCGGCCGCGGACACCTTCAGGTTCAAGCGCGTCACGGTGCCGCCGCGCACCACCTGCCCGTTGGCCGCGACTGTGCCGTTGAGCACATTGGTGACGAAGAGCTTCGCCTCGTGATCGCCATCGAAGGCGGTCATGTCCCACGGGCCGTTGATCAACGACCCATAGAACGTCTCCGCCGGGTTCCCCATGCTGTCGAGCACGATGAGGCAGCCCGAGCCGGTGAATACCGTTCCCTGGTTGGCGGTGGGGAGACTTCCCACGATGACCCAGCCTCGCTCGAGCACCACCAATGCCGTGGTCAAGCCGACGCCACCGGGGCAGCTGCCAGGCAGGTGCGCGGGGTCGAGAGCGGCGAAGAGACTCACGCGGCCATCAGGTGCGACTTCGACGATGGTCGTGCCGGTGCCCTGGAAGTTGCCGGAGTTATTGAAGTTACTGACGAGGATATGCCCGGCGCGCAGGTTGCCGATCGTTCTCCTCACCTGCGCTACGCCGTAAGGGTTGATGTCGCCGTTCGCCGGAACGGTGGAGGCGATCGTCTTGATCTTCGTCAGCGGTGGCAGGACCGCCTGATCGTCGCCGGCCAGCGCCGTGCCGGCGGGCATCAGGAAAAGCAACGCTATCAACGCACCGATGAGCTTGGGTGTGGGTTTGGTGAGCGCCTTCATGTGTTTTCCCCTCGTGAGTCGCGTGGCTGCAAACGCTCGCAGGCCGCGTTAGGTGAGTACCGAGGGTGAGTTAGCGGGTTCTCGTGGCCCGCCGCAGAGCCGTTCCCGGGTCAGCTCGAAAACCGGGAACTATTGCGGTGCGTCAGATTGCTGCGGCTGCGCTGCGCCGAGAGCTTCCAGCAGCAAGCGCGCAAACTGCGGTCCCTTGCCGGCTTCTTCGTGTTTGAAGTAGACGTAGACGTCGCTGCACCCTGCGGTGTTTGCGCGGATGAGGTCTGCCCAGCGCCGCAGAGCCTCCGGCGTGTAGCCCTCATCGCGCAGCCGGAAGTAGGCGTAGCTCGCCGTGATCTCAATGGGTGTAGAGAACGTCTCGCTGTCGGCGACGCACAGGGCGAGATTGCGCGCACGCAGGCGGGCGAACACCTCCGCATCCATCCAGGAGGCGTGGCGGAACTCGAATGCGGCGCATACGCCTTCGGGAAGGAGCGCGAGAAACGCGTCGAGCACCGCAAGATCCTTGCGGAAGTAGGGGGGTAGTTGGAAGAGGATGGCTCCGAGCTTAGATCCCAGCGTGGCGCTCACTCGCAAGAAGTATGCGAGCAACTCGCCGCAGTCCTTGAGCTTGGCGATGTGTGTGATGCGCTTGGGCGCCTTGAGTGTGAGGCGAAAGCGCTCGGGGGTATCGCGACTCCACCCGGCGAGAATCTTCGTGTTAGGTACGCGATAGAAGGTGTAATTGATCTCTACGGTGGTAAAGGCCTGCGCGTAGAAAGGCAGCATCTTGGCCGCCGGCAGTTTCTCCGGATAGAAACTGCCCTTCCACTCGGGGTAGTTGTAGCCGGAAGTTCCGACCCAGGTAGCCATCGGCGCACTCGCCGCGCTCAGTGGGCGTCGCCGCTCAGCAGGCGCCGGTACTGACCGAGGTGGCGAATGGCGTGTTGGGGCTCGCCGAGCGACTCGTACAGACGCGCGAGATTGTAATGACAGTCGGCGAGCTCCGGGTCTTCGGCGATTGCGCTCCGGTACGCTTCGAGTGCGGCAGAGGGATCACCGAGATCCTCGAGCAGCACCCCCTGGTTGAAGAGCAGCAGCGGGTCGGGCCCCACCTGCGCGAGCGCGCGCCGGTACACTTCCGCCGCCTGTTGCGTGCGGCCCTGCTCGTGCAGCAGCCGCCCCCAATTGGTCCAGGCGGCGGCGTTGCTGGCATCTTCGTCCACCGCTTGACGCCATGCGGTGAGCGCGCCTTCCGGGTCGGTGCTCTCGAGGGTGAGCGCCTGCGCGAACCAGTCGCCGCGCGGCGCTGTGTCGGCCCTTGCGGGCGACGCTTCCTGGCGGCGCTCGACCACCCGCAGCACGCCATTTTCCATGCTGACGTCGAGACCCAGAAGATACTGCCCGCTGTCGACCTGGCGCTGCGTATCGCCCTCGCGCACCACGACGTGATCGCCGACCGCGCTGATCGACAGGCCCGAGAGCGGCACGGACTCGGGCAGCTCGCGCCGCAGGCTCTCGAGTGAGCGGTGAATGCGGCGCGTGGGGATCTTGGCGTCGATGAGCGCACGCGCCGTGCGCAGCACGATCAGGTCCTGGAAGGAGAAACGATATTCGCGGCGGGCACCACGGGCGGGCTTGAGGAAGCCGGCCTTGATGAGATTGCGAGTCGTGTCAGGCGAGAGCCGCAGGAGCCGCTGCACGTCCCGCATGCTGTAGGAGCGCATGCTGATCCCCCTGCGGTGCGCCGCAGTCAGGCGTTACGCTTCCTGCGCGGCGCCCTCGCGGCTTCCTCGACGCGCTTGGGCGCCTTGCGTGGACCGAGCCGCCCGACCTGCTCACGGGCGCTTTCGGTCCGCTGCAGACTCGCACGCAGTGCGTCCATCAGGTCGATGACCTTGCCCTCACGCTCGGGCGCAACCTCGGACACCGATATCTCCGTGCCTTGCTCCACCTTCTTCTCGATTGCCCCGTGGATGCGCGCCCGAGTGTCATCCTTGAACACCGTGGGGTCGAATCGCTCGGCGGTCTGCTGGTCGATGAGCTGCTGCGCGAGTTTCAGCTCCGCGGCCTTCACTTCGGGCTTCGGAACGTCCACTTCGGTTGCGGGGCGCACGTCCTCTGCGTAGTGCAACTGCTGCATGGCGAGTACATCGCCTAGGGGTCGCAGGATCACGATATAGCCCTTGCCGCGCGTCGCCCAGCGGCCGACGCCGGCGCGAGCGGACTGCTTGAGCGCCTCGGTGAGCAGCGCGTAGGGCTTGGCTGCGCCTTTGTCCGGCGCGAGGTAGTACGTCTTGTCATAGAACACCGGATCGATCGACTCGATCGGCACGAACTCGGAGATCTCCACCGAGCGGGTACCGACTTCTTCGAGTGCCTTGATCTCTTCCGGGGTGAACTGCACGTACTGGTCCTTGGCGAATTCGTAACCCTTGATGATCTCGTCACGCTCCACCACGACGCCTTCCTTCTGACACACGTACTGCTGCTTGAGGCGCGAGCCGTCCTTCTTGTGCAGCAGGTTGAAGGAGATCGCGCTCGAGGACTGCGTGGCGGTGTAGAGCTTCACCGGGATCGCCACCAGGCCGAAAGAGATTGTCAGAGAACCGATGGAGCGTGCGGCCATACGTACACCTTACCAGCAACCCTCAGTCGGGCCGCTTCTCACGATCGACACCGAAAGCCTTCGTAAGGCTCTGTTTTGACTCGAGTACATCATGCCACCGGTCGCCGTTCTTTTCCAACCGGTCGGGTACGTTGTTGATTGTAAAGTCCATGGGCTCCGCCGCCTCGAGCTCTTCCCAGGTGAGCGGCATGGAAACCGGCGCGCCGGGCACACCGCGTGGCGAATAGGCAACATTGAGTGTCTTGCCGCGCACGTTCATGTTGTAGTCGATGAAGATCTTGCCGGTGCGCTTCTCCACCGCCCACTCCATGGTGATGTCTTTCGGATGGGCGCGCATCAGGTGGCGGCCCACCATCTCGCAGATCTGGCGCACTTCATCGAAGGTCACCGTGCGAACGATCGGGACGAACAGGTGCAGCCCCGTCTTCCCGGAAGTCTTCACGATCGCTTCGAGTGACATTTCCCGCAGCAGCGCCCGCAGCCAGAAGGCCACGCGCTTGCCGCCGGCGAAGCCGCGCTTGTTGAGCTCGGGCTCGGCGCGCGGCGCTTCCTTGCCCGAATAGATGTAAGGGTCGATGTCGAACACCAGGTAGTCGGGATAATTGAGTATCGAGGACTCGAGCGCGGCGAGCGAGCTCGAGTAGTCCGTCCTCGCTCCCGCGGCCTCCGGCGCGAGCTGGGCGCGCGAATGCCAGACGTGGAACTCGAGAGTGCCGACCTGGCCGAGCCACAGCAGCGTCGGCAGATTGTTGGCGAGGAGGTATCGATGCCGCTCGTCCTTGTGCCCCGAATAGACGGTGACCGATTCGACGAACTCCGGCAGCGACTGTGACCAGTGCTTCTGGAAGAAGCGCTCGCCATGGATGCCCTCGGGCATACGGATCATGGTAAGCGGCCGATCGGCGAGATGCGGCAACATGAAGCGGCCAACGCGCGCGAGGTAGCGCAGGAAGTCGCGCTTGGTGGTGGCAGGAGTGCGCGGCCCCGCCGCGGGCCAGTAGATCCGGTCGAGGTTGCTCAGGGCGATGCGCGCGCCGCCGACCTTCAGATGTATGGACTTGGCTGGATTCTCGAGCTGCTGCAGCACTTCCTCCACGACTTGCGCCTCGCGGTCACTTGCGCGTGCAGCGACTTCGCGTGCGCTGCGGCCAACCCGGGCACCGCGAACCGCACCTGAAGCGCGCGCCGCAGCTGTGTTGCGCCCCCCGCTTGCGCTCGCATCTGCGCGACCTGCGGGACGCCGCACCCTGCGCGGATCGATGTCGTCCCGCAGCCGCAGGAACACGGGCGCACGCAACGCGCCCGCGGGCGTCCACTCGCTGTAACTCACTTCCGCGACAAGCTTCGGTGTCAGCCACGTGGTGGGCCGATGCAACGGCGGAGGCTCGGCGAAGGGCGAGTCGGTGCGCTTGAGCTTCGCGCTCTGCTCGAGGAGTGCCGCGATGTTGGCCTCATCGAGCCCCGAGCCGACATGTCCGGCATAGCGCAGGTCGCTCCCTTCGCGATAGCCGAGCAGCAGTGCGCCAAGCGGTTCCCGGGCACCGTTGCCGCGCGTGTAACCCCCGATGAGGAACTCGCCCGACTCGGCTGTTTTCAGTTTCAGCCAGTCGCTCGAGCGCCGGCCCGGCCGATAGGGGCTGTCGAGGCGCTTGCCGACGATGCCCTCGAAGCCGAGCTCGAGCGATGCGGCATACAACTGCTCGGCATCGTCCGAGGTGTGCACCAGCTGCACATGCGCTCCCGGCAGCAGACACTGCGAGAGGTAACGGTGGCGGTCGCGGTAGGGGGCACCGCGCAGGTTGAGGCCGGCGAAGTGCAGCAGGTCGAAGCACACGAGCACCACGGGGCTCGTGCGCTGTGCGGCAGTAATTTCCGCAGCGCTCTTGAGCTGCGCGCGGTTCTGCAAGGCATTGAATGATGGCCGCCCGTCCGGGCCCAGCGCCACGATCTCCCCGTCGAGGATCATCTGGCCGGCCGGATGTGCGGCGAGCTCTGCCGCGATCTCCGGGAAGCATGGTGTCAGGTCGAGCCCGCGACGGGACTGCAACCGCACGCCGCCGCCGTCGATGAAGGCGATGACCCGGTATCCATCGAGCTTCGGCTCGTAGCGCCACTTCGGGTCCGAGCGCGCGCCATCACCGCTCTCGGCCAGCATCGGAGCGAGATGCGCGGGGAGCTGTTCTTGAGGACCGCAGGGTGCGAGACGCGCCGCCTCGAGGCGCGCCGGCAGGTTCGCCGGCGTGAGCTCATCGAGGCCCACGCCCGAGAGCACCGACAGATGCCGCGCCAGCACATCATTCACCTGTGCGAAGCGGTCCTTGTGCTTGATGAGGAGCCACTGATTGTCGGTGCGGGTCCTCACGAGCGTGAAGGAGCCCTTGAGCTTCTCGCCGCACAGAAAGAAGCTGAGCTTTCCCGCGGCGAGCTCCGCGCGCACGCGCGCTTCTGCCGCCGCGCGGTCGGTGAATGCGTACTGCGCGCCCTCGTCGGATGAGTACACGCCGCAGTCCCACACGATGACATTGCCCGCTCCGTACTGTTTCTCCGGGATGACGCCCTCGAAAGAGGCGTAGTCGAAAGGGTGATCCTCCACCTCGACCGCCATGCGCTTGTCGGCAGGGTCGAGTGAAGGTCCCTTAGGCACCGCCCAGGATTTCAACACCCCATCGAGCTCGAGCCGGAAGTCGTAATGGAGCCTGCGGGCCGCGTGCTTCTGCACGACGAACAGCAGCGGCCCGTGGCGCTCGCCGGCTGCCTTCGCCGGCGGCTCGGGAGTGCGCGTGAAGGTGCGCTTGGCGGCGTAGCGATCGAGTGCGCGCGGACTCACGGCAGTCCATCCAGCCAGCCACACAGCGCATCGAGCAGCATGCTCCTCACCTGTACATCGCTGCGCCCGCTACGCGCGCCGACATGAAAGCTGTGATCGGCATCCTGCAGCCAGCTCACGGTGGTACGCGCGCCAAGCCGCGCGAGCAGCGCCTCGAGCAAAGGACGCTCGGCAAGTGCATCGCGTGTGCCCTGCAGGAAAAGCATCGGGATTTGCACCCGCGCGAGGTGCTCGGCGCGGGTGTCGGAGGGTCGGCCCGCGGGGTGCAGCGGATATCCGAGAAAGGCGAGTCCGCGCACACCGGGGAGTGGCGCGAGCGCCTGCGCCTGGGAGGTCATGCGGCCGCCGAAGGAGCGGCCGCCGGCGATGAGCGGCAAGCCCGGTGCAAGGCGCGCACACTCCTCCACCGCGGCGCGCACCGTGGCGTGACACAGCGGCGGCGGGTCGGGCCGGCGCGAGCGTCGCTCCATGTAGGGAAACTGGTAGCGCAGCGTCGCGACGTCCCGCCGGGCGAGCTCAGCCGCCACGGCGCTCATGAATGGGTGCTCCATGCCGGCTCCTGCACCGTGCGCCAGCACGTAACAGGCGCGCGCGGCAGCCGGTAGCTCGAGGCGCGCTGAAACACGCAGCCCGTCATGGATTCCGACGCTGACGAGCTCACCAATAGGCGTGCTACCTTGGTCCACTGAGCGAGTCCATGGCACCGTGGGAATGTACCGGTACGATCATCGGATGCCGATCGAGTTCAGAACGTATACACAAACTGCGCCATTACTACGCGCGGTCGCAAAGGGATTTCTGCCTTGATGAATTGAGCGGACGAGACGTTGGTCGGTCCGTACACATTGGTTATGTTGGTTCCCTGAATCTGCGCCGTCCAGTTGTCCCTGCTGACGCCGAGCGCGGCATCATAAGATGTGTAGGCGGGTATCGTGTACTTGAGTTCGGGGGTCGTAGGAGGATTCTGAGCCGGATCGTTGCCATCCGGGTAGTTTTCCGGCGTAGAAAGCATCGAGCCGATGTGGCTGGCACCGAGCATCGCGAACGGTCTGAAGACACCGGCACTCCACTCGTAACGCGCCCGCACGTTGAACTGCAGCGGCGGCGAGAACGGTAATGCGCTACCGAGCGGGCCCCATGGATTTGTGTACGGGAGGCCATTGATCACCGTGATGCACTGGCCGGCCGGAGTCGGGTTGTTCGGAGTCGTTGGCGTGATGCCCGTTGAATTCAAGCAAGGGGCGTTCGTCTGCTCCGAGCGGTTCCAGGAACTCGTTCCCTGCAGCGTGAGTCCCTCGGTCACGCGCGCAACCAACTGCAGCTCGACGCCTTTGATGGTGTAACTCG
>Ga0210384_10007858_pt1 | contig 11213 bp, 9 predicted proteins | sample IncBWH2MmetaG_FD_160574 | JGI IMG/M metagenome (GOLD analysis project Ga0210384, IMG submission 160574) | Forest soil microbial communities from Barre Woods Harvard Forest LTER site, Petersham, Massachusetts, United States - Inc-BW-H-2-M | ecosystem: Environmental > Terrestrial > Soil >...
GATCAAAATTATCCACTGCAAGTTCGAGCATGCCCGGATAAATCTGCTCGAATGCGCCATAACATGCATGGGTGACGAAATAGGCGTTCAAATCCTTCGTAGTCGCATGCATCGTTTCGATGGCGATCGGCAATTCCTCAGGCCGGACAGAAAGCGCAGGCTCATCAATCTGAACAATTTTGCATCCCGCCTCGATAAGCGCCTCCACTTCCATGCGGATCACCCCAGCTAACGCCATGGCCGTGGCGCGACGATCGGAATAGTGTTCGTTGAAGCTCCAGTCCATGATGGTGTACGCACCGGTCAGCATGCCTTTTACAGGTTTCTTCGTCAGGCTTTGCGCATATTTCCACCAGTCAACCGTAATCGGCCCGGGCCATTCCACTGCGCCGGTGATGATGGGTTTATGGTAGTAGCGGTTGCCGTAGCTACGGACCAGGCCACCCTCCGTGAATCCCGGAAGCCGCTCAGCGAAGTAAGCCACCATGTCGCCACGATACATTTCGCCATCCACTAGCACGTCAATGCCGAGTTTTTCCTGGGTCTGGATCCAGAATTTCGTGGCTTTGCGCTCGAGTTCCTGAAGCTGGTCGGCGGTGATTTTTCCTTTATTGAATTCTGCCCGCGCTTTCGCCAGATAATCCGGCTTGGGAAAACTTCCGACGGAGGTGGTGGGAAAGAGCGGCAGCCTCACTCCGAGTTTTTTGAGTTTCTCCCGGCTCATTTCGCAGGTCCTTTCGGCCCCAGCAGCGCGTCGCGCACTTTGCCGAGTAATTCAAGTTTGGCGAAGGCGCGATCGCGCGGCAGATATTCTAGACCGGAAGATGGGCCGAGATACGCGCGGCCGCCATCAATCTTCGAGAGCATCCGCTCAATTTGCCAGGCAATCACGTCCGGATCCTCGAGGCGAGTGTTGCGTGCATCAACAAGTCCCAGCCCAAGCGGCTTTGGCGAGCCGGCGGAGGCGATCAAGTCTGCAAGTTTTGGATTGTAGGTGCAATCGAGGCCGATAACGTCTGCCGGAAGCTTCACGAGTTTTTCGTAGACCTGGATGGAATCATGGAAATAGAAATACAGCGCGATTTCGACTTTGCTGCCCGCTTCGCGCGCTTTATCCCGCGCGGCGATGAGTGGTGCGAGCGAATTTTCGAATATGGTCCAGTCCTCGAGAAATTTCACTGCAGCGGGTTCGTCCACCTGGATTATTTCTGCGCCGCGTTCGGCCAACGCGGCGATTTCTCCGGCCAGGGCATCGGCATAAGCCATGGCGCGAGCTTCCAGCGAGGGAAATGAATCAGGCGCGCCATTTTCCGGGTGCTCGGTAAGGGAGAATTTTGCCAGTGTGTAAGGACCGGTGAGAACAGGCTTGATGGAAAGCTTGCCTGCTTTGGCTTTTGGCGTCGGAAGATGGCCGAGGGCGTTGCGTGCAAAGCTGTATTCATGGACGACCAGCGGTCCGCGGCGCACGGGCTTGCCCGTGAGTACCGGTTGGCGAAAATAAGAATTTGTATCGAAGAATCGCAGGAGCCCGCGAATTTTCACGTTTTCGAGTTTTCCCGCGAGATGTGAGATTGGGTCGTACCAGCGGACTAGGCCATCAGTGATTACATCGAGCCCGGCTTTCATCTGGTCGCTAATCGCGCGACGCGTCATTTCATGCTCAGCGTCGAGGAGATCAGCGGTCGTACGCTCACCACGGTCGAGAGCCGCGATGGTTTTCCGCAGGACTTGCAAATCGGGCGAATCGCCGATACGCGGATAGCTGCCCGTGCTAGAGAGATACAGGCCGGGGGCGGCGGGAGTCATAACTGGCCCCCTAGTTTCGAGTTTCCCAGTGCAGACATAGTTTCACTTGCCCTCGGACTTTGTTGCGATTAGAAACGTTGCCTTCCCTTTATTTTCATTGACTTACGGGCAATTCTATTTATCCCGTGTTGCGATTAGAAATTCATCCCATTCACTATTTCCCGAACGGATCCCGCCACATAAGTCAAACTTAAAATGTAGCCAGAATTGCAGCCGGAAGCAAGCAAATGACATGGAGTGGGGAAAAATGAATCTCCAAGATCAAGAATTCGGGGGTGAAAAACTGCAACTTTTGCGCCGGGGAGTACGCATTAAGGCTCAAAAGTCACTGGCTTGCCGCAGGGGTCTCGGCTTCCACGCTGAGGGCGGATGTCAACTGTCGAAGCTGCCGGTATACACACAGGCTGACGGCACCATCGCTCAACATTGGGACTCGAAGCCTAACCCTGGTGCGAATTATGCACGGCGATTCTGGCCACGCCAGACTAGAAAGCGGCCACGTTGCAAGCGCTACTCCAAATCGAGTTGGTCGCCGACGGAGAAATATGCGCAGTCGGGATGATGAAAGACGAGTGCGCTGACGCTCGCTTCGGGATCCATCATCATTCCTTCGGTAAGGTGGACGCCAATCTCCTCGGGGCGGAGGAGCATCCAGATGCCAGCCTGGTCTTCAAGGTTGGGGCAGGCGGGATAGCCGAAACTGTAGCGTTTACCGCGGTAGCGCGATGTGAAGCGGTCGGCCATTGTCAGTTCTGGCGGGTCTGGAAAGCCCCAATCCTCGCGGATGCGGCGATGCAGCCATTCCGCGCAGGCTTCGGCGGATTCGATTGCCAGAGCTTGCAGTCCGTGCGAGTAGAAATAGCGTCCAGCTGTTTTCGCTTCTTCGGCACGCTGGCGGATACCGGCGCCGGCGGTGACGACGAACAGCGCGACGTGGTCACGCACTTCTCCGGACTGCGGAAGAATGTAGTCGCTCAGGCAAAGCCCGCCGGGCGCGCTCTGTCGCTGGAAACGGAAGGTGTGAAGCGGCGTGGCGACGCGCGGAGCGAAGAGGGCAATCGAATTCCCGCGGCGTTCAGCTTCGAAGAATTGCCAGACAGCGGAAATTTTCATGAAGGAGGCGGCCTCGCGCTTCACTTCCTCCATGTTATTGTAAAGTTCGAGTGCGCGCGGGTCGCGATCCGCGAGCGCTTTTTCGAAATTGCCTCGGAACCCCAGGTGACGTCCGAAGATCATGTAGGGATTCACGTAGCTCCAGATTTCATTCAAATCCGGGACGTCACGAACCTTCCGTTCGAAATAGGCCACGCCAGGAATGGAGACATCGGTGCGGACACGCGACGAACGCTCATCACCCGTGGGCGCAGCGCTGAGCGGCGCAAGTTCTTCGATCACAGCGGTGGCAATATGGGTGTGCTCGTGCAAGACAGCTTCGCGGTGCGCGGGATCGCTCAGTTCATTCATCAGGCGCAGGCCGGTCATGGCGTCCTTGGCGTAGCACACGGCGTTGCTATACTCCGGCGCAATTTTCAGGCGTGTGAATTTGTCAGAGAGAGCAGCGCCGCCCACCAGCAGTGGCACATGAATTCCGGCCTCGCGCAAATCTGCGGCGGTAATTACCATTTGCTGGGCGCTTTTTACCAAGAGGCCAGAGAGACCAATGGCGTCGGGCTGATGCTGGTGGTGCGCGCGGATAAGTTCTGCTGGCGGGACCTTAATGCCAAGATTGATCACGTCGTAGCCATTATTTTTCAGGATGATCTCGACAAGGTTCTTGCCAATGTCATGCACATCACCCTTCACCGTGGCAAGCACGACCTTCGCGCGCTTCTCGGTGTCCGCTTTTTGCATGAATTGCTCGAGGTGATTTACGGCAGCTTTCATGGCCTCTGCAGATTGCAGCACTTCGGCGACGATCAACTCATTATTGTTGAACAGGCGGCCCACCTCAGCCATTCCGGCCATCAGCGGGCCATTCACCACATCGAGTGGCGGCATGCCTTCCGCGAGTTTGCTGTTCAGGTCGTCCACCAACCCATCTTTTGACCCCTCGAGGATGTAATTTGACAGTCGCTGATCGAGTGGCAGGTCTGCTGCGACAGCCTTCTTCCGCGTTCCGGCGCCGCGAAAATGTTCGGAAACAGCGGCGATGTGAAATTGATTGATAGCAGCTTTCTGCTCGCGAGTCTGTCCCCGCCAATCTGCGGGTGCGCCCCGAAGTAGCGCAGCCTGCGGATGCCCATCCGGAATTTCCGTTGGCGGATAATTGAAGAGCAGACTTTCGGCCAGCTTGCGTTCCTGCTCAGGGATGGACGGGTAGCGCTCGATTCGTTCGGCATTGACGATAGCCAGGTCGAGGCCAGCCTTGGTGCAGTAGTAAAGAAAAACGGAATTAACCACTTCTCGCGCACCAGCTGGCAAGCCGAACGAAACGTTTGAAATTCCCAGCACCGTTCGCACATGTGGAATGGTCTGTTTGATCAGTCGGATGCCTTCAATTGTTTCGACCGCGCCGCCGATATAGTTTTCGTCACCTGTGGCGCAAGGAAAAACAAGCGGGTCGAAGACGAGGTTCTCCACTCGGATCCCGTATTTTTCCGTCAACAGGTGGCGCGAGCGCTTTGCAATTTCAAGCTTCCGCTCGCGCGTGAAGGCCTGCGCCTGCACGGGATCCTCGTCAATGCAGCCGACGATGATGGCGGCACCATAGGACCGGGCCAGCGGGCAAACGCGCTCGAATTTCTCTTCGCCATCCTCGAGATTGATCGAGTTGATGATGCTTTTTCCCTGGCAATAGGTGAGCGCAAGCTCAATAGCGCGTGCGTCGGTGGTATCAATCATCATCGGGACTTTGATCTTGCGGATTAATTTGTCGTAAAAGGGCGGGATGTCTTTTATCTCGTCGCGATCCGTGCTTTGCAGGCAGACGTCAACAATGTGAGCGCCGCTTTTCACCTGGCGGCGAGCGAATTCCGTGGCTTCCTCCCACTGCTCGGTGGCGACGAGATTCTTGAATAGGCGCGAGCCGATTACGTTGGTGCGTTCGCCTACGATCAGCGGTCGCGTGCTCTCTTCGGCTTCGATCAATTCAATGCCGGAATAGACAGCGCGGTGTTTCGGATCGGGCGGCCGCCGCGGGGCTTTTCCCTCAACCATCTGGGCGATAGTGCGGATGTGTTCTTCTGTGGTACCGCAGCAGCCGCCGACCATATTGAGCCAGCCGCGATTGGCGAAGCGCTCAAGTTGTTCGGCGAGGGTGGTAGGCGTTTCCTGGTAACGTCCTTCCTCGTTGGGCAGTCCGGCATTCGGATAGCACGAAACGAAACGGCTGGTAAGCGATTGGAGGGTGCGTAAGTGATCGGTCATGAACTCCGGCCCGGTGGCACAATTCAGCCCGAGTGAAATCAGCTCGGCATGATCGAGCGAGGCCCAGAGTGCCTCGATCCCCTGGCCCGCGAGCATCGTGCCCATCGCTTCAATGGTGACAGAAATCATCAGCGGAACGGGCTGGCCCAGCTCGCGGCTCAAATCTTGAATTGCGAGGATGCCAGCTTTGATATTGCGTGTGTCCTGGCAAGTCTCAAGGAGCAACAGATCCGCGCCGCCTTCGATCAGGCCGCGAGCCTGCTCGAGATAATTTTGGTGGAGCTGATCGAAGGTGATGCCTCCCGTGACACTGATAGCTTTTGTAGTGGGTCCCATCGAACCGGCAACGAACCGCGGCTTGTCAGGTTTCGAAAATTCGTCGGCCGCCTGTCGGGCCAATTCAGCGGCGCGACGGTTGAGTTCACGAGCACGGTCGCCAAGCTGATACTCAGCGAGCACGATTGGTGTGCCGCCGAACGAATTTGTCTCGATGATGTCGGAGCCTGCATCCATATATTTTCGGTGGATCGTGAGGACCACATCCGGCCGCGTGACCACCAGATATTCATTACAGCCTTCCAATTGTGGCCCGCCGAAATCGGCGGCGGTGAGCTGGGCCTGCTGCAGCATGGTGCCCATGGCGCCATCCAGAATCAGGATGCGCTCGCGAAGGAGCTCTCGCAATGCCAGACCGCGTTGGATGAGGTTATTCATCACTTTAAGATTGTCACATGGCGGACAATGGAAACGTAACGCCGCTGCATGGAATTGCGGAATACGAGCATCGGGAGGTCATTGGAGACGCCGGACGGAACAGCATGAACAGGCGGGAGATCGAAATCGAGCCAGGCCGCGGACTATGCTGCTTCGGAGAGAAATTCGACTTTAAATGAAGGCGGGACCAAGCCCGCCGCGGCCCCGCGTGCAAGCAATTCGCGAACTGCTCGGCGGCCCTCTTCACCGTAGTCAAGCGTCCAGCGATTCACGTACATGCCAATGAATTTGTCCGCGAGAACGGGATCCATGTCGCGCGCAAATTGGAGCGCATAGTTGAGCGCCGGCTCGCGATGCTCGAGGGCGTAAGACACGCTATCGCGAATCACGCGCGCCACCCGGTGCCCCATCTCGGCCCCTAGCTTTCGACGAATCGCATTTGCTCCTAGCGGGAGCGGGAGCCCTGTGGTTTCATGCCACCACTGTCCGAGATCCACCACACGGTGCAAACCAATTTGCGAGAAGAGCAATTGGCCTTCATGAATCAGAAGGCCGGCTTCCACTTCCTGCGCCTGGACGGCGTCGAGGATCTTGTCGAAAGGCATGGTCACTGTCTCAACATGCGGCTCGAATAATTTGAGCGCGAGGTAGGAAGTAGTCATCTCGCCTGGGATGGCAATCTTGTGGCCGGCAAGCTCCGTTTTCTTGATAGGGTGCGCGGCCACGACGATTGGGCCATAGCCCTCGCCGAAACTTGCGCCGCAATCCAGTAGGACGTACTTATCGGCAACGAATGAGTAGGCGTAGAAACTGAGCGCGGTAACGTCGTAGGTTTCCTGGTGCGCAGCCCGATTCAGTGTCTCAATGTCGGAAAGGATATGCGTGAATTTCACGCCGGGCAGACGGACTTTGCCTGTGGCCAGAGCATAAAACATGAACGCATCATCGCTGTCGGGGGAATGTGCCAGGCGAAGCTCAGCCGTTTTCGGTGTCGCAGCCGGTGCGGGCATCGGTAGTCCGTCCTGGCGCTCACGGGCGACGCTTGTCACCGCGCCGGGGCTGGGAAGACGCAGATACCAGTGCCGTCGAACCCGCTGCGGTTGTTGCGTTCTTCGGAGTGAGCGCTGAAACCCTGTACTCTTTACTGAGACAAGTAGATTAGCACAGCCAACGAGAAGCGTACAGGACTGCGGCTACGTTGGCCAGTCCGTATTTATACTGCATGGGCGAGCGACTGCACATTTACTGCACCGTGGAGCGAACAGGAGCAGGGAGAGGCGAGGCGTGATGAGCTACAAGGAGCCATCCTGCTTCGTTATGCACGAAAATATTAGTGGCTTGGACAGTAGCTTCGTCGAAGCCGTCCGCAAAAGCAGTAGTGACGTGCTCGGTGCAGGCTACCCAACCAACCTGGCCCTCAATGCGCACCCAGATGGAGCTGAGTGCGATGCGCACGCGCTTCGAATTAGCAAATATGCGCGACCAGCTTCCGCGGACTTCGTCCCATCCAAGGAGCAACTCCCAGCCCGGCTGCACGCATTGAACGGCATCGTCGTGCGCCCAGACCGCTTCCATTTCGGCGATGTCGAGCGACTCGAAGGCGGCGTAGAAACGCTGGTTCGCGGCGCGAATTTCCTCTTCAGGAGATTGCTTTTGCGGTGCGGTCTGTGTGGACATGGCGAAGTCAGACGTCAGAGCTTCGAGATTGATAATTCGAAAGCCAAATCGCGAATCAATGCATTTTTAAATTCAACTTTTTTGTCGCGCCAGCTCAACGCCGCGGACTGTAACGGCAACCAACACCATCTTGATGATCTCGCCCGGAAGAAACGGGAGCAGTCCGGCGGAAATCGCGGGCCCCCAGCCCAATCCGGTTGCGACCGCGAGCCAGAAACAACCGATCGCAAAAATGATCGCTTCGCCCGAAATCAGCGCCCCGGTCAACCGCACTCCCGCAAGACGCAAGAAGCCAAGACCTGCCGCGCGCTCGGACAGCCATGCAGTGACGAATGTTGCCGGCGGGTATGCCAACAGGTATCCAGCTGTGGGGCCGAAGAACCGCGCAGGGCCTGGTGCTCCGTACGGCGCGAACACGGGCAGTCCTGCCATCCCTTCAAGCAGGTACAAGACGATTGCGATCGTTCCACGTCCTGAACCGAGCAAAACAGCAACCAGCAAGACGCCGAAGGTCTGGCCGGTAATGGGCACAGGAGTCCACGGAAGCGGGATCGCAATGTGCGCACATAGCGCCAGCAGAATATTCGCCGCGATGATCCGCGCCGCGTCTGCAGCTATCCCTTCGCCGGAATAAATCCGGTCGGCCAGAACTCTTGATTGAGCCATCCGCGCCCCTTCATGGGAGATGGGTTGCCGCGCAACTGAAAATCTCTGGCGGGCATTATACCTGAGGCTGCTGGCGGTTACTCCGACTTTTCGCCCTCGAGGAGCGGGTCGTCCGAAGTGGCCACCGCGCCGTGTTTATCGGCGGCGTGGACTTTGCCTTTGGAGTCGAGGAAAAACGAGCGGCGGCCGGATTTTCCATAGTCCTCGGGCGCAGCAGCGAGTTCGAATTCTGACTCGATTCCATCGGGTGAGGGAAGGATGTGGTATCGATATGAATATCCGCCCTGGCTGCCGGCAGCGAGGTGCTCATTTATCAAGGACGCTTGCTCGGGAGAAATTTGATCCAGAGGAGCGGGGCCAAGCTCGGCCAGGGATTCAGGCAGTTTGCCCCAGGCGCGAACATAGGATTGGATGGCGTCTGCAATCCCCCGCAGCGTACGAATGACTGCATCTTCGCGTGCGGAAAAGTCCTGCTCCGCCCACTGTTTCGAGAGTTGCGGGATGTCGAGCAGCAAGAGTCCCAGTGAAAGCAAGCGCCACCCTCCCGTTTCGCGCACCAATCCAAATTCTGTGGCGTGGCTGCCCGGGACGGTAACCGGAATGAAAGCGAGATTTTCTCGAATGCGCGTATCGCCGAAGCGATACTCAGCCGAGCCACCGCTGGTCTGGCAACGCAATACGGTGTGCTTGTCCTGGTCCGAGGAAATCAGCGGCTTGCCTGCTTCATCGCTCAGCGAAAGGCGCTTCATGAAAGCCGCGCGTTGATCTTCCGGCAGGGCGCGGAATGCCGCGGCATTGTCGACGGTGAGATATTTCGCGAACGTGTCCGCATTTGCGCGGCAAGCTGCCGCCAGCGCCGCTGAAAGTGCAGCTGGGGGCTCTGAATCGTGAGCTTCCTGCGCATGCACGGGTCGCGGTGCTGCAACGAGAAGCGTGGTGGCCGCGAAAATGGCGGGCAGATGGGTATGGCGTTTCATTCCGATTCGGATTTCGTTCTCTCAAGGATGGTAGCCAGGTTTCGCGTGAACTGCGATCGCGCCATCACCTCGCGGCAGCCGGCGGCGCGCGCGGCTTCTGCCAGTTCTGCCTGCACGTGAGAGAGAAATGCAATCACTGGAACTGCTGGCGCGGTCGCCTGCATGCGCACAATTGCTTCGAGCGGCTTTGCGCGAGCATTCAGGTCCACGATTGCGAGCCTGGTAGTATTTTTTGCGGCTTCAGCTACCAACGCTTCTGGGGTTGCACACACGCGCAACTCGACGCCGAGATGCTTTGCTGTCTCAAGCATCTTGGCTTGAAAGAAAAGATCATCCACCAGCGCAACCACTCGGGCCATCCCGCCTGTTTCCTCGCTCTCCGGTGTACCACGCAGAGGCGGAGCATACAAGCTTACGCTCGTCGGCTCAGCTTTCAAATTCCGCGCGTGATAATGTATAAGAGGGCCTGCATTGTTTCTGGAGGTTTTTATGGCTGCAACTCCGAGCCCGCACACGCTGCCCGGGCTGGCTGTTCTCGAGCAAACACCCATCATCATTGAGAAAATCATTTGGGCGGCATCTGAAGAGCAAATGAACTGGAAGCCGGCGATGGATCGCTGGTCTATCAGCGAGGTGTTGGCGCATCTGGCTGAAGTGGAGTCGGTGGGCTTCCGCGAGCGGATACAGAAGATGTTGGATAAAGATAATCCGCAACTGGATGACTACAATCAAAACGCGGCGTATGCCGAAGGGAAATACGCAGGCGGGAAGCCACGTGAAAATTTGAAAAAGTTCTGTCATGAGCGCGATCGAAGCCTTTCCTGGCTGCGCTACGTCCCGGCGGCGATGGTTGCGCGCACCGGACACCACGCTGAATTCGGGCAAATCACAATCGGTCAACTGATGAACGAGTGGGCCTTTCACGATCTCGGGCACATTCGCCAGATTGCGGAGCTGTACCGCTCGCGTGCCTTTTATCCGTCCATAGGACCTTTTCAGCGCATTTACACCATTAAGCCGTAGCGTTGGATCAAGAGGCCACGTTCATGGAAGCAATGGCTCGCCGCATTCTGGAATTATTCGACCAACTCGAACGGGATTCGCTCGACCTGCACACATTTCTCGAATTTGTGGGCGGCAATCCTCCAGCGGCACGCGAAGCTGTTCTCGATACGGTAGCTGACTTGGTGAAAAAGGGTTTCCTCCGCGAGACCGCACAGAGCGATTTCTACGAGCGATCTGAGGACGGCCGTTTGGAAGTGGTGAGTCCGCGTCAGATTACGCTATATACCCGGGAAGGGTGCCATTTGTGCGAAGAGGCAAAGGCGGCCATCCTGCCATTGATTTCCCAATTTGGAGCTACATTTCGCGAAGCAGATATTGACGACGACCCTATACTTCACGGCCGGTACACTAACGTTGTCCCGGTAATTTTTCTTGGACCTAAAATGATCGCCAAGCATCGACTGGACCCCGGACAGTTGCGTCGCCTGCTGCAGCCTCTGAAGAAGTAGCCTCTCCACTTCCCGTTTCGAATACCTCGAGCCTCCGGATTTTGGAATTTTTCTAAAGCCCACTCCGAAAATTCTTCCGCCCTGTGAAAACCTTTTGCAGCGATGCGAATCCAAACTACCAACACTTATTCGGTGTCGCGATGCGGAGGAAGTACAATGCCAACAGACGGCCGGTTGACGCGTTATCGTAAAGCAGTGTTGGAATTACTCCGAGCCAGTAATGACCATCCTACGGCCGCGGAAATCTACAGGCTCGTCAAGCGGCGACGTCCGGGTGTGGCTTATGCCACGATTTACAACTCTCTGAACTGGCTCGAGCATAGAGGTTTCATCCGGCGGGTAGATTTCGTCGATCACGCTGCACGATACGATCCTCTCTTTGAGCGTCACGACCATCTGGTCTGCGATCGCTGTGGCACGTTGAGAGATTTGTGGCTCAAGCTGTCCGCTCAGATGTTAAGGCATGCTGCGCGTAGTGAGGGGTTTCGTAGCG
>Ga0210384_10007859_pt1 | contig 11212 bp, 9 predicted proteins | sample IncBWH2MmetaG_FD_160574 | JGI IMG/M metagenome (GOLD analysis project Ga0210384, IMG submission 160574) | Forest soil microbial communities from Barre Woods Harvard Forest LTER site, Petersham, Massachusetts, United States - Inc-BW-H-2-M | ecosystem: Environmental > Terrestrial > Soil >...
TCAGGAACCTGCCCATTACTATGTATTTTCCTCTTTATCTCTTCTATAACTGTTTTTTTTTCCAGGTATTACAGATTTGAACGGTAAGGCGCTGCTGTCGTGATACCAGGGTGCTGACGCCAGCGTTTCAATTTCCGCCAAGGCTATTCAAAAACTCGCGCGGCAATAGTTCCTTGCTGAAGAAAGCAGTTGAATCATAGTGAAGCAGACCATCCACTACCAGCTTCATGGTGGCTAAAGCATGATTTAATAAATTAGGTCCAAGACTAAGTCTTGCGACACCCATTTTTTCCAACTTCTCCAGATCAGAAACGGGTTTTGAAAGCAATACATTTATTGGCATCTCTACTTCCATAATAATATGGGAGATTTCATCGTAGCTGTTCAAAACAATGGGATAGAAACAATCGGCACCCGCTTTCTTAAAAGCCAGACCTCTTTCGATTGCCTTAGTCATTGCATTCTCATGATTTTTTTGTAAAAAGACATCCGTACGGGCATTAATTACAATAGGTACACCACATTGAATTCCCACCTCACGGATTCCTTCAATCTTGCGGCATTGTTCTGCGATAGAAAATAATCCCTGATGGTCAGGATGAGAATCTTCAATATTTATTCCTATTGCACCGTTTTCAATTAATAAACGGATATTTTCTTTTAATTGTATTACGGAATCTGCAAATCCACGCTCGATATCCACTGTGACGGGCAGGGGAACAGCAGAGACAATCTGGTTTACAACTTTAAGTAACTGCATGAAAGGAATTCTTTCCCCATCTAAATATCCATTTGAAAGAGCTGTAGCAACACTTGCGGTTGCTACTGACTTATACCCTGCCTGTTGTAACAACCTGGCTCCAAGTGAATCCCAGATATTGGGCAATACCAATAGTTTTCCTGAAAGATGCTGATTTCTGAAAAGGTCTGCTTTAATCGCCTGTGATCCTTGTATAATCATACTTTGTAGGTTTTGAAAGAATGACTAAAGGTAAATCATAACCTTAGGTTAAAATGATTGAACAATTTCAACACGAACCTAAATAATTATAAATTAAAAAATTAAACTACCCATTTGAATTACCGATTGCTGTTTTCACTTTTAATATTAATCGGCACAAGAGCATTCACACAAATTATCAGCAAAGAATTTGATCCGCCATTATATAAAGTCGGTTATCAGTCCATTATTACAATTGATTCGGGCCGGACCTATAAACCCGGAATATCCAGATCAGATAAGTTCTACTACCGTCCGGTTGAAATTGATATTTGGTATCCGGCGATCAATACAGGAAATAAATTACCAATTCAATATGGGGAATTTTTAAATCTATTAGAACAAAGATCAAACAGGTTCCAGGACGATACGATATATAAAAGTCTCACAACCGAATTAGTACAATACCTGGGCATTAATTTAAATATCGGAGATACTTCAATACTCACCCGGCTGAAGACTGCCAGTTATCAAAACGCCGATGCTCTTCAGGAGCAGTTTCCTCTAATCTTGTATATGTCGGCCTATAACGGAATGAGTTATGAAAACCTGAATCTTTTTGAATGGCTGTCAGGCCATGGTTTTATTGTTGCCAGTATTACATCTGTCGGACGTTATCCCGGAAATATGAGTACGAAATCTGGTGATCTCATGGAACAGGTTTATGATGGCTACTTTGTTATGAATTTATTAAAAAGCAGGGCTAATGTTGATTCAACAAAAATCGGAGTGATTGGATATAGTTGGGGCGGATTGGCTGCTTTTGTTTTAGCTATTAAAACCATGGATATTAAAGCTGTATTATCTTTCGATGGTTCTGAAATGCATTATTATGGTGAATCAATAGAAGAAGATAATGACTTTAATGAGTTGAGGAATTCAAACTTCTTTCAATCGAAAAATGTGAAGGTTCCATATGCTTACCTCGAAAGTGGATTTAAACAAAATGACCGGGAAGTGGATTCAATTTTCAATACTCTTCCTATGATTAAAAATCAGAAACTATATATACATTTTCCCAAAGCGACTCATGAAGATTTTTCCTGCCTGCCTTCTATGAAATTTGAAAATCCATACATGACCAATAACAGCACGTCGTTTTACAAACAAATCAGTCAGTTGGCACTTGGATATTTTGATAAATATTTAAAAAATCAAAACAAACAATTATCCGAACAGATGTCTGTCATTTACCAGCAACATATTGGTGACTCAGTTTATCCGGTAGTAAATCATGATATAAAGACCTTAATCATCATAAAAGGAAAAATTGCTGATAAGGAAAAAAATGAAGTTTTATCATATGTTAATATTGGAATTCCGAATAAAAACACCGGCACAGTTTCACGGAAAGATGGCAGTTTTCAGATAAATATAGATGAGAGACAGGTTTCAGACAGCCTTAAATTCTCAATGGCAGGATACCAGAGTCGGTCTATCCAAATTTCGAATCTTTTAAATCAAAAAGGGCCAATTGTTATTTTTCTTAAAGAAGACTATTCTGAATTGAAAGAGGTAGTAATTGTTAAAAAAGCATTAGCGTCAAAAATAATGGGTAATACTATTTCTTCGAAATTTATTAGTATAGGCCTGCCTTTAAAATACCTTGGTTCCGAAATTGGCGTCAAAATCAGGCTTGGAAAAAATCCTGTGATTTTAAAAACCTTCTCGTTCAATATATCAGACAACCGCCTTGATACAGCAGTTTTCAGGATGAATATTTATAATTTCAAAAAGGGAGTCCCTTTTGAAAATATCATACAGAAAAATGTGATTGTCCCGGTTGGCAAACAAACTGGGCGATTTACGGTTAATCTGACTTCTTACAAACTGGATATGAAGGGCGATATACTTTTATCACTGGAATGGATTGAGGGTTCATCTTCCGGATCTGGAAATGGAGCAATTTTTTTATCTGCAAGCTTCCTGAATTCAGCTACCTGGCACCGGGTTACAAGTCAGGGTGAATGGAAAAAAGCCACTGGACTCGGAGTTGGATTAAATATGGAGGTTCAGAAACTACCCGTTCCATAAACTTAATATATTTCCTCATTCCCAATTTGCTGATTCGAATTCGCCAAAATTCCTATTCAGAAATAATAAATACTATTTAAAAACCAGATTAAGTGAAATAATATCCGAATTCAGATTTGTAGTCTGCGTATAATGACCATATCTTAATACGAGTATCCTAAGCCCATTCGTAAGAATACCCCTGGGAGGAGCCATCCTGATGCCTGCACCGAAGAAACTGCTCTTGAAATCAGACAGGTCATAATGCCAATCTGTAAAGGAAATAATCAAAACGGCTAATAAAAGCAATAATTTTACCTTCATTTTCAATGCATTAGTATAAAGATCCAATAAATTTAATGTGAAATTCTTGATAGCAATACGCGTATAATAACAATTGGTTGCTCTTTAAAATTATAGGATTATGCCAGGGTAATAAGGTTTTACGGCTAAAATCAATCCCAAATTTTGTTAAACCAACCATTTGGTGAACATTTACATCTATGCTTACAAAAGCTGAAAATATTCCTCAAAGAGAGCTTCAAAATCTTATACAAGGATGTTTGACAAAAGACCGCACATGTCAGAAGCGACTTTATGAAATTTATGGCCCAACTATGATGTCGCTTTGCCTCCTGTATTCAAAAAACCGTGAAGAAGCTGAGGAAGTTTTACAGGATGGTTTCATTCAAATGTATAAATGCATTAGTCAATTTAAAAATTACGGATCTTTCGAGGGATGGCTGCGTAAGATAATGATCAATTGTGCTTTACAAAGATACAGAGGCAAGTCCAACAGGCTGAATATGATACCTCTTTCTGAAGAACAACTCCATCTGCCTTCTGAGAACAATCAACTTGAAAGGCTTAGTGAAAAGGAATTAATCCGGCTTATACAAACCTTACCCCCGGTTTACCGAATGGTGTTTAACCTATATGTTTTTGAAGGTATGAAACACCGTGAAATTGCATCTATGTTAAATATTACTGAAGGTACTTCCAAATCTAATTTATCGGATGCCAGGAGTTTTTTGAAAAAACACCTTACTCCTAAATTAAAAATTGCAAGATAAGCTGAAAATGGATGAACATTTAAAAAACAACGTTGACAAATTATTCAGGGATTCACTCAAATATCATAAAGATGATCCTACTGATGAAGTATGGCTTAGGATCGAAAATCAACTGGATTATGACGACCTGATATCACATAAATCCGGAATGCGCAGACGAATTTTAATGATCGTCGCCTTTTTCGTCCTTCTTGCCGGCGCGGGAACATACATTTTGGATTATTACAATCCGGGCAAATCTTCTATTTCTTCATCTGTTCAAGGCAATATAAAAAGTCTCACTCTGCCGGGTAAAACGAAGGGAAACTATTCCCAGGTTCAAAATATCAGGTCTGATATGACCACTTATAATAACATAAATAATCTAATTCATTCTGATTTAAACATGACTTCCGGAAGAAATGTACACCAAAAGTCCTCCCAAAGTTTATCTTCTTCAAATAGATCTTTACTAAATCCCATTAATTCTTTAAACACTGACGCATTTGTTTTTCGAATTCGCCCGGTTTCTTTAAATGTTCATAAAACAATAAATACATCTTTTAATATTAATGGAAATAATCTTCTTACCAGACTGAAAGCTTCTGAAAAAATGATCATCAAACCAGAAAAACAAAGTTTCAAAAGCAGGATATCTATCGTTCCCTATTTTTCAAAGGAATTTGCAGGATATAATCTTTCAGATGATGATGCAACAGCGGCCGATGGAAAAGAAATTGAAGAAAGAGAAAGGAATGTCTTTTCGGCTTCAATAGGTATTTATTTAAACTATAGAATTAACAAAAGATGGTTTATTCAATCAGGGCTCAGTTATTCCTGGTCAAACAGTAACATTGACTCCTCAAAATCCTTTGCAGTATTAGGAAATAATGGTAGTGTACAATATAAATTTAATACAATATCAGGATATGGTTTCCTGCAACCTCTCCCCACGATTCAACCCAATGTTGGGGACAGTGTATTTACGGCCAAGGCATATAGTCAACTACATTATTTAACAGTTCCCCTGATATTATCATATAGAATCCCACTTAATAGATTTTCTATCCTCATAGGAAGCGGTGTTAGTTTCAATTTTTTAACGGGTGCTACGGTTGAAACGAAAATATATGGGTTGAATTTCACTCAGAATGAATCTGCTATACCAATGAAAGGCCTGAAAAAAATAAATTATGGATTCATATTAAAGGCAGATCTTGAATATCATATAAATTCTAAATTGGGAATCGACCTGATTCCTTGTTTTAAAAATTCACTGACACCGATCAATATACATAGCGCACTTACAGCATACCCCTATAACTTTGGGATAGGAGCCGGAATATCTTATAGATTTTAATTTCGAATACACTTATTTATAATTAATATAAGTCAGTCCTACCCAACCATTTCGGTTCAGGAGGCATCCTAATTAGACAAAATCAAGCTTATGCCAGGAAATACGGGGAGACAACTTACTCCCGGAATCCTTTTAAAAAAAATATCCAGCACCATTAATGAGTTTTTAACAGAACTTCTGGTGGCATTCAGTCTTCTTATTATCTCATTGTTACTGATATATTTTTTGATTCACTTTGTGATCCCCGAAAAGAAGAATGCAATCGATAGTTATGCTTTCCTTTTTTTTAGGCCTATTATTTCATCAGATCATACACAAATCGCCAGGTTTATTACTTTTTTTGGAACGGGCTCATTTCTTATTCCATGTTATATAATTATAGTTTATAACCTGGTAAGGAAAAACTATATAAAATACGCCATGATGGTATCAACAATGGTCGTATCCAGTTTACTTTTAGGGTGGCTCCTGAAAGCTGTTTTTCATCGTTCACGCCCTCCCTATCCATTGGTCGAAGGAGCCGGTGGATATAGTTTTCCCAGTGGCCATGCGCTTGGAGGGTTTATTTTTTGCGGTATATTATTATTCCTCATTTGGAAAACAAGAAATAATTATTATACGAAATGGCTGCTTTCATCTCTTATTATCGCTTTCGGAATATGTATCGGATTAAGCAGGATTTATCTTCATGTACATTATGCTACAGATATTATTGGGAGTTTTTTTGTGACCCTGGCCTGGTTCTCCCTTTCTTATATTTTCTTCCGGATTATTTATAAACATGAAATGTTTGTCAGCATTGAGTTGAACGAAGCAGAAACAGATTTGAATTCAGGAAACTACTTCTCCCCAAATTAATAGTCCGAATAGTTCTAATTCATTCAGCAGTCATTCTTTATCCTTTCCACGATTTTTAGGTCTTGCCCTGAATATATCATTCTTAAATAGAACTTTAGAATTGATACATTTCGAAAGTATTTCCTATTTTCACCATCATTTCAGACTCGGCACTATACGAATTACTCCTGTTAACAGGACATTTCTTAATCTTCTGTTATAGAACCTTATATTGAATTATGAAAAAAAATCACTTGTTTTTAATTTTTGTTACTTTTTATATAGTATCCTGTTATACCCCAACTGCCAATCTTTATCAGTCAGAAAAAACAAAAGGGGTGAATTTTAAAAATTATAAAACATATGCCTGGCTCCACACTAATGATACGGCTTACACTAAACTTGCCAGCAAACAAAAAGTAGAAAGCGCATTATCTTCAGCCGTGATACAACAGTTGAGCAAACGTGGAATGGTCCTGGACACCCTGAATCCGGATTGCTTATTCACTTATACGCTGGTCCTGAACAAAACCTATCAGGTAGGACAGGAACCTCCACCTGTGTATGCCCCGCAATCAAACGTTGGACCCCTTCCTGGTCAGTACAATATGTATTATTATGTACCTGCTTCCACAGCTTATTATAATCCGGATCTTTACCAGGGAAGTATGAAAGTCACTACTTTTCGCGATGGTTCACTGGTTATTGACATGATCGACAGAAAAGAAAATAAAATTATCTGGCGCAGTAGCGCCCAGGGTAAAGTCAATGAAAAAGACAGGCAAGGTATCCGACCTACCATCGACCAGGTTGTGCCTGCAATGTTCAAAAACTTCCCGATAAAATAAGAAGGCAGAATATTTTGTTTAGCTTCAGGAATAGCCATAATTCTCCGGTTTACTTTGGTAATAATCAATTAAACTCTAAGTCTTCATTTGCAGATTTTGCATAAATATCAAACACCCGTCTTACAAATTGCAAAAAAGGGAACCACCCTTCATTTCTGATCCAGTCAAAGGCATTCTTTGCCAATACTGACCCACCAGGACCATGGACCAATTATGATTTGCCTCCATCATAAAATAGCTTTGATATCAGAAAGTAGTTCATTACCAATTCTGAGATTAAAAAGCAGCGATCATGAAAAATGGCACCAAACAAATCGTATTAATAGGAGGCGGATATGCTTCGATTTGGGCTTACCGGTCGATCGTAAAAGAATTACTGATCGAAATGATAGCAGGGAAGGTCAGGATCAGGGTAATATGCCCGGATGATTTTCATTTTTTTCATGGGTGGACGGCTGAAAGTCTGATGGGGATCATCGGGGATCAGAACAGGATGAGTCCTTTGTCAGAAGTCTTTAAATACGCTGAATTGGTTAAAGGGAAAGTGAATCAGATAGATACTTCTTCCCGCATTGTAAAAGTAGACTTGAACAATGGATCCAGATGTATCGTTCCGTATGATCAGATATTGCTGGGAATGGGTTCAGTAGATTCTACTTCAATAGACGGTCTGGCTGAATATGCATACCAGCTTAAATCGGAAAATGCATACCTGGAAACAAAAACACGAATTCATAACCTGATTAAACTGGCAGCAGAATCAGATACACTGACAGCAAAGAAGCTTCTCCGTTTTGCAATTGCCGGATGTGGATTCACTGGCGTTGAAGTGGCAGCCAATCTGGCAGAATTCATTCATGCTTTAAAAAAACAATATACTACCCTTAATAATATAAATCCATCCATTTATTTAATTAATAGTAAGGAAGAACTTTTAACCGGACTTGATAAAGGTCTCATGCGTATACGGCAGTATACTGAGAAAACATTGCTAAGATATGGAGTTGAAATGTTGAATCGGATAAAAATAATCCGGATAACTGATAAGGGAGCTTGTTTAAGCGACGGTGCTTTTGTGGAATGCGAAATGGTTATTTCAACAATTGGTCAAAACCGAATTATTTTAGGCGGAACTGAAAAGATAGAAAGGGATACTGAAAAAAGAATAATAATAAATTCTTTTCTCCAGGTAAACAATCATCGTGGAATTTGGGGTGCCGGGGATTCCGTTCAAGTAACTCATTCCAGAACAATGAAACCTTGTCCGTCAAATGCTCTATGGGCAATCAAACAAGGAGAACATGCAGGAAAAAATATCGCAAGAGCCATTTTGAATCAATCGTTAAAACCATTTGCTTATAAGGGTCTGGGACAATGTGCCAGTCTTGGTATCGGCAAAGGTATAGGCGAATTATACGGTATTCAGTTTACGGGATGGCTGGCATGGATCATGCGTTGGTTTTTCTTCCAGTATTTCATGCCTTCTAAAAAAGTCATGTGGCGTGAAATTGCCGACTGGTTCTATTTATTCATTTCAGGTAAAAGAAAATATGTAATTAAGTCTGAAAAAGAAATGAGGAAAATTTCCATCGGAAAAGATTTTGCCCGGGAATTTAAACAAACTCATCTTTCAAAACTAGTTTTTCAGATTAAGCACTAAAATAAATGTATTAACCATTTAAAACCACTTTATGAAAATCAGTAATTTCAATAACAAAGTATGCCTGATAACAGGGGCATCCAGTGGAATCGGGGCAGCTCTCACTTATTCGTTAAATGAATTGGGTGCAACGCTGATATTGTCAGCAAGAAATGTGGAGAAACTTGGAAACGTTAAAGCAAACTGTACATATCCTGAAAAAATATCTATCCTGCCGTGTGATATGGAAGCAGTAGAAAGTCTGCCGGCTTATGCCAGAAAGGCCTGGAATTTGTTTCAGGGTATTGACTATGTTTTTTTAAATGCGGGTATAGCCATAAGGGATATGATCATTAACACTGATCTTAAAATGGTGCAGAAAGTTATGAACATAAATTTTATCAGTAATGTGGTTTTAAGTAAGGAGTTGTTACCATTCATGCGTGCAAAAAAACAAGGTTGCTTTGTTGTCATCAGCAGTTTATGCGGAAAATTCGGCATCCCAAAATTGGGTGCCTACTCTGCTTCAAAACATGCCCTTCATGGATTCTTCGAATCATTACGTGCCGAACATGAATGTGACTGTATAAAAGTTACTATGATAACAGCCGGATTGGTAAAAACAAATATTACCCTGAATGCACTGAAAGGTAACGGAACAATATATGGAAAAATGCAGGAATCCATTGCCTCCGGAATTTCACCAGAAGCTTGCGCCTGGGGAATTATCAAAGCAGTTGCTAAAGGCAAATATGAAGCACTGGTCGGAGCTATTGAAATATATAGTGTACTGTTCAAAAGGTTCTTCCCGGGATTACTCAGAATGGCTATAACTAAACATCCAATGCAAAAACTTAGAAATGCAGGACTTTTACCCGGTGCAGCTTATGGAATTACGGTAGCAATTAATTAAAACAGAATAAAATTCTTTTATCTTATTTATTCTCAACTCTTTGATTCCGGTTACGTATTCATATACCAAGGCCAGCTTCTTTCGACTATATGAATGAAAACTGATTTCTTAGAAATGTCTCGTTTAATACTTTTCAATTAATCATTAACCAGATTTTCGGGCTTGCTATTTTCGATGGACTTTCAAAAGGGCTTGATAAAAATATTTTCGGCCAGATAAACTGGTCACTGGCAGTATTGCTAACCTTTTTTGGCGTTTTAACCTTTGGTATTGACCAGGTAATGGTAAAGAAAATTGCAGACGGTTACAACAGGAATTCCGTTTTTTCCGCCTATCATTTTCATGTGATTATCACTGGCAGCCTTTTTTATACTTTTCTTCTTTTATTCTATCTGTTTCTCCAAATAATTTATCTGAACAGTCACTTCTCTTTTACAGGCTTCGGCAAACTATGCATATTCATTTCAACTCCATTTAAACAATTAGCTGCGGGGCTTGAAAAATTCCGGGAACTTTTCCTAATGTCCATTATATCCAAAATAGTGCGGGGTTTGTTGGTTATCATATTGTTGGTTCTTCATAATATGACGGTAACCAAAGTGCTGATAATATTTATTTTAGGTGACCTGACCTGAACTAATTTTATGTGTCTTTATAGCCGGTTCCCTCTTACGACTCCCCCTTAAATTTCGTTGGAATAAACAAAGGCAAATACTATTGTTAAAGGAGTCTCTCCCGCAAACCGGAGTAGTATTTTTTTCAGCAATTATGTCCAGGTTCGATTGGATACTTATCGGGTTAATTATTTCAAACAGCAAACTGGCTGAGTACAGATTTGCATACAAAATTTTTGAAGTTTCCACATTACCACAACTGATTATCGCACCCATCATGACACCTTTATTTACACGCTTGCATAAGTCGTCAGAGAATATAAACCATATTTTCTTTTTTCTGGAATGGCAGATTATTATTGCATCCCTCATCGCATTACTGCTGAATGTTTGCTGGATTCCGGTAATTGATTTTATTTCAAATGACAGATATGGAAGTGTAAATTCCGAAACGATCTTTTTATTGTCACTAAGTATGCCGTTGTTATATTTCACTAATTATTTGTGGACAATCAATTTCTCCAAAGGGAACCTGAAACTCATTTTTTTTGTTATGGCGGTTTCATTTATAATAAACATTACCGGTTGCAGCATTTTAATTCCAATTTTAAAAAATGAAGGTGCTGCGATTGCTTACTTTATTACAGTGCTCACCCAACTGATTTTATATATACAAAAAAAAACCTGGGTATTTCCGAAAAACCGGGGGTATCTTTTGCTTTTATGGCCTTTTGCTGCCATCTTTTCCGACTTTATTGCATTTAGATACTCGTCCCACCTGTTCAACAGGCTTTCTATAGCCATTGGTATCTACCTGACAGTTGTTTTGATCTCAAAAAAGGTTAGTGTAAACAACTGGAAAACTTTACAATCATTATATCAATAATTGGAGGAATAAACGCAACCCTAATACCCCGATAACGTACCCTCAATATA
>Ga0210384_10007862_pt1 | contig 11209 bp, 6 predicted proteins | sample IncBWH2MmetaG_FD_160574 | JGI IMG/M metagenome (GOLD analysis project Ga0210384, IMG submission 160574) | Forest soil microbial communities from Barre Woods Harvard Forest LTER site, Petersham, Massachusetts, United States - Inc-BW-H-2-M | ecosystem: Environmental > Terrestrial > Soil >...
GGCACCTCGACGGCTTCTGGCTCGAGGTCCGCTACGAAGAGGCGAAGGCCGCCGCCAACCCGGTGCCGCTCAGCTCCGTCTCCGAGTGGGGATTCGACCCGCTGCAGAAGACCTTGACCTCGGCGGCGGTCGACAACGCGAGCGGCGTCGACGCCCAGACGACGGCCGGCTGGCAGGGCGACAAGCTCGTCTTCGAGGGCTCGGCCCGCCGCTTCGGAACCCAATTCCTGGACCGCGACACCTTCGTCCGGCGCGGCGACAGCCAGCTCGTCCACACCCTCGAGGCCAGCGTCAACGACAGCTGGATCAAGCTGCACGAGGACACCTGCAACCGGGTACCGCCGAAGTAAGGCGCCTGCCGGCCAGACTGCCGGCTCGTGGGACGCCAGCTCGACCCTCTCGATGTCCGCGATCACCGGTCCACGCCCCCAGCCGCCCGGCCCGCCCGCCGCCGGCGGCCCGGCGGCGCCCGCGGATCTCGGCAGCCGGCCCGACCTCGCGGCCCGCCGGCGCCTGGCCCTCTACCTGCCTCTCGGCCTCAGCCTGCTGACGCTCGCCGCCTTCCTGCCGGTGCTGCGCAACGGCTTCGTGAACTTCGACGATCCCCAGTACGTGTACGCCAACCCGCACGTGCGGCAGGGCCTGAGCGCGGCGGGCCTGCGCTGGGCGCTCACCGCCCAGGTGGCGGCCAACTGGCACCCGCTCACCCTCGTCTCCCACATGCTCGACGTGCAGCTCTTCGGCCTCAACCCCGAGGGCCATCACCTCACCAGCCTGCTGCTCCATCTCGCGAACGTCCTGCTGCTGTTCGCGGTGCTGCACCGCATGACCGGCCGGCCGCTGCGCAGCGCCGCGGTGGCCGCCCTGTTCGCGGTCCATCCATTGCGCGTCGAGTCGGTGGCCTGGGTGGCCGGCCGCAAGGACCTGCTCTCCGGCCTGTTCTGGATGCTCGCCCTGGCCGCTTATCTCCGCTACGTCCGCGCGCCCTCCGCCGGCCGCTACCTGCTCGTGGCCGCGGCCTTCGCGTCCAGCCTCACCGCCAAGGCGATGACCGTCACCCTGCCGGCGGTCCTGCTGCTGCTCGACTTCTGGCCTCTGGACCGCTGGGGCGGCTGGCGCGGTTGGCGTGAGGCGCGCGCCCGGGGCGAGACCGCATTCCAACCCGAGATCCAGCCGCGGCCCCAGCCTCGAGCCCTCTCCCGGCACCGGGCGCTCTGGCTGGCCGCCGAGAAGCTGCCGCTGCTCTGCCTCTCCGCCGCCGCCGGCCTCGTCGCCATCCACACCCAGGCCGGGCCGATCGCCTCCGGCGCCACGGCGCCGCTGGCGCTGCGAGCTGCCAACGCGCTGACCTCCTACGTCGCCTACCTCGGCAAGACCCTCGACCCCCGGCGCCTGGCGGTGTTCTATCCCTTCGAGGCGGTGCCGGCCGCCAGGGCTGTCGCGGCGGCCCTGGCGCTCGCGGGCATCACCGCGCTCGCGACGCTCGGGGCGCTCGCGGCGCCCGCAGGTCCCGGAGTGCCCGCAGTGCCAACAGCCAGGGCGCCGCGGCGCGCCCCCTATCTCCTCGTCGGCTGGCTGTGGTACGTGGTCACCCTGGCTCCGGTGATCGGAGTGCTGCAGGTCGGCTGGCAGGGGATGGCCGACCGTTATACCTACCTGCCGTCGATCGGGCTCTTCCTGGCGGCCGTCTGGGGAGCCGCCGACCTCGCCAGGCTCGCCGAGAGGTGGCGTCCGCTCCGCCGCCGCCGGGGCGCCTGGGTGGTGCGGGGAACCGCCGCCGGCGTCGCGGCGCTGGTCCTGCTCGGACTCACCGCCGTCACCCGCCGCCAGTGTGGGACCTGGGTCGATTCGTTCACCCTTTTCAATCACGCCCTGCAGGTCGAAGAGAGCTACGTCGCCCACACCAACGTCGCCGAGGAGCTGCGCGCCCGCGGCGACCGGGCGGCCTCCCTGGCCCACTACCGCGCGGCGGTGAGGCTCGCTCCGCGCAGCGCCCAGGCCCACGCCGCCCTCGGCAACGCCCTGCGCTCATGGGGCCAGCCGGCCGCCGCCCTGCAGCCGCTGCGCGCCGCGCTCGCGCTCGACCCGACCGACGAGCGCGCCAGGCTCATCCTCGCCATGGCCCTGGACGATCTCGGCCATCCCGACGTGGCGATCGTCGAGCTGCGCCGCGTCCTCGCCTACCATCCCGACTCGATCGCAGCCCACGCGGGCCTGGCCGCCCTGCTGCAGCGCGCCGGCGACGCCGCCGAGGCCGCGGCCCAGCGCCGCCAGGCCGAGGCGCTCCTCGCGGATCAGCGGCGCGCGGCGCCGCGGTAGCCGCGATTCCCGCGGGGTAGTGGGTCAGTTCGCGAGGGTCCATCCCCGCTGTCCCCCTTTGGGCGAGGCATCCGAAATCCAAGGTCGGTTCCCTCAGGACCCCTCGCCCAAAGGGGGACAGCGGGGATGGGCCCTCGCGAAGAAACGGACCCACTACCCACTTCCGCGGGTGCCGTCGCCGGCTCGACCGTCGCGCGCCTTGTATACTCCGCCGATGAGCGAGACTCCCGACCTGCGCTATCCGATCGGACCCTTCCGGCGTCCCGCCGGCCTCGGCCCCGAGGAACGGACCGCCGCGATCGCGGCCATTGCCGAAGCTCCCGCCCGGCTGCGCGAGGCGGTCGCCGGGCTCACCCCTGTCCAGCTCGACACTCCCTACCGGCCGGGAGGCTGGACGGTCCGCCAACTCGTCCACCATGTGCCGGACAGCCATCTCAACGCCTACGTCCGCTGCAAGCTCGCACTGACCGAGGACGAGCCGACCATCCGGCTCTATCACGAGGACCGCTGGGCGGAGCTGCCGGAGGCCAGCTCGGCGCCGATCGAACCGTCGCTGGCACTGCTCGAATCCCTGCATCGGCGCTGGGACCTGGCGCTGCGCGGGATGTCCCCGTCCGACTGGGAGCGCCCGCTGGTCCACCCCGAATCAGGGCGCCAGAACCTGGGGCAGCTGATCGCCCTCTACGTCTGGCACGGCCGGCACCACGTCGCCCACGTCACCGAGCTGCGCCGGCGCGAAGGCTGGACCTGACTGCACGCTGGGAGTAACAGTAACTGAGGGGTGGACTTCGCGGATCGCTGGACGTCACTTACAGCTGGACGTCACTGACACCTGGACGTCACCAGAGATCGGAGCGAACGCAGCCAGCGCCGCCGGCTGGCTGCGTGAACGGCCCTCGCGGCCTCCCCCCTACCCTTGGAGGAGAGGCCCATCGGTTGGCGGCGGGCCCCCGCGCGTCTACCAGGTCAGGCAGAGCGCGGGCAAAGCGCGCGCGAATCAGTGCGCGTGTTCGTTGGCCTCTCCGGCCGCCCGCCCCAGCTCGCGGTTCACCTGGTCCAGCAGCTCCTTGGCCTTCTGCGCGTGGCCCTCCATGTCCCACTCGTTCGCCCGCTGCGCCTCCGTGATCTGGTTGAACGCCCGGCGCGCCGCCTGCTGCGCCGCCGCGATGTGGGGGTGCCGATGTGGGTTCACATTCCTCACCGGCGGCGGCTGCGCAGCGAACACCACACCGGCCACCACCAGCAGCAACGCGCAAATACCTGCGAAGATGCTCTTCTTCATCTGTTCCTCCTTGCCTTGCGAGAGCGGTTGTTGGGCGTTTATTTTTGCACCTCGCTCGCACCCGGTCAATCCACTTCGAGTGCCGGTAGTGGGTCAGTTTCCCGCGGCCTCCCTTTGGGCGAGGGGCCGGGACTGCTGGGGCGTTGGACTTTGGCCCCTCGCCCAAAGGGAGGCCGCGGGAGACTGACCCACTACCCGAGTGCCGGGTGGTGTCCTGGTTACCCCCTGCAGGACACTACCCGAGTGCGGCTGACAGGCGGTCATGGATCGGGTATAGTCCTCGCCGCCGATGACGACCGACTCCGCCATGGATGATGCGGCGTCGATGGCGCCCGGCCGCTGGGCGCGCTGGGCGATCGGCGCGCTCCTCGTCTGGGCGCTCGCTCTCTTCGCCTGCGGAATGAGCTGGGGCCTGCCGAGCTGGGTGGGCTGGGCGGGCGACGAGCTCCATCCCTCTTCGTGGACCGAGGCGATCTCGCCCAGCACTCCCAACGGCTGGCACGCGCGCTACCCGCCCCTCCACTTCGCCGTGCTCGCGGGCCTCTCGTGGCCACTCCGCGCTCTCGCCGACCGCGGCGTCATCAAGGTCGAGGGGGAGGACCGCGTCGTCATGCTCACCTACTTCGCGCGCATCGTGAGCCTGGTGATGGCGCTTGCCGCGGTCGTCTTTCTTTATCTCACCGGCTGCGAGATCTACGGCCGCCGCAAGGCTTTCTTCGCCGCCTTCATCGCCGTGTCGATCGCACCGTTCGTCTATTACGCGAAGATGGGGAACCTGGAAGCCCCATACCTCTGCTGGTTTACGCTCTCGCTGCTTTTCTTCGTCCGCATCCTCAAGCACCACCGCTTGCGCGACTACTTCTACTTCGCCGCCGCGGCGGCCGCGGCGGTCTGCACCAAGGACCAGGCGTACGGCCTCTACACGCTGCTGCCGCTGCCGATCATCTGGAGCCTCTACCGCCGTTGCTATCGCGAGGGCGGCCGCTGGCTGGGCCTGGAGCGGGCCGCGATCGATCGCCGCGTGCTCGGAGCCGGCGTCGCCGCGGGCGCGCTTTTCGTCATCTTTCAGGACATCCTCTTCGACCCGCGGCGCTTCTCGATCCACCTCCGGCTGCTGCTCGGGCCGATGAGCCAGGACTACCAGGATTTCCCCAATACCGTCGCCGGCCATGCGGCGCTCCTCGCTCTGTTCCTGAGGCAGATCGCCTTCGCGTTCAATTACGCGGTGACGGCCGCCTGCGTGGCCGGATTCGGGCTCGCCGTCTATCGCGCCAGGGCCAAGCGGGTCACGCCGGCGGAGCGGCAGGAAGCGTCGCTCCTGCTTGCCGTCTTCGTCGCCGTGATCTCCTACTACGTCACCTTTCTGAACCTCATCCTCTTCACCTTCGACCGCTACGTGTTGCCCGTATGCATGGTCCTCGCCCTCTTCGGCGGCTACGTGCTGGGCGAGCTGGCGCTGCCGGCAGCCTGGCAGCGGGCCGAGCGATGGCAGACGCCAAGCTGGACGCTGCTGCGTCGGGCGGCGGTCGCCCTCGTCGCTCTCTACAGCGCGCTCTACGCTTCCTCGATCGACTTCCGCCTGCTCGCCGACACACGCTACGACGTGGAGGACTATGTGGCCGAGCACGCCCGCCGGCCGGACTCGGTCATCGCGGTGGGACGAAGGAAGCACATCCCGCGCTTCACCTGGGTCCCGTGGCCGAGCGCCATCCGCTCGGAGGGGAACGTCTTCAAGCAGCTCGCGCCCGAGTACGTGGCGATCAACGTCACCGATATCCGCGGCGAAGAGGAAGACAAGATCTACGACATGCTGGCGAGTGGCGAGCTGGGCTATCGCCTGGTCTTCACCCGCCAATCGAGACCGCTTCTGGACTGCCTGTCGGGCAAGGACGTCGACTCGAGCCAGCGCTTCGTCGATCCGGAGATCGCCCTCTTCGAACGGATCGCGGACGCACCTGGGCACGCCACACCGCTTCCCGGCAATTGATTTAGCGGAGGCACGAACCCGCGTCAGCCTTCCTCGCCGCCACCGGGCGTCTTGGCCGGAGGGGACCCACCAGGCGCAGGCGACTCACGGCCTGCCACCTCGGCGCCGCCGGCGCCGTCGACGACCTGCCGAGCCTCTCCGCTCTTGGCGGTCCGCTCGAGATACCTCTTCACCCGCGGCAGGAGCTCCGCGAAGCTCGTGCACGGCCGGCGCAGCGCGATGGCGCTCACCGCGTCCTCGCCGAGCGCCCGGTAACTCTCGAACTGGGTCTCGGTGAACCACTGGTTGGCGGTCGTCTCGTGGGGGAAGTCGCGCGAGAAGCGCGCATAGTTGGTGACGTCGAAGGGAGTGGCCGGGGACGGCTGCTGCACGATCGACGGCTTGATGTAGATCAGCTTCCCATTCACTCCACCCTCGTCGAGCTGGTCGTAGAGGATGTCGGCGACGGCACAGTACCGCGCCTCGTCCGAGGCCGCCTGGCCGGAGGACTGCTTCGGGAGGATGTAGACGCGGTCCTCGAAGACGATCGGGATGCCGAAGTCGATGCGGATCTTGCGGATGGCGTTGCCGAGGTCCTTGAACCCGTACCCCGGATCGGCGCCGGCGTCGCAGACCAGGATGTAATGGCACCGGCGGCGCACCATCTCGTACAGGCCGAGGTCCTCGAAGTGGCCGCCGTCAGAGAGACTGACGTACGGGTGGCGCTCGTCGGTCCAGCCGAAGGCCTCGGCGAGCAGCTGGACCGCCGAGAAGCGCGGCCCGCTGCGCTTGTAGGCAGCGTACCGGCCCGAGGTGCGCGGGTTCCCCAGCCAGGCGCCCAGCCGCACGGTGAAGAGCGTCATGATGAAGGTGATCGCCGGCGACGAGTTGAAGCCCATGTTGGGATTGGCCGCCGCGCCGGACGTCGCGACCGCCGTGCCGAGCGTGAGGCCGTCGTGGCCGCCGTAGCTCCGGGTGGGCCGATAGCCCAGCTGGGACGAGCCGCAATGCAGCGGGGAGGCGGTGAAGCTCTCCGCCTTGCGCTCCTGCCAGGCGAGGTTCTGCCCCCGCACCAGGTTGAGGGTGATGTTGATCAACGGCAAGGGACGGTTCTGGCGCAGCTCGTGGAGCGCCACGTTGTCCTTGGGATCGAACCCGGTGAAGAGGTTCGGCCGGCGGTTGCCGTTGCTCGCTCCGAGATAGGCGCGGATGAGGCGGTTGCGGTAGCCGGCCTGCATGGAGAAGCGATTGATGTTCACCGGGTACCCGGCCGCGAAGCCGAGCAGGAGCAGGACGGCGATCGCCGCCAGCTCGGTGCGGCCGCCGCCGCGGTAGGGGTCGATCCAGCACCAGGTCAAGGCTGAGGCGCCACTGCCGCCCCGCACCTGGTACTCGGCGCGCAGCGGCTGCGGCGCCGCTCCTCCTGCCGGGGCGCCGAAGGCGACTTCGAGGTGAAGCTTCCCCACCGCCTGCGGGCTTGCCGCCGCCGGCGCTCCCTGGGCGCAGGAGTCCCCCGGCTTGGGCCAGGGCTGTTCCCCCGGGAGCTTGGCGAGCAGGTGCTGCGCCACGGTCGAGAGGCAGAGGACGACCAGGACGACGAACAGCGGCGCGGCCAGGGAGAGCGCCACCGAGGTCATCCGGCTGCCGGGGCCGGCCTTGCCCGCCGGCGCGCCGCTCGCTTCCTCCTTCGCCGGCGTCGAGGCGCTCTTGCCGAGCAGGGCGATCAGTGCCCCGAGGCCGCCGGCCGAGAGCGCCGCAGCCACCTGGGCCCTCGCCGATGCGAGCAGGCTCGGCGCCAGGAGCACGAGCGCGCTCCCGGCGATCCAGACCACGCCGGAGATCAGCGCCCAGCCCGACCACCGGGCCCACCACTCGCGGTCGGAGTCGCCGAGATCCTGCGTCCGGAAATGCTCGGCGACGCTCGCGAGGGCGACGAAGAGGGTGCGGCCGAGCAGCACCGGGCCGATCACCAGGCCGGGACCGAGGATCGCATAGAGGGGATGCGGGCTCGCCGCCAGGCCCGGCGCCCAGGCCGAGAACACCGTCGCGAGGAGCGCCGCCTCGAGCGAGCCGGCGATGAGCAGGGCGCCGCTGTCCCACCAGAGCACGGACGGCTGGCGGCGGCGCGACGGCAGGCCCGCCGCCCAGAGGGTGACGAGCGGCAGGCCGACGGCCCACACCAGGCCGGGGAGCAGGAGGGACGACCAGGAAGGCCCTCGCGGGCCGGTGCTGGCGGCTCCAGGGAGGTCGAGGTAGAGATAGAAGCCGACCAGCAGCGGCGGCAGGGCGGCGAGCCGCGGCAGGAGGCCCAGCCGCAGGAACGCCGGGCCTCGCGCGGGCTTCGCGGCCGCGGCTGCCGCCGACCCGTCCGCGGCTGTCGCCGAGCCGTCCGCTGGCGTCGATGTCGCGCGCTCGGGCTGGGTTCCCATGCCCGTGTCGCGGAACCGGCTGACGAAGTAGAGGCCGACGCCCTCGAGGAGGTACGCCGCGACGATCAGCCAGATCCAGGCGCCGTCCGCTACCGCGGGCCATCTCGCCACCGCGAGCAGCGGCACCAGCACCGGCGCGGTCAACAGCGGCACGAGCACCAGCCAGTTGAGGAGGATGTTGCGGACCCCGATGGCGATCAGCGTCCAGGTGTCCGCCGAGAGCGCTCCCAGACGCGGCGTCAGGTAGTTGCTGTACCGCCTGAGATAGGTGACCTGCGCCGGCTCCGGGGCCTCGGGGTCGAGAGGGGCGCACGCCGCCAGCCTGCGCGCGACGGTCTCGTGGCCTTCGAAGTGAATCCATCGCGCCAGCCAGCTCGCGATGTAGCCGCCGCCCGACACGCTCGACAGGTAATCGAAGCCGCCGAGCAGGCCGAGCTTCGCCAGTCCCTGGAGCACCCCCAGGTTGAAAGTGGCGCTGCGGATACCGCCGCCCGAGAAGCAGAGCGCCGTCAGCGGACGCGTTCCGGCGCCTGATGTCTGCTTCACCTCTCTCGCTTCCTCCTTCGCCTCCTCCTTCGCTTCCTCGCGCCTCCCGGCGGATCCCTCCCCGGCGGACCAGGAATGGACGAGCTTGAACAGGTCGGCAAGGCAGCTGGGGGCGCTGAAATCGGAGGCATGGAGGCCGGGGTCGTGCGGCCGCAGGAGCCGGAGCTCCTCGAGCAGAACCCGGCATAGCTGGAGAGGCTGATCCTGCGCCCGACCCGAGAGCTTCGCCATGGCATCCCTCCGGCAGAGGTCACTGTCGTTCGGCCTAGCGCACGCTGAGTTGCGTGATGGTGTCGACGATTCTACTTGCAAGTTGGCGTCAAAGCGAGCGCGGAGCAGCGGCGATAAAAACATTGCTATTGAAAAACATTGGCAAGCAGCTATGGAACCGCCTCAACGTGAGCGCATCCAGCCGCAAGCCTGGCCTGGCGCCGCCGGCAATCGGCCGGCGAAGCGCAGTTGCCGGCGCGCTGCCGAGCGTGGTCAGGGCAGCAGGTGCTTCTGCAGCTTGCCGAGGGCGTTGCGCGGCAGGGCGTCGAGGAGGCGGACCTCGTGCGGGACCTTGAAGGCGGCGAGCTGACGCTTGCAGTGCGCGAGCAGGGCGGGAGGCTCGAGGGCGGCCTCGGCGACCAGGTAGGCGATCGGGACCTCGCCCCATTCGGCGTGCGGGCGGCCGACGACGGCGGCCTCGCGGACCCCGGGGAAGGCGAGGAGTGTCTCCTCGACCTCGCGCGGGTAGATGTTGAAGCCGCCGGAGATGATCAGCTCGTGGCGGCGGCCGAGCAGCGTGAAGGCGCCGGTCCGCGGGTCCAGGCGGGCGAGGTCGCCGGTACGGAACCAGCGGCGGCCGTCTGCGTCCTGGACGAAGCTCGCGGCGGTCTTCTCCGGCGCCTGCCAGTAGCCGCCGAAGACGTTGGCGCCGCGCACCAGCAGCTCGCCTTCGGCGCCGGCCGGGAGATCGCGCCCGTCCTCGTCCACCAGGCGCACGGAGACCCCCGGCAGCGGGGTGCCGACCTGCCCCGGCAGGCGCGGCCCGAGGTAGGGGTTGCTCAGGATCATGCCGCACTCGGTCATGCCGTAGCGCTCGAGGATGGCCTGGCCGGCCAGCTCGCGGAAGGCGGCGTAGGTCTCGGGCGCGAGCGGCGCGCTGCCGGAGCAGAACAGGCGCACGCCCGAGTAAGCCGCCGGATCGCCGCCCCGCCGCCGCATCTCCTCGACCAGCCGCACGTAGACCGTCGGCACGCCGAAGAACACCGTCACGGCGCCGCTCGCCAGCTCGCCGGCGGCGGCAGCCGCGTCGAAGCGCCGGCGCAGCTCGACCGTGGCGCCCGCCGCCAGCGCGCAGTCGAGGCCGACGATCAGCCCATGCACATGGAAGAGAGGCAGCGCCAGCCACAGCACGTCGCCGGCGCCCCAGCTCCAGGCAGCCAGCAGGCCCGTAACCGTGGCCAGCACGTTGTTGTGGCTGATCATCGCGCCCTTGCTCGTGCCGGTGGTCCCCGAGGTATAGAGCAGCACCGCGAGATCGTCGCCGCCGGGGGCTCTGGCGGGCGCGCTGCCGGCCTCCGGGGCTTGCGCGGACTGCGCGGTCCCCGCGGCATGCACGGCTTCCGGGGCTCCAGCGGCTTCCATGGCTTCCACGGCTTGCGAGGCTCCCGAAGCTTCCGGGACTCCTTCCCCAGCGGTTCTACCGTCCGTCGCCGGTTCCAACTCGCGGTCGGACCAGCGCCTCAGCTCAGAGGCGTCCAGCACGGCCTCGAGGCTCGCCCGCTCGGCGGCCGGCACCTCGTCGAGCACCGCCCGCTGCGCCGCCTCGACGACCAGGAGACGCGGAGCGGCGTCGGCCAGGATGTGGCCGATCTCGCGCCGCCGGTACGCCAGGTTGATCGGCACCAGGATCGCACCCAGGCGCAGCAGCGCCAGGTGCAGCAGCACCATCTCGGGGCCGTTGCCGAGCAAGCAGGCAACCCGGTCGCCAAGCCCGACGCCGCGCCGCCGCAGGCCCGCCGCGACCCCTTCCGCCCGCGCCAGCAGCTCACCGTAGCTCCACTCGATCGCCTTGATCGCCGCGGCCTGCGGTCCCCCCCCGGCGCCCGCCCCCTCCGACTGCCTGGCCGGCATGCGCAGCGCCGCCTTCCCGGGCGAGCGCCGGGCGGCGATGGCGAACAGGTCGTAGAGGTTCACGAACGCGCGAGTCCCTCTGGGCCGTTCCGAGGCGACCTCATATCCGGGTGGGCATCAGCGTCGGCACTACCTGGCGGCCGTGCATTCGGTAGATCTTGAAATCGCTGTCCAGGGTGAGCAGCACACTGCCGGCGTTCAACTCCACCAGCCGGATCAGGCAGGCATCCGCCAACGAGATGGGGAGCTCGGCATACCTGCGCACCAGCCGCCGCAGCGCCACGATCTCATCCGGCACATGCAGGCTCACTCGCAGCAGGTCGTCGTGCACGAGGTCGAGGACCGCGGCGGGGCCCGCCGGATCATGCCGTAGGAGAAAGCAGGCCTCCGACAGCACCGGCTCACACGTCAACAGCGGCGGCTCGATCTCGTCGAGCTGCGCCACGGCCCACGCATGAAAGCGGTCTCGCCGGTTGAGGAAGGCAACCAGGGGCCCGGTGTCGAGAAGCGCCGCACCCCTCACCTGCCGTAGCCCTGCAAGTGCTC
>Ga0210384_10007864_pt1 | contig 11209 bp, 10 predicted proteins | sample IncBWH2MmetaG_FD_160574 | JGI IMG/M metagenome (GOLD analysis project Ga0210384, IMG submission 160574) | Forest soil microbial communities from Barre Woods Harvard Forest LTER site, Petersham, Massachusetts, United States - Inc-BW-H-2-M | ecosystem: Environmental > Terrestrial > Soil >...
TCGCCGATCAACCCAGAAGGGCCGCAGCTTTACCCGAGCGAATGCGAGGGAGTGTTGCGCCCCAGCTGGGCAAGATGTAAGCCGGTGTTTTGTTGCGCCCACGAATAAAGATCAGGTTTCCGGCGCCGCCCCTATTCGAGAATCTCAAAACCGTGTATTTTCAAAGCGAGTTCGCTCAGCCTTCTGAGCCGAGAACACTTTGGAACCCATCTCGCACTTCTTCTATTCCGATCGCCTGAAGCTCCAGTTCTGGGACTACGGCCAAGACAACAAGCCGGCTCTCGTCCTGGTCCACGGCGCCCTGGATCACGCCCGCAATTGGGACTGGGTGGCCCGTTCCTTCCGCGAGCACTACCACGTCTACGCGCTGGATTTGCGCGGCCACGGCAATAGCGGCTGGGCACCGGGCGCAACCTACAACGTGGCGGAACACGTCCTCGACCTTTCGGCATTGCTCGACGTCATCAACGATTTTCCGATCCGGATTGTCGGGCACTCTCTGGGTGGCATCATTGCGCTGCAGTACGCGGGTGTGTACCCGGAGCGGGTCCACAAGGCGGTGTCCATCGAGGGACTGGGTTTTCCGCAAGAACATCGCGTTCACGGTCCAGCTTCGCAGCGGACGCGCCAGTGGATCGAAGAGATCCGGGACTTGGAGAAGCGCCGCCCGAAGAGTTATCCGAGTCTCGACGCCGCCATGGCTCGCATGAAGGAAGCGAATCCCCGCCTTTCCGATGAAGTTGCGCGGCACCTCACTTTGCATGGCACGAATTGGGAATCCGACGGATCACTGTTGTGGAAGTTCGACAATTACGCCCGCGCCATTTCTCCCTATGGGCACCACCTCGAAGACGCGGTCGAACTGTTCGGTCAAATTGCCTGCCCCACGCTGTTTTTCTGGGGCCTGGCAAGTTTCTTGCCTGTCCCGGAAGCCGATCCGCGCTGGAAAGCGATCCGCAACCGCCGCATGGTGCGAGTCCCAGATGCCGGACACTGGGTGCACCACGATCAATTGGCTCTGTTTCTCAGAGAAACAGCGTCCTTTCTGCGCGAGTGATTTCGCTTTCTTTCCGTTCCTGCGCATCAAATGTTATGAAATTCCTCCCATTCTCGGGTAGCATTTCGACGATGCCTTCCAACACTTTCTCGCGCCGCTCCTTTCTTGCTCTTTCCGCGATGCTGCCTTGGGCCATTCGCACTCCTGTATCCGCATCGACTCCCATGGGTCTGGAACTGTATTCTGTCCGCAACGCCCTGAAAGAGAGTCTCGAAGGCACTGTGCGGGCCGTCGCGCAGATGGGCTACCAGGGTGTGGAGTTTTACGCCCCTTACTTCGAGTGGACCGAAGCTCAAACCAAGCAGATGCGCCAGCTCCTGGACAGTTTAGGTATCCGCTGCTTTTCCACCCACAACGACAGCGCTTTTTTAGATAAGGAAAAGATCACTCGCGCCCGCGACATGAATCTCATTCTCGGTAGCAAGTATGCTGTTGTCGCCAGCGCTAAGCCCGCACCGGGCCCGGATGGCTGGATGACCGTTGCCGATCTCTTGAATTCCGCCGCCGAACAGTTGGAGCCGGCGGGCCTCAAAGTGGGCTACCACAACCACTATATCGAGTTCCTTCCCTCCGGCGGCCGCCGCCCGATGGAAATCCTTGCGAAGAACACCAAGCCGTCAGTGATGCTCCAACTGGATATCGGTACCTGCCTGGAGGCGGCGTCGGACCCAGTGGCCTGGATTCGCGCCAACCCCGGGCGCATCCACTCGCTGCACTGCAAGGATTGGTCGCCCGACGCGGGGAAGGGCTACAAGGTTTTGTTCGGCGAAGGCGAGGCCAATTGGAAAGACATCTTCGCCGCCGCCGAAAGCGTAGGCGGCGCTGAGTATTACCTGATGGAGCAAGAAGGCAGCAGGTTCACCGAACTGGACACCGCTCGAAAGTGCCTCGAGTCTTTCCGTGCCATGCGCCCGGCCTGACCATCACGGCAAAGTCACGCCTGCCGGAAACAGTCCAAATATCGGAGTTCACCTCTAAACTAAAAAGGGAGGAAAGAGCGCCGTGCAACTGCCAGGGGACGAATTACACGGCGCTCAGGGGGTCTTGGCGGGTTGACTGTGGGTTCGCTGAAGCACTGCAGTTGCGAGGACCTGTCTGCGGGCTGTAAGCGCGTCGACTCCGCTGCTGCGCCGGCCTTCCGCAAAAATTGCTTTCAGAGTCAGGTTGTGACGTCATCGTCGTTTCGTCGCGCGCGCTGTTTTCTTAAATTGTAGTTACCCGGTTTCCGGCGGTGTTCTCCTAACGATTCGATCGATACCTACAAGTGCAGGAACCGTGCCAAACCCCGTGTTCCACAAACTGCTCTTTTTCTTGGCCTTGCCCGCGAGTGGGGCACCCGGTCTTGCTTCAACCCGGGAAACTGTCTCGCGGTGGAACACGCAGAGTCCTCTGCTGGAATTTCCGGCTCGACGGAATCTGGATGTCGCTCTTGCCGCGAAGTCAGGCGGCCGCTCCGCCGGACCTCTCGCGAGACATGCTAGCCTGGCCGTCGCGCTTCAAGTAGCGGTACAGACTGGTCCGCCCGATGCCCAGGATCTGCGCCGCCCGCAAGCGGTTGCCTTGGCACATGTCCAGCACCCGCTGGATATGCACTTTGCTGATCTCATCCAGCGACAGCGGCCGCCACTCGTCGCCGTCCGCCGTGCGTGGTCCACGGTGCTGCAGCTGCTCGGGCAGGTCCGCCAGATCGATAAAGTCGCCCGTGGCAGTGATACACGCGCTGGAAATTACATTCTCCAACTCGCGCACGTTGCCCGGCCAAGGATGCTGCAACAGCACCGCTTGCGCCCGCCGCGTCAACCCAGAGATCTTCTTTCCGTAAGCCTCGTTGTATTTCTTTAGAAAAAACTGCACCAGCAGTGGGATGTCTTCCAGCCTTTCGGCCAGGGACGGGATGCGGATCTGGATCGAGCTGAGCCGGTAAAACAGATCCTCGCGAAAACGCCCCGCCAGCACTTCCGTGCGAAGATCCCGGTTGGTGGCCGCGATCAAACGCACGTTGACCTGCTTCACTTCCGGTGAGCCCACCCGCTGTATTTCGCGGTTTTGAATCACCCGCAGCAGCTTGGCTTGCATGGGCAGCGAGGTTTCGCCCACCTCGTCCAGAAAGACCGTGCCTCCATTGGCGTACTCGAAAAGGCCAGGGCGCGTTTCTGTGGCTCCGGTGAAAGCCCCGCGCAGGTGCCCGAACAATTGGCTCTCGAGCAGCGTATCCACCATTGCGGAGCAATTGCACACCGCCAGCCGCTGCTGGTGTACCGGGCTGATTTGGTGAATTGCCCGCGCCACCAGCTCCTTTCCCGTGCCCGTGGGACCCACGATCAGAACATTGCTGTAGTGCTTGGCCACCTTGCGCGCAAAGTCAAAAACCTCCAACATGGCCGGACTTTTGCCCACGATTCCGTGAAACTCCAGGTCCTTCAGTAGTTGCTCTTCGAGGGCCCGCACCCGCCGGCGCTGGTCGTACAATGCCGCCACCTCATCCAGCGTTTTCTTCAACCGAATCCGGTCGATGGGCTTGGGCAGGAAATCCGTGGCGCCGCGACGGATAGCCTCCAGCGCGGATTCCAGCGTATATTCCTTGCTCATCACAATTATGTGTACGCCCGGATCGCACTGAAGGGCACGATCGAGGAACTCGTACCCGTTCAGTCCCGGCATGTGCACTTCCGCCAGCACCAGCCGGCAGCGTCCATATCTCACCATCTTCAGGGCTTCTTCGGGATCGGCGGTCGGTATGGGCTCGTAGCCCATCTCGCTGACCAGCGTCGCCAGGGTGTCGAGCAGTTCGGGATCGTCATCGAGGATGCAAGGAGTCAGGGAACTCTTGGGAGCGCTAACCTCCAAAGTCTTGGAATAGGCATGGGCCATGCCCGGATCTATCGCAACCCCGGTGCCACCCTCGCACCGATTCTTTCCCAAGCTGCCAGCGAGGAATGATCTTTAGGCGGACGCGCCGCACAGTCCCTAAGCCATGGAGAATCAGCGCCCTGTCACCGCTCAGCCAGCGGCCGCCAAGCCAAGCGCATCAACGCTTCATCGCTCGCCCCTGTTTCCAAGCTCTCCCGCCATCCATTTCGGACCGCTGTGTGCCATTTCGGTGTTCCTGCGCTACGCACGCCGGCGCAGCTCATCTCGAGTTTACGGTGCCATTCCCCTCGTCCATTCGCAGACAAGCCGGGTGCAATCGGAACTGGTGCTGGCCGTTTGCGGCCACGGAGACAAATTCGGCCTCGTACGCCACAGAAAGGGAGCGATCCGTCCCTATGGGTTGCAGCAGCCGCAGAAATATCACCGCCCCGTCCACAACTTTATGGCTCAGGGCCACCTGCTTCCTGGCATCGTCACTCCATTCCAGTTCGGACTTCTCTACAAAAAAGGTTTGGTGCTTGTCCCACCCGGATACCTCGACGCGGTAGCGGCTGATGGTGGGATGGCTGACGGACGAAATCATGCTCGACCTCCGCCGATGACTATGCAGCCGGAAGGCCAAGTCCATCATCGATATGTACAAGAAAGAACGAGGGTTGCTGAAGCAACCGCGGTCAAACACTGCTCTCGGGCGAGACAAAAAAGGGGCAGCTGTGCCCAACTGAACCACCGCCTCTAGAAATGGCTTCGCAGCAGCAAATCCGTAGCAAAATCTTGGACCGGCGCATAAAGATACCGCATCGCCAGCAGCCCCACCAGAAGCCCTAGCCTCGCGTAGGCGCTTTCCCGCAGCCAATCGAGGTAGCGTTGGGCAGTGCTTTCACTCATGAACAGCATGATGACGCTGCTGCCGTCCAGTGGCGGCACCGGCAGCAAGTTAAATGTCCCCAACAATAGGTTCAATGAGAAAAAAATCGACAAGGTCACCATCACGAAGCCGGAGAGTCCCTCGATCCCGGTATGTAACCAGCCCTCCGCAAATCCGACTCGCAGGCCAATCGCTGCGATCAGCATCAGTGTGTAATTCGCCGCTGGGCCCGCCAAGGCCATCAACGCCGCGCGCCGGGGATGGCGCCTCTCCCACAACGGATCGAAGGGCGCGCTGGCCCAGCCGATCATTCCTCCGGTGAACAGCAGCGCCAGGATCGGAATGACTACCATGCCCCAGGGCTCGCGCTGAATGTGCGGAACCGGATTCAGCGAGACCTGTCCGCCCAGCGCCGCGGTGCTGTCGCCTCCCAGTTTGGCCACCAAGGCGTGCGAGGCTTCGTGGCAAGTGGTCGAGAACAGAAAGGCGACATAGGAAATGAAGCCGTACACCAGGAACTGCGAGGTTAGTTCGTGCATGAACGTAAAAGCGTAGAGGTTCCCGCCCGTATTTGCAAGCACGCCCGGAAGACGCCCCGTGGTGGCAACTCTTTATCGCAGCACGGCGCATCCGCGCTGTTCGAGCCCGCGAATCCACGCTGGTGACCCAGCCAGCTTGTTCCATCGCAAATCCAGTTTCTCGAGCTTCGGGAGCGTCCCTATCGCGTCGGGAAGCGACACCAGCCGGTTGCCCCGCAAGTCCAGATGGGTCAGACTCGAGAGTGCTCCAATGGATTCGGGCAGACCGGTCAGCTGGTTGTTCCGCAACTCCAGGCACCACAGCCGGCTGAGCTTCCCGATCGACTCCGGGATCGCTGCCAGCCGGTTGCCTTGCAGCCGCAACTCTCCGAGGCTTTCCAGGCCGCCGAGGGATTCCGGAAGCGTGGCCAATTGGTTGTTGTAGGCGTGCAGCTCTCGCAGGTTCTTGAGATTCCCGAGCGATTCCGGCAGGCTCGCCAACCGATTGTTGTACAGCCTCAATTCGATAAGGTCCGTCAGATTCCCGATCGTGCCTGGCAGAGACGTCAGTTGATTGTCCGTCACGTTTAGATATCTCAGCCTCCGCAGATTCCCCAGCGACTCCGGAACGCTGGTCAAGCGGTTGTCGCTTAGATACAGATAGCCGGAAAGCTCCCTCAGATCACCGAGTTCGTCGGGCAAGGACGTCAGCTCGTTGTGGCCCAGATCCAGCATCTTCAGCCGAGCCAGCTCTCCAATTCTCGGGGAGACCGACGACAAACGATTCTCGGAGAGATCCAGCGTTGTAAGGTTGGTGAGATTCCAGAGCGAGTCCGGCACCGACGCCAGCAAATTGTAGCCCAGTCGCAAATCCCCGAGCTTTTCCAAACTTCCAAGACCCTCAGGCACGGATTCCAGCCGGTTGCCGCGAACATTCAGTGTCTCCAGCGCCACCAACTCGCTCATACCTGCGGGAAGGGAAGTCAATTGGTTCTTGTCCACATGCAGCTCGCGCAATTCGCCGAACTGGCCGATCCATCCTGGCAGCCCGACAAGCTGGTTCTCGTCTAGGTACAGACTCCGGAGATCCCTCATGCCGCACATGGACTCGGGAAGTGCGGAAAGCTGATTGCTGGTTAAATCCAAATGCCTCAGCGCCGCCAGCTGCCCAAGCGATGAAGGCAACTCCCGCAATCCGCAGTATCGCAGCGCGAGGCCCAGGACCGTCCCGTCCTTCGAGTACACCCCCAATTTTTCAGCGATCCTGCTCCCACATCCGCTAAGGTCGCCATCCAGCCCGCCGGAAATATTCGCCGGTGGTATCGGTTGACCTCTCGCAAGATGCCCCGACGCCCACGCCGCAGCTGCCAGTTCCTGCAACGCGCTGCTGTCGCTCATTTCCGACGCTCTTCCCGAGCGTCACCCGCGGCGCTTATGGCGTTGTCGAGCGAAATCTTTTCGTCACGGCTGAGCGGCCGCGCGGCTCCCTTGGCCAGATCGCCCAGCGTCAGCGGTCCAATGGCCACCCGCACCAATCGCAACACCTCGATCCCCAATTCTTGAAACATTCGCCGGATATGCCGGTTTTTCCCTTCGTCCAGCACGATTTCCAGCCAGCAATTGCGCTCGCCCTGCCGCAGAGTCTCCGCTCTTCGCACTCCCAGGAACTCACCTTCGTTTATCACCCCTTTTCGCAAGGCTCCCAGAACTGCTTCGTCGGCCACTGCCCCGATCTGCACGTGGTAGGTCTTCGCCAAATGTGTCTCCGGCGCGAGCACTCGGGCCGCCCACTCCGAGTCGTTCGTCAGCAGCAGCAAACCCTCGCTGGCCTTGTCGAGTCTCCCTACCGGCGCAAGCCACTTGGCTTCCTCGGCGCCTGCCGCGCGCAGGGAATCGTAAACCGTTTCGCGGCCCTTTTCGTCGGAGGCCGTGGTCACCACGCCGCGGGGCTTGTTCAATACGAAATAAATCCACGCAGCAGCCGTTATCGCCTGCCTATCGACTTCGATGCGGTCGCGATGCAAATGCACGGGCGTCTCCGGATTCCGCCGCACCACACCGTTAAGTATTACTCGCCCCGCCTGAATTAGCTCGCTGGCTTTCGAGCGAGAGCAGAACCCCAACTTGGATAACGCCCGCGCCAGGCCTATTTTTCGGACGTCAGCGTCAGGTGTGCTCTTGCCGGCGTGGCGATTTGCAGCTGAACTGTGAGGAGATCGGCGCACGCGGAATTATATGCGGCTTAGCGAGAATTCGTGCAATCGAGGAACACTTCACGGGGTTTAGGTTGGAAAGTCAAAAGGTGGAGGGAAAAGTCAGAAGAAGAAGGAGCAACGCGTCCCAGCCCTACCGCTTCGTTCTAGCGAAGCGTCCACGCCGCCCCTTCTTCCAATTTGCGAACTTAATAGCCCGCACGCGGATACTCGCAGAGATTAGGGGCCGACATCCATACAGCGAATCTGGTAAGTCGAACCGGAAAATCCCCGTATCCCGGTTGCCTGCCGTCCTTTTGGGGACCGAAGCTTTAACTCCGGCGCGAAGTGCGAGTCTTGAACTGAAATGAACCCGGAAGTGCAGCTATCGTTTCAAACTCCGAAGGCTCTCGGCGAGGTCTTGCTTCATTTGCACGATTTGGTCTGCCACGTCGCCGATGGTGGCCGCTCGCAAGCGCGTCCTTTCATCTCTCATTTGCGTCTAACGGGTGTGACCCGAATTGCCAAGGCCCACCCAGCTTCACGCATGAATTCGTCGGTAGCAGGAGCGCGGCTGTTTCCCTTCGCGCGCGTGGCTCCGTAACTGGTAGGCTCGGTCCTACAGCGTAGAGGAAATCCAAGTCTCCGACTCCATGTTCCAGAATCTTACGGTTCACTCGGTAAAACTCAGCAAGACCACCTTGCTGGTGCTGGCCCTTGTCGCGCTGGGCCTCAGCATTGGCGGCGCGATACTCGCTCTTCACTGGCCCTTTTCGCAGGATCGCATCACGCAATCCCTGCAAGAGAGTTTCCCCGCGACCGTCACCTTCCAGAAATTTCGCCCCACCTACTTCCCGCATCCCGGCTGTGTCGGCGAAGGTCTGGTTTTTCGACGGCTTGGTAGCTTGCCAAGTACCCCTCCGATCGTGACTATCCAACGCATGACCTTCGAGGGCCATTACATTGACATCCTGCTGCGTCCCGGCTACCTCTCGCGCATCGTGATGAACGGCTTTCGCGTCCAAGTCCCGCCCGTCGGAACCCCGCTCGAAAAATCCAACTGGAAGGGAACTCCCTCCAACACTCGCGTCGACGAAATCATAGCCGACGGCGCGGTCCTCGAAATCGATCGCGCCGATGCCCATGATCCACTGCTCTTCGATATCCACACTCTGAAGTTGGGCTCCGTCCGCCTCGGCAAACCCATGTCTTACGCCGTCTCGCTTCACAACCCGCTCCCGCCGGGCGAGATTCGATCCCACGGCCAATTCGGTCCTTGGAACTCCAGCGATCCCGGCCAGACTCCCGTCGCTGGTCAATATACCTTCCAGAACGCCGATCTGGGCGTCTTCCACGGCATCGCCGGGATGCTCTCTTCCGAAGATAAATTTCAGGGGCCGTTGCAGCACATCGAAGCCCAGGGCAGCATCGACATACCGGATTTCATGGTCACTCGCAGCGAGCATTCCGTCCACGTGACCAGCGAATTCCACGCCTTCGTCGACGGCACCAACGGCGACGTCGAGATCGAACGCGTCGACGCCGGGTTTCTGAAGACCCGCGTAGCAGCCAAGGGCAAAATCGCCGGCCAGCCCGGCCAACACGGCAAGACGGCTACCGTAGATTTGACCGTCCGCAACGGCCGCATTCAGGATGTCCTGCGGCTATTCGTCCGCGGACCGAAGCCCGCGCTGAACGGCGCCACCAGCTTCCGCGCCCATGTGATCATCCCTCCCGAAGACCGCACGTTTCTCCGGAGAATCCGCCTCACGGGAGATTTCGGCATTCAGGGCGGCGAGTTCACCAAACCTTCCGTGCAAACCGATGTGGACACCCTAAGCGAAAAAGCCCGCGGCGCAAAACCCCCCGACAAGCCCGAAGACGAGGACCCCGACCGGGTCATCTCCGGCCTCGCCGGCCGCGTCGAGCTTCGCGACGCCACCGCTACCCTCAATGATCTATTCTTTGTGGTCCCCGGCGCTTCTGCCCAGATGCACGGCACATACAATCTCGAAAGCGAAGCGGTCAACCTGCACGGCATCCTAAAGACCGATGCCGAATTCTCCAAAATGACCGGCGGCTTCAAATCTGTCCTGCTGAAGCCTTTCAATGTGTTCTTCAAGCGGAAACACGCCGGCGCGGTGGTCCCGGTCCGTCTAGTTGGTACGTACGCCAAGCCGGAAGTCGGCCTGGACCTGCCGGTGCCGGGCCAAAAATCCGCCAACCCACCCTCCAACCAACCTGCCTCGGGCGCAACTCCTTAAGAAGTCATCGCTTGCAGACTGGCCCGGACATAAAACCCCGAATGCAGCGGCGAAGGGGTAGGGCATCGAGTCACGTTCTCCTGGGGGCGCCCGCCGCCCAAACCCGTGCCGGACCTGGCCTCGCGAGACACGAAACTGCTATCAGCCCTTTGCACAACCGCAGTTCTCTTCGTGCTGACCGGACCCACAGCTCTCGCTATAGTCACATTAGGGGTTTCCCATCCATGTGGCGCGTCCCTCTAGGAGTTCACTCGGCCATCCGTGTCGGCCTCGTCGGCCTAGGCGTAGCCCTTGGCCTCCTAAATATGTCCGGGTGCGCCGGAGGGTTTCAAGGCGCCAAGCCGCAGCCGCAAGCTCAAACCATAACTCCGACGGCCCGGACCCTCGTTCCCAGCTCAACCGCTCCCCCATACAAAGCGTCCGTCAACCTGGTTCCCACTTTCTCGGGCGGCACCGCCGTCATCGGTTCTAACGGCGTGGGCAGTTCCGATATCACCGCGTCGGCCGTAAGCGGCACTTCGTATCCAACGCCAGCCCTGACCTCCACCAAAACCTATACGCTGACAGTGACGGGGGCCAACGGTTCGGTCGTTTCCACCACGTGCATTGTCACACCAACGCCTGTCGCCATCACCCCGATTTCGCCCGCGAACCAGACCTTCGCCCCAGGACAACTCAGCTTCGCCGCCACGGCCAGCGGCGGCGTAACCAACAACCTGACTTGGAGCGCCAGCACCGGAAGCTTTCGCGGCAACGTTTGGACATCCCCAGCAACCGTCGGCACCTACACCATCACTGCCACCAGCGTCGACAACCCCGCCGTCTCCGTTTCGACCACGGCCATCCTTAGCGGTCCCGTGATCCAGGCGCAACCGGTCAGCAGCCAGCACGTTTGCACCGGCAGCGGCATTGCACTCTCCGTCGCGGCCACCTATGCGGCCAGCTACCAATGGAATTTCAACGGATCGCCGATTCCGGGAGCTACCAGCTCGACCTACAACATCCCCGGCGCCGCGGCGCTGAATGCGGGGAACTACACGGTCACCGTCACCAACGGTATTGGCAGCGTAACGTCCAGCGTAGCCGCCGTGGCGGTCGGATCGACCATAACCTCCAACCCCACAAGTCTTTCGCTCCACCCAGCGCAAACCGGTAGCTTTTCAGTTTCCGCCAAGGGTCTAAGTCCCTTCACCTATCAGTGGTTCCAGATTCCCTCCGGCGGTACGACCGGAGTCGCAATCCCGGGCGCAACCTCCAACCTCTATATCACCCCGGGCGTGGACCTCACCTACAACGGCGCCAAGTACTACGCGAACGTAACCGATTCCTGCCTCGGCAACCCACTGACCAGCAACTCGGCTGATCTAGCCGTGACCGCCGGCAACACCTCGCCCACGATCATCACCCAGCCGGTAGGCGTAAGCGCCACGGCAGGAAGC
>Ga0210384_10007865_pt1 | contig 11208 bp, 9 predicted proteins | sample IncBWH2MmetaG_FD_160574 | JGI IMG/M metagenome (GOLD analysis project Ga0210384, IMG submission 160574) | Forest soil microbial communities from Barre Woods Harvard Forest LTER site, Petersham, Massachusetts, United States - Inc-BW-H-2-M | ecosystem: Environmental > Terrestrial > Soil >...
TGGACGGGATTAGGCAGAGTAGCCTCTTCGGTCAATTCTTCCAGCGCGGTACTTGGATCGTAGTGATACATGGTTTTATTGTAGCGCCGGCGTCCCGCCGGCTGTCTGGCGGGCGTCTCGCCCACCGATCGGGCCGGCCGGAGGCCGACGCTACATCATCTCCGTTCCCCACAAGTCGTGCAGGTGGACGATTCCCAGAAGAGTGCGTCGGCCGTCAACCACCACCAGTGACGTGATCTTCTTTTCTTCCATCAACGCCAGCGCCGTGGCCGCGAATTCATTTGCGCCAATCGTTCTGGGGTTCGCGGTCATGCAATCACCGGCTGTCAGGTCCAGTACGTCCTTGCCGCGCTTTTCCAGCAACCGCCGCAGATCACCATCGCTGATCACTCCCACCAGTTTCTCGCCGTCGATCACCGCAGTTACACCCAGTTTCTTGCGCGACATTTCGTAGATCACATCCGGCATTCTGGTTTGCGGCGTGACTCGTGGCACGGCCTCTCCGGTATGCATCAGCGACCCCACCTTGGCGAGGCGCTTGCCCAGCTTCCCGCCAGGATGAAGGTTGGCAAAGTCTTCTTCCTTGAAGCCGCGCTTCTCGGCGAGAGCCATGGCCAACCCGTCTCCAAGGGCCAGCATCGCCGTGGTCGATGCCGTGGGCGCCAGTCCCAGCCCGCAGGCTTCTTTGGCTACGGAGCAGTCCAGCGCAACATCAGCCGCCGCTGCCAGGGCAGACATCGTCGATGTTTGTGTGGTTGCGGGCGACTCGCCCGCGGCTTTTTCCGCGGACTTTTCAAAAACGGGATCCCCCGTCATGCTGATGAGCTGCACCTGCAGCCGCTTGAGAGTTACCAGAAGCCGCAGAATTTCTTCCGTCTCGCCGCTGGCCGAGAGCGCCAGCACTATATCGCCGCGCACCACCATTCCAAGGTCCCCATGCACGGCGTCTACGGGATGCATGAACAGCGCGGGAGTTCCGGTCGAACTCAGAGTCGCTGCGATCTTGCGAGCAATGATGCCGCTCTTGCCCATGCCGGTGACCACCACTCGCCCGGTGCAGGCGTAGATCAACTCGACGGCGTCGTTGAAAGCCGCAGCCATGGGGCCCGCAATGCGGTCGGCCAGCGCGCGCAAGGCCTCAGCCTCGATCCGGACGACGTTTTCGCCAACCTGCTTCATGGGAAGAAAACAGATGTTAGCAGAACCTGGCGCTCAGCACTTGGCACCTGGCAACCAGCAATTGGCACTCAGGCACACATTTGAGCACACGGAAGCAAGGCTGAAAGGGAGTACTGAAAACTGAAAAGCTGATCGCTGACGGCTGCTTCAGAAATGATCATCCACGCTTTGCACTCGTCCCCCCAGGCCTTTGGCCTGGATGGCCCGGTCCCACGGGCCGGCCTGCCAGTTATCCTTCTGCCTCTCGGGATGAGTCCACGGCGGCAAGGTAATCGAAAGATTAAGCGCAATTGCCACGGCATAGGGTTCATACTGCGAACGAAGGTGGTCCAGCTTTTCCTCAAATGCGGCGCCCTCGCGCAACTTTATTCCCCGTTCCGCCAGTTTTTGGCGCAGCCGATTCAGTTCCTGCCCGGACAAGCGGTCAGGTGCATTCGGGTTGTAGCGCGCATTTACCACCTGGGCCAGGTCCACCACCGCGTGCCGCGCCATCGCGAAGGTGATCTTGGCCTGCTCGCTGCGCAGTCCGTCCACGCCCGCGATCACCAGCGCGCTGGCGTCCAGAATCGTGACCAGGGCCCCCAGCCAGGATTGATTATTGTGCTGCGAACGAAAGAAACTGAGCGCGGGATAAGACAGATGACTCTCCAGCACCTCCGCCGCCCAACGTTCCCAGTCCTTGAAAATCTGGTCGAGCACCGCCTGCTGCGGGGAGTTTCCGAACCGCGACAACAGTTCAGCAGCCGATGGAGGCGATCCCGCCCGGGCATCGAGCAGCGAGATTTCTATTTCGCGGCGAGAGAACGAGGAATAGATCGTCGGCAAATAACCAATCACGACGCCCAGAAAACCGAAACCCAGGCCGGCTTCTACCACGGCCAGGGCGCGGGCGAGACCGGAGTTGGGGATAATGTCCCCGTAGCCGAGGGTGAAGAAAGTTTCGCCGCTGTGGTAGACCAGGAGGCCGAAAGTAAGAGGCTCTCCACTCAGACGGAAGTGTTCACCCACTCCGTATTGCAGCAGGGCGAAACCAAAGATCAGTCCGGCCGCCCACAAAATCAACAGGAAAATCAGCGACAGCGGTCCGAAGTAGCTTAGAAAATTCTCCCGCCGGGCCCGTGAGGGAATGCGGCCCGCGAGGCTTCGATACGGGATCCAGGTACGGCGGTAGAACCAGCTGGTCAGCCGGAAGCTGCGCTGCACCCGCCGCGGCAGCACTACCGTCTCGAACGCATCGAGCAGGATGCCAAGGATGGAGGCAATTCCGGCAATGGTGCAAAAAGTGTGCATCAGGCGATGGGAACGTCAATGTAGACGCGACCGCCCGTTCGTGCAGGAGCGCAAATGACCTGGCGTGCGAAAGGCATCTCGTAGGGTGGTACGTTTGACGCTCCCGCACGAGCGGGGCGCTCGCGCCTACATTACGCGCGCACGAAATGGTAGCAGATTCAATCAGAACTCATTTGGGACCGCCACTCGTGAGTCGAATCGACCTGCTCGAAGCCGCCGAGCGCCGCGCGGCGTCGAGGATTTCGGCCACGATCACATTGGTTTCGAGCGAGGAAGGCGCGCCTGGCGCGACTCCATCCAGCACAACCGCTCGGAATAAGGACAACGAATCATCGTAAGGAGCTGCCACCGGCTTCGCCGGCAGCAGTTGCTCTTCGCCTCCCTTTAGCCGCACCCGCACGTCGTCATGGCGGACCGTGAGCACGTAGCCAGTCTGGCCATAAACTTCCATATCTTTCCGATCGAATGGCCAGTTCCATGAAGGTTGCAGGATTGCCACCGCCCTGGGATAGGTCAGGATGATGGTCGCCTCGTCGTCCACTCGCGGATAAAGGTCCGGTTTGATCTGCTGGGTAGTGGCGGTCACCGAAGTGGGCCGCTGCCCATCCATCAGCCAGGTCATCAAATCCGCGCCATAGCAGCCGAAATCATAGAGCGCTCCACCACCATTCAGCTTGGGATCGTTGAGCCAGGCCAGGAACTCGGGAGCCACGTTGATTTCCTTCGGTCCCTGATGTCCGTCGTGGACGACAACTTTGCGAACGTCGCCGATCGATTTGTCGTGGACCATGTCGTAGACCGCATGGTTGCTGCGATACCACGACGTCTCGAAATTCACCAGTACCTGGATTTTGCCACTGCGGGCGGCATCGGCGATGGCGTGCGCATCCTCGGCGCTGACCGCCAGCGGTTTTTCCATCATGACGTGGATGCGGTGGCGGGCGCAAATCTCCACCACTTTTCGGTGGTCATACGTATTGGTGTACACCAGTACGGCTTGCGGATGGGTCTTCTGCAGCATGTCTTCCAGGTCTGTAAAGATCAAATTGTGGTCGAGGCTGAACTGCGCCGCGTAACGCGCCGCGACTTGTGTGTCAGGTTCTGAAATTCCGACAATCTGGATGTCGGGCCGGTGCAACGAGCGCTGGAAGAAGCCTTCGACGTGCCCGTGCACCATGCCCGCGATACCGACCCGAAGCGGGACGGCGGCTGCGGTAGTTTGCGCGCTGGAAGCTGTGAACGTTGCGAATAAACCAGCGGTGAGGATTGCCAAGCAAAAGTATTTCATTGCGACCTCTCCCGTAAGGCCGCCATGGTAACAGATCCAGATATCCGGGCCGATTCACGGTTTAACATGCGCGGCGGGCAGCGCATGCTGGATCGCCTGCAGTTCTTTCAAGACTTCACGCAATTTGGTTGACTCCAGCGCGTTGGCCCCGTCGGACTTGGCTTCCCTGGGATTGTCGTGGACTTCCATGAATATTCCATCTACACCCGCTGCCACTGCCGCACGAGCCAGGACAGGGATGAACTCGGGCTGTCCGCCGCTCACGGCATGATCTCCGTCAGCCGCAGAAGAGGGCAGTTGGACCGAGTGGGTGGCATCGAAAACCACCGGAACAAATTTGCGCATAATGGGCAGCGAGCGCATGTCCACAACAAGATTGTTGTAACCGAAGCTCGATCCGCGCTCGGTCACGAAGACCTTGTCGTTGCCGGCGGTGCGGCATTTCTCCACGATGTGCCGCATATCGGCGGGCGAGACGAACTGACCTTTCTTGATGTTCACTACGCGCTCGGTCATGGCCGCGGCTACGACGAGATCGGTCTGACGGCAGAGAAACGCGGGAATCTGCAGGATGTCCGCAACTTCCGCAACCTTAGCCACGTCTGCCGTCTCGTGCACGTCGGTAAGAATCGGCAGGTGCACTTCATCCTTCACTTTTTTCAGGATGCGCAGCCCTTCCGCTAGCCCGGGGCCGCGATAGCTGCGAATCGAAGTGCGGTTGGCCTTGTCGTACGACGCCTTGAAAATGAAAGGGAAATTCAGCGAGCGCGTGACGCCCTTGATCACTTCCGCCATAAAGAGGGCATGCTTTTCGCTCTCGATGACGCACGGGCCGGCGATCAGGAAGAGGTTGCCTGCGCCGACCCGCACATTGTCGATTTGAAAAGAAGTGGTCAGTTCCTGGTTCTCTTTCACCGCCGAAGACGCCGAGAAATTCAAATGAATGTGTTTCTCTGCGCTCTCTGCGTCCCCGGCGGCAGATCATTCTTTCTCGATAGATTATCTTTTCCCAACCTTCTCCGGCCGGTGGAACATCTCTACTTCGGATGCTGTCTTCTCCGCCCGCCGCTTCAGGCCGTTCTCGTAAGCCGCGCCCACGAATGTCTTGAACAGCGGATGGGGCTCCAGCGGCTTCGACTTGAACTCGGGATGGAACTGGCACCCGATGAAGTGCGGATGGTCGGGCAATTCCACCATCTCCACGTAAGTGCCGTCGGGCGTTGATCCGGAGATCCGCAACCCGCCTGCGGTCAGTGTTTCCTCGTATTCACGGTTGAATTCGTAGCGGTGGCGATGACGCTCGCTGATTTCGAGCTTGCCATAGATTCTGTGCGCCAGGGTCCCGGGCTCGATCTTGCAGGGCCAGGCTCCCAGCCGCATGGTTCCGCCCAGTTCTTCCACTCCGCGCAGCTCGCGCAGCTTGTAGATCACGCGGTGCGGCGTCGAGGGATCGAATTCGCTGGAGTTGGCGTCAGTCAGACCACACACGTTGCGCGCAAATTCGACGCACGCCGTCTGCATGCCCAGGCAAATACCAAAATACGGGACCTTGTTCTCGCGGGCATAGCGGATCGCAATCAGCATGCCCTCGATGCCCCGCTTGCCAAAGCCCCCCGGCACCAGCAGCCCGTCATAGCCGGCGAGCTGTTCTTCGTAGGTACGGTCTCCGGTTTCGAGCCCTTCGGCTTCAATCCAGTTCAGATTCAGTTTCAGGTTGTGAGCCAGCGCGCCGTGGACCAGTGCCTCTTTCAGAGACTTGTAGGAGTCTTCGTATTCCACATACTTGCCCACAATCCCGATCGTGACTTCAGCCTTCGGGTTATAGACGCGATGTACGATTTCCTCCCAATTCCTGAGATCGCGGTCCTTGGCCTCCAGGCGGAGGTAGCGAAGCACCAGCGAGTCTACGCCCTCATGCGAAAACACCAGCGGCACTTCATAAATGGAGGCCACGTCCTTGGCCGTGATGACGGCCTCTTCTTCCACGTTGCAGAAGAGCGCGATTTTCGATTTGATCTCCTTGGAAAGGAACCGGTCGGTGCGGCAAAGCAGAATGTCGGGCTGGATCCCGATGCTGAGGAGTTCTTTTACCGAGTGCTGCGTCGGCTTGGTCTTGAGTTCCTGCGCGGCGGCGATAAACGGCACCAGAGTCACGTGCATGAACAGAGTGTGATCGCGGCCCAGTTCCTGCCGCATCTGCCGGATCGCCTCCATGAAGGGCAGGGATTCGATGTCGCCCACCGTACCTCCGATTTCGACGATAGCGACATCCACATCCTGCGCTACTTTCTTCATTGCAGCCTTGATTTCATTGGTGACATGGGGAATCACCTGCACGGTCTTGCCCAGATAGTCGCCGCGCCGCTCCTTGGCGATGATCTGTTCGTAAATCCGCCCCGTGGTCCAGTTGTTATCGCGAGAGAGTTTGGCGTGAGTGAACCGCTCGTAGTGGCCGAGGTCGAGATCGGTCTCAGCCCCGTCGTCGGTGACGAAGACCTCGCCATGCTGGAACGGCGACATGGTGCCCGGATCGACATTGAGATAGGGGTCAAACTTCATCAGGTTGACCTTCAGCCCGCGGCTTTCCAGCAGGCAGCCCATTGAGGCTGCGGCCAGTCCTTTGCCCAACGACGACACCACGCCCCCGGTCACAAAGATGTACTTTGCCGACATCGATTCCTCACCTTAAATTGTCTTTGAGATTTTGTGCAGGATGGGTGCACGACCAATTATGCCAGAAATGTTTTCGGGTGACTAGGAATAGTTTGGCCCGGCGGGATTCTCGTCTGGACACTCACCGGACATTGCTCGCGCCGTGGAAGAGCGGCCCTTGCAGGGACGCGTTGAAAACCCAAACACGAGTCGGCCTTTAGGTCAGGTGGCGCCGTTTTGTGAGCGGGTCGTCGGCGCAGGCGAGCAGCGCTTCAAAGTTGAGAAGTAGCGGCTGTCGCGGAGTACACTTGGCATCTGGGGCTGCATCCCACTGGTTGATCCTATGCGTCGGCTTCATCGTCTCGCAATCGGCCTGCTGGCGGGAACTACTTTCTTCCTGGCGATGGCCACACTTGCGCCCGCACAACAACTCGCCAAACGCCTGATCCTCACAGATGGCAGCTACCAGCTGGCCACCAAATGGGAGGTCAAAGGTGACCGCGTGCGCTACCTGAGCGCCGAGCGCAATGAGTGGGAAGAGGTCCCCAAGTCGATGGTGGATTGGGCGGCGACCGACAAGTACGAAAAGGAGCGTGCCGCGGGCAAGCCCGCCCCTGAAGCAGTGGCGCTCGATAAGGAGCTGGAGGCTGAGCGCCAGGCTGACGAAGCCAGGTCTCCGCATGTGGCGCCCGGCCTGCGTTTGCCCGACGACGGCGGCGTGATCCTGCTCGATACTTTCCAGACTCAACCCCAGTTGATCGAATTGCAGCAGAGCAGCGGCGAACTCAACAAGAACATGAAGGGGAACATCCTGCGCGCCACGATCAATCCGATCGCCGGCTCCAAGCAGATCATTGAACTCCCTGGATTGCATGCCAAGATTCAGGCGCACGTTACCGTCCCTGCGATTTACGTCAATCTGGAGCAGCAGGACCAGCTCGCCAAAGCAACCCAGATTGCCGAGAAAACCAAGGAAGAGCAGCTCCCCTGGGACCGTTTCCGCATCGTGCGTCTGCAAGCCAACAGGGACAAGCGCATTGTCGGAGACATCAAGATTGCGATCTATGGCAAGGTCAGCCAGGAACAGAAGCTCGTGCTGACCACCGCGAGCAAACTCACCGGCGGCTGGGTCAAGGTGACTCCGTCAGGCGATCTCGAGCCTGGGGAGTACGCCGTGATCGAGCTCTTGGGAAAGGATGGAATGAATCTCTACGTATGGGACTTCGGCGTAAATCCATCCGCCGGTCCGAACGCAACTGCCTGGAGACCCGACGCTTCTGCGAATCTTCCTGTTCCCGATAAGCCGAAAGAGTTGGAGAAGAGGTAGATGGGAGCTTGGGCCCCTGGCACCCGGCAATTGGCACTCGGCACTAAACATTTCACCCGTCCCGATGCTTTCCGCTCAAGTCGTTCGCCGACCGGTTTGAGCGTGGATTGCTGGTTGCAAACCGCCAAGTACCAATTGCCAAGGGCAGAGTACTGCTCCCAAAACCGTTGACCCTCATCCTGTCCGCAGTTACACTGGCCTCGATTTTCCTTACCTTCAGGACTCGCCCTTGAAAGTTTATCGCTCCACCCGCCAGCTGCTGGCCGACGTCGAACGCTTGCTCGCGGCCAGCCAGCCGTCCCCGCATCATTCTCCGCTGGAGGATGTTATTGATCTACTTTGCCGGGGCCGTCACTATGCCTGGGTGGGCATCTTCCTCGCTGTCGAGGAATCTGCGCCACAGCATTCGTTGGGAGCTGGCAGCGATCCTCCAGATGAAGTTGCGCTTCCGGAAACTCGCTCCAAGATACTCATCTCAATGAAGTTGGCATCGCGAGAACTCGGGATTCTAAGTGTTGAGAGCGATTGCGAGAATGCCTTCGGCGCGGCAGACCGGGTGTTGCTGGAAGAGGTGGCTAACGTTCTGGCACGCTTCCTGGCGGGCCGCGGAAAGTATCTTGCCCGCAAGGCTCGCACCGACGCGTCCCGGATGGAACGGGTGGGGACGCCCGCCGCTCCATCCCACTAGTCTCACTGTAGGCGCGAGCGCCCCGCTCGTGCTCATATCACCGTGAAGCCGGCGATCTTTCAGTCTGAAGCCGAACCCAACTTCGAAGCCTCTTCCTGAATTCGCTTCCAGGCCCTCTCCACATGCCGCCCGGTGGTATTTGTCTGCCCCACGCACAGCCGCAAGGTCAGACGATCATTCAGTCGCGTATGCGTGAGATAAAGGTCCCCGCTGCGGTTGAGGCGGTCCATCAAGGTTTGACTGGGAGCATCTCCGCCCTTGTGCCGGAAGCACACCAAATTCAGGGGCACCGGCGCGGCCATCTCGAAGCGGTCGTCACTCTTGACCCACCCGGCAAACTGCTGTGCCAACTCGACGTGCCGCCGAATGTGATGCTGCAGCCCTTCCACGCCGTAGTGCCGGATGACGAACCAGAGCTTCAGCGCCCGGAAGCGCCGCCCCAGCGGAATCTGCCAGTCGCGATAGTCAATCACGGCCCCGGTTTCGGTGGCCTTGTTGCGCAGATATTCCGGCAGCACGCTCAGAGTCTGGATGAGCGCCTTGCGGTCGGCCACATAAAAGCAATCGCAGTCGAAATTGGTGAACATCCATTTGTGGGGATTGAAGCAGTAGCTGTCGGCAAACTCCAGACCGGCATGGGTATGGCGAAATTCCGGACAAAGCGCGGCCGTGCCGGACATCGCGGCGTCCACGTGCAACCAGAGTTTTTGCTCGCGGCAGATGCGGCCGATTTCAGGCACGGGATCAATCGCATTTGACGAAGTCGTGCCCACGGTAGCGCAGACAAAGAACGGAACCAGACCCGCCGCGAGGTCTTGCGCGATCTGCCGCGCCAGCGCCTCGGGACGCATGGCGAGAGTCTCGTCGACCTCGATCAGGCGTAGATTGTCGCGTCCGATGCCCGCGACCTGAACGCCTTTCTCCAACGAAGAATGTGCCTGCGAAGACGTGTAGGCCACCAGTCTGCCATCGCCGCCGCAGCGATTGCTGGCGAAGTTCGTGGCCCGCTCCCGCGCCGCCAGCAGCGCGCACAACGACGCGCTCGAAGCCGTGTCCTGGATGACTCCTCCTCCGCTGCTCGTAGAAAGAAACTTCTGGGGCAGATCCAACATGTGAACCAGCCAGTCGAGCACGTGGGTCTCCAGTTCGGTGCAGGCAGGGCTGGTGGCCCACAGCATTCCCTGCACGCCCAGGCCGGAAGAAAGCAGGTCGCCCAGAATCGCCGGGCCGGAAGCATTCGAAGGAAAGTAGGCGAAGAAATTCGGCGATTGCCAGTGCGTGATACCAGGAAGGATCAGCTTCTCAATGTCGGCGAGGATCGCTGGAAAAGGTTCGCCCTTCAAAGGAGGGTCGGCCGACAGCGACGCCCGAATCTGTCCGGGCTCAACCGGGGAAAGCACAGGGAACGACTCAATACGCGCATAGTAGTCGGCGATCCAGTCCACCACGGCATGTCCGTGGCGCCGGAATTCGTCGGGTGTCATGTGGAACGTCTTCTCGCTGGCCATGCGTTCTCCGTGCAGGCAATACAGTGGGCCTTCGTGCGTGGGCCCTGGTGTCCTTCGTGGTTAAGGGTTTTTAGCCGGATCACCCAGCTGCCCGTAATACACCCGAGTGTCGTACTCGAACGTTACTCGATCGCGCACCTGATGGGCATCAAACACCCTTCGCAACTCGCGCAGCATAGGCGCATACCTGGTATCGCCGGACTGTGGGGTGTAGGAAGAAGACAGCAAACGCCCCTCGAGCGCGGGATAGTCGAAGTCCTGATGATAGTCAAACGTGCGGACCGCAAATCGCGAGGGCGCGAAAAATGTCTCAATTTGTTCCGTAGTGCGTTCGGAGCGCACATCCTGATAGTCGGTGCCGTACTCCACCACCAACTGCTCGTACGCAAGCAGAAAAGGCGTCGATCCAGTGCGCCGCTCGTTCCACAGCAGCACCGTCCAACCGCCGGGCCGGCAGATCCGAATGAATTCGCGTCGCGCTTTCTCTCGATCAAACCAGTGAGCTGCCTGGGCGGCGGTGACCAGGTCGACGCTGTGATCGGCAAGGGTAGTGGCTTCCGCCGTTCCCGTCACGCTCGTGAACTTGGGATAATCGCGCAGAAATTCCTCCCCGGCATGGCGCATGTCAGCATTCGGTTCCACCCCGCACACGCGATTGCCATTCTCCAGCAACATCCGGGTGAAGATGCCAGTGCCAGAAGCAATATCGGCGATGACGGAGGCGGCGGTGAGACCGCAATCGTGCTGCAGCAGATTGAGAACCGCAGAAGGATAGGCGGGCCGATAGCGAACGTAGTTTCCCACGCGGGAGGAGAAGCGGTAAGTTGAATCCTGCACAGCCATGAAATAGTTTAACGCGAGAAATGCAGGCGCAAGCGCCCGCACTCGTGCGGAGTCACCTGTGGCGCTGCCGCACAAGCGAGAGCCCTCGCGCCTGCATTCGCCCAAATCCATCTTAATTGTTAGATTAGAAGTCAACCATGCGCCTCGTCGTCAAAGTCGGTACCAGTCTGATCGCGCCCGGCGGCCGTATCGACACTACACGCATGCGCGCGCTGGTCGACCAGTTCGATCTTTCCCGCCACGAGTATCTGATCGTCAGCTCCGGGGCCATCGCTTCCGGTATGACCCACCTGGGGCTTCGCCAAAGGCCGTCGACCGTGCCTCTGATGCAGGCCTGTGCCGCGGTCGGCCAGAGCCTGCTGATGCACACTTATGAGCAACTGTTTTTCGGCAAGAAAGTCGTGGCCCAGCTGTTGCTTTCGAGCGATGATTT
>Ga0210384_10007866_pt1 | contig 11208 bp, 8 predicted proteins | sample IncBWH2MmetaG_FD_160574 | JGI IMG/M metagenome (GOLD analysis project Ga0210384, IMG submission 160574) | Forest soil microbial communities from Barre Woods Harvard Forest LTER site, Petersham, Massachusetts, United States - Inc-BW-H-2-M | ecosystem: Environmental > Terrestrial > Soil >...
TGTCGTTCTCACCGGAACCGAAGTAAAGTCGGTCCGCACCGGCAAGACCAATCTCAAGGACGCCTACGGCCTGATCAAGGACGGTGAACTCTGGCTCCTCAACTGCCATATCGGCCCCTATGACCACGGCAACTCCGCCAATCACGCCGCTCTTCGCACCCGCAAGCTCCTGATTCACAAAGAAGAAATTCGCAAGCTCATCGGGAAGACCCAGCAAAAAGGACTCACTCTGATTCCCACCCGAATGTATTTCAAGAACGGCAAAATCAAAGTCGAACTCGCCCTCGCCAAAGGCAAACAGCAATGGGACAAGCGCGAGACCGAACGCCGCCGCACCGCCGACAAGGAAGCCCGCGAGGCCATCTCGCGGTCAAGAAAACAAGCCTAGAACTGGTGTTGGGAACGGGCGCCTTGCCCGTCCAAGCCGAGCGCAGCTCGGCAGCTTCCGTGGTCACGGCAGCTCTTGACACTGCGTCCCGAAGCGCTGGGAATGATGTGCAAATAAGTGCAGTGGGCCGCCGAAACCCTGGGAAATTTCCTTTTTCTCAAGCTCCGGCAATGGACTCCGGCGTGCAAATCTATGCAGTTGATCTTGAAGAAACCGGATATACTACCTCAACTCGTAACCTTCCCCGCCACGCCATCACTCGGTGTATGACTTACGCTATGACAGCACGGTTCGCCGCAGCTTTCTATCTTGCCGCGACGTTGTCAGTCCTCTTTTCGCTCTCCGCCGTTGCGCAAAACCAAAGCTCCGTCCGTGTAATCCACGAACTGAAACACGACGTCTCCGCCCCGCTGTCCGAACTTGATCGGATCACTCCGGCCCAGCCCCACCGCTTTTCGCCTCGTTTGTTGAAAATCCTCCCCACCGGCCCCGTCACTAACGCGCCGGAATATGCCGCTCCCGACGTCGCCCTGCAGCAGGCCCCACTGCCTCCAGTGGCCGCCAACCTGGGCCTGAATCTTGACGGCTTGGGTCAGGGACAGTACGGCTTTAATGTCGACTTTTCTCCGCCCGATACCAACGGAGCGGTCGGCGCTACGCAATACGTGCAGTGGGTCAACGCTCAGTTTGCGGTGTTCGACAAAGTCACCGGCGCGCTCGTTGCCGGACCCACCGATGGAAATACTCCCTGGACCGGCTTCGGCGGAGGATGTGAAGCCAACAATGACGGTGATCCCATCGTTCAATATGACAAGATGGCCAATCGCTGGATCCTTACCCAGTTCTCCATCATCACCCTTCCTTACACGGAATGCGTCGCGGTCTCTACCACCAGCGACGCCACCGGCACCTACAACCGGTATGCCTTTTCTTTCGGCAACACCGATTTCCCGGACTACCCGAAGTTGGGCGTTTGGCCCGACGCGTATTACATGTCGTTTAACCTTTTCCTGAACGGCCATGCCTTCACCGGCGCTGACGCCTGCGCCCTTGACCGCAACGCGATGCTGGCAGGCGATGACGCGATGATCATCTGCTTCCAGCAGCCTTCCTCGGTCGCCAGTTTGTTGCCTTCCGATATGGACGGAACCATCCCGCCATCCGCGGGAGAACCCGGCTTCTTCATGAACTTTGGCAAGAACGTGATCCAATTGTGGATGTTTCATGTGGACTTCACGACCCCCGCGAATTCCACCTTCACCGGTCCCACCGTTCTTCCGGTTGCGATCTTCACCCCGCGTTGCTTCCGTTCCTGCGTCGTACAACCCGGAACCACTCAACGCATCGACGCCCTCGGCGACCGCCCCATGTACCGGCTCGCCTATCGCCAGTTCCCCGACGGAGTCGAATCCCTGATCTTCAATCATTCCATCTCCACCGGCGTTCGCTGGTATGAAGTTCGGAGTCCGAACAGCGCCCCCGCCGTGTTTCAGCAGGGCACCTTCGGTCCAAACTCCGCTACGCGCTGGATGGGCAGCATCGCCATGGACCAGTCCGGCGATATGGCGCTCGGGTACAGCGTCTCCAGCAGTTCCATCTATCCTTCGATTTACTTTACGGGACGGGTCGCAGCCGATACGCCCGGCAGCATGGAAGGCGAACAACTGATCGTCAATGGTTCCGGGTCCCAGACCCAAGGCGTGAGCCGCTGGGGCGACTACAGTGCCATGACTGTTGATCCCGTCGACGACTGCACTTTCTGGTACACGCAGGAATACATCCAGTCCAACGGCAGCTTCAACTGGAACACGCGCATCTCCAACTTGATGTTCCCCAACTGCGGCAACGGCAGCGGAGGAAGCCCAACCGCGGCGCTCTCCGCCACCAACCTTATCTTCCCCAAGACGCTCATTGGCCAGACTATGTACCTGACCGTTACCGTGAGCAACACCGGTAACGCTACCCTGAATATTTCCAATGTTGCCATCAATGGCGATTTCGCGGTTCAGTCAAATGGCTGTGGCGCTCAGGTCCTCGCCGGCAACAACTGCCCTATCACGGTGGGATTTACGCCGACGGCAAAAGGCTCCCGCACCGGAATATTGCAGCTTACCGACAACGCGGCTAATAATCCGCAGCGGGTAACTCTGATTGGAATGGGCATGTCGATCGCGCTGTCGCCGACTGCTCTGAATTTCGGTGCCGAGCCAGTGGGCCAGACGAGCGCACCGCAGCTGGTGACCATCTCGAACGTGAGCAATACGTCCGTGAATCTTACGGGCTTCACTATCTCAGGCGCATCGGCCGACTACCCCAAGTCCGGCAACACCTGTGGCCCTTCCCTCGCCGCCGGAACCAACTGCTCGCTCAACGTTTCATTCAATCCCACGAAGAAGGGCACACGCAACGCCAAGCTCAACGTGGCCAACAACGGCGGCGGCACGGCCACCGCGACCCTCACCGGCACCGGACAGTGAGCTAGCGGCCCGTGGTGCAAATGCGATTCGTATCAAGGTACGCCTTCCCAGCTTGCAGCAAGACCCCATCTCACCGCGACAGGCCTAGGAACAAATCGATACTCGACGCCCAGCCCCCAAAAGGCATCGAATTTCGAAGGATTCTGCGGCATCGCCAAGGCGACGCCCTGATGCGAACCGAGTTTCCGCTACCTCCGCAAGCTGCAGCGGCTAGCGTTGGTCGAGCATGTGGATGGATTCGAGGATGGTATCGCCTACGATTTCGAGGCTTTTGGGACTTAATTTGTCCATGGTGTCTTGCGGGCTGTGGTGGAAGACGTTGTTGTAGCCATAATCGAGGTCGATGACGTCGGCGCTGGGGACGCCGCGTTTTACGAACGGCAGGTGATCGTCTTCGATGGCGCCCTGACTGGCGTAGAAGTGGGACTGGTAGCCCAGGCGCTCGGCGGCGGCGTAGATGAGATCGAGCAGCCAGGGAGTGCTGTTGCTGTCGCGGACGATGTCGAGCTCGGCATCGCCGATCATGTCCATCACCGCGAGCGCTTTGATTTTTTTGAGGGTGCCGTCCTTCTCCCATTTTTCGGCGAGATGGCGGGCACCGTAAACGCTATCGGTATTAGTCCATTGCCGTACCGCCTCTTCCCCGTCGGTCCAGACGAGCCAGACGCTGTAGCCAGCGCGCTTCTTGCCGTGCAACTGGTTGGCGTATTCAAGCAGGATAGCGGTGGAAGAACCGCCATCGTTGGCGCCGACGAACCCGGAGTTGCGCAATGGATAAACCGTGTCGTAGTGGCCGAGGATGACGATGATACCGTCTTTTGTGCCGGGAAATTTCGCGAGGATGTTGCGCACCGGAAACTTCCCTTCCACGGTGTCAGCGGTGAAAGCGTCGTCTTCCACTTGATCGCCTTTGAGATGGTCGACGATGTAGCGTTCGAGTTTCTTGTGATTCTCGCTGCCCAGATAGCGCGGGCCGAAGGCGGTGACCTCGCGTGTGTACTGGAAGGCGCGTTTGGAATCGATGTGAGGGAGCGGGGCGTTGTCGGGAGCGGCGGCTTCGGGTGGAATTGGCATCGTCGGCGGGGATTCGGATTTTGCGGTGGCAGCGGAGGAGGAGATCCCTTTGGCGCAGGCCATCGTGCTTGCCAGGACAAAGGTCAGCAGCAACATCAAAAAGATCTCTAAACACGGGGGCCACAGAGGGGCCGAGGGGAGGCAAACTTTCGTTGTGGTGGGTCGTTTCATGTTTTCCGTGTGATCCTCTGTGGGTCCCCCGTGTCCTCTGTGGCTAGGAATTTTTCTCCGCGCGCTTCTTGCGCTGGCTGGGATGCACCATCCAAGCAATGCCGATGCTCAGGACGTACAAGGCAATCATAGGCGCGGCGAAGATGCACATGTTCAGGATGTCGGTGGTGGGGGTGATGATGGCGGCGATGATGAAGATGACGAGGATCGAATAACGGAGATTGCGCCACATCCAGCCGGCGCTGACGATGCCCATGAGCGCCAGGAAAAATACCAAAATCGGCATTTCGAAAATCACGCCGAGGCCGACGATGATTGTCAGAAACAGAGAACTGTATTCGCTAAGCGTGATCATCGGCTGGAAATCCTTGCCGTAGCCGATCAGGAAGACGAGCGCCTGGGGCAGGACGAGTTTGTAACCGAAGTATCCGCCGGCCAGGAACAGGGCCACGGTCGAGACCATGAAGGGCGTGACATAGCGCTTCTCGTTGCGATAGAGGCCGGGTGAAATGAAGCACCAGAGCTGGTAGAGGACGAAGGGCGAGGCGACGAACAGACCGGCCATGAATCCCACTTTCAGATATAGATTGAAAGGCTCGGTGGGATTCAGGTAGACGAGTTTCGCCGAAAGACCATTGCTGTGGAGCGCCTCCATGATGGGGCGCTGCATGATCTCGTAGATATTTTCGGCGTATCCCCAACAGGCGAAGAAGCCAACAACCATGGCGACGATGGAATAAATAATGCGCTTGCGCAGTTCCTCGAGATGATCGAGGAAGCCCATGGTCGGCATATCATCCTTAGCGGATTCGTCGACGGGAGAGGAGGCGGCCGCTTCAGGCATCGGGCGCTACTTTCGGAGCGGGCGAAGGCTCGGGGATGGCGGCCGCTTCGATCGCGACTGATTCGGCGGTGGCGGCCTTGACTGCGGCGGCTTCGGTGGCGGCGGCTTCGGCAGCATCGAGCCTTTCGGGCGGCGGGGGATTGAAGATGCGGTTGGCCAGCGATCCGAGCGGGGCCTGGAGCGGCGGCAATATCTGCTGCCGGGGACCGCTGCTGGCGCTGCTGCTACTCTCGAGAGAATTGATTTCGGATTCGATCTGGGAGCGGAATTCGTTGGAAGCGCGCCGGAATTCGCCGAGGAAGCGCGCGACCTGGCGTCCGATCTCCGGCATTTTCTTCGGGCCAAAAAGGATTAGCGCCAGAAAAAACAGGAAGATCATTTCGCCTGAGAAACCAAAATTCATATCTCTATCATAATGCGGGATGGGGGAAACGGGCCACTCGCGAAGTGGGGATGGGGAAGAAAGTTACAAAGCACGGGGAAGAACGTTACATAGCGGAGGACCCACGATCTGCCGTAATCGGCAAAACCGCAGGTCCTTCGCCTCGCTCAGGGATGACAAATCCAAATCGCGACGACAAATCGAAGTAGCCGGGCTAGTGCCCTCCAAAGGTGTAGCCGATGGAGAGGCCGAAGCGGGTGATGCGCGCGGAGCTGAAGTTCAAATTGTTATTGACCAGGTACAGTTTCGCCTCGGGACGGACGAAGAAGTTGCCCTTGGGATAGAACTTGATGCCGGCGCCGAAGTCTCCCATGAAGTGCTTGTCGCTCGAGTAGTTGGTGTTGTACCCGTTGCCGCATCCCTGGCAGTAGATGCGGGTATCCAGTGCGCCGATGCCGGCGACCAGCTCAAGATAGGTGTGGCTCGCGAGTTTGGGCGAGTAAACCGCGTTGGCGTCCAAAAGAAGTGGACGAAACGGAAGGGTGGGGTCGCCGCCGTACTTGCCCTGGTTTGCCTTCCAGTAGATTTCCCCCCCGATGCCGAGATTGTGCCAGAAGAGCACGTCGCCGCTAAACCCGGGATAGGTGCCGCCGGTGAGGGAGACAGGCGCGTGACTGCTGTCGGCTGAACTGGCTGAAGGCGCCGTCAGCGTGCTAACACCGAAAGCAACGTCGATTTTCTGCGCCTGCGCGAAATTCGAGAACGCGACCAAGGCAGCACTGGCAACAGACATGACAATGGCGGTGCGTAAACTCCTTTTCAATGGAAACCTCCGATAGCAATAGTGGGTTTAATCGCTTGGATGCAGGCTGGAGATGCGACGCTGCCGGGCGGAAGGAGATTTACAAGAATTTACGGTGGCCCGAAGACCATAACTGCCGAGGTGTTGTAACGCTCACTTTCGAGCCGCAAACGTGGCACCTCCATCCGTCCTATATATGTATGTCCTATGCATATATGGTCAGATCTTCCGTGCTAGTCGAGAGGCCGCAACGAGGCGATTAGTAAGCCAGCAGGATGCGCAGGTCGCGAAGATTATTTCCGGTGGCTCCGGTGATGACGGTGTCGCCTAGGGCATCAAAAAGCGGATAGACATTGAAACTGGAGAGCGCGTGGCGCACGGCTTCCACACCATCGTTCCGATCGCCTGCCGGATCGCCAACACGAAGAACAGTGCTGCCATCGACCACGGCGCCGGCGACGGGACTGTTGCCGTCGATGCCGTCGGTGCCGGCGCTCAGCGCGGTAATGTCGTATCCCGCTATTGGTTCGGCGCAGGCCAGAGCGAACTGCTGATTGCGTCCGCCGACGCCTCCGTTGCGGACGGTTACGGTCACCTCGCCGCCGGAGATCAAACAAACCCGGGAAACCTTGCTTCGCAGTTCGCGCAGACGGTTGAGTAAGTAAGCAGCGGCTTTGTCGTAGGGCCAGTCGTCGCAGGAGTTATCGACTTCGACGGCGAAACCGGCGCGGGTGGCGGCAGCGGCAGCCTCGTCGACAGCAACTTTGTTCGAGAGCACGGTCCACCAGCGCGCGCGGACGAAAGCGGGATCGTCGGATTTTGGCGTCTCGTCGAGCGCGTGCCGACGAAAAAGATCGGCAACGGAACTGGGGAATTGATCGACGAGGTTGTATTTGGCGGCGATGCGCTCGCAGTCATGGACGGAAGTGGAATCGGGCATGGTGGGGCCGGAGGCGAGGGCGTCAGGTGTATCGTCGGGCACGTCGGAGACGAGGATCGAAACCTGCTGCGCCGGATAGGCTGCCTGGGCGAGGCGTCCGCCCTTGACGGCGGAGAGATGTTTACGGATGGCGTTGATCTCGGCGATGGGCGCGCCGGAGTGGACGAGCGTCCGGTAGGTAGCGGCGAGATCGGGCAGCGGCATTTCGCCGTCGTTCAAAGCGTCTTTCATAGTAACGACGGGCTTCTCGACGATGGAAGATCCGCCGCCGGAGATCATAAAGATGGCGAGCGCAGCCGAGTCGAGAGCAGTCAGCGATTTGAGGATGGCGTCCGCGGCGCGGATGGATTCGTCGGTGGGCGTGGGATGTCCACCGCGAAAATAGCGGAAGCCGCGGACTTGGTTTTCTGGTTCGACCGCCGATGCGACAATACCTTCGAGGCTGCCGCCGAGTTGGGCTTCGAGAGCGGCGGCCATTGTGTGTGCGGCCTTTCCGATGGAGACGACGAAGACGCGATTGTAGGAATCGAGATCGTACAGATCGTCGCCGATGCGCAGGACTCGACGCTCGTAGTGCACGTTGCGGGCGAAGGCGTTTTCGATGGAGGCATTCTTCAGTGCTTCAGTGAATATCTCACGGGCGGTGTCGCGCATGAGGCGGAATTGCTGGTCGCGCTCGGGAGAAATCGCGGGCATGGTGGGGATTATAAGGTCGCCAGTCGTTGGTCGTTCGCCGTTCGTCGTTCGCCCGCTCATTCATCGTTCATCGTTCGTCGGCGATGACTTTTGTGAGCACGGTCTCGCGGAGCCAGTCTTCGATCGCTACTCGCATCTCCTTGAGTCTTCCTTCGAAGAAGTGATCTCCGGCTTCGATGCGGACTAGATTCTTGGGATCGGCGAAGGTGTTGACTAAGGCTTCGAGTTTGCCTGGGGGACCGAACTGATCGCGCGAACCGCTGATGAAGAGTTTCGGCTTGGTGCAAGCGCGCAGAAATTCGAAATCGTAGACGCGGCCTTCGATGGGGACGGCGGGAAGGCCAAGGGCGATGAGCGCGCGCACGCGGTCGTCCGAATAAGCCGCGCGCGATCCGACGGCGGCTCCGAAAGAAAAACCGGCGAAGACAACGGGCAATGTAAATTCGTGTTCGAGCCAGTCGAGAGCGGCGCGCACGTCTTCGACTTCGCCGATTCCATTGGCGTGCTCGCCTTCGCTCAGCCCGGTGCCACGGAAGTTGAAGCGGAGCACGGGGAATCCGAAGCTGTTGAGCGCTTTCATGGCGTGGAACACGACTTTGTTGTGGAGCGTTCCGCCGTAGAGTGGATGCGGATGGCAGACCACGGCGGCATGCGTCGCGCTGGGCGATCCGGCATTGAGGAGCGCGTCCAGACGTCCGGCGGAGCCGGTGAGGAACAAGGAGCGGATGCTGGACGTTTCAGGGAGCACGGAATCAGAGTACAACAGTGCCCAGTGGAGCGACGGGCGTCCTCGCCCGTCCCAGCCCTTCCCCCGGCAATTCCGCACTATCCACGAATCGCGACGGGCTGTTACGCTTTTTCTGCATGGACCTGTTTGCGCTTGCCCGCCGTCTGATCGACATCGAATCCATCACTCCAAATGAAAGTGATGTGGGAGATTTCCTCTGCGACGAGCTACGGCGGCGCGGGATGGAAGCTCGGAAAATGCCGGCCGAGGGCGCGCGCGCCAACGTGCTGGCCACGTGGCCGGGGCATGATCGTCCGGAGATTGTTTTCTCCACCCACATGGATACGGTGCCGCCATTCATTGCATCGTCCGAAGACGACGGGCGCATTTACGGGCGTGGGGCGTGCGACGCGAAGGGGATTATTGCAGCACAGATTCTGGCGGCGGAGAAGCTGCGCGGGGCAGGCGTTTTCGCCGGGTTGCTGTTTCTAGTGGGCGAGGAGCGGGACTCGATCGGCGCGAAAGCGGCCAACCAGCAGCCGATCGGCGCGCGTTTCATGATCAACGGCGAGCCGACTGGGAACAAACTGGCGCTGGCGAGTAAGGGTGCGCTGCATGTGGAACTGGTGGCCCGCGGAAAGATGGCGCACTCGGCGTATCCGGAGCTGGGCGAGTCGGCAATCGATAAGCTGGTCGAAGCGCTGCACCGGCTACACGCGATGAAGCTTCCCGAAGATGCCGAGGTGGGCCGTTGCACAAAGAACGTGGGCTCAATTCAGGGCGGACGCGCGCCGAATGTGATTTCCGATTTTGCCAAGGCTGATCTTTTCTATCGCCTGGTGGGCCCGGCGGATGCGCTGCGCCGCGAGATTACGGAAGCCGTCGGCGAGCTCGCCGAGGTTCGCTTCACGCGCGAGACTCCGTTCCTCCGGCTGCGGACACTGGACGGTCTGCCAACAATGGTCGCGGCTTTCACGACCGATATCCCGTCGATGCCGAATTGGGGCGAGCCGCTGCTGCTCGGGCCAGGCTCGATTCACGTGGCGCACACGGAAGGCGAGTATGTAGAGAAGAAGCAGCTGCTGGAAGCCGTGGAGATTTATTGTTCGATGGCAAACCGGCTGCGTTCCTAGCTTTTGGCCGGCTTCAACTTCGCATCCCCGGCGACCGTTTGGCCATCTACTTGGAGTAGTGTTTTCGGGTAATCTTAGTTGGGGAGATCTTCAACGAAGGTGATCTCTCGCGCCACCGATGGCCTCCAATCAGGAAGAAGAAGTATTAGGCAAAGCGTACGACGGCCGGCTGATGCGGCGGTTGCTTACGTATCTGCGTCCGTACCAGTGGCACGTCGCGGTGGCACTGGCGGCGATCATCCTGAAATCGGTGCTGGACGTGCTGGGTCCATTCCTCACCAAGATCGCCATCGATAAATACCTGGCGAAATCGCCCAATTCGCATTCCTGGATTGGAGACCGGCTCAGCGACGCTCCGCTGACCGGCATTGCGCAGATTGGCGGGCTGTACGTCGGGATTCTCATCTTCACGTTCGCGCTTGAGTTCATCCAGACGTATCTGATGCAGTGGACCGGGCAGAAGGTAATGTTCGATCTGCGAAGACAGATTTTCCGCCACCTGCAATTCATGCACGTCGGGTTTTTCGACAAGCACCCGGTGGGCCGGCTGGTGACGCGCGTGACCACTGACGTCGACGCGCTGAATGAAATGTTCACGGCGGGCGTGGTCTCCATTTTTGAAGATGTCTTCGTGCTTGCCGGCATCATCGCGATCATGATGAGGATGAACTGGAAGCTGGCGCTGATTACGTTCGCCGTGCTTCCGCTGATCGTCTATGCGACCCTGATTTTTCGCGATAAGGTGCGCGATTCCTACCGGCGCATCCGCACCGCGATCGCCCGGATCAACTCTTTCCTGCAGGAAGCGGTCTCGGGGATGCTGGTGTTGCAGCTTTTCAATCGCGAGAAGCGCGCTTTCAATAAATTTTCCGACATCAACGCCTCGCACATGGAGGCCTTTAAAGACGCCATTATGGCGTACTCGGTGTATTACCCGGTGGTCGAAATACTCTCGGCGATTGCCATCGCCAGCATCATCTGGTTTGGCGGGAACGACGTGATCCGGGGCCTGGCGACGCTTGGCGTGCTGGTCGCGTTCATGCAGTATGCGCAGAGGTTTTTCCGTCCGATTCAGGATTTGAGCGAGAAGTACAACATCCTGCAGTCGGCGATGGCAGCGGGGGAGCGCGTGTTCAAGCTGCTGGACACCAAGATTGACGTCACCTCGCCGGCGATTACGAAACGGCCGCAGGGGCCGGGACGGATTGAGTTTGATCATGTATGGTTCGCGTACAACGCTTCAGGTGGAGAGACGGGCGCCCTCGCCCGTCCTGAGGCGACGGCCGCAGGTGTACGGGTGGGAACGCCCGTCTCTCCACCGACAAGTTCCTTGCCGGCAACAGAGCCCGACTGGGTTTTGCGCGACGTGAATTTTGTTCTTGAGCCGGGAGAGACTGTCGCCGTCGTCGGCCACACCGGGGCGGGCAAGACCACTCTGATCTCGCTGCTGATGCGCTTCTACGACGTCCAGCGGGGAGCGATTCGCATTGACGGCGTGGATATCAAGGAGATGAGTCTCGAAGAACTGCGCAGCCGCTTTGGCGTCGTCTTGCAGGATCCGTTTCTATTCAGTG
>Ga0210384_10007867_pt1 | contig 11207 bp, 6 predicted proteins | sample IncBWH2MmetaG_FD_160574 | JGI IMG/M metagenome (GOLD analysis project Ga0210384, IMG submission 160574) | Forest soil microbial communities from Barre Woods Harvard Forest LTER site, Petersham, Massachusetts, United States - Inc-BW-H-2-M | ecosystem: Environmental > Terrestrial > Soil >...
TGCGGCGACGAGGATGGTTGGCTTGGCGGCTAGGGCTGGGTCGAAGCTTTTGAGTTCTTCGGTGATGACTTTGTAGTCGGCGACGGGGTCGGGGCGTGCGGTTCCTTCGAGGGCGGTGGAGTCGGAGACGTCGACGAGATGGACGATGACGCTGGTGCGTTCGATGTGTTTGAGGAACTGGATGCCGAGACCGTGGCCGAGGTGTGCGCCTTCGATGAGGCCGGGTAGGTCGGCTACGGTGTAGGACTCGGTGTGGGGATAGTCTCCGACCTGGACTACGCCGAGGTTGGGTTCGAGAGTGGTGAAGGCGTAGTTGGCGATCTTGGGTTTGGCGGCGGAGAGTCGCGAGATGAGCGTGGATTTGCCGACGTTGGGGTAGCCGACGAGGCCGGCGTCGGCGAGGAGGCGGAGCTCGAGGCGGTAGGCACGCTCTTCGCCGGGGCGGCCGAGTTCGTGCTCTCGGGGCGCTTGATGCGTGGAGGTGGCGAAGTGCTGGTTGCCTCGTCCGCCGCGTCCGCCTTTGGCGATGACGATGGTCTCGTTGGGGTGGGCGAAGTCGTGGATGAGCTCGCCGGTCTGGTCGTCGTAGAGGAGAGTGCCGACGGGGACTTTGAGGGTGGTGTGCTCGCCGGCCTGTCCGGAGCAGTTGGAGCCGAGGCCGTGGCCTCCGCGCTGGGCCTTGTGCTCGGGGTTGAAGCGGAAGTGGACAAGGGTGTTGTGGCTGAGGGAGGAGGACATGAGGACGTCGCCTCCGTGGCCGCCGTCTCCTCCGGAAGGGCCGCCCTTGGGGACAAATTTTTCGCGGCGGAAGGCCATGCAGCCGTTGCCACCGTCGCCGGCCTTGATCCGGATTCTTGCTTCATCAATAAACATGCAATTTCCAGTGTACAAGGGGCCGCGGAAGTAGCCAGGCTACTGATTTTGTTGGATGTGGCGATTGCTCGGGCCGCAAGGAGTGGTTTCGACTATTGGGGGACCGATCTTTTTACGTATACTGGCACACCTAACCGTAACCAGTTGTTAATGGATGTGTGCGAATGTTGTCGTACCGATCTATGACCGCAAAACAGGCAGGGCAAAGAACCTGTTGCGGCAGCGTGTGAATTCTTAAGGAGACCGAAAATGCGAACAAGTGTTCTGAAGGCAGTGGTGCGATTCCTGTTGATCGCGATGTTGTGTGGGTGCGTTGGATCTTACGGGTATGGGCAATCGGCGGTGGATGGCGCGATTGGCGGCACGGTGCAGGATTCGTCGGGTCTGGCGATTCCGAAGGCGAAGGTGACGATCCGCAACAACTCGACCAATGCGGAGCAGACGGCAATTACAGACGACGCTGGGTTTTTCCGAGCGATTCATCTTCAGCCCTCGACCTACACGGTGACGGTCTCAGCTGCGGGCTTTGAAAGCTTCAAGTCTCCCGAGGTGATTGTGCAGGTCGGTCAGCTGACGGACCTGTCGCCGAAGCTTCCGGTGGGTAGTGAGGCGCAGACGGTGGAGGTGACCAGCGAGGCGCCGGCGATCAATACGACCTCTCCAGAACTTGCGAATGTGATCAATCAGCGCATGCTTCAGGATCTGCCGGTGAACAACTATCGCTGGTCGGCCTATGCGCTGCTGACTCCGGGTGTGGTGTCGGACGCCAATGGGTTTGGCCTGCTGAGTTTTCGCGGCCAGAGCACGCTGATGAATAATGTCACGGTCGACGGTGCCGATGACAATCAGGCTTACTTCTCTGAGGAGCGTGGGCGTACTCGCGCGGGATACTCGACCGCGAAGGCTTCGATCCAGGAGTTCCAGGTCAATACTTCGAACTACTCGGTGGAGTATGGCCGGTCGGCGGGCGGAGTCGTCAACTCGATCACGAAGAGTGGCGGCAATCAGTTCCACGGGGAACTTTATTTCTTTGATCGCGACGCAGAATGGGCGGGGTCGGTGGCGACTACGACCCAGAATGTGCAGTTGACGCCGGGTGGTCCTTTCGTTCCGCAACACTTCAAGCCGGTTGATGTGCGCAAGCAGTATGGCGGGGCGATCAGCGGCCCCATCTTCAAAAACAAGGTCTTCTTTTTCTTTGCAGGCGACCGGTTCCAGCGCAACTTCCCCGCGGTTGCTGCTGCCAGCAGCCCGGGCAGCTTCTATACGCTACCGGATCCGACTCTGCCTGCAGGCAAAACCTGCGGAGTAACAAGCGGCGCAGCGGCACCCAGTACCATCGATGCTGCGGCCTGCACGCTTCAGACGAACCTCGGCCTGCCAACCTATGCCGCTGCGGCGACGGACTACAGCAACGGCATCTCCGGATTGAACACGATGCTGGGTTCGGTGCCTCGGACTGGTTCTCAGACGATTTTCTTTCCGAAGATCGATTGGCAGGTGAACTCTCGCAATCATGCTTCCTTCGAGGTGAATCGCTTGCGGTGGGCATCACCGGCCGGGATCCAGACCTCCGCGGTTGTCTTCAACGGCACCAACAGTTTCGGCAACGACTATGTCGACGTTACATTTGGTATCGCGAAACTTGACACGGTCATTACTAACAACATCAGTAACGAGGTCCGCTACCAGTACGGGCGCGATTTTGAGTTTGAGTACGGCCAGACGCCGACTCCCTATGAGAAGGCCAATTTGATGGGGCCGACCGGCGGCGGATATACCAATCCGTTAGGCGCTCCTCCGAGTGTCAGCATTACTAATGCATTTACCTTCGGTACACCAACGTTCCTGAACCGTGCCGCACTTCCGGACGAACGCCGATGGCAGTTGGCCGATACGATGAACTGGATCCATGGACGGCATAATTTCAAGTTCGGTGGAGACTACGTCCACACCGACGACCGGATTAATAATCTCTTTACCGGTTTTGGATCCTATGCCTACTCCAATCTCGCGGCTTACTTTTCCGACTTTTACCTTTCGCAGAGTCCGGCCACGGCCAGCAAGGCCAAGTTCTACACGAGCCAATACGTTCAGGGATTCGGCATTCCGGGTGTTGAGTTCCAGACCGGAGACTTCGGCTTCTTCGGCGAGGACAATTGGAAGTTGACCAAGGCTTTGACGGTTACGGTTGGTCTTCGTTATGAGTATGAAAAGTTGCCGGCGCCTTTCAGCAATCTGATCGTTCCTGCAATACCGCAGACTGGCGTTTTGCCGTCGAATAAGACCAACATCGGTCCGCGAGTCGGATTTGCTTATGATGTCTTTGGCACTGGGAAGACGGTTTTGCGTGGCGGCTACGGTGTCTTTTTTGCTCGCATTCTCAACGGGACGATCTACAACGCACTCGTAAACACGGGTTCGCCCAACGGTCAGTTCACCGTGAATTCAACGCCGGCCTTTCCGCAGGTCATCGCGAATGGAAGTCTGGCGGGTGCGCCAAACTCCGTTTTCTTCGATCCAAACTTCAGAGCTCCGTGGATCAATCAGGCTGACCTCACGGTGGAGCAGGAGCTCGGTTGGAACACGGTCATGAGCGTGACGTGGCTCGGAACACTGGGTCGCCGGCTGCCGAACTTTACCGACCTCAATCTCAACCCTGCTACTACGATCAACTACACCGTCGTTGATACGGCCGGCAAAGGCCCGTTGGCCAACGGTACGGTCCTAGCAGAAAAGTTCTACCCGAGAAACACAACTCCCGGTTGCATCAGCGCCCGTCCGAACTGCAGCTACGGTTCGCTTACGGACATCTTCAGCGGCGTCAACTCCAATTATTCCGGCCTCGTCGGCCAGATCAATCACCGCTTCTCCAACCACCTTCAGTTCAACGCGAATTACACCTGGTCGCATGCGCTGGACTATGGGCAGAATAATCAGACCGCTACCACCGCCAACAATCTTCTGGATCCGCAGAATATCCGGCTGGAATACGGCAACTCCATCACAAACATCCCCAATCGGCTTGTGATGGGCGCGATCGTCACCGCGCCCTGGAAGTACACCGGGTGGCTCGCTTATCTGTTGAACGATTTTGAGGCATCTCCCTCCCTCCAGATTCAGAGCGGCCTGCCTTTCTTGACGGGTACCAGCGGTGGGTACACGTCAACGTCGCAGGGATTTACACCTTCTGGCGGCCTTATAGCTGGCTTTGGCGGTGTCAACGGCTCTAACGGTACCTTCCGGATGCCAGGCTTCGAGCGAAACGGATTGTCGCAGCCGAAGACTACAGTGGCGGACCTCCGTCTCTCCAAACGCTTCAGAGTGGCAGATCGGGTCAACCTGGAGTTCCTCGGGGAGGCCTTCAACGTCGCGAACCATCAGAACGTGACCGGGGTCAATACGACCGCGTACACGGTTGGCACCGTAGCGGCGACCAAAACCAACACTCTTAGTTTCTCCACAGCAACCCCAGGCTTTGCCGTTCCAAACGCGACGAACACGAGCGGCTTCTCGTATGCGCCGAGGCAGATTCAGCTTGGGGTGCGGGCGCAGTTCTGACCGGGACAAAGATGCAATCGCCAGAGGGCGGTGGCTTCGGCTGCCGCCTCTTTTGTATGACGCCAGTCAATTTGGCGAGACTCTTTGCGGTTACCACTTTCGTTGCAAAGTCTTCGCCGGTCTGCGGCTAATCTCTTATGATCTTCGGTGTAGCGCCGAAATTATCACGATGTTCCACCCCGGACTGTCCAGGGGGGAACCGAACCGGTTCGTCACTATTTCCCGTGGCATGGTGTAGAGCAGTACGAATTTCCGCGGAGAGTCAATGTCGCTGTGCGTGGGACGCGCGTGGTCTGGCGCGGTCGCTAGGAAGATTGTCCGGTTCTGCTTGTTGTGGTGCTATGTTGCTGCGACAGCAGAGGCGCGCGCGTGGGGGCAAAGCGCGGTAGATGGCGCGATCAGCGGCTTTGTGCTGGATGGGGGTGGGGCGGCGCTGGTGGGCGCTGTGGTCCAGGTGCAGAACGTCGCCGATGGAACGATGACTCGTACGACGACCGAGGGCAAGGGGGAGTTTCTGGTGGCGCACCTGCCGGCGGGAGAGTACCGGGTGGAAGTGGAGTATGCGTTGTTTGCCGGGTTGACGCTCGAGCCCGTGGTGGTCGAGGTGGGAGGCGTGACGTCAGTGGAGGCGCGGATGCGGGTTGGGGGTGTGGCGACGTCGGTGACCGTGAAGGCAGAGCCGATTGCCCAAGCTGCGGTGGGCGTTGACGAACTGTCGTCGGCTGCGGTGGGGAGTGTGGTGACTCCGGATGAGATTGAGCGGTTGCCTGTGAATGGGCGACGCTGGGAGACGTTCGCGCTGTTGATGCCAACAGTCAATTCGGATCCGGAGGGAGATGGGCTGCTGAGTTTTCGCGGTGTGGCTTCGACGCAGAACAGCAGCCGGATCGATGGCGGAGACGATGATCAGAGCTTTGGGTCGGTGCCGCGCGGGACCGGGATTGAGAGTGGGGCGGAGTTGGAGGATGCGGCGGAGGTGGGGGTGGCGAACCGAATCACGGTCGGAAGCGCCGCGGGTGGTGGAGGGTATGGGCGGCACTCGGGAATGGCGTATACGTTTTCGCAGGAGGCGGTGCGGGAGTTCCGCGTGAGTGGGCAGAATTACTCGGCGCTATATGGGCATGCTGCCGGGGGGATCGTCACCACGGTTTCGAAGAGCGGGACGAACGATCTGCATGGGACAGGTTTTTATTTATTTCGAACGAGTGCGTTGGCCGCGACAAATCCCTTCTCGATTGCGACGAACTACGTTGATGGGGTGGTGGGGAGTGTCGCGGTGAAGCCTCATGATTTGCGGCAACAGTCTGGAGGCAGTGTTGGCGGCGCAATGGTTCGGAATAAATTGTTCTACTTTTATGCTTATGACCAACAGGTGCGGGATTTTCCGGCGATATCGACGCCGAATGATCCGAATTTTTACGCGCTGACGCCGACGCAGCGAGCGCTGCTGGGAAACCGTGGGGTGACGCCGGCGAAGGTGAATGCGGCGTTGAATTATCTGGAAAGCTTGACGGGGACGATTGCGCGGCGACAGGATCAGACGGTTAATTTCGGCAAGGTGGACTGGCAGGCGACGGAGCATCACCGGGTGAGCGTACAGTATGACCGAGCTCGTTCGAGCGCTCCGGCGGGAGTGCGGTCGGCGCCTGTGGTGGATGTGGGTAAGGCGACTTTGGGCAGCAGCTATGGCAAGGTGGATGCATTGCTGGGGCGATGGATATGGCAGGCGACCTCGAGGCTCAGTGAAGAGCTGCGGGTGCAGTATGGCAGGGATTTTCAGTACGAACAGGCACAGGCCCCGCTGCCGCAGGAGCCTGCGGTGGGGCCGGGGGGATTTGCGCCGGAGATCGCGATTGGGCCGAATGGATTTACGTTTGGGAGCTCGCCTTCGCTTGGGCGCAGGTCGTTTCCCGATGAGAGCAAAGTGCAGCTTGCTGACATGGTGACCTGGACGCGTGGGCGCCATCAGGTTCAGACTGGCGTCGACGTCAGCTTTGTGCATGACGACATTAGTTCTCTCGCGAATGCTGAGGGTGCGTTTCACTACGACAGCTCAACGACGTCGGGACACGCGGGCGGGCTGGTGGACTGGATTACGGACTACACGTTCAACGTGAACGTCAATCCGAATGGCGGGTGCCCATCGATCGTTTCGAAGGTGCATGATTTCTGCTTCCGGTCGTTCACGCAGAGCTTTGGGCAGCAGGCGGTGTCGTTTGATTCGCAGGAGTGGGCAGGGTTTCTGCAGGACAACTGGCGCGTGAGAGCGGGGCTTACGGTGAACGCCGGGCTGCGTTACGAATACGAGTTTTTGCCTCTGCCGCAGCAGCCGAATGCGATTCTGGATGCGGCCTTCGGCAAAATAGGAGCGACGAGCGTGTTTCCAGAGGACCGGAATAACTTTGGGCCGCGCCTGGGTGTCGTGTGGGAGCCGTTTGGGCCTGGCCGGGGTGTTGTGCGGGCGGGGTATGGGCTTTTCTTTGGACGGCTTCCGGGTGCGACGGTACGGAGCGCGCTGGTGGATACGGCGCTGGGTTCCTCTGCGCGGCATATTTTAATTACACCTACTACGGTTACAAATTGTCCGCAGGTTGCGAACCAGGGCTTTGGGTATGTGTGTGCTTATGTGACGACACCGCCGAGCGCGATTACGACGACGACTTCGGCGATGGTGTTTGACCGGCGGTTCCGGCTTCCCGCGGTGCAGCAAGGGAGTTTGACGGTAGAGCGCGAAGTTGGTGCGGGAGTGATTGCGAGTGCTACGTATCTGGTGAATATCGATCGGCAGCTGCCGAATTCCGTGGACATCAATATTGCTCCGGCGATGGCGACGAAGACGTTTCAGCTGCAAGGGGGGACGGGTGCGGCTGGGGTGCGTGATGGCGAGATGTTCGCGGTTCCGTTCTATTCGCAGCGGGTGAATACGAACTTTGGGCCGGTGACGGATATTGTTTCGAACGCGGATGCGACGTATAACGCGATGGTGCTTGAGGCTCGGCGGCGGCTCCGTGGTGGATTTGAGTTTCGTGCGAGCTGGACGTGGGCCAAGGCGATCGACTATGGGCAGGGCGGTGCTACGCCGCGGACGAATGCGCAGTTCGATCCGTTCAATGTGCTGTATGACAAGGGGCTTTCGGCGCTGAACTATCCGCATAAGATACTGGCGAGTGCTGTGTGGGAGCCGAGGCTGCGAAGCGAACGGCGTTGGGTTCGGGTTGCGGCGAATGGATGGACGGTTGCGCCGCTGTTTGTTGAGTCGAGCGGCAGGCCGTACAGTCTGGATATCTTTGGCGGCACCCGGCTGGCGGGTGGGCATGAGAGCATCAACGGCGCGGGGGGCGCGGTGTATCTGCCGACTGTGGGGAGGAATACGCTGCGGCTGCCAGACACCAGCCGCATGGATCTGCGTGTGAGCCGGGCGGTGCATGTGACGGAGAGGGTGCGGATGCGCGGGAGCGTGGAGGTCTTCAATCTGACCAACCGGGTGAATTACTCGGCGATTATGCAGCGTGCGTTTCTGGTGGGAACGGAGACGAATGGAGTGACGCCGTTGATCTTTCAGGATGCGGCTACGGTGGCGGCGGAGGGGTTGAATGTGCGGCCGTTCGGGACGTTTACGGCAGCGTCGACGGGGCAGTCGCCGGAGCGGCAGGTGCAGGTGGGAGTCAGGGTGGAGTTCTGAGATCTCAGTGCTGCGAGATGGAGAGAGTGTTGCCGTCGGGGTCGGTGAACCATGCGACCCTGGCGCCTTCCGGTGCAGTCCAGACTCCATCGGGGCTTTGCTCGAAATAGGGGTAGCGGGTGAACTTCACCCCTTTGCCGGTCATCTCGGCGACGGTCTTGTGGATATCGGTGACTTGCCAGCCGAGGATGGTGAAGGGGAGGGGAGTGAAGTCCTCGACGCGGACGATGCGGACCATGGTTCCGTTGGCGTCCATGACGATGGCGAAGGAGTCATCGCTGATGAAACGCAGGCCGAGGTTTTCGTAGAAGCGGCGGGCGCGAGTTGTGTCTTTGGTGGGTATGAAGGCTATGAGCGGGCTATGGGTAAGCATGCTGTGACCTCGTTTAATCAGGGTGACCGAAACTGCCGGTCAGGCTCTTGTTCGGGAAGCGGGAAGAAACCCTGATCTCCAGTCTGGCCTGGAGTGAGCTGGGAATGGGTCGCGAAGCGCGTCAAGGGGAACGCGTCCGGGTAGTTCTCCTGGATCCAGGCGGTCATTTTCTCGCGAACCAGGCAGCGGAGGTCGAAGTTGTCGCTGGAGTTGCGGGAGCTCATGAGGCAGCGCAACTCCATGGAGCGGTCGGTGAGGTTCGTGACCTGCAGGCCGCAGATCCGCTTGTCCCACAACGGCGAAGGGTGGACGATGGCCTCGAGTTGCTTTCGCAGGTCTTCGACGGGAATGGAGTAGTCGACATAAATAAAGGCGGTGCCCATGATGTCGGAGGACTGACGCGTCCAATTCTGGAAGGAGTTCTCTATGAAATAGCTGAGGGGAACGACGAGGCGGCGGAGATCCCAGATTTTGACGATGACGTAGGCTGAGTTGATCTCTTCGATACGACCCCATTCGCCTTGAACGACAACGACGTCATCGATGCGTATGGGTTGGGTGAAGGCGATCTGCAGGCCGGCGAAGAGGTTGGAAGCGGTGGATTTGGCAGCGGTGGCGAGGATGAGCGACGCGATGCCGGCTGAGGCGAGAAGGCCGGAGCCATAGTGCCAGATACGCGGGTCGTTGAAGGTCCACAGCAGAGCACCGATGTCGATGATGACAACAAAGGCGATGAGGATGCGGCGAAAGAGCTGGAACTGGGTATGGACCCGGCGTGCCTGGAAGTTGTTTTCGGCTGTGATGTCGTAGCGCCGCAGCATGATAGCTTGCAGAACGTAGATGCAGCCGATGGCAAACCAGCCAAGTGCGGCCACTACCATCATGATCATTACCTGTCGCAGCAGGGCTTCGATATTTTCCGGCAGCTCAGGGATGGCTGGCAGGATGATCAGCAGGCACGTGAGAAGAAAGATTGCGCGGGCTGGTTTCCCCAGGTGCTTCTGCAGCCCCCAGCCGAGGGGGTGGCTGATCGATTCTTTTCGGCGTAGAACGCGAAACAGAATGTAATGCACGAGGTTCGCGACCACGAGCATGCTGCAGAAGACGAAGATTGCGAAGAACCAATTGTGCTTGAAATGAAAGACGGCCAGGGTCGAGAGGGCCGGCGGCCCTGAAAGTGATTTGGCGAGGGTTAGCGTGGCTGTATTCAAGCGGCTTGACTCCTTGCGCTGGTTAGATGCTGCGAGACGAGGAGTGGTAGATGTTTGTGGAGCAGCGAGAGAATTCTTCTGCTACTTATGCTGGAGATATTCTAGAGCGTCAAGGACGGCTTTTTCCAAGGCTATACGCTGGTCGGAGTAGGAGTGGTCGGTTGTGAGGTGGACGGTGGTGATGTCGGTGGCGCCGGCTTTGTAAAGGGCGGCGACGAAGGCGTCGTTGGAGGGAGCGAGGCCGTCGTCGGAGGTGATGACGAGGGTAGGGCGGCTGGCGAGTTTTGCGGCGAGGTTGGGGATGTTCCACGCCGCTGCGTTCGCGATGATTTCTTTGGCGAGGCTTTCGGGTGTGCAGCCGGCTAGGGGCGCCATGCCTTCGGCGGCGAAGTGGGCGGCTAGACGCGTTGTTGCTTCTTGCTCCTGCGCGGGCTTGAGGGATTGGACTTTGTCGACGCCCATGTCGGCTGCGGAGATCAGGCCGACGGCTTTGATGGCTGGATCCTGCGCGCCGACGTAGCGGGCCATGAAGCCGCCCATGCTGTGGCCGATGAGGACGATGTAGGCGGGGTCGGCGCGCAGCTTCTTTGCGTGGGCGGGGTCGCTCAGGTAGGCGATGGCGGATTGGGTGTCTTCGATGGAGTGGGTGAAGGAGAAGTCGCCGGGCGAGCCCCAGGAGCCGCGGTAGTCGAAGTAGACGACGTCCCAGCCATCGCGACGGATGGCCTGCGCGAGGTCAAGATTCTTTTCGTTGCCGGGGAAGCCGTGAAGAAGGAGGACGACCGGGTGCGGGCCGGCGCCTTCGGCGACGTAGGCGAGGGCGTTGAGCATGGCTCCGTGGCTGGGGATCTGAAAGGTTTCCATTGCTGCTGGATATGCTTTGTCGGGTGCGGGGTCGATGGTGATAGCTGTGGGGAGTTGCTTGGCGTGGAGGGCAGTGGCAAGGAGAAAGGTGGCAATGGCAAGCAGGCGCATGGAGGGATTATGACATTCAATTGTGTCTTATTTGCGGGAACACCGTTGAACTTATGAGAGCTGAGTTCATGTAAAAATGCGGGTGAGGTAAATGTGGGCCAATGTCCGGGACCGTTATAGTTGGATTACTCGTTACAGTTCCAGTTGGATTACTTTGCTCCTGCCGCTGGCTCTGAAGACAGGAGCTAAGACCTTCTTCAAGAAGGATATTCGTTACTTCACCTGCTTTTGGATTGTTCTTATCCTATCGATGATTCTTTCGGGTGTAGTGAGCACACTCTTTCCTTTACCTGTATAGACGCTAAACTTGAACATAGATGGCGTTTACGGAACAGTTCGATGTGGTAGTGGTGGGCGCGGGACACGCTGGGTGTGAGGCGGCGATGGCGTCTGCGCGGATGGGACTGCGGACGGCGATCTTTACCCTGAACCTTGATTTGATTGCGCAGATGAGTTGCAATCCGGCGATTGGCGGGATTGCGAAGGGGCATCTGGTGCGTGAGGTGGATGCGCTGGGTGGGGTGATGGGTGA
>Ga0210384_10007868_pt1 | contig 11207 bp, 11 predicted proteins | sample IncBWH2MmetaG_FD_160574 | JGI IMG/M metagenome (GOLD analysis project Ga0210384, IMG submission 160574) | Forest soil microbial communities from Barre Woods Harvard Forest LTER site, Petersham, Massachusetts, United States - Inc-BW-H-2-M | ecosystem: Environmental > Terrestrial > Soil >...
GTTTCTGGTCTCGGCCATCTATCACGACGATAGCTTCACCTACGTGCAGTGCGCCGCGCGCGAAAAGCCCGCGCTCTATGAAGTAAAGGACGGAAAACCGAACCTCATCCAATTCCAGTTTGAAAAAGGCGTCTACATCGCTTCGAAAATCATTGACAACGGCTATCTGGCAATCGGGAAAAAGAAGGTGGTTTTCTCGCGCCGGATGTCCGGCAAGTGAAGGAGCAGGCCGTGAACGAACCCATCAGCGCCGGCATTCAGGACAAAGCGCTGAAACCGCCGGGCCTGCTGCCCAAGAACGTACAGTCTTGGCTCATCTTTGGCCTGGCCGTTCTCATGGTTGTCATCATGTGGCTTACCGGCGCCAAGAAGGCTCCCGCCCCGGCAAAGACCGGCGCGCTCGCTCCGCTTGTGCCTCTAACGGCTGAAGTCAACGAAACCAAGATCGCCGAACTCCAGGACCGCATCCAGCAACTGCAACGCGAACAACTCATCGCCCAGAACGCCCTGGCGCAGCAGAACCGCTTGCCCGGAGCCACTCCTGCTGGTCCTGAGATAACCACTGCCGGCTCCGCCGCGGGCGGTGCGCAGCCCGAACGCTCCGAGGACGTCATCCAAGCGGAGCGCAAGAAACGCAGCTACCTTTCCTTGTTCGCCTCAAACGTGGCGCTCAGTTTCCGGAAAGAGCCTGCGCTGGTTGGGCCCACCGACGACGACGGTGCTTTGCAACTCGCCACTCCCGAATCGACCAGTCCCCGGCCTCCTGACCTGGCGCAGCTCGCGAGGCAGATGCCACCGGCCGTCCCTCCCTCTCGAACCATAACAACGGCTTCGGTTCCGAGCGCCCCCGCGAGTTCCGCGGAGCCGGAACCCAACACAAAGGAGGTGCAACCCCCTGCCGCCGCGTCCATAGGCGCTCGAATGCTGGCGGCAGGCAAAACCTACGTCGTGTTCGAGGGAACCATCCTCGAAACCGTCCTGATCAACCGGCTCGACGGGGCCAATACTGGTCCCGTTGAATGTTTGGTGACCAACGATGTGTATTCCCGCGATCGCCAGCACTTGCTTGTTCCAGCCGGCAGCAAAGTTCTCGGAGAAACGCGCAAAGTCGAAGCCTTCGGCCAAACGCGCCTCGCCGTAGCCTTCCACCGGCTGCTCATGCCGGACGGCTATTCCGTCAGCCTTGATCAATTCAAGGGTCTAAACCAAGTCGGTGACACTGGTCTGCGCGACCAGGTCAACAACCACTACTTGCGCTTCTTCGGCGTTTCGCTCGCCGTCGGCGCCATTGGTGCGGTCGCCGAAGCGGGCACCGGCGGCGTCCTGACGCAATCCGGTACGGATCGCTTGCGGGAAGGCTTCGCGCAAAGCACCGCGCAATCCTCCGCCCAGATCCTCGACCGCTTCCTTAACGTAGTTCCGACCATCGCCATCCGCGAAGGACATCGCGTGAAGGTGTATCTCTCGGGCGACCTCGCCCTTCCCGCCTATAACCATCACAACCTGCCTTCCGATCTCTAGAAGGCCAGAAAGGAAAAAGCGTTGATACCAGGAACGATCAAAAGAAAGATTGCTGTCTGCGTGGCGGCGTTGCTGCTGTCCGGCGGAGCGGCTTCCGCACAGCTCGGCTCGGGCATCGTCTACGACCCCACCAACTATCAAAACGCGGTGCTGCGCTACCGGCAGCTGCAGCAGCATCTCGCCCAGCTCCAGAAGACCTACAACCAAGTCGTCGCACACTACAACCTGGCTCTTCAGATGGCGCGCGCCATCCAGAATATGCCGGCGCGGTACCAGGCACAGTTCGCGCGGTGGAAAAACACGTTCGCGGGCAACACCTACGGGAACACCGGCTCGTGGGTGACTGGCATCAACTCCGGGCAGCTGCCAATGATCACCGCCGGATACCGGCAATCCACCACTCAACTTCTTCCCTATAGCACCCAGGTTCTTGCGGGCATGAATGCGAACGAACTCGAGCGGGTGCGATCGCAGTACGCTTCGGTTGAACTCTCCGACGGCATCAACCTCAATTCCATGCAGATCATCGGGGCGATCCGTGCGAACGCGCAGACCATCGAAAACCAAATCGCCAATCTCGAACAGGATTCGTTCTCCGCGGATGCCAATCTCAATAGCGAAGTCTCGGTCCTGAACAAGATCAACGCCGCGAACATGCTCACGCTGCGCAGCGTCCAGGATTCCAATAAGGTCCTAGCTTCGCTCCTTGAACAGCAAACCATCCTCGCCAAGCAGCAGCGCGAGGCCACCACCAACGCGATCAACACCGACATCGCCCGGAACGCCAGCCTCGCCGGCAACATCACCCAGGTCACCGGCAGCTTGACCAGTTCGCTGCAGAACTTCCGCATGCCGTAGTGCCGTTTGTCTAAAACCCCGTACGTCGAAGGAGCCGAATCCTCATGCAAACCGACTATCTTCAGTTTGTCTTCCAAGCTATCCGCCAGTTGCTTACCGATAATCTCGGCTTCTTCGACGCTATGGGCCAGAACCTGTTCCGCATGTTTGCGACCATTCTGGTCGCCTGGTATGGCATTAAGTCCGCGCTGGCCGCCGCCAGCGGACGAAGCGCCTTCCACTTCGACCATTTCGCGAGTTTGCTGCTCACCATCAGCTTCGGCTTCGCCATGGTGAATTACTACAGCACACCCATTCCCGGCGTGGGCACGAGCTTTCACAACCTGGTCACTGACGAAGCGCAGTTTCTCTCTGGCAAGATCGACCAGGCCCAGTTGCAAACCGTGGTCACGCAGATCGCCGATTTCGAAGCTCGCATGGATTCGCCAACCTGGGGAGACATTCTCGGCACCGCCATCTACGTGCTGGTGATCCTTCTGCTGGCCGCCGCCCAGGCCGTGGCTATCGTGGTCATCGCCTACGGATTTGTTGCCACCGCCGTGTGCGTTCTGGTGGGTCCTGTCTTCGTTCCTTTTTTCATCGTCCCGAAGATGGAATGGCTCTTCTGGGGATGGTTTCGCTGCTTCCTGCAGTACGCCTTCTATCAGGTTATCGCCGCAGCCGTCGTGTTCGTTATCGGGAACCTCATCGTCGGAGCTCTGCGCCTCCCTCCCGCGGGCGCTCTCTCGACGGTCCAGCTGCTCGCCTGGTTCCCGGTCCTGTTCATTACGTTTCTGGCTTCCATCTACGTGCTGCTCAAAGTGCCTTCCCTCACCAATCACATCTTCAGCGGAACCGCGGGCGGCTCCTCCGCCAGCTTGCTGGAAGCCCCAGCGGCAGCGGCCGCTGCTGCCAGGGAGCTATGGTGAATCGCGACGCCACGTTTGAAGACGCCAAGCGCCTGTACCTTGAATCGTGCGGGGATCCCATGGTGACCAACACCTATCTCAAGATCGCGCTGGCTCTGCTGGCGCTGGTTTGCGTGACTCTGGCGTTTATCGATCTTCGGACCATTCGTACCTTCGAAAACTTCCGGCCTCTGGTCATCCGTATCGATGACCTTGGCCGTGCCGAAGCCATCAACTACCACAACCTCGAATACCAACCACAAGACGCTGAAGCCAAGTATTTCCTTACCCAGTTCTGCACGCTCTACTACCGGCGCAACCGCTACGCCATCCAGGACGATTTCGCCAAAGCCTTGTACTTCCTCGACGGCAAGCTCGCCGACGGCATTCTCGATGCCTACCGCAAGGACGACTCGCTCCGCAAATTCCTCACCAACTCCTCCCTTCCAGAAATCGATATCGAGGTGAAAAAGGCTGCGCTCGAACAGATGCAGAACCCGCCATACCGTGCGCGCGTCGACTTCTACATGGTCTACTACTCGCCAGCCGATCATAGCGAGCTTAGGCGCGACCTCTATACCGCCAACTTTGTCTTCGTCTTCAAGAGTCACGTTCCGAATGAATTGATTCCCATCAATCCTCTGGGACTCACGATCACCTACTTCAGAGAGGATCAGGCGTTCAAATGAAACGGCCGGGCGTCGCAGCAGCGGCAAGACCGGTCGCGGTCCGGCACCGGGCACCGTCGGCGCAACCTCCGCGCGCTACTTCTCTCTCTCCCCTTGCGCCCCTGCTCGCCGCAGGCGTCACCGCCCACCGCATCGGCCTGTATTCTCCGACACCCCAGGCGCGCTTCCGGAGGGCCTCGGTTGCTGTCCGGCTGAGTTCTCGCTCCCGGCAACGATGGGCCGTCACGGGAAAAAACAGGGCTAGGTTTCCAGGAGGTTCCCGATGATTGCCAATGTCCTGTTCATCAGCATGGCCATCCTGCTCGCGCTGGGCTTCTGGCTCATGGGCGAGCTCAGATTCTTTGTTCCCTATAAAGTCGTTCTTTGGCGGGCATACGCCACACCCATCCTCGAGTATGTCGGAAGCCTATCCATCAACGTGTTTGCGGCCACGTTCATCCTTATCCGCAAGTTCTTCCTCAAGGACACCGGGCGAAAACTCTTCCATCTCGACAAGCAGCTTCACGTGGGCCAGACCGACGTGCCCGCTCCGTGGTTTGAAGAGTCGGATTGAAATGTCCCGAGGCTACCAACCCGGAGACCATTTCGATCCGCGAGTCCCTTCCGAGGGCCGGGAGAACCACGCCGGTGATGCACCCAAAACCGATGAGCGGCGCGAACAAACATCGAGCGATGGATCGCCATTGCCGGGCCGTGAGCCAGCTAGCCCCGGAACGCGCACTGCTGAAGCCCGCACCGTCTACGAACTTCGCGGCCGAACCTACCGCCTCCGAAACTCCGAAATCGCGACGATGGTGGAACTTGGGAAATTCCGCGCTGTGGCTAGGGAGGATCTGTCGGAATTTGTCTATGGCGGAAACACCGATCGCACGCGACCCGATCTGGAAAATCTCGTCCGTCAAGGCCTGATCGAAATGAAATCCATTCCTCACGAGGAAATGGGCTCCCGGCAATTGCTGACCCTAACCAAGAACGGCCATCGGTTCCTTTCGCAAACCCAGAGCGCTGGCAAAGGTCAGGCGCTTTACCACGGATTCGCCAAATCCCGCGAGGCGCATCACGATGCCGACCTCTATCGGCTCTACCAAAAGGCGGCTGCCAAGGTCGAAACCCAGGGAGGCCGAAACCTGCGCGTCGTTCTCGACTACGAGCTGAAAAAACAGGTCTGCCACGACCTAGCGAAACTCGGTCCGGATCGCGCCTCCGCTGCCAGCACACATAGCGTCGCCGAACGGCATGGGCTTCAAGTGGTGCGCGGAAAGATTCCTCTTCCTGACGTTCGCATCGAGTACGACGCCCCCGATGGAGAGCGGGCTCGCCTGGACCTTGAACTAGCCACCGGTCACTACCGCGGCCGAGATCTCGCTGAAAAAGTACGCGCCGGATTCTCCCTCTACGCTCATGCGGAGGACGTTTCAAAACTCAGGAGGGTCTTGGATCAGCAGGAATTGACGGCGGAGATTTTATCGTTATGAAAATGCCCCAGGAATATGTCGAACGAATTGCCGCTCTGGGCTACACGGAATCCGAGGCTCGCTTCCTCTATCTGGTGGCGACGCATTCCGGCTACTTCACCCTGCGGCAATTCAACGCCTTTGCCGGCGTCTGTAGTGGGGGGCGTTCCACGGTTTTTGCCCGGAAGCTGCTGAAGCACGCTCACGCAACCATGCGCGACTACATGGGCACGGGATCGGTCTTTCACCTCTTTTCCCGGCTCATCTACGGACCGATTGGAAACGACAACATCTGCAATCGGCGTCGCCACTCATTCGATTACATCCGCACGCGTCTCGTGCAAATGGACTTTCTCTTGGAGAACCCAGATCACGACTTTCTGGAAACCGAGAGTGATAAGATCCATCTCTTCTGTGAATCTCTCGCCGTCCCCAAGGACGTGCTCCCCGCGAAGGTTTATGAGGGAAACCCAGGTAGCCCTCCGACGGTCCGCTATTTCGTGGACAGGTTCCCGCTCTTTCTCGCGGCCCCCATCCCGGGTGCCTCGCGCGTGGTCACCTTCGGCTTTGTGGATTCCGGCACGCGAAGTCTGCGGAGTTTTGTGGCGCATCTTGCGGCTTATCAAAGCCTCTTCCGCCACTTGAAGTCTTTTCGCTTGCTCTACATTGCGCCGCGCACCACCCAATTCCGCTGGGCTGAAGATCGCTTTCGCGCGAGCCTCAAGCAGCCACTCGAATCCGATGTATCCGGCGAAATCCTGCGCTACTTCGAGATTCGCCGGAAGTGGGAGAAACACGAGTACGTTGTGCCGGTGACCGCCGACTTTGAATTTCTCAACGAAGCCAGGTGCCGCTTTCATGGCGAGCGATTCGACAATCTCTACCAAGGATGGACCGCAGGCCGGATTGGCGAACGGGAACTCCAGCTGGAATTTTCACAGCCGAGTCCCGAGCCGACGGTGTTCTTTGACACCTATCTTGTCCGGAACGGGCGATCACCCCTTGACGAAAAGCACCGGCACGGAGTGAACGGCGCATGAACGACGCAGCTCTATCGGCGCTTTACCGTTTACCTCAGCGGCGAACGGAAGTTGATGAAAACACTCCGTTTGCGCATGGCGCGACGATTGATTCTGGGCCCGCGCAAAACACAAAACTGGGTGGAGAGAGCCGACCCCCCTTCGTTGCCACCGAAGCCGCGGCGGTCGCTCCAGCCAGTGAACAGCGGAAAGACTGGCGTTCCCTAGGTGTTTTGCACGTGTCGGGTTAGGCCAAAGAGACCGAGGAAAGGAAGGAGAACCGATGTCGATCATCAACAAACCACCGGAGATGGTGAAACGGGAATACCAGTTGCAGGAGCCCATCGCTCTGGCCGTTGAGAAGTACGCCGCCTTCATCGCCAGCACCCCGGATCACGTGGTGAACTCGGCGCTGAAGATGGTTCTTTGGAAAGATGCGGACTTCCGTCGCTGGCGCAAGCAACAGCAGACCCCCAGCGACAACAAGGATGGCCACGCTGCGGTTAAGGCGGCGCGGGCGTGATCCAAGCAATCCTCCGTGCCAGGCATTTCGTCGCAAGCATCCTCGCTGCGGCCACGGGAATGGCGCTCTATTTTCGGGCGCCATTCCCGGAGGCCAATATCTTCCTCCACGTTATGGCGATTCGGGCGCCATACGCCTTGCTCTTTTTCAAGTACTCCTACACCCTGTTTCTCTATACCACGCCCTACATCGCTTATTCTGTCCTGCTTTCCGGGGCTTACATCTTCGCTCTCAAGGCCACCCGCAAGATTCGGGCCGGGAAATTGCCACTCTACCCGGACCCGGCGAAAAGGGCCGACCTTTCGCTGGTTATTGGCGAGCTGCACCATTCGCGGACGCAAACGCCCTCAGAAACACCACATTGGCTGGTTATCCCGGAACGCGGGCTGTTTACAGGCATCGCCATCGTCGGCGCAGTAGGATCGGGCAAGACCGCGGCGTGCATGTATCCATTCGCCGAGCAGATTCTCGCCTACCAGGCTGCCGACAAAGACCGGCGCATCGGCGGACTCATTCTGGAAGTGAAAGGTGATTTTTGTGCGCGGGTCCGGGAAATCCTCTATCGGCACGACCGCGCTGAAGACTACGTCGAAATCAGCCTCACATCGGAGTACCGGTACAACCCCCTCCACAATGACCTCGACGCCTACGCGCTCGCCTACAACATCGCTTCGCTGCTCAACAATCTCTTTGGGCGGGGTAAGGAACCCTTCTGGCAGCAGGCTTACACCAACCTGGTTAAATTCATAATCCTGCTGCACAAGGTCGCTTTCGATTACGTCACGCTCTTCGATGTCTATGAGTGCGCCATCAATCCGGATCTGCTCGAAAGCAGAATAAAGGAAGCGGAACGCCGCCTGAGCGAAGCGGATTCCGCGTTGCTGTGGGCGGAAGAATATCTGAAGTATCCGAAAGACCTCGAACCATTCCATTTCCGTCTCGACGCGGAATCTAACCGTTACCGCGCGCCTCTCACCCCGGGTCTCGCCGCCATATTGCAAGCAAGGAGCGTCCAATGGGAGGCCGAAAATACCTCTTGCAAGAATCCAGTTCTGGCTCAGAAAAAGGCGCAGCTCGAAGCCGTCTGCAGATGGTTCTTTCACGACTGGCGAAGGATTGAGCCCAAGCTGAGGGCCTCGATTGTCGAAGGTATTTCCGTCTTCCTGTCGCTGTTTGACGACAACCCGGACGTGAAGCGTACTTTCTGTCCGCCCGCGGAATGTTACGACCCCCACGCCAACGCCGACTTCAGGTTCGGAACGCCACTGCCTTCCTTCTCCTGGCTTATTGATTCTGGATCTGTTTGCGGGCTCAATTTCCCCATCGCCATGAATCCCGGTCTGGCCAGAGCCATCGGGGTGATGATGAAACTCGACTTCGAGCGCGCCGTGCTCAACCGCGTGCCGGTGATGGAGAAGCATCCCGACAGTTACTTCCGGCAAGTTCTCTTTCTTTGCGACGAATATCAGCATTTCGCCACGGTCGGCGAAAGCGAACCGACCGGCGATGAAAAATTCTTCAGCCTGTCTCGTCAACCCAAGTGCATCCCGATCATCGCGACGCAGAGCATCAGCTCCCTCAAATCCGCTCTGCCAGGCGAATCGTGGCGTACGCTTCTGCAAACCTTCCGGACGAAAATCTTTCTGTCGCTGTCCGATGATTTCTCCGCGCGCACGGCCAGCGAGCTTTGCGGACGCGAAGACAGGCTCAAGGCCAGTTACAACCTGTCGGAGAGCGGTCACGACGCCCGGGTCAGCCTGCTCACCGGCAAAGCCATGTCCCACAAGGCGAATATCACCACGTCGAAGAGCTACAGCCCGCACCACGATCTACGTTTTGACGTGAAGGACTTCATGGAGCTGCGCAACGCCCAGTCGGTAACCATTGCCTACGATGGCACGAACCCGATGCCGCCGACGTTTTGCTACCTCAAGCCTTACTACAACGATGTCAACAAATCGTATTTCCGCCAGCTTGCGGACGGAGAGCTCTAATGAATGGGTTTGAAATCATCCTTCCGTTTCTCAAACCGATCGAGCATCTCATTCTCGACGACGCCATCAGTGAGGTCATGGTCAACGGACCCGACCGCATCTTCATCGAGAAGCAGGGATTCGTCGAGCCCGTACAGGGCATCCACTTGAGCGAGAAATCCTTGATGGTCGCCGTGAAGAATATTGCGCGGCGATTAGGCGACGACATTTCGGAATCGAAACCCATCCTCGATTCGCGGCTGCCCGACGGGAGCCGTGTCGCCGCAATCATTCCGCCGTGCAGCGTGAATGGCATCACTCTGACCATTCGCAAGTTCAACGCCAGGCACCTCGTCCTCGAAGACCTTGTTCAAGCCGGAACTCTGGAGAGCTGGCTCGCTAGTCAGCTCGAAGGTTACGTTCTCGCTCGGAAGAACATCCTCATCGCCGGCTCTACCGGCTCGGGAAAGACCTCGATGCTCAATGTCCTTGGAAAATTCATCCCCAGCGATGAACGCATTCTACTCATAGAGGACACCTCGGAAATCTATATGTGCCAGGACAACCTGGTCCGTTTCGAAGCTCGGCAACCGCAAAACGGTCTGCCCGGCGTTACCATTCGTGATCTTCTGAAGGCATCGCTTCGCCATCGGCCCGACCGGTTGATCCTGGGCGAAATTCGCGGCAGCGAGGCCTTTGATCTATTGCAGCTTCTCAATACCGGACATTCGGGAAGCCTTTCCACCCTTCATGCCAGTTCCGCAAAACAAGGCCTGGCGCGCTTTACGAGCTGTGTCTTACAAAGCGGTGTGGACCTGCCTTACCGCGCGATTAAGACTAACGTCGGTGATTGCGTGAACGTCGTCGTGCATCTCGAACGGCGTCCAGGCCGGCGGTTCGTCTCCGAAGTCTTGGAGATTGCTGGCTACAATCCCGATAGGGACGAATACAGCTACGGCTTCATTTTCGACTGCCGTAAGGAGCCTGTATGAATCCTGCTTACAAGCCGACGCCGTTTATCCCGTCAGCTTCGGACTACATTGCACGACGTTGGCGGGACTACGACGCTCTCCGCAGCGGCCCGCAAATCTTATTACCGGCAAATTCTCATCATCGGGCGTTGCGCGAATGCCAAGCACCCAGAAGTCGCCTCACCCGAAGACGGCAGCTTCAAAGCGGACTCGTTCAGATCGAGCCAACAAAGCAAAGGAGGGAATAAATGCCGGCGGAATGGGTTGACTTCAAAAGCGTGAAAGCGAAGGTCTCCATGGAGACAGTTCTTTCGCACTATGACGTTCGACTTCGGCGAGTTGGTGTGGACGAGTTCCGTGGGAAATGCCCTCTTCCTACCCACTCTTCCGCCAGAAGCAATGACAGCTTCTCCGTCAGTTTCACTCTGAACGCCTGGTCCTGTCAGTCTGCTTCGTGCATCGCGGCTCGGTCGGGCCGCGTCGGCGGGGACGTCTTCGACTTCGTCGCTGAAATGGAGCGCTGCTCGATCCGGGAGGCCGCTCTGCGCCTTGATCGTTCGCTCACAGAAAATCTCCTCCCTCTCGCCACACCCGGGGACAAGAATCCGGTGCCCTACACGTCAGAAAATCGGCCTCTATCTTTCACTCTGCGCAACATCGACCACCAACATTCTTACGTCATATCGCGTGGACTAAGTGTGCAGACAGCCCGCTATTTCGGTGTTGGCTATTACGACGGCAACGGGTTCCTTCGGGGGCGGGTTGTGATTCCTATCCACAACGAACACGGCGAACTGGTCGCCTACTCAGGTCGTGCAATCGACCAGGCGGAGCCCAAATACCGCCTTCCCGCAGGCTTCCGCAAATCTCATGTGCTGTTCAATCTTCACCGAGCCATCCAATCACGCGAGTACACGCTCATCCTGGTAGAGGGCTTCTTCGACACTTTCAAAATCCATCAGGCCGGGCATGGCAACGTGGCCGCTCTGATGGGCTCGAAGCTGTCCGACCGCCAAGCCGAATTGATCGGAACCCACTTCAATCAGGTCATCCTGATGCTTGACGCCGATGAAGCGGGCCAGGCCGCCACCGCGGCCGCTGGGACAGCCCTGTCGTCAATGCTCGGAGTACAGATCGTTGAACTCGCTTCGGGAACACAGCCAGACCAACTGGCCTCAGAAGAAATCAATCAGCTCCTAGGAGGCTTGGATCATGACGTTCCAACTCCAGATCGATAAGAACTCCTTCCAATTCCACAAGTTTCTTCCTGCCTACGCACCAGAACTGCATCCGGTCGAGTATCTGTGGTCGC
>Ga0210384_10007869_pt1 | contig 11201 bp, 9 predicted proteins | sample IncBWH2MmetaG_FD_160574 | JGI IMG/M metagenome (GOLD analysis project Ga0210384, IMG submission 160574) | Forest soil microbial communities from Barre Woods Harvard Forest LTER site, Petersham, Massachusetts, United States - Inc-BW-H-2-M | ecosystem: Environmental > Terrestrial > Soil >...
CTCCAGAAGAACGTTCTACGTCGCAACGCCGGCCTCTCGGGGTCAGTTGTGAGATTGTGGTTATTGGCAACCGGCCTGCCGGAGAGCTGGATTCCAATGCCCGCCTGCTGCAGGTGATTCGTGCCGTTGATGCCCAACTCGGAAACGCAGCGCAGGTGCAGCGCGCCTCCACCGACGCCAACGTTCCATTGTCACTAGGACGGGAGGCGATTGCGATCGGCGGCGGCGGCGCGGGAGGCGGGGCACACACTTTGCAAGAATGGTTCGACTGCAGCGGACGCGAGCTGGGCCTCAAGCGCATCTTGCTGACTCTTCTGACGCTGGCCGGCGTAGGCGCATGAAGCTGAGCAGAGAAATGGGCTTTTTAATATGCGCAACTGCCATCGCTCTCGGGCAGGAGCCGCAAACCCGGCCGAAAGCCGACGTGGTCTTTCTCCACGGCAATATTTACACCGGGATCGCGCCCAGCGCGTCGTTTCACGAGATCAAGCGTGCCGACGCCATGGCCATCCGCGGTGATCGCATTCAAGCCATAGGCAAGGAGGAGGAGATCCTCAAATGGAAGGGGCCGCAGACCGAGATCATCAACCTGGATGGCCACTTTGTGATGCCGGGGTTCAACGACGCTCACATGCACCTGGCCGCAGCCGGCTTGCAGCGCCTGGAGGTCAACCTGGTAGGTGTGAAGTCGTTGACCGAGTTCCGCGACCGCATTCGCGCACGAGTGGAAACCGCCGAGCCTGGCGAGTGGATCGTCGGCGGCGGCTGGGACCACACTCTATGGCCGGTGAAAGAACTACCTAGCCGTTGGGATATCGATGAGGTCACAACCAATCATCCCGTGTTTCTGCAGCGTATCGATGGGCACATCGCGGTAGCGAACACCAGGGCGTTGCAGTTGGCGAGTATCACGATCGCGAGCCACGATCCTCCGGGCGGACAAATCGATCACGACTCCACGGGCCAGCCAACGGGTATCTTGCGGGAAATCGCGCGGCAGGCGGTTGCGGCGATGATTCCGACGCCGAACCACGATAAGCGCCGGCAAGCCTTGGAAGCCGGGTTCCAGGACTTGGCGCAGTGGGGCGTCACGTCAATCCAGGACTACTCCAATGCCGAAGATTCACAAATTTGCTGGGAAGAATTCCAAATCATCGAAGAAATCGAGCGCGAAGGCAAGCTGACCGCGCGTGTCACGGAATGGCTGGCCTTCAACGATCCTCTAGAAACTCTGCAGGCGCATCGGGCAGCCCATCCGCAGTCTGACAACATGCTGCGTACCGGCATGCTGAAAGGTTTCATGGATGGATCACTCGGATCCAGAACGGCGGCAATGTTTGAGCCCTACAATGACAACCCCAAGAATGTCGGACTGCCACGCTACGATCAGGCCAAGCTGACGCAAATGACGAAGGTGCGCGTCGATGCCGGATTTCAGGTGGGATTCCACGCCATAGGCGACAAGGGGACCCAGATGGCGTTGGACGCATTCGCCGAAGCGGAAAAAGAAGCACGCGAGAAGAAAGTTAAAGCGGCGGACGGTGGCGAAGACTACCGCCTACGAATCGAACATGCGCAAGTGACAACGCCGGCACAGATTGCAAAGTTCAAAGAGCTGAAAGTAATCGCCTCTATGCAGCCCAGCCATGTCCTGACTGACATGAACTGGGCGATGGACCGGCTGGGTCCCAGGCGGGCACCGCATTCTTATGCTTGGGCCGAATTTTTGAGGAAAGGCGTGCCTCTGGCGTTTGGGACCGACTATCCGGTGGAACCGGTTACTCCGTTTCGGGGTTTGTATGCCGCAGTCACGCGCAAGAGCGAAGATGGCAAGAAAGAATACTTTCCCGAACTGAAGCTGACCATGGAGCAGGCGATTACTGCGTACACGGTTGGGTCGGCTTTTGCAGAATTCGCCGAGAAAGAGAAGGGGACGCTGGCTCCGGGCATGCTAGCGGATTTCGTCGTACTCGATCGCGATGTCACCTCGGTAGCCCCGGCGAAAGTTCTGGGAACTAAGGTGCTGCGCACTGTGGTGGGTGGAAAAACGGTGTACGAGACCAGGTAGATGAGCTCCGACCGGATCGCCCGAGATCTACTGCTCGATTAACTGAACAATTATGGCGCGCTGGTTAATTGTCTTCTTAGTGTTGATGGTGGGTGTCTTCGAGGCCAGGGTGCGGCCCTCCGCTGCAATCGTTACTTGGTTTCTGGCCGCAACGATGTCCGCGTTTTTCCTGGCCATACCTTCGGCGAATTCCGTCCCCAGCGCGGCCCGCCTTCTCACAGCGAGCGCCCTCTGGATTGTCGCTGTAGGAGCGATAGGTTACTGGTACAAAAGGCATCGAGCGTAGGCCGCTTTGTTACTCTAGGAGTGTGTCCCGCTCGCTCAAAGCTCACATCCTGCTAGTGCTTACCACGGTGATCTGGGGTGCCACGTTTGTAGTGATCAAGAATGCGCTTGCGGACATCTCTCCGCTCCTGTTCAACGCCATTCGCATGAGCCTGGCAGCTCTGGTGCTGGGCTTGGTTTTTCACCGCGAGCTGCCGCGTTTGACGGCTGGTTCCACGGCGTCCGGGTTGCTGGCTGGCAGCCTTCTATTCCTCGGCAATGAGTTGCAAACTACCGGCCTGAAGTACACCATGCCTACGAAATCGGCCTTCTTGATCGGTATGGCGGTGGTGCTGGTTCCGGTGTTTCTGACGCTTTTCTGGCGGCGAAAAATAAACCGGTGGAGTGCTTTCGGCACGCTTGCTGCGTTCCTGGGGCTCTATTTGCTGACAGTACCGTCCGCAGCTGCCGGCAGTTTGAACTTGCAGAGCATCAACCACGGTGACCTGCTCAGCCTTGGCGCCGCCGTGGTATTCGCGTTTCACATCATAGTGCTCGGACACGCAGCCCAGGCGCATCGCTGGCAGCAGATCACCGTGGTGCAGGTTGCGGTTACGGCCGTGCTGATGATTTTGACGGTACCGCTCGCAGAGAAGGTTTACGTGGTCTGGTCGCCGAGGGTGATCTGGGGGATCGGGATCACGGGGTTTCTCAGCCTCGCGCTGGCCTTCTCTGTGCAAGCTTGGGCGCAGCAGTTTATCCCCGCCACGCATGCCGCTCTGATTTTCACTCTGGAGCCTGTGTTCGCGTGGCTCACGTCGTTCACTTTTCTCGGAGAACGTCTGGGAGTCCGGGCCGGATTGGGTGCCTTGTGCATCTTGACTGGTCTTCTGATCTCAGAAGAGAAGGGAAGTGCAGAGTCGATGGCAGTTTCCCCGGACCACGCTGCTGTTCCTGCCCTGCCCAGGGACGACCCTGCACGCATCGAAGCAGAATAAGCCTGAAATTACAGCAACACACCGCAGCACTTGTGCGTCTAAGAAGCAGGGGATCACCCTGGGGGCGCTTTAGTGCCCGGAATTAGCGAAAAGGTATAATCTATGCTGCATAATTTTCGGAGGAAGCAATTATGGATCCGCGCGCAAGCGCTTTTTGGGTACGTTTGAAGGCCAATCGCTTCGCGTACACCCTCACCATTCTGACCACGCTGGCCGTCGGCATTCTGATTGGAACTGTGATCTCCTACGGAGTGAAGGGACAGGAGGGCAAGAAGGCCTCCGACGCTACTCCTCTGACGATACCTTCACCCACTCAGCTCTCAAACCAGTTCTCGCAGATTTCTAAGCAACTAGAGCCGAGCGTCGTCAATATCAATACCGAGTCAACCATCAAGAACACGCGGCCACGGCGCCGAGGCGCTCCGAACGCTCCTGATGGAGACGACGAAAATCCATTCGACGACTTCTTCGATCGTTTCTTCGGGGGGCCAGGCGGGAACGGAGGCGCAATCCGTGAGCGCTCGCTGGGTTCCGGCGTCATCGTGGATGCTAAAGGCTACATCGTTACCAACCGTCACGTGGTGGAGAAGGCGGATCGCATTCGGGTCAAGCTGCAAGATGATCCACCGGGCGTGCTGCACGACGCCAAAGTGGTCGGATTGGACACGGAGACCGATCTGGCAGTAATCAAGATTGATGGCGATAAGACGTTGCCTATCGCCAAGCTGGGCAACTCCGACGGTATGCAGGTGGGTGACTGGGTGCTTGCCGTCGGCAGTCCTTTCGGCCTGTCGGAGACGGTGACGGCCGGCATTGTGTCGGCCACGGGCCGGAACATCGTTCCTGGCCGGCAATTTCAGTCGTTCATCCAGACCGATGCGGCTATCAATCCTGGAAACTCGGGGGGACCGCTGGTCAACATGGCCGGCGAAGTAATCGGCATTAATACGGCGATTCTTACCGACACCAACGCCTACGCGGGTGTCGGCTTCGCTCTTCCCTCAAATACCGTGGTGCAGGTTTACAACCAGCTTATCGGGCCGGATCATCGGGTGTCGCGGGGATCGATTGGCATCATGTTCAATGCCCAGGAAAATCCAGCGATTGCTCGTGTCTATGGCGCCGGTTCGGGGGTGACCATCTCCGATGTGACCGCAGGCAGTCCGGCAGAACAGGCCGGCCTAAAGGTCGGTGATACCATTGTTTCGGTGGATGGAAAGCCGGTGAAAAACGGCGACGAGTTGGTTGCCGATATTGCCAGCCGTAAACCAGGTTCCAAAGTGGTGCTTGGATTCATCCGCAACAATAAGAAACAGGAGGCCTCGGTCACAGTTGCCGACCGCGCCAAGCTATTTGCTGCCCGGCTGGGCGAAGATGAGGAAAGCAGCGGGCAAGCGGGTCCGAAGGAGAGCAAACTCGGCCTCAGTGTCCGTGCTCTCACCCAGGAGATGGCGGACCGGCTCGAAGTTCCAGCGGGGAAGGGCGTAATTGTGCAGGACGTTAAACCCGGCTCGTTCGCCGACGACATTGGGGTCGCGCGCGGCGACGTGATTCTGGAAATCAACAAGCAAGCCGTGAACAGTGACGATGATTTCAACCGGATCTCGTCCACGCTGAAGAGCGGGCAAGATGTGGTCCTGCTCGTTCGCCAGCGAGGCGCTGGGCGCCAGGGCGGCACTGTATTTCTGGCCGGTACACTTCCGTAACCTGCGGCTGGCCCGAAAGTGACTGGCACAGGAGCTCTGCTATCGGAGATCATTCCAATTGCCCCTCGCTTCTGGCAGGGTTTGGGCAACAGTCGTGGACATTACGACGCCATCGTCGGGAAAGATAGTCGCCGCAGCCTGCACGTTTATATTGGTGTGCACACTGGCGTCGGCGGGCACCGACCAGCAATCGTCGACGGCGGGCAAGAAGACCAACTCCCACTCGCAGACTCCAACTCCGCACGCGACGTCCCACAAAGGCAAGAAATCCAAGAAGAGTGCGGGGAACTGGCGCCATCGCGGCCAGCAGAAAATCGATCCACAGCGCGCCCGCGAGATCCAGGAAGCTCTTATCCGCGAGCACTACTTGGATGGAAAAGCCTCAGGCGTCTGGGACGCTTCCTCACAGAAGGCGATGGAGCGCTACCAGGCCGACAACGGTTGGCAGAGTAAGACGGTTCCTGATTCACGTGCATTAATCAAGATGGGATTGGGACCGGACCACGAACATTTGCTGAACCCAGAAAGCGCGATGACTACGCAGCCCAAGACGCCAGCCGCGGTCTCGGTCCCCGCTCACAGCGATGACCCAGCCAGCAATAACCAACCGCAGAAGTAAGCAGGACGTCGGACTTCAGACCTCAGACTCCGGAACTTGAACGTTCATCGGAACGACAAAACCCTCGCCGAGGCAGGGCACGGCGCCGTGATCCACGTCAGCTATCCGAATCTAACCCTGCGTGACCGGATCTGGAAAATAAGGCAGTGGCTGACCGTTGATGATGGCTCGCGGATTGTCGTCAACTAAAGCCCGGGTGACATCGGGAACACAGAATTCTTCGGCGGCATCGCGAGCTGCGGAAAGCCGCGGAGTACGGTGTTTGGAATCGTGCGCGTCGCTGGCTAGCACGTGGACTGCATTATGTTCGAACAGCCACTTGGCGGAGCGCCATACTTGCTCGCCCCATTCCCCGGTCAACGCAGATGCGGTTACCTGCACGGCGCAACCCAGCTCTACCCATTGCAGCACGCGTTGCGGAGTGCGCTGCAGAATGGGATTGCGCTCGGGATGGGTAATCACAGGCGTGATGTTCTTATCGCTGAGTTGGGTGAAGTAGTCATCAATCTGCGCCGGAATGCTGTAATTGCTGAGCTCCACTAGCAAATAGTGGCTGCCCTCAATGGTGTAGAGATCCGGCTGCGCCAGAACACTCTTCAGATTTTCATACGACAGGTGGAAATCGCAGCCGAGGCTGAGATGTAGGTCGTTACCGGCCATCCGCCGCAAGTAGTCGAGTTGCCCGGCCAGGTATTTGCGGTCGTAAGGATAGCGCTCGTTGGCGTGTGGAGTGGCCACAATATGCTCTATGCCATCGGTCACCGCTATACGGCACATTTCCAGCGCGTCGTCCCAAGACTTGGGTCCGTCGTCCACTTCGGCGAGAATGTGGCAATGGATGTCAATCACGGCGGGGTTCTCAAGCTATGACGATTTAAGCAGAGTTAGAAAGAAAGACCAAGCTGGGAGTGTTGTCATGCTAAGCGAATCTGGCCTTGGGCTTGGGAGACGCCGGCGATGTCGAAAAATCCTTAACCTTTTGCCAGGAACAGGAATCCTCGCTGCGCTGGGGATGACAATGCGGCGTTAGATGCTCTTTCCGTATCTTTCCTGCATAAAATCTCCGATCGCCGCGTAGGCTTTCGTCAGCGTCGCCTCATCAGGCAAGAAAACGATGCGGAAATGGTTAGTCCCCGGCTTCTGGCCGAAGCCGGAACCGTGAACTGCCAGCACGTGCTTCTGCAGGCATAGTTCCTTCACAAAGATGTCGTCACCTTCAGGAATCTCCAGCCGGGGATAAGCATAAAACGCGCCGCGCGGAGAGACACAGCTCAGGCGCGGTGTCGAGTTGCACCAGTTCACAGTGAGATCGCGGCGCGACCGAAGTTTCCCGCGCACCTCGACCAGATGGTCCTGCGGTCCTTCCAGCGCGGCCCTGATCGCGTACTGCCCAGGATGATTCGCGCACAAGCGCGCCCGCAGCAGGCGGTGAATGCCTTCGACGTATGGCTTTACCGCGGCAGCTTCGCCGCTCACGATACCCCACCCGATGCGCCATCCCGGTGCAAGATAGTTTTTAGACAATCCACCAAAAGTTACGACCGGCAGGTCTGGTGCTAGGGAGGCCAGGGAAATGTGTTCGTCGTCATCGAGAATTAGTTTGTCGTAAATTTCATCGGCAAAGATGACAAGGTTGTGACGCCGCGCCAGCTCCGCCATCTGTTCCAGCATGCGCCGCGAGCAGACTGATCCTGTAGGATTGTTTGGATTGATCAGAACAATGCCGCGCGTGCGTGACGTGATCTTTCGCTGGATATCTACCAGATCGGGCTGCCAGCCGTCGTCTTCGTTCAGGAAATAAGTATTGAGCTCGATACCCAGCTTAGCCAGCACTGCTGAATACATTGGGTAATCCGGGCACGGAGTGAGGATGTTTTCGCCCGGATTGACCAACCCGGTCAGGCAGATATCTACGCTCTCGCTCACGCCATTGGTGACGAACACATCCCGCACGCTGGTGATGCTTTTGCGCGCGGCTTCGCCACGAATCGCCTCCAGCGCTTCCTTAACGCCGGGCGATGGCGCGTAGCCGTTTCTACCATCCTTCATGGCCTTGTGAACGGCTTCGATCAGATGAGGAGGCGTCTGAAAATCAAAACTAATGGGATCACCAATATTGAGCGGCAGGATCGTATGGCCTTGCTTGATGACCTCGTCGGCCACCGACGTGAGATCGCGGATGGGGTAACGGACGTTCTCCAGGCGCCGGGCGGCTGAGATTTCGCGGGCTTGGGTGATAGGCACCTTTCACTCCTGCATAAGCAAATCAAAAACTTAACCGCAAAGTTCGCAAAGGCTACAACTAGATCGCAAAGAAATTGGTTGTTCCTTTGCGAATCCCTTGCTTACTTCGCGGTCAAAATCTTCTAATCCACTAATCCACTCTATCTATCTGCGCCTTTTGCAGCTTATCCGAATAATCCACGTAAATTGATTTCCATTCCGTGTAGAAATCAATCGCGCCCATGCCGCCTTCGCGATGGCCGTTTCCTGTGGCTTTGACGCCGCCGAAGGGGAGGTGGACTTCGGCGCCAATCGTGGGCGCATTGATGTATGTGATGCCGGCGTGCAGGTCTCGCATTGCCGCAAATGCCTTGTTCACGTCTTTAGTGTAGAGGGCGGACGACAATCCGTATTCAATTCCATTCGCGATTTCAATCGCGTCCTCCAGATAGTCGCAGGGGATGATCGAAACTACAGGGCCGAAGATTTCTTCCTGCGCAATTCGCATCTTGGGATCGACATCGATGAACACAGTCGGTTCCATGAAGTAGCCGTACTGGTATTCGCCTTTGTCCAGGCGGTTGCCGCCACACTTCATCTTGGCACCCTCGGCGCTGCCGATCTCAACGTAACTGAGATCGGTCTTAAGCTGGCTTTCGTTGATAGCAGGACCCATTTCTGTAGTCTCATCGAGACCGTTGCCGACCTTCAAGCGCTTCGCGCGGTCCACGTAGCGCTCCACAAACTCGCTATAGATCCCTTTCTGCACAATGATGCGGCTGGTCGCGGTGCAGCGTTGGCCGGTGGTGCCAAAACCGCCCCAAAGTCCGCCTTCGACGGCCAGATCGAGATTGGCATCATCGAGCACGATCATGGGATTCTTGCCGCCGAGTTCCAGCGAGCAATGCTTGAAGCTCTTGGCCGCGGTGGTACCGACAATCCGGCCGACCGCAGTCGAACCGGTCAACGAAATGGCACGTACTTCGGGATGCTCCATCAGCGGTCCACCGACTTGCGGACCAAAGCCGGAGACGATGTTGACCACGCCCTTGGGTACTCCAGCATCAGCCAGCACGCGTACCAGGTTGTAGGTGGAAAGCGGTGTATCCTGCGCCGGCTTGATCACGCATGTATTGCCGCAGACAATGGCTGGCAGAAGCTTCCAGGACGGAATGGCCATGGGAAAATTCCAGGGTGTAATCATGCCGCACACCCCGATGGGCTGACGCACAGCCATGGCGAATTTGTTGGGCAGTTCGGAAGGCGTGGTCGGGCCAAACATGCGCCGGCCTTCTCCGGCAAAGTAGTACGCCGTGTCGATGGCCTCCTGCACGTCGCCACGAGTCTCTTTGAGAATCTTGCCCATCTCGCGAGTCATGTCGCGGGCACACTGCTCTTTGCGCTCGATCAGCATTTCGGCGGCGGCAAACACAACCTCGGCGCGACGTGGAGCGGGAACCAGGCGCCACTTGGCGAACGCCCGCCGCGCAGCTTCAACGGCCTCGTCCACGTCTGTTTTCCCGGATTTCTGGAAGATTCCGACCACATCGCGAGTATCCGCCGGATTCCGATTTTCGAAAGTTTCTCCGGTCGAGGACTCGACCCACTCGCCGTCAATAAAGTTCTTGTAGACCCTTGCTTTCGTGCTGGTTCCGAGCATGGCTGGCCCGGCCAGAGTATCTGTCGCCATAATTGCCTCCTGAGTGGGCGGGAAGAATGCAGAAACTCTTCCATGCTACAGCCCGGGAGCAGCATGCAGCAAGTGAAGGAGATGTCTGATGCGGAGCTGCCTTGACCAGTTAGCCCGCTACCAGATGTCCGAGCCGGGGCGCGGACGATTTAGGTGTTGCAGGGTTTTCGCGAGCTGAATTCCGTGACAGGCTGAGATTGTTTCAACTGATTGTTCGAGGACCTTCGATATTTCCAGGTTTCCGCGCCGAGACAGCAGAAACAGTCCCCACCGACGTCCTATCTTGTTCACCAAGGCGCGCGGATAAAGCCGCCATGTCAGCCGGTATACGGATGATTGGAAGCCGGCTGAAGGGCGATTGAGCAGCAGGTCGCCAGGGCTGAAGACTTGACGCAACACGAGATCTTCAAACCCCGTTGCCATCATCATCGAACGTACGTCACCTTCGGTGTAAGTCTTGGTGCCGGGACTCTCGAGATGATCGTAGACCGTACGGCGCAGCGATTTTCCGCGAAGATGCCGAACCGCAACCACAACATTGCGCCGCTCAGCGACGGGTGGTGATACCGCATGATCGTGGCCTGACCACCGGGTTCGAGCATGGGCCATACGTCGCAGAGGCATTGTCCCGTACCTGGACTACGTGCATTATTCGGTAGGATTAGACGACGTCGAGGATATCGTCATTTAAGAGTAAATGCTCCGCGTCGGCCCCTTCACATCAAGCCGACGTAGCTATGGCTGTCGCGTCGTGCGGTAACCGAGGAAGAGTTGAGTTTTCCACAGACGAATCAAGAAAGCCGATTGCCCAGCAGTTTCCCAAGCTGCTATAGTTCGCCGCAGTTCTCTCGACTGCGAACAAGTAAGTGTCTTGCCTTTAAGCCGTCGCACAGACGGAGTAGTGTTTCTGGCCAAGAGGGAGTCAGTTGACCGTCTTCTACCTAGGGGTCTTCGCAGCATCCGTGCTGTTGTCGTTTATTCTCACCAGGTATGTACGAAACGTGGCCACGGTCCGTGGCTGGGTTGCGGTACCAGCCCTCGATCGGCATCTTCACAGCACTCCGCTGCCTCGACTGGGTGGGGTCGCCATCTTTCTGTCTTTTCTTCTGAGCCTAGGAATCGCGCTGCTGATCAGCCGTCGGTATCCCAATCTCAGCTTTGGATTTTCATCGAAGACGCTCGTACCCGTTCTGCTGCCGGGGCTGTTGATCTTCCTACTTGGAGTCTATGACGACATCCGGCCTGTTGGTCCCTATTTCAAGTTCGCCGTACAAGCTGCGGCCGGTGCGATGCTCTTCGCTGGCGGTCTTCGCATTCTCGATTTGCCGGTACTATTCGGTGATCACCATTTTTCCGGATTCGTTGGTCTGCCGCTCACCATCCTTTGGGTACTGGCTATCACCAATGCCTTCAACCTGATCGATGGACTGGATGGCCTGGCAGCGGGCTCCGCATTTTTCTCCACCCTCGTGGTATTCGTCGTAGCGCTGCTCAGCCATTCGTCCATGGTGTCTCTGCTGACGTTGGCGCTGGCCGGTGCCATTCTGGGCTTCTTGAGATTTAACTTCAATCCGGCAACTATTTTTCTCGGAGATTGCGGTAGCCTTTTCATTGGTTTCATGCTGAGCGCACT
>Ga0210384_10007870_pt1 | contig 11201 bp, 4 predicted proteins | sample IncBWH2MmetaG_FD_160574 | JGI IMG/M metagenome (GOLD analysis project Ga0210384, IMG submission 160574) | Forest soil microbial communities from Barre Woods Harvard Forest LTER site, Petersham, Massachusetts, United States - Inc-BW-H-2-M | ecosystem: Environmental > Terrestrial > Soil >...
CCGCGGTCTCCCTGCCCACCGTGCTGCTCGACGCCGACGCCCGGCGAATCGCGGCGCGCGGCAGCAACGATCTGGCGGACCTCACCTTCCCGGAGAGCCTGGCCTACGTGATCTACACCTCCGGGTCGACCGGCCAGCCCAATGGGGTCGCCATCCCCCATCGCGGCGTCGTCCGTCTGCTCCGCAACAGCGACTACCTCGCGATCAACGCCGGCGACCGGGTCGCGCAGGTGTCGAGCCTCTCCTTCGATGCCGCCACCTTCGAGATCTGGGGCGCTCTCCTCGCGGGCGCCTGCCTGGTGGTGGTGCCGCGCGAGGTCGTCCTCTCGCCGGCCGACCTCGCCGCCCTCCTCACCGGGCAGCGCATCAGCGTCCTGGTGCTGATCACGGCGCTGTTCCACCAGATGGCGCGCGAGGCGCCGCGCGCCCTGGCGACCCTGCGCTGCCTCCTGGTCGGCGGCGAGGCCGTCGACCCCCACTGGGTGCGGCGGGTGCTCGCCGAGGGGGCGCCGGGCCGCCTGCTCCACGTCTACGGGCCGACCGAGTGCACCTCCATCAGCACCTGGCAAGCGCTGGCCGAGGTGCCGGAGACGGCTCATTCCGTCCCCATCGGCAGACCGCTGTCGAACACCCGTCAGGTCGTCCTCGACCGTCGCCAGGAGCTGGTCCCCGCCGGCGGGGTCGGCGAGCTGTTCCTGGGCGGCGACGGCTTGACATGGGGCTATCTCGGCAACCCCGGCCTGACCGCCGAGAGGCTCCTCCCCGATCCCTTCGCGGGCGAGCCGGGCTGCCGTCTCTACCGCACGGGGGACCGGGTCCGCCTGCTGCAAGACGGCAAGGTCGAATTCCTCGGCCGCGTCGACCACCAGGTCAAGCTGCGCGGCTTCCGCATCGAGCTCGGAGAGATCGAAGTGGCGCTCCAGGCCCTGCCGGGGGTCGGCGAGGCCGCGGTGGCGGTCCATCGTGGAACCGCCGGCGACAGGCTGGTCGCTTACCTGGTGCCGGCCGCCGGCGGGAAGGTCGCCTTCCCGGCCCTGCGTGCGGCCCTGCGGGAGCGGCTGCCCAGCTACATGATCCCCGGGTCCTTCATGCTCCTGCCGGCGCTGCCGCTCACCCCCGTGGGCAAGCTCGACCGGCGGGCGCTGCCTCTCCCTGATCCGGGCGCGGACAGCTCGGGGTCCGCCGCCGCCGAGCACCTTCCTCCGCGCGACCTGATCGAGCTCCGCCTCACGCAGATCTGGCAAGAGGTGCTGGGGGTGGGTGCCGTCGGGGTGCGCGACGACTTCTTCGCCCTCGGCGGGCACTCTCTGCTTGCCACGCGGGTGATGGCCCTCATCCGCCAGGACCTCGGCCGCGAGTTGCCTCTGGCCGAGCTGTTCCGCGCTCCGACCATCGAAGAGCTGGCACTCTTGTTGCGCCGGCAGGAAGAGCCGCGGCGCCGGGAGCCGCTGGTCGCCATCCAGCCCAAGGGAACGCAACCGCCGCTGTTCTTCGTCCACCCGATCGGCGGCGAGGTGCTGGTCTACTCCGACCTCTCCGGTGCGCTGGGCAACGACCGGCCCTTCTACGGCCTGCAGGTCCCGGCCCCGGAGCCCGGCGCCGCCCCGCTGGGACGCATCGAAGACATGGCGACCCGCTACCTCGAAGCTCTGCGCGCCGTCCAGCCGGCGGGCCCCTATTGGCTCGGGGGGTGGTCCATGGGAGGCGTGGTGGCGTTCGAGATGGCATGGCAGCTCGAACGGCAGGGCGAAAAGGTCGCCCTGCTGGCCCTGCTCGACTCGGTCCCGAATCCCTGGGGAACAGACCAGCCTCCAACCGATCTCGACCTGGTCTCCCTTTTTGCCGTCGATCTGTGGGGAATTGCCGGCCGGGACCTCGAGATCCCGGAGGGCGATCTGAGCGCGCTCAGCCGGGAGGATCTCCTGACGCTGCTCTTCGAGCAGCTGACACGGCGGCAGCTGCTGCCGCCGGAGGTCGAAATCAGCTGGTTACGCCGCTCTTTCGAGATGTTTGCCACCAACGTCGACGCCCTGCACGTCTACGAGCCCCAGCCCTATGGCGGCCGCCTCGTGCTGATCCAGGCGGCCGACAGGCCCGAGGGAATCGCCGAACCGGCGCTCTCCTGGCAGAGCGTGGCGCGCGGCGGAGTCGAGCGTTTCGAGAGCCCCGGGAACCACTACACGATGGTTCGCTCTCCTCAGGTCGCCAGCGTTGCCGCGTTGCTCGAATCCTGCTTCGCAACGGCGTGCGAGGCTCCCCGCCCCAAGAAACGTAAGCAGCCTCAGAACAGGGGTGTCGCAACAGCGTCCGAGGCTCCCCGCCCCAAGAAGCGTAAGCAGCCTCAGAAAAGGAGTGTCGCATGAGCAGCACAAACGACTCGAAAGCCCGGGGCGAGGGTCCCCTCCAAAGTCGGAGCTTCTTGACGATCTGGGTGGGGCAACTGATCTCGGTGCTCGGTTCGGGCATGACCAATTTTGCCCTGATCATCTGGGTCTATGGACGGACCGGGAAGGTCACCGACCTCGCCTTGCTCTCCCTCTTCCTCGCCCTGCCATGGCTCCTCGTCTCGCCCGTCGCCGGCGCCCTGGTCGACCGCTGGGACCGGCGCAAGGTCATGCTCGCCGCCAATCTCGGATCAGGTCTGTGCATCCTGGCCATCGCGGTCCTGCTGATGACTCACCAGCTCGCGGTCTGGCACATCTACGTCATCATCCTCTTCGCGGCCAGCTTCACGGTCTTCCAGACCTCCGCCTACACCGCCGCCGTCAGCCTCCTGGTCCCCAAGCGCCAATTGGGACGTGCCAATGGCATGGTGCAGACGAGCCAGGGCCTGGCGCAGATCGTTTCGCCGCTGCTCGGCGGCATCCTGGTGACCACCCTGGGAGTCCAGGGAGTGGTCATCATCGACTTCCTGACCTTCCTGGTTGCCATCGGCACCCTGCTGGCGGTCGGCATCCCGAAACCCACCCTGTCTGCGATTGGCGCCAAGGCCAAGGGGTCCCTCTTCAAGGAGGCAGCCTTCGGTCTGTCCTTCATCCGCACCCGCCCGGGGTTCCTGGGGCTGACGCTGCTGTCCGTCGCGGTGAACTTCTTCCAGGGCTTCGTGGCGGTCCTGGCGGCACCCTACATCCTGGCCTTCTCGACGCCGGCGGTCTTCGGGGTGGTCTCCTCGGTGGCCGGCACCGGCATGCTGGCGGGCGGCATCCTGCTCAGCATCTGGGGCGGGCCGAAACGGCGGGTCTACGGGATCCTGGGGCCTCTCGTCCTGAGCGGCATCTGCTTGGTGGTCGTCGGCGTCTTCGGAACCCCCCTGGTCTTTGCCATTGCCGGCTTCGGGTTCTTCCTCTGCTTGCCGCTGATGGCAGGCTCCAGCCAGGCGATCTGGCAGAGCAAGGTCGAGCCGGACGTCCAGGGCCGAGTCTTCGCAATCCGCTTGATGGCCGCGAGCTCTGCACTCCCGATTGCCTACCTCTTCGCGGGTCCCCTCGCCGATCGCGTCTTCGAACCCCTGATGGCGCCGGGAGGCGCGCTCGCCGGTTCCATCGGTCGTGTCATCGGGACCGGCCACGGACACGGGATCGGGCTCCTCTTCGTCTGCGTGGGGATCGCCATCTCGCTGGTGGCGTTGACGGCTTTTCTCAACTCGCAGTTCCGTAACCTGGAGGACAACCTGCCGGACGTCCTTCCCGACGTCCCAGCGGCGCCGGAGCCGCTGGTGCCGCCGGGGCCGCTGGTGCCACCGGGGGCGCCGGGGCCGCTGGTGCAGGAGACGGCGATCGCGGCTGCTGCCGCAGCAGCGTGAGCAGCCGCGCCGCACGCCCGCAATATGAACGATCGAGAAAGGGCAACCTGATGCTGAACGCCAATCCGCCCACCTTGGCGCCGGCGGCGGATCGGCGGGGCCTTCGCCTCGCCGCATCCGTCGCCAAGGTACGCCAATCGGTCTTGCGCGACATCCTGGTGCAGGCGAGGTCGCCGGAAGTCCTTTCCTTTGCCCTCGGTAAGCCAAGTACCGATCTCTTTCCGCGGCAGGCGTTGGCCGACGCCGGAAGCCTCCTGCTCGCGACCGGCGGAGCTTCCCTCCAGTACGGACCTCCGTGCCGCTCCCTCAAGTCGCAGATCGTGGAGCTCATGCGGCTGCGCCGCGTCGCGTGCCGCGAGGAGCAGATCTTCCTGTGCAACGGCGCACAGCAGGGATTGCGGCTCCTCGCGCAGCTGCTGCTGGATCCCGGGGCGGCGGTGCTGCTCGAGCACACGGTCTACGACGGTTTCCAGGCCGTGATCAGCGACTTCGCACCGCGGCTGCTGGTGGTGCCCACCAATGCCTCCGAGGGCATCGACGTGGCGGCGGTGGAAGCGCGGCTGGCGTGCGGGGAAGCGCCGGCCTTCCTCTATGTCATCCCCGATGGTCACAACCCGCTGGGGATCAGCTTGAGCCCGGAGAAGCGGGCCGCCCTGGTGGCGCTCGCCTGCCGGTATCGCCTGCCGATCATCGAAGACGACGCCTGCGGCCTGCTCTCCTACGAGCCGGTGCCGCCGCCCCTGCGGGCGCTGGACGACCAGTGGGTCCTCTATGTCGGTTCCTTCTCGAAAATCCTCGCCCCCGGTCTGCGGGTCGGCTGGCTGGTGGTGCCGGACGACCTGGTCCCCGCGCTCTCGGACCTCAAGCACGCCACCGACTGCGACACGATGTCCTTCTCCCAGCACCTGGTCTCCGGCTTTCTCGCCGCCGGCGCCCTCGCAGATCATCTGGCACTGCTGCGCCGCGAGTATATGCGGCGCCGCGACGCGCTGCTCGCGGCGTTGCGGCGCGACCTGCCGCAGGCGCTGCTGAGAAACCGTCCTCAGGCCGGCCTCTACGTGTGGGCCGATCTGCCGCCGGACCTCGACGCGACCGAGCTGCTGCGGGTGGCGATCGCCGAGCACAAGGTCGCTTTCTGTCCAGGAATCGCATTTGCCACGCCGGGCAGGAGCGACGGCAGCCACGCCATCCGCCTGAGCTTCGGGAACCTTTCTTGCGAGCAGATCGAGGAGGCGGTGCGGCGGCTGGCCCGTGCGGTGGACCGGCTGCTGACCACTCAGGAACGAGCACACCGCTCGGTGAAACACACTTATCAGGAGGTGCAGCCGTGTTGACTATCAAAGAAAGCATTGGGGAGCTTTGTGTGGATCCAAGAAGCTACACGGCGCGAGTCCCGCTGCCGGATCCGCGGCGCCTGAAGATCTATGACACGACCTTGCGGGACGGCGAGCAGACGCCCGGCGTCGCCCTGTCGGCCACGCAGAAGTACCGGTTGGCGCGGCAGATCTCCGACCTCGGCTGTCACATCATCGACCTCTGCTTCCCCGCGGTCTCTGCCAGCGAGCAGCGGCTGCTGGAGCTGGCCTGCAAGGGACGCCGGACGGGTGAGATCCGGAAGGACCTCGAGATCCTGGTCATGTGCCGTGCCGCGGCGAGAGAAATCGACACGACTCTCGAGATGATCCGCAAGGCCGGCTTCGCCAGCGACGAGGTCACCTTCCTCATCTTCAGCTCGACGAGCGATCTGCACGTCAAGTACAAGCTGGGGCCGACGCTGCTCAAGCGCGAGGGTCTGCAGCCGGGGGACCTGCGTGAGACGCCTTTCGCGGTGCTGCGCGCCGCCAACAAGCGGATGGTGGTGGAGGCGATCCAGTATGCACGCCAACGCGGGGTGAAGCGCATCGAGTTCGGAGGCGAGGACGCGAGCCGCACGCCGGTCGAGCAGCTGATCGACCTCGTCCGTGCCGCGGTGGAGGCCGGCGCATGCCGCTACGTCTTCGCCGATACAACCGGCAGCCTGACCCCGGAGGCGACACGGTTCTACTGCTCCGCCCTGACCGCTGCCTTCCCCGACATCGAGCGGGTGAGCCACTTCCACGACGACTTCGGCCTCGCCGCCGCCAACACGATCGTCGGCGTGCTCAACGGCTTCACCACGTTCACCACCACCGTCAACGGCATCGGGGAGCGCGCCGGCAATGCCCCGCTGCACTCGGTGGTTGCCGCGCTCAAGTACCTCTACGGCCTCGAGATCCCGGGCTTCCGCTACGATCGTCTCCAGGCCGCAAAGGAGCTCGTGGAGGCCTTCACCGGCATACCCGTACAGGCCAAGGAGCCGGTCATCGGCCGCAACGTGTTCACCCATGAATCCGGGATCCACACCCACGGCGTCAGCATCGCGCGAGAGATGTACGAGCCGATTCCCTACAACGAGGTCGGGGGGAAGGCGCGCTTCCTCTATGGCAAGCACTCGGGCGCGGCCAACCTCACCGCCCTGCTCAAGAGCCGCCAGGACGAGATCGGCTGCGAGATCGACGGCGCTTTCATCCTCGAGGTCCTGGCGGAGGTCAAGCTCCGGCGTGAGTCGATGATCAGCGAAGTGGCGACCCGCAGGTCCATCGCCGATTACTACCAGAACCTCGACAACCTGGGCTTCACCGCGGACCGCGTCGTCGCCATGGCGCAACAGCTCGCACGCCTGAAGGAGATACCAGCCAATGTCGCATGACCGCGGTATGACGCTGAGCGAGAAGATCCTGCTCCAGCACGCCATCGGCTGGAAGGGTGGCAGCGTGCGGGCCGGTGACACATTGCGCATCGCGGTTGACTGGAACCTGGCCAGCGAGATCGCGTGGAGCGGGATGGACCGCACTTACGACGCCCTCGGCCGGCCGCCCCTCTTCGACAAGGACCGCTTCTACCTCGCTCTCGATCACACGGTGGACCGCACCACCCTCGCCGGCGACCCACGGGTGCAGCGCCTGGTGAGGCTTTCCCGCGGCTTCGCGCGCGAGGCTAACTTGCGCTACTTCTACGACGCCAACGTCACCATCATGCACACGGAGTTCTTCCGCGAGTTGGTGCGCCCGGGCGACGTGGTGCTCGGGGCGGACTCGCACACCACCTCGCACGGCGGCATGGCGGCCTTTGCCATCGGGCTCGGCGGTGCGGACATCGTGGCCGCCATGGTCGAAGGGTCGAGCTGGCTGCAGGTGCCGGAGGCGATCCGCGTGCACTACGCCGGGCGCCTCCCGTTCGGCCTCACCGGTAAGGACGTCGTGCTGCGCACGCTGGGGCAGCTTGGGCGCAATACGGCAGCCATGGAGCGCACAGTCGAGTACACCGGCGACTTCCTGGAGGACCTCTCCACCGACTTTCGCTTCACCATCGCCAATATGACGGCGGAGCTCGGCGGCTTGAACGGCATTTTCCCGGCCGACGGACGGGTGCGGCAGGCCCTCCTCGGCCGCCGCGACCCCGCCTTCCGCGACGGCGGCGTCTGGCTGCGGGCCGACGCGGACGCGGCGTACGTCGAGGCCTTTACCATCGCGCTGGCCGGCCTGGCGCCGCAGGTCGCAAGGCCGTACTCGCCGGACAACGTCTGCGACGTCGAGGCGGCGGCAGGACAGAGCCTCGACGGCTGCTTCATCGGCGCTTGCACCACGACCGAAGAGGAGCTGATCCTGGGCGCTCTGATCCTCGAGCGCGCCCTGGCCGCCCGCGACGCGCCCCTCGCCCCCGGTAAGCGCCGCGTGGTGCCCGGCAGCCAGGACATCACGCGGCGGCTGGAGCAGACGGGGCTGCTGGCGGTCTACCGTCGCGGCGGGTTCGAGATCGGCGAGCCGGGCTGCAGCATGTGCATCGGCATCGCCAGCGACCGCGCCGCGCCTGGCGAGGTCTGGCTCTCGTCGCAGAACCGCAACTTCCCGAATCGCATGGGCCAGGGGAGCATCGCGTGGCTGGCCTCGGCCCTGACGGTGGCGGCTTCGGCGCTGGACATGCGGATCGCCGATCCGCGGCCCTATTTCGAGGGCCTCGACCGCGACCGCGTCGCGAGCCTCTTGTCGTCGCGTGACGGACTGCCGCCGGTGGTCTACAGCGAGCCGGAGCCGCGCCGGGCAGCCGTCGAGGGGGCGAGCGGCGCCGGCTCCGCACCGCAGCGCGGCCTGATCCGGGGGCGCGCTCAGCTCTTCGGCGACCACGTGGATACGGATGCCATGATCGCCGCCGAGTTCTGCCATCTGACGGACCTTGGCGAGCTGGGGGCCAGAGCGTTCCTCCACTTCCGCCCCGAGTTCGTCGGGCGGGTGCAGGCGGGGGAGGACGTTCTGGTGGCAGGCGAGGGGTGGGGGACCGGATCGAGCCGCGAGCAGGCGGTGTGGGCGCTCAAGGGTGCCGGCGTGCGCGCCGTCGTGGCCAAGAGCTTCGCCTATATCCACAAGCGCAATCTGGTCAACGAGGCGCTGCCGTTCGTGGTGGTGAGCGACCCGGCGTTCTACCAGGCAGTCCGTGACGGGGAGATGATGGAGGTCGACCTCGCCGCCGCGACAGTGACCGTGGGCGGCCGTCGTTTTGCGGGCGTCGAGCTGCCGGCGGCGATGACCGAGGTGATCACCTACGGCGGGCTCGTACCGCTGGTCGAAAGCCATCTGCTCAGATCCACCGCCGCGGAGAGAGGTATTGGAGTGGCGACGTGTTGGCGATGACGTCAGGCATTCGCCAGGTCCCGCCGCAGCTCGTGCTCGGATTGGCGGAACGAGGCGACGCCATAATCTCCGAGGCGGACGCTGCTCGCCGGGAGTGATGTCGTACGGGGGATGATGGTCGTTGGCCATCAACTGCTGATCGGTGTTCGGGAAGTAACGCGGCTCGATGAATGAATAAGGCTGCAGGCTGCCGTTCGCGACGTCCTGTGCGAAGCGATCGCCAACCTGGAAAGCAAGAACGTATTTGCGAGTATTTTACACGCGGCGCGCCGGGTCGTAAAGGTCCATGACGCACGGCAAGCGCGGCCCAGGGCAGATCGCGGGTAGTGGGTCAGTTTCCCGCGGCCTCCCTTTGGGCGAGGGGCCAAAGTCATACGCCCCAGGAGCCTGGGCCCCTCGCCTACCAGACCGCGCACCGGCTTCCTGCGCCGGCGAACCAGGATAGGATCCCGGCCTGGAAAGCTACCCAAGGAGTGAACGGATGAAGCGATTGGCGGGGATCCTCTGGCTCGTGGCGGCGATGGCGGCGGCGGCGATGTCCTCGGCGGACGAGGTGGTTGAACAGGGGAAGCAGGAGCAGCCGACGCCTCGCACCGGTATGGGCGACGTCAAGCGGCCGGAGGCGGGTCCGCCGGCGGAGCAGGAGGGCGGGGAGAAGGGGAAGGGGCCGTTCGACGGGCTGAAGTTCCGCTTCATCGGGCCTCCGGGCAACCGCGTGTCGGCGGTGGTCGGGGTGCCGGGGGATCCGAACGTGTACTACGCGGGTGCGGCGTCGGGAGGGGTGTGGAAATCGATCGACGGCGGCACGGAGTGGAAGCCGGTGTTCGACAGGATGCCCGCGCAGTCGATCGGCGCGATCGCGATCGCCCCTTCTGACCACGCGATCGTGTGGGCCGGCACGGGAGAGACGTTCATCCGCAGCAACGTGTCGATCGGCAACGGCGTGTACCGATCCACCGACGCCGGCAAGAGCTGGCGGCACATGGGCCTCGAGAAGACGGGGCGCATCGGGCGGGTGATCGTCGATCCCCGCGACCCCGACGTCGTGTACGTCGCGGCGCTCGGCACCTGCTACGGGCCGCAGCCGGAGCGCGGAGTCTTCCGCACCAGGGACGGCGGCAAGAGCTGGGAGAGGGTGCTCTTCGTCGACCAGAACACGGGGGCTTCCGACCTGGCGATGGATCCTGCCGATTCGCGCACGCTGTTCGCCGGCACCTGGCAGATCGACATCAAGACCTGGGGGAGGAAGAGCGGCGGCCCCGGCAGCGGCGTCTGGGTCACGCACGACGGCGGGACGAGGTGGAAGCGATTGACTCACGACGACGGCCTGCCCGAATCCCCGCTCGGGAAGATCGCCGTCGCGGTGGCGCCGAGCGACTCGCAGCGGGTCTACGCCCTGATCGAGACGGGTGACAAGGGATCGCTGTGGCGCTCCGACAACGGCGGGACGAAGTGGAAGCTGGTGAGCCACAGCCGGCTCCTGAACGAGCGGCCGCACTATTACACGCGCATGCTCGTCATGCCGGACAATGCGAACGAGGTCTACTTCCCCTCGAACTCGATGGGCGTGACCTACGACGGCGGCGAGACGACCGATCAGGTGGACTGGGCCGGCGACAACCATGACATGTGGGCCGACCCGGCGAACCCGGGCCGCATGATGATCGGTTCCGACGGCGGCGTCTCCATCTCGACCACGCGGGGCAAGAAGTGGACCGGGGTGCGGCTGCCGATCGCTCAGATGTACCACGTTGCGACCGACACGCGGATTCCTTACTACGTGCACGGACAGATGCAGGATGGCGGATCGATGCGCGGCCCGAGCCGGAATCCGGGCGCCGACACGATCCCTCCGGCCCTCTGGACGACGACGGCGGGATGCGAGACCGGCTGGGCCGTGCCCGACCCCGCCGACCCCGACGTCGTCTGGGGCGGCTGCTACGCGGGAGTCGTGGAGCGCTACGACGCGCGCACGCGCATGTCGCGCTCGGTCTCGGTCTGGCCGGAGCGGACGATGGGAGCCAACGCGGGGCAGGTCAAGTACCGGATGAACTGGACATTCCCGATCGCGATCTCGCCGCACGACCACGACACCGTCTACGTCGGCAGCCAATACGTGCTGCGAACGAGCGACGGCGGCAACCACTGGGTGGCGATCAGTCCTGACCTGACGTTGAACGACCCTAAAATGATGGGAGATTCGGGCGGCCTCACGATCGACAACCTGTCGGTCGAGTATGCGGGAGTCGTGTTCTCGATCGCGGAGTCGCCGCTCGCCAAGGGCGAGATCTGGGCGGGCACCAACGACGGCCTCGTGCAGGTGACGCGCGACGGCGGCGCGCACTGGGCCAACGTCACGCCCGGGAAAGCCCTGCTTCCCCAGCACGGCACGGTCGGCTCCGTCGAGCCATCTCCTCATGAGCGAGGGACCTGCTACGTCGCGGTCGACTTGCACCAGGTCGACGACCGGGACCCCTTCATCTTCAAGACGACCGATTACGGCAAGACCTGGAAGCCGATCTCGTCCGGCATCCCGAAGAGCCCGTTCTCGTACGTCCACGTCGTCCGCGAGGACCCGTTCCGGAAGGGCATGCTGTACGCCGGGACCGAGAACGGCCTCTACCTCTCGTTCGACGACGGCGCACACTGGCGTCCGCTGCAGTCGAAGCTGCCGCACGCGCCGGTCTCTTGGC
>Ga0210384_10007873_pt1 | contig 11200 bp, 9 predicted proteins | sample IncBWH2MmetaG_FD_160574 | JGI IMG/M metagenome (GOLD analysis project Ga0210384, IMG submission 160574) | Forest soil microbial communities from Barre Woods Harvard Forest LTER site, Petersham, Massachusetts, United States - Inc-BW-H-2-M | ecosystem: Environmental > Terrestrial > Soil >...
GCTCCCTCGCCTCGCGCTGCGAGGCGCCGCCGGCGACCGCGTCGTGGCAAGCCTGCTCGAGCTGCAGCGCCAGCTCGTCGACGATCTCGGCTTCGCGCTCCGCCGCCACCCGCAGCGGCGGCAGATGCCGGCGCACGTAGAGCTGCCAGCTGGCGGGGTCGCGGTCGTCGCCCTGGTTGCTCTGGTCGCGGTGCTGCAAGTCCCGGATGTCCATATATTGTACAGCTACATATAGCAAGGATAGCTATGGCCACGACGAGTGTCAAGAGTCGCCGCCGCGCGACGACCGGCTCGAGAGATGCGGGCCGGTGACTAGCTGGGACCCAACGGGACTCTAGGGTCCGCCCGCGGCGGGAGGCGCGACCAGCTCGAGCGCCTTCTCGAGGACCTCGTCGCGGCCGGCGGCGATGCCGCGGCGGGTGGGGGAGGCCGGCACGGTCGGCTGGACCGGGGTCCCCGGGGGCGGCGCGCCGGCGGCGGGACGGGTGGCGGTCCAGATGAGGGTGATGCCCGCCGGCAGCGGCGCACTGTCGACGCTGCCGCTCGCGCCGCCGGTGGGGGAGCCCACGATCGCGCCCAGGTGCAGCTCGGCGACGGTGGCCAGGAAGCTCTCGGCGGCGCCGACGTCGCGGGCGCTGACGAGGAACGCCAGGCGGCCTTGCAGGCGCGGCGCGGCCGGCGCGATCTGCGTCTCGGCCGCCTGGTAGCGTACCGCCTCGCGGTCGGGCCGGGACCAGGTCGGGACCATCTCGCGGTGAGGGTCGACCGGCGCCGCCAGCAGGTGGGCGAGCAGCAGGTCGGTCGAGCGCACGTAGCCGCGCAGGTCGAAGACGATCCCGGTGGCGGTGGCCAGGCGCGGCAGGGCGGCGTGCAGCTCGCTCTCGGAGAGCCGGCCGAGGTCGACGACCAGCACGCCCGGGCGGGCTTCGCGCACCGCCTCGGAATGCGGCTCGACGGTCGCCGGCGGGCCTGGCGCAACGTCGTGCACGACGGTCACCGCCTGGATCGCCGATCCCCTCGTTCCGCTGCCGGCGCCGGTGCCACTCGCGCCGCGCGCGCCGCCCGCGCGGTCCCCGCGGCGAGCGCCGGCCGCGCCAGCCGCCGCTTCGAGAGGTTCGACGTCGAGACGCACCGGCTCGCCGCGCTCTCCCAGCGCGAGGCTCGCCAACGCACGCCAGCGCCGCCACTGCGGCGTCGCTGCCGCCGTCTCGGCCTCCGCCGCGTTCAGCTCGGAGCGCACCTCGCGGCCCTCGATGCGGGTCACCGCGTCCCCGGGGTGCAATCCGGAGACGCCGGCGCCGACCTGGGTCACCACCAGGCGCCCCTCGATCCAGTCCCAACGGAGCGGCAGACCGAAGGTACGGCGGTCGCCGGCGGCGACTACCGTGGCCTGGCCGTCGTTCGTCACCGCCACCATGCGGCGCAGGACGTCGACCAGCGATTCGGCGCCGGCGCCCTCCGCCGCTTCCCCGAGCGCCGCCGCCAGGGCGTTCCGCCAGGCGACCGCGCGGGCGACGCCGCCGGCGGCGAGGCTGGGATGGAAGTGCTGCAGGACATTCCAGGCCAGCATGACGACGGCCAGGCGGGAGCTGCGATCGTCCAACGACACTGGCGCCGCGGCCGGCGCCGGCGGGGTCGCGGCCGCGGGGTGCCCGGGAGTGCCCGGAGTCCCTGGAACCATCCTTGCCGCCGCTGCCGCCGCCGGTGCTGTCGCCGCCCTGGTGGCGGGTTCGGCCGCCGTTGCGTGCGGCAGGGTGCCGGCGGCATCGGCCCAGACCGCCAGCGGCAGCAGGCAGGAGGCGCCGCCGCCCAGGTCCGCGGCGAAGGGGACCCGCGGATCGAGGCCGCCGGTGGGCGCGGGCTGGCCGGATCCTCCGGGATCGCCGTGGACCCGTAGGGAGGAGAAGAGCGACGGGCCGCCCGAGACGCCGAGGCCGGTGTGGCGCCAGCTCACGACGGTCAGCTCGGCCGGCGGCACCTCGGCCGGCGGGCCGAGGTCGAGGGCCGGCGGGCGCCGCCCGGCCGCGAAGACCCGCAGCGTCGGGGCGAGGGGCGCGAAGAGCCGCTGCAGCGCCGCGGCGAGGCTGTCGCCGTCGGTGGGCGCCGTCGCCGGCGCTTCGGCCGGCGCGATCGCTGCGGTGCCGGCCGCCGGTCTGGTCGCGCCAGATGCGGCGGGCGCGGTCGCGCCAGGTCCGGCGGGTGTGGTTGCTGCCGGTGCGGCCGGGTCGAGCTCGGCGACCGCGGCGGCGGCGAAGCTCCCCCAGTCGGCCGCCGCGGCCTGGTCGCTCGGATGGAAGTAGCGGACGTAGCCGAGGAGCCGCGCGAAGGCGATGAGATTGGTCAGGCCGCGCGCGGAGAGCGGCCGCGGCGGCGCATCCGCGGCCGGCCCCAGGGCTGCGAAAGCGCCGGCGTCGATCCACGCTCGACCGTCGCCGGTGACGGTGAGGCCGATGCCGATCCTGGTGGCGTCGGCGGCCACCTCGCCGACGATGTCGTAGACCTGCCAGCGGTTCGATGCGATCGGCCGGTCGGCCATGTTGTCGAAGAAGCTTGGCCGATGGTCCGGCCGCTCCACCGCCAGCCAGAGCTGGGCCCGGCTGTCGTCGGTGCGCACCGCGGCCCGGAAGCGCACCCGCTGGCCGCGGTAGGCGGCGGCGTCGAAGCTCTGCATGAGCGTGGCGGTGCCCGGGGTCGGGGCGAAGCTGATCCCGCGCACCACGGCGCAGGTCTTGCCCTGGTAAGGCTGCTCGTCCGTGAGGTCGGCCCCGAACCCCGCCCGTTCCGAGGCCGCGGTCATCTGCCAGCCGGCCGGCATCCGGCCCAGCTCCCCCAGCTCGAAGTCGAGGTTGACCGGCGCCGCCGGGAGCGGCGGTGCGGCCGCCGGGGCGGCAGGCGCGGCCTGCTCGGCCGGCGCCAAGAGTGCGGCAGGTGGAACGAGCGTCGCCGGCGCGGCCGGAGCACCTGTCGCACCCGGCCCGGCCGGCGCGGCCGGCGACTGGCGCGGCGCCCCGGCGGCGAGCAGCATCAGGGCGCAGGACGCCAGCAACGGCAAGCGGGTCATCGGCGATCTCCTATCATCGGCGGGAGCGGGACGTGCGAAGGGCGTGCGTTGCGGGGCGGCGGCGGCCCGGTGCCGGCGCCGGGAAGTGTAACCGATGGCATGGCCGGACGGCGGCGGGTGGTCACGGCAGCCGCGACAACCGGGCAACTGCAGGCCGCCGCCGCTCGCGGATCAGAACGGACGCCGACGGGCTACGTATCACTGGCATGCGATCGAACCTGCTCATCTATGGTGTCACCGGCTACGTCGGCGGCCTGATCTCGCGCCTGGCCGCCGCCGCCGGGCTGCCGCACCTGGCCGCGGGGCGCGACCTCGAGCAGGTGATCGCGCATGCCGATCCGCTGATGCTGCCCGCCCGCACCTTCTCGCTCTCCGATCCGGTGAAGGTCGGCCGCGCCCTCGGCGACGTCGCGGTGGTGCTGAACGCGGCCGGCCCCTTCGCCGAGACCGCTCTGCCGCTTGCCGAGGCCTGCCTGCGCGCCGGCGCGCATTATCTCGACCTGGCGGACGAGGTGCCCGAGCTCGAGGCCCTCCGCCGCCTCGACGCCCGCGCGCGGGAAGCCGGGATCATGCTGCTGCCGGGCGTCGGCTTCGGCGTCCTGCCGACCGACGCCCTGGCGGCGCGGCTCAAGCGCCGGCTGCCGTCGGCGGTCCGGCTGCGCCTGGCTCTCGAGACGGCCGGCGGCATGTCGCGCGGCAGCTTGCGGACGCTGTTCCGCGACCTGCGCCGCGGCGCCGGGGTGAAGCGCCGCGGCGGCGAGCTGGTGCCCGCCCACGCCGGGGAGGAGCGGTTGGTCCTCGATCTCGGCGGCGGGCGGCGCGTCGCGGTCACCGATCCCTGGCGTGGCGATCTGGCAAGCGCCTGGTGGAGCTCGGTCTATCCCGAGATCGACGTCTACACGGTCCATCCGGCCTGGCTGCGCTGGCTGCGATCGCCGCGATCATCGCGCTGGCTACTGCGGGTGCCGCTGGCGTCGCCCGTGCGCTCCCTGCTCGCCAGCCGCGCCGGCCGGGCGCTGGTGGGCCGGGCGATCGCGCTGCGGCCGGCCGGGCCCGCCGAGCGGGACCTCGCCGCCGGCCTCACCAGGATCTGGGCGCAAGCCGAGGACGCCGCCGGCCATCGCGTCACCGCCCGCCTGCGCGGCCCGGAGAGGCATCTGTTCTCCGCCCGCACCGCCCTCTGGGTCGCCCAACGCGTCCTCGCCGGCCGCCTGCGCGTCGGCTGCCAGACCCCCGCCACCGCCTACGGCCCCGACCTCGTCGATCGGCTGGTCGAGGAGGTCGAAGGTGTGTCGGTGACGTGGGGCTGACCTTTGCCCGTGCCCGGCCAGACACCCGGCGCCGGCGGCGGGGAAGGCGGCGACCAGATCGACAGGCCCGCCTGGGCACGGCGCCGCAGGAAGGCGGCCGAGCCGACCGGCGCGGCGGCGGCTTGGGCCTGCGCGCTGCTCAGGTCGCGCGCCTTGCCGTGCTTCTCGACCGCGCCGCAGGCCGCGCACCGCCAGACCTCGTAGCGCACGTCCCCGACCAGCTGCTCGGTGCGCTCCGCCATGTCGAGCTCGGCGAAAGCCTCCTCGCGGCCGAGCCGCCGCATCGCCGCGCGGCAGCTCGCGCACCGCCGCGGCCGCCGCCGCCAGGCCGCCACGCCGGCCGCGGCCGCCAGCGCCATCGTGGCCGCGAGCCAGCCGCGCCAGCCCAGGGTTCCGGACCCCGAGGCGCCGCGGCGGGCCGCCGCGCCCGGAGCGAGCGCCGGCGGCCGCCCGGGCCGCGGTGCCGCCTCGGGCCGTGCGGCGGTGCCGGGCGAGACCAGGGTGATGTCGAGCACCCGCTCCCGCGGCGCCGGGTCCGCGCCGGCCCGCGGTGTGCCGCGCGGCGCGGCGCACGCCGCCGGCGGCCAGGCGAGCGCCGCGGCGAGCAGCGCGCCGCCCATCGAGCACAGGCAGGAGTATCGGGAGAAGGCCATGCCGAGAATCATCTCACGCCTCGGTAGTGGGTCATTTTCCCTCTGCCTCCCTTTGGACGAGGGGCCGGGGCTGCGGGGGAGGAGGACTTTGGCCCCTCGTCCAAAGGGAGGCAGAGGGAGAATGACCCACTACCAACGCCTCGGGTGGGTGGGCGGTCACGCCGGGTGTGCTCCCGTGCTCCCGCCGTGCTTCCAGACCCGCCACCGTGCACCCGGCCGCGAGACGGCGTACACTCCGCACACGGGCCGCGGCTGACGCCGTTGCACCTTGCGAGGAGGAATGCGATGCCCCACCTGGCGCACCCGTTCGAGCCCTGGACCGCCACCGCGACCCCGATCGCGGCGCTGCTGGTCGGCATCGTGCTGCTGCTCTTCGGGCGGCGCCTGTTCTGGCTCTTCGTGGGCGTGATCGGCTTCATGGCCGGGTGGTACTTCGTGCTCGGCCGCGGCCACCATGGGCCGGCTGCCGGGGGCCTGCTGGTGGCGGTGCTCGCCGGCCTGATCGGCCTGGTGCTGGCCCTGGTCGTGCAGAAGGTGGCGGTGGCGCTCGCCGGGTTCTTCGTCGGCGCCTACCTGGTGGCCAACCTTCTCGGCTGGCCGCTGCCGCCGCTGCGGCCGACCGAGCAGCTGGTCCTGCTGCTGGCCGGCGTCGTCGCGGCCTTCCTCGCGCTGGCGCTGTTCGACCTTGCCCTGATCCTCTTCTCGGCGATCGCCGGCGCCGGCATGATCGTCGACAACGTCCACCTGCGGGTCGGCGGCAACGTGCGCCTGCTGCTGCTGGTCGTGCTGGCGGCGGTCGGCGCCGCCTTCCAGGCCCGCTGGCTGCAGCGCGTCCGGGTCCGGCGCGCCTGATGCCCCCGTCCTCGCCGGCCTGCCGCGAGATTTGCCTTGACGATCTAGGCACAGCTGAGCTATGCTTCGTGTGTCAACTGTAAACCAGGAGGCGACGCCAAAGACATGTCCAAGCAGCCCTTGCCACTCCTCCAGGGGACCCTCGACGCCCTGATCCTCAAGACGCTCAGCCGCGGCCCGCGCCATGGCTACGCCATCGCCCGCTGGCTCGAGGAGGCGACGGAGGACGCGCTGCAGATCGAGGAGGGCTCGCTCTATCCGGCCCTCTATCGCATGGAGCGCCGCGGTTGGATCGAGGCCGAGTGGGGCATTTCGGAGCTCAACCGCAAGGCGAAGTTCTACCGCTTGACGCCGGCCGGCCACTCCCAGCTCGAGGCCGAGACGGCGCAGTGGGAGAGCTTCACCGCCGCCGTGGCCAAGGTGCTGCTGCCCGCCACGTAAGCTGCCGCGATGGCCCACGCCGCCGGATCGGTTCGCCGTCTCCGCTCGCTGCTCTGGAAGCCGCGGCTCGACGAGGAGATCGCCGACGAGCTCGCCTTCCACCTCGAGATGCGGGCCCGCGAGTACGCCGCCCGCGGCCTGGCGCCCGCGGCGGCCATGGCGGCCGCCCGCCGGCGCTTCGGCGACCTCGCCCAGGTCAAGGCGGCCTGCAACGCCGTCGGCCGCGGCCGTGACCGGGCGCAGTGGCGGGCCCTCTGGCTGGCCGAGCTCGGCCGCGACCTGCGCTTCGCCGGCCGCCGGTTCGGCGAGCGGCCCGGACCGAGCCTGCTGGCGGTGCTGGCGCTCGCGGTCGGCCTTGCCGGCGCCGCCACCGCCTGGCGGGTGGCCCGCGCCGTCCTGCGGCCGCTGCCGTTCGCCGAGCCGGCCAGCCTGGTGCGCCTGCGGCAGACCAGTCCCCGGGGCGTCGAGTTCGCGGCCACGGCGTCGGACTTCGACGACTGGCGGCGTTGGTGCCGAAGCTTCGCCGGCATCGCCGCCTTCGAGACCGCGGAGGCCAACCTCGCGGGTGCTGCCGGCACCGGCGGCGATCTCGCGGCGGAACCGCCCGAGCGCGTGCTCGCGGTCCACGCCACCGCCACGCTGCTGCCGCTGCTCGGGGAGCGGCCGCTGCTGGGCCGGGGCTTCACCCCCCGGGAGTCGGCGCTCCGTGGCGACCACCGGGTCGTGGTGCTGTCCCACGCTCTCTGGTGGCGGCGCTTCGGCGCCGATCCGCGGGTCGTCGGCCATACCCTGTCGCTCGACGGCACGACGCTGCGGATCGTGGGGGTGATGCCGGCCGGTTTCGCGGTGCCGGCGGGAGCCGGGCTGTGGCTGCCGCTGTCGTTGCACGCCCTCGCACCCGCTCCCCATCGGCTGGAGGTCCTGGCGCGGCTGCGGCCCGGCGTCTCGCCGCGGCAGGCGGCGGCCGACCTCGCCGCGGTGGCCGCCACGGCGTCCCGCTTCCATCCCGGAACCAACGACGGCTGGAGCGCCCGCGTCGAGGCGCTGCCGGCGGCGTGGGCCGGCCCGCGCTGGACCGGGCGCGCGCGGCTGCTGCTGGCGGCGGCGGCGCTGCTCTGGCTGCTCGCCAGCGCCAGCGCCGCCAACCTGCTGTGGGCGCGCGCGACCGCGCGCCAGCGGGAGATCGACCTGCGCGCGGCGCTGGGCGGCGGCCGTGGCCGCATCGTCCGCCAACTGTTCGCCGAGGGCCTGCTGCTGGCGCTGCTCGGCGCCGCCGGCGGCCTGCTGCTGGCCGGCGCGGCGACCACCGCGCTGCGCCAGGCGGCGGCGGACGTGCCGCAGCTCGCCGCCCTGGCGGGTGCGGCGCCGCTCGCCACCACGGCGGCCGACGCGGCCGACGGCGCAGTAGCGCCGGAGCCGGCGATCCTGGGTGCCATGCCGCGCCTCGACCTCGGCAGCGCCGGCCTGGTGCTCGCCCTGGCGCTGCTCAGCAGCCTGGTCTGCGGGGTGGGTCCGGCGCTGCAAGCCGCCCGTCCGGGCCATGAAGCGGTCCGGCAGAGCGCGCGCCTGACCACCCGGCGCGAGCGGCGGGTCCGCGATGCGCTGGTGGTGGCGGAGCTGGCGCTGGCGACCACCCTGCTGGTGGCGGCCGGCCTGCTGCTCGAGAGCTACCTCCGCCTCGATCGCAGCGACCCCGGGTTCGAGGCCGACCACGTGCTCAGCCTGCGCCTGGCGCTCAACGGCGTCCGCTACCAGCCGGAGACCCGGCGGGCGCTGCTGCGCCGGCTCGAAGAGCGCCTCGCGGCGCTGCCCGGGGTGGCGGCGGCAGGGTTCGTCAGCACCGCGCCGCTCGCCGCCGAGCGGCCCACGGAACCGTTCACGCTCGAGCCGCTGCCGGCCGCCCGGCGCGCGGCCCTGGCTGCCGAATGGCGGGTGGTGACGCCGGGGTTCTTCCGCGCCCTGGGGCTGCGACGCGTCGCCGGCCGCCTGCTGGGTCCGGCGGACCGCGACCCCCGGCGGCCGGTGACGGTGATCGACTCGACGTTCGCCCGGCGCGCCTGGGCGGGCGGCGATCCGCTCGGGAAGCGCTTGCGCTGGCCGAGCGGCGGGCGCGACCTGACGGTCGTCGGGGTGGTCAGCGGAGTGCGCGACATCGATCTCGAGGCCGGCCCGCGCCCGGTGATGTTCCTGCCGTACGAGCAGGTGCCCTGGCGGGCGATGGCCCTGGTGCTCCGGCCGACTCTGCGGCCGGCTGCCGGGCCCCGGCACGCGGCCGAGCTCGCCGCCCTCGCCGCCGACGTACGCCGGCAGATCGCCGCGCTGGCGCCCGGTCTCCCGGTCTCGCGCGTGCGCTGGTTGGAAGTGGCCCGCCGCCAGGAGGTGGCCGGACCGCGGCTGGGGACCTGGCTGCTGGCACTCTTCGCCGCCGCGGCGCTCGGCCTGGCGGTCAGCGGCGTCTATGCCACGACCGCGGCGGCGGTGGCCCAGGCCACGCCGGAGATCGCGCTGCGCCAGGCCCTCGGCGCGGCCCGCGGCGACGTGTGGCGGCTGGTCCTGGGCCGCGGCGCGACGCTGACCCTGCTCGGGCTGGCTCTCGGGATCGCGGGCGCGCTGCTGTTCAGCCAGCTCCTTGCCGGCCTCCTCTACGAGATCCCCGCCACCCGTGCCGCGACCTACGCCGCCGGGGCGCTGCTGCTGGCCGCCGTCTCGATGCTGGCAAGTGTCGTCCCGGCCCGCCGCGCCACCCGCGTCTCGCCGGTCCTGGCGCTGCGCCGCGAGTGAGAGGAGCTCTCGAAGGCAAGGCGCGGGGAGGGGCCGTCCCCTTCCCCTCGCTTCATTCCCAGACCGACGCCGACACCTCCGGCGGCATGCCGTCCGCGGCCGCGAGGCGGCCGAGGTGTCGCACCAGGTCCGCGAGCAGCGCCAGGTAGCCGCCGAGCTCCTCGCGCACCACCTCGTCGGTCGGCCGGCTGCCGAGCTGGCGCAGCACGTTGATCGGCTCCAGGCGGGAGGGCTCGATCCCCAGCGTCTCGGCGGCCAGCCGCACCAGGTCGGAGCGCGTGGCGGGCCGCTCGCGCCGCTCGCCGCCGTGCGCGTGCAGCACCGTCTCGAGGATCGCCACCAGCCGCGGCAGGCTCTGGACGATCCCCGCCCAGAGCAGGTCGGGATCGGTGCCGCGGTCGAGGATGCGGTGGCGCAGCCGGATCTCGAGGTTCTCGAGCTCCTGCAGGGCCGCGAAGCGCAGGCCGCGCGGCGCGATCTCCAGGCGATCGAGGTGGACGTCGCCGTAGAGCAGGCGGTGGGTGAGGCGGATCTCGAGCAGGCGGGCGGGGAAGAGCTGGGCGTCGACCCGCAGCTCGGCGGGCGTGACGACGAACGACGACACCTGCGCTTGGCGCTGCGCCGAGGTCAGCACCGGCGCCAGCGGCAGCAGCGCCTGCAAGGTGGCGTTGGCCACCACCACGAGGATGTTGACCTCCGCCGCGCCGGTGCCCGAGGCTTGGCGGCTCTTGGCCGGCGCGCCGTAGGTCGCCACCCCGAGCAGGTTGTCCTCGGCGGCCTCGCGCAGCCGGTGCACCATCCGCGCCAGGCTGCGCTCGAGCGTCGCTTCAGGGGAAAGGCTGATCTTGGCCATAGCGTTCTTCCACGGGCAGCAACTCTCGATGTTAGCAGTTGCGGCGCCGCCTGCCCGGAACTGGGTGCCGGAAGCGGTGGGATAGAGTTCGAGGATGCCCCCATCCAGATACCCTCCCGGCGGTCCCGGAGGCGACGGCACCGGCGAGTCCCGGCACCCGGTCGGATCCCCGCCGGCCTCGCCGCCGCCGCCGGAGCTCCTGCTCGATGGCCCGGCGGACGGTCCGACCCTGGTCCTCGCGCACGGCGCCGGCGCGCCGATGGATTCGCCGTTCCTCGTCACCATGGCCGCGGGGCTGGCCGAGCGCGGAGTGCGGGTGGCGCGCTTCGAGTTCTCCTACATGCGGGCGCGGCGCGAGGGCGGCGGCCGCAAAGCTCCCGACCGCGAGCCCGAGCTGCGCCGCGCCTGGCTGGCGGTGATCGACGCGATCGGCGCGAGCGGCGCGAGCGGCGCGAGCGACCCTAAGGACGGCGGCCGGCGCCTGTGGATCGGCGGCAAGTCGATGGGAGGACGGATCGCCAGCATGATCGCCGACCAGGCCGGCGTGCGCGGCCTCGTCTGCCTCGGCTACCCTTTCCGCCCCCCCGGCGCCGACCCTGCCGTGGCGGCGAGGCGCACGGCCCACCTGCGCGACCTGCGCACTCCCGCGCTCATCGTCCAGGGCACCCGCGACGCGTTCGGGGGCCCCGACGAGGTCGCCGGCTACGGCCTCTCCCCGCGCATCCGCGTGCACTGGATCGAGGATGGCGATCACTCCTTGAAGCCCCGCAAGTCCTCCGGCCGCACCGAGGCGCAGAACCTGGCCGAGGCCATGGACGCCGTGGCCGCCTTCGTCCGCGGCCAGTAGAAGCGCCAAGGCGCCAACTAGGACGGATCGAGCGCTGGCGCTGGAGCCCGCGCCGCAACTGGCAGCGACACCCGCTGGTAGTCGTTGAGCAGCCCCACGTCGATGCGCAAGGTGCCCGACGCGTCGAGCGGCTTGTAGATGTTCTTGAAGGAGGCCCCCCAGACGATCTCCTGCGGCTTGTAGGAAGAACGCGTGTGAACGGTCTGCGACCACGTCTCGTCGAATCCGGTGAGCAGCACCAGGAACTCGGCGTTGTTGGCGATCAGGTCGTCGTCGGTGAGCCCGAACAGCGGGCTGTTCGCGTCGATCACGTGGACGATGGTCCAGGAGAGCGGGAAGAAGGTCACCTTCTGCCGTTCGAGCGCCAGCGGCACGAACCGCCGCATGGTGCGGTCCTCGGGG
>Ga0210384_10007875_pt1 | contig 11196 bp, 6 predicted proteins | sample IncBWH2MmetaG_FD_160574 | JGI IMG/M metagenome (GOLD analysis project Ga0210384, IMG submission 160574) | Forest soil microbial communities from Barre Woods Harvard Forest LTER site, Petersham, Massachusetts, United States - Inc-BW-H-2-M | ecosystem: Environmental > Terrestrial > Soil >...
GACAACGTCTTCATCATGTGTTCATCGTCGGCCGTCGCAAAGAGACCGCCGGGCACGGACTTGAGCAAGGTACCGACAAGCACGCGAGAAAGCCCTCGTCGGCGGTGCTCCGGAGAGACCGCACGTAGCCAAGTTCAGGAGTTTCCTTCGGAAAATCAAACGCACTGTCCCGTGCTATGTCGACCGCGCGATCAGGCCGGTCGCGTTTTATCGATCCAACACCGACAATCGCACCGCTCTTGCGCGCGACGGCAAGCGTCCTCGCGTTCTGCAACTTCTCCAGACTGATCGTCACGGCCCCGCCGTCCCTGACAATGTCGGCGCAGGTGGCGAGTTCTGCGTCCGAAAGATGGCCGGGTGCGCAGGCGCTTACGCTATACTCCTGCGGCGTTTTCCTTGGTGCTGATCCGAGAAGGCACATCTTTTGCACACGAGCCTATTGGAAACACACGGAAATAGGTTTGCGAGCACGCTTTCGACTGTTGGAATGTCAGTCGCAATCCCCAACCACTGTTTACATTGGGGATTAGAAAACAGGGGCCACAACGTTATCTCGGGGATCAGACGGAGCAGTTCGCCCCGAACCAAGACGTTCAAAATCTAAGTGCTCGATCTGATGTCGCTTAGGAGCCGAAAAGCCATGGCTGGATTACATTAACGGATGTAGAGCCTGTCACCTCGTGCGCTATTCGAACAGGATTTTCGCCATCATGCCCTTGTCCTCATGACTCAACAGATGACAGTGGAATAGCGACATGCCTCTGATGAGGGGATCGGTAAAGTCCATTATGAGGTCAACTGAACCATTGCCGTATGGCACATTGACGGTATCCAGCCATTCGGGAGAGTCCGACTGGACTCCGTTTTCTGCATACGCCAAGAAATGAATCTGATGGATGTGAAAGGGATGTATTTCCCCGGTCGAGTTCACGATTCGCCAGTGTTGCATTGACCCAACCCTCACACGCAACATGGGGTCTTCAGCCATCGAGAATTTCCTTCCGTTAATGTAGAAGCCGTTCTTGTCTTCCGTGAACGTGACGGTGAAGTCGGGTTTACTGACCTCAAGCTCTTGTATTTTCTGGCTCGGTAATTCTTTGTAGACTGCCGGACCGCTAGTGCTTGGAAGAGTGCGCGTCGGCGAATCGAGGTGTGCCGGGCCAACATCGGCAATCACCATGGCGGGATTAGGATCGCCGTCAGCTCCAGTGTCTACGCACCGCGTGCTTAGCGTAGCGCGAGAACCCGATGATGGTCCGACAATTATCATCTCCACCCGCCCAGCAGGCGGCACAAGAACGTGATTGACTTTGCGCGTGGCGCGATGCTGGTTGTGGTAGGAGAGCGGCATACCGTCCAGAGCCACAATCTCCAACCGTTCGCCACTCAATTGAAGATCAGCGTAGCGATCAGGCGAGGCATTCACGATACGCCAGAACTGACGCTCACCCGCATCGACGGGGATCAGCGGCCGGATCTCGCTGTTCACGGTGAAAACTCGCTCCACATTCTGCTCTGTCGCTGTTCCGCAATGGTGAGAGGGTACCTCGACCGTTCGCGCGACCTGCTCGCGAGTGGCAGCATCGCTGTGTTCAATATCGTGATCTCGAAGGATGAGCACGTGCTCACGCATGTGGCGCAGCTCCGGATAATATCGATCGATGCCTCCAACTACGATCGCTCCAGACATGCCATCAAGATCCTGGCGAGCACTCTCTCCGTGTGGGTGGGTGTGATACCAATACAGCCCGGGTGGCGAATACGACGGAACAATGACTTTATAATCTAAGATTTCTCCTGGCATTGACATCGTCGTGAGCACGTCATCCTGAGGACGCTCTGGGGAGACGTGGAGACCGTGAAAATGCAAATTACTCATATTGCCGCAGCGGCCTGTGGCACACTCCTCATCAGACTTACGCGGCAGATTGTTGACATAACGTAGCTTGATGACGCCGCCTGGCAGCACACGGATAACGGGCGGAACAGTTTTACCGGCATATGCGAATGCATTGTGTCCAGCCGCAGAGTCATAGATGGCGGTGAGAGTGAATGGGCCCCTCACTTCCGGGAGATCCGTAATGACCTGCTGTTGCGCGGAGAGCGGAATCACCCCCGCAATTGCGCACACGATTAAAGCAATAGCTCTCATGCTGCGAACCTCAGTTACCTGGCGGACAATCAGTCGTTCGTGCCGCGGGTGGCCTTGCTAACGTGATCCGATGAGCTCCGGAATACCAGCCAGCTTCACGTAGTCTTCTTCGCTTAAGTGTAGTGACGCCGCGGCAACGTTCTGCTCCAGGTGCTCGATCGAGGACGTTCCCGGTATTGGCAAAATCATCGGGGATCGCCTCAGCAGCCAGGCAAGGGCAACCTGAGTTGGGGCAGCGCGATGCGCCTGTGCAATCTGATTGAGAACTTCACCGGCGATCCTACCCGCCCCAAGGGGGAACCAAGGGATGAACACGATTCCGTTACGCTCACAATAGTCCACAACGTAATCCCACTCCCGGTCGGCGAAACTGTAGCGGTTCTGCACAGAGACGATAGGAACGATCCGGCGAGCCCGCTCGATGTGTTCTTGCGTGACATTGGACAATGCGACCATGCGGATCTTGCCCTCGCGTCTGAGTTCGGCCAAGGTTTCAACCGAAGAGTCAAAAGACACCACGGGATCTGGAATGTGTAGTTGATAGACGTCAATACGATCGAGGCGCAGCCTCTTCAAGCTGCCCTCAACGGCTTCGCGAAGGTGAGCAGGAGTTGCGTCGTGCGTCCACTGACTGGGACCGGGACGATTCCAGCCGCCCTTAGTGGCAAGGACCAGACCGGCCGGGTACGGGGACAGCGCTTCCGCGATCAACTCTTCATTTACGTACGGCCCATAGGAATCCGCTGTGTCGATGAAATTGACGCCTAGCTTCGCAGCTCGTCGTAGCACTGCCAATGCGGTTTTGCGGTCTTTAGGCGGACCCCAAATGCCTTCGCCAGTAAGGCGCATCGCGCCATAACCAAGACGATGCACGGAAATTTCGTTTCCTAGAGATATTTCCCCAGCTTCAATTGCAGAGAGTTCTTTCTTATTCATGGTTCATCCTCCAAATCTTCTTTTTGCTCAATCTAGATTGCCGGCCTGATGAAGATCAATCGGCATTCATCGCGAGCTTTCCGCAGCATTCAGGCCGTTGCGGCAAGCTGGCGCTATCCCATCCTCCACCTACGGCCTGGATTAACTGCACAGCGGCGACCATTCGTCGGCCGAGAATGTTTACCGCAGTAGCCTCATCCGCGAGAGCCGCACTCTGCGCAACGGTCACTTCCAGGTAGCTTGTAACGCCACCTTTATATCGCTGAATGGAGAGGTCCAACGATTTCTGGGCCGCCAAGACCGCTTCATTCTGGGTTTGAGCTTCGCCTTCCAGGATGCGTAGCGCCGCCAGGTTGTCTTCCACCTGCTGGAAGCTGGTAAGCACGGTTTCACGATAGGTAGCGACGGTTTGATCGTAAGCCGCAATGGCCTGATCCGAAGCAGCCGTGCGCCGGCCGCCATCGAACAACGCTTGTATCGCCTGACCTCCTACGGCCCACAGCCCGCTGGGACCTTGCAGTAATGTAGTTAGGGTCCCGCTTTCAAAGCCGCCTGCAGCGGTCAGGTTCAACAGTGGATAGTAGGCAGCTTTGGCCACTCCGATCCGGGCATTTGCCGCCGCCATCTGTCGTTCGGCGGATGCAATGTCAGGTCTGCGTTCGAGCAGTTGTGACGGCAGGCCAGTTGGAATCGGCGGCGGCGGCGTGCGGAGAGGAAGCGGAGCAAGACTGAACGAGCTTGCAGGTTTGCCGATCAGGGTTGCGACGGCATGCTCGAATTGAGCGCGAAGCACTCCGACGTCTTGTGCCTGGGCGATAGTTGTCTTCAGTTGTGTTCTGGCCTGCTCGACTTCGACCTGGGAACCGACTCCTCCGTCAAACCGGCTCTGGTTCAACTGCAACGCCTGCTCGTACTGAGCGACGGTCGATTGCAGAAGTTGTTCCTGAACATCCAGACTGCGCGCCTGAAAGTAGAACAAGGCAAGTTGCGCGTGTAGGCTCAGGTTGACCGTTGCCAGGTCAGCGGCACTGGCTTGCGCTTCCTCGCGATAAGACTCGACGTTCTTGCGGACTCGCCCCCAAGCGTCGACTTCATAGGACAACTCAATCGGCAGCTGGAAGTCGTTGGAGGTGACACCATTGGAGATTGCTCCCCGAGGCGGACGATTGTTGGACACCCTAGTGCGGGACGCAGACGGAACGGCAGCCACCGTGGGGAAGTAATCAGCACGGTTATAGCGAACGAGCGCGCGAGCCTGAGTATATTGAGCTTCCGCAGCCTTCAGGTTCTGGTTGGAAATGTTGACTTGCTGTTCCAGGCTGTTCAGTTGCGCGTCATTGAATATTTCCCACCAATTGCCACGGAAACTCTCTTCGCTGGGCTGAGCAGTCTTCCAGTCGCCGACTTCTTTGTAGCTCGGTGGAACTGCGACTGGCGGCCGATGATATTTCGGACCGACGGCACAACCAGCGAGCAAGAGCGTGCAGGCGAGAGCAATAGTCGTGACACGATATTGCCAGATTCGAATCTGAGCGGTTGAATGGCTAGTCGTGTTCATGATGCACCTCCTGTTGCAGTTGTAGCGGAGGGCTGCACAACCTCCACCTTTTGTCCAGATACAAGCGAATCTGGCGGATTTACGATCACGGTGTCTCCCGCCTGGAGACCAGACACGATCTCGATCCTTTCGCCGTAGTCGTGGCCAGGCGTTACTAGTGTGAGTACAGCCTCGCCATTTTTCACGACCGCGACCTGCAGACCGTGCGATCGAAATATGAGGGCGGAAACAGGCACCAGATACGAGGAAGGCTGTCCGGGTACCTTCAGGTGAACCTCGGTGTAGGCACCTGAGAGCAACTTGCCAGTGGGATTATCGACATCAATCTCTGCAATCAACGTGCGAGTGGCGTAGTTGATGGACTCGGACGTGCGAACCAGTGTGCCCTGGAACTTTCGCCCGGGAAACTCGGCGAGGGTTAGCTCCGCTGTCAAGCCCGGAGCGGCCACCTGGGAGTACTGTTCGGGCACATTCACGTACACGCGGAGCTTTCCAGGTTGGGAGATATGGAAGAGGTCGGTCTTTACGTTTCCGGAATTGCCGGCAGAGATGAGTTGCCCAACATCCGTATTGCGGGCCGTGATGATGCCGTCGAATGGAGCGTAAACCTTCTCGAAGGACTGCAAGGTCTCAAGCTGATGGACGTTGGCTTGATTGGCATCGACGACCGATTTATTGGCGTTGTATGTGCCGACAGCATTATCCACGTCTTGCTGCGCCACAGCGTGGCTAGCCAACAATCCCTGGTACCGATTCTGGGTGATCTCGGACAGCTTAAGATTGGCCTCGGAAGTGGCGAGATTGCTGCGTGACTGTTGTAATTGCTGATCGACCTCTGGCGTCTCGATCACGGCCAGCAGTTGTCCTTTTCTCACATGCGCGCCGATATCGGCGTACCAGGTCTTCAGATAACCGTTGGTGCGAGCGTAAATCGGAGCACTGGTGAAGGGTTGGACGTTTCCCGGCAAAACAATCTCCTGTAATGGCGCGGAGCGCTCGGGAGTAGCAATGGAAACCGACGGCAACGACATCTGCGTGGTTTCAGCACGCACCGTGGCCGCGTGCCGACTACGCGAGATGATGCCGTAAGTAACGACTCCCGCAAACACCAGGAGAAGCGCGCCCGCGACGATCCAGCTTCTGCGGGACCGGGGCAGTGTCTTGGCGATATCCGATCCGGGATACTGATGAAGAACGTTATTTTGTGTTGCTGATTCGATTGGCATAATAAATCCTATATTTCCTTGAAGTTTTGCCTATGCCTCAGTACCGGTATGCGTACTTTGCCGCATACCGTGGATGACGCCAAAGACCGCGGGGACGAAGAACAGGGTCGACACCGTAGCGAAGAGCAAGCCGCCAATCACCGCACGTCCGAGAGGTGCGTTTTGCTCACCGCCTTCGCCGAGCCCAAGTGCCATCGGCGCCATGCCGATGATCATTGCCAGCGCGGTCATTAAGACTGGCCGAAAGCGCATGTATCCTGCGTGAACGGCTGCGTCAGCGGCACTGAGTCCTGATTGCAATAGCTCCTTCGCGAAGCTGATCACCAGGATGCTGTTCGCGGTCGCCACCCCCACGCACATGATCGAGCCGGTTAGTGCGGGGACACTGATGGTGGTACCTGTCATGAAGAGGAACCAAATGATTCCAGCCAAAGCCGCAGGCAGAGCCATGAGAATGATGAAGGGATCAAGCCATGACTGAAAATTCACCACGATCAGCAGGTAGACGAGCACAATGGCAAATACCAGACCCGTTAACAAACCCGTAAAGGACGTACGCATGGTTTGGATCTGCCCGCGCACGATGATCTGCGATCCCCGCGGAAGCTGTTTCTGACTGGCGTTGATGATCGAAAAAATGTCCTTGGAGACGCCGCCAAGATCTCGACCTTGCACGGAACCGAAAATGTCGATCACCGGTGCTACGTTGTAGTGGGACACAACGCTCAATTCCGAACCACGGCTTAGCGATGCAAGACTCGCAAGTATGGAGGGCGGCGCATTCCCGGTACCAGTCACTGGAATGTTATCCAGATCCTGCAAAGTCTGAACACGATACTGCGGCGTTTGGGTAGCGATCGAGTAACTCACGCCATTCTTTGGGTTCAACCAAAAGGTGGGCGCGGTTTGGGAACTGCCACTGAGCGTCACCAGCAGATTGGTGGCAACATCTCGCTGGGTGAATCCAATGGAAGCTGCCTTCGTACGATCCACATCGATGTGAAGGTTCGGCTGGTTAAACGTCTGCTGGATGCGGAGATCGGAGGTCCCCGAAACGTTCCTCACACGGGCCAACAGATTGTCCGCGAATTGCCGGTTACCTTCCAGGTCATTGCCGACCACTTGAATATCGATGGGTGCCGGCAGCCCGAAGTTCAGGATTTGCGTCACCATATCCGAGGGCAAGAAGTAGAACGTAACGCCTGGAAAGGCCCGCGCCAGTTTCAACCGCAAGTCGTGTACATAACCTGCCGTGGGATGGTGCTTCGCCGCCAGCGTAACGATGATGTCCGCATCTTGCGTCCCAACCGGAGCCGAATTGCTGTAGGAAAGATTGATACCGCTGTAGGGCAGTCCAATGTTGTCGATCACACCCGAAAATTCCTGCGGTGGTATCTGTTTGCGGATTTCACTTTCCACCTGATCGCACAGGGCGGCCGTTTCTTCAATGCGCGTTCCGGTTGGAGCGCGCATGTGCAACGTGAAGGCACCACTATCGACGGCTGGGAAGAAGTCTTGCCCAAGCCATGGCACCAAACCAAACGAGAGGAGACAGGCCGCTAGGAAACCGGCGACAAATACTCGGCGATGACGGATAGATGTTTCCAGTAGTCCGCGATACACGTTCCGAATGCTCTCAAAGCCGTGCTCGAACCATGCTTGGAAGCGCACCAGAGGGTTCTTGCTTTCGTGAGAAGTTCCTTCATCGTGAGCCTTGAGGAAGTATTTAGCCATTGTCGGTACCAGGGTTCTCGAAAGCAGGTAAGAAGCCAGCATGGCGAATACCACGGCCTCGGCGAGCGGCACAAAGAGGTATCTCGCGACGCCGGCGAGAAGGAACATCGGTACAAACACGATGCAAATACTCAGCGTTGAAACCAGTGCCGGAATTGCGATCTGTTGCGCGCCGTCGAGAATGGCTTCTTCAATGTCCCTCCCTTCTGCGAGATAGCGGTGGATGTTTTCTATGGTGACCGTGGCATCATCCACCAGAATACCAACTGCCAGCGCGAGCCCCCCGAGGGTCATGAGGTTGATGGTCTCCCCCAGAGCGCTGAGGGCGATAATCGACGACAAAATGGATAAAGGAATTGAAATGGCGATGATAAGGGTGCTGCGCCAGCTGCCGAGGAACAGAAGAATCATGACAGCAGTCAGACAAGCAGCAATGAGTGCCTCGCGCACCACGCCAACAACGGCCCCTCGAACAAAGATCGACTGATCCCCCAGCAGACGAATTTTAAGGTCTGATGGGAGCGTGTTCTTGACGCTGGGCAGTAGCTGCTTGATAGAAGCGATGATGTTCAGCGTCGAGGCGTTGCCGATTTTTTGGATCGTCATCAGCGTCGAACGTCTTCCATCGACGCGCACGATATTGGTTTGTGGCGGGAACCCGTCTCGTACAAACGCCACGTCATGGATGTAAATGGTCGAGCTTCCAATGGTCTTGATGGGGAGATCATTCAATTCCTTGATGGACGTCGGGCTCCCATTCATGTTGACGTTGTATTCGAAGGTGCCGATCTTCGCCGTCCCGGCGGGAAGAATGAGATTTTGCACGCTGATCGCATTCACCACGTCCAGAGGAGACAGTCCGTTCGCTTGCAGGGCGGCCGTGTTCAGGTCGACTTGAACCTGACGCTGCTTGCCGCCGTAGGGGTAAGGTATAGCCGTGCCGGCTACAGAAGTGAGTTGAGGCCGGATGAAGTTCAGCCCCAAGTCATTCAACTGTTGCTCCGAAAGCGAGGGGCTGGAAAGAGCGAGCTGAAGAATCGGAACGCTGGAAGCGCTGTAAGTAATGATCAGCGGAGGCGTGGTTCCTGCCGGAAGCTGCTTGAGCTGAGTCTGGGACTGACCGGCAATCTGTGCGATCGCTGTGCTGATATTCGCACCGGGATGGAAGAACACCTTGATGACAGCAACGCCGTTGAGGGACTGCGATTCCAGATGCTCGATGTCATTGACCGTGGTAGTTAGGTTGCGCTCCTGCAGGGTGATGATTCTGTTCGCCATGTCCTGTGGCGCGAGGCCGGTGTAATTCCAAATAATGCTGACTACGGGAATGTTGATATTCGGAAAAATGTCCGTAGGGGTGCGAAGCGCTGCAAGCGTCCCCAGGATCAAGATCAGAATAGCCACCACTACGAACGTATACGGCCGTCTTAAGGCGAGCTTCACAATCCACATATGTATTCCCCTACCCTGCTAAACCTGCTGCGTTTTCGGTTTCGCTTCGTTGCGTCGCATTTTTCTCTTGCGTAATCCACTCTCGGATATACGCAGAGCAATTTCGCAGTTCGGTGCCCGCGCCCTCGCGGCTTGCCAGGAACCGTACGGCGTCTCGGTCGACGAGTTTTACGTGTCTGAGGTCGAGGACGATATCGCGGTCTGAAGATTCTGATTTCAGGAGGGCTTCCAGATCCGGCACTTGGTCCACCTGGATTCGACCAGTCAGGATGAAAACGACCGATCTCAGTTCGACCGACCTTTGAATTTTTAACGTCATTTCGTTGGGCCTTTCGCACTTGACAATAGCAATGCGATGGCCAAGCGTAAGCAAAAGAAAACAAGCCTGTTAACGAAGACAGTCGATCACGAGAACTCGGAAATTTCCGAAATCTCGGGACGAGCCTTTGTGGTTGTGCGATGTTTCAACAGGCAGGCGGGCGGAGATTCGGTTGGCTTAGGCGGCCTTTAGAAAAAGTACTGATGAGAGATGTTGCGTCGCTCGAGGCTAGATCTTTCTGAACCGCTGTTTGTTGATCTTAAGAGACTTAATCTTTGAATCGAGCGTCGATTGTGGAATACCGAGCCTGGCCGCAGCGCCCGAAGGTCCAGACACCCTGCCATTGCTTTCCGCCAAGGCTGCCTCGATCAGCTCCTTCTCCTGGGAAGCGAGTCTCTCGGAAAGTGGTTGTGCCAGCGAATCGGCGGGCAGTGCGCGTCGGCCGAGCCAAGTCTCATCGACCGAAAGGTTCTCCGAATCACAGATGATAACGGACCGTTCGATCACATTCTGCAGCTCTCGAATATTGCCCGGCCAAGCATAAGACTGAAGGAGTTCCAGACTTCTTTTATTGATGCCGGTTATCTTCTTTCCAGCCTTGCTCGCATAGCGATCGATGAAGTATTCCACCAGCAGCGGGATGTCTTCCGTTCGTTGGCGCAAGGGAGGGACTTCGATCGGGAATACGTTCAGTCGATAGAACAAATCGTCGCGAAATTCGCCATCAGCGATAGCAGCCTCCAAGTTGCGATTAGTGGCAGCGACCACTCGGACATCAACCTGAAAAGACTCATTGCCACCTACACGCTGAAATTCGCGTTCTTGGAGTACTCGCAAGAGAGAGATCTGCGTTTCTGCCGGTAGCTCGCCTACCTCGTCCAGGAAGATCGTGCCACCTTCGGCCGACTCGAAGCGGCCCAATCGTCGCTGAGTCGCGCCCGTGAAGGCGCCCTTTTCATGGCCGAAGAGTTCCGAGGCAATCAAGTCGCGCGGAATGGCGGCGCAATTGACACTCACGAATGCCCGCGAGGACCGCTTCGACCGCTTGTGAATCGCACGAGCAATGAGCTCTTTTCCCGTGCCCGTTTCTCCAGTGATCAAAACCGTCGAGTCGGCGGGTGCGACTCTCGCCACTTGCGAGAGCACGGTTTGGAGGGCAGGAGATGAACCTACAATCTCTTCGAACATCCTGGTGATGTCGATTTCTTCGCGAAGAGCGAGGTTCTCTTTGTACAACTGGTCTCTCAATATTTGGATCTCCTCAAACGCATTCTTCATCGCGGTAATGTCCATCACCGCTCCAACAAAAGAGGATTTGCCCGTTTCCTGATTTATAGCGCGACCTAGAACGTGGACTCTCTTGATGGAACCGTCTGGCATCACCAATCGGTGCTCCAAATCCAGATCTCTCCCGTGAGACACACCGTCGAGCGCTTCCTGGAGAAGGTGAACGTCCTCCGGATGGACTCGTTCAAGCGCCCGTGGCACGGTGGGTTTCAGCGTTCGCTCGTATCCGAAAATCCGAAAGCTTTCCTCTGACCAGAAAAGTTCTCCGGTGGAAACTTTCCAGCCGAAACTGCCCGTGTGACTTAGGGTCTGCGCTTCGGCCAGATACGCTTCGCTGGTACCGAGCGCGTCGTTGGTTTTCTTCAGCTCTTGAACTGTTTCGTTCAGGTCGTCACGGGTCCGTCGAAGCGATTCGGTGGTTCTCCGTTGCGCAACACTCAGGGAGCCAACAAATACCGCTGACACGATAAAGACAAGGAATCGTGGTATCTGGCTGGGTTTTGCAACGAATGAATCAAGAGGAGGCAGGAAG
>Ga0210384_10007876_pt1 | contig 11196 bp, 8 predicted proteins | sample IncBWH2MmetaG_FD_160574 | JGI IMG/M metagenome (GOLD analysis project Ga0210384, IMG submission 160574) | Forest soil microbial communities from Barre Woods Harvard Forest LTER site, Petersham, Massachusetts, United States - Inc-BW-H-2-M | ecosystem: Environmental > Terrestrial > Soil >...
TTCCTTGTACCGAGTTTTAGCGCAACGTCGCAGATGGCTACGAGTTCTTCTGCGGCGGGGATTAGCCGGCCCACAAATTTCAACTATCTGCTGGGAAACCTGGATTTGAACCACGTGACAAACCGCTCTGAGCTGCTTGTGCACTACACGGGCGGCGGAATGTTCTCGTCGTATTTAAATTCGACCGTACAGGGCTTGGAGTTCTCGTACAACTACAAATGGCAACGCTGGTCCATGCTGTTGGGCGATGATGTCAGCTTTCTCTCGGAATCACCTTTTGGATTTGGAGGCGTCGGAGGTCTCGAGTTCCTCAACGGCGATTCTCCCTTCGGTCCGGGCGGTTTTCTGAATGGGATACTGGGTCCCAACCAGACAATTCCAACGATCATGGTGCCGCGATTGAGCAATACTTTCGTCTCGCAAATCGAATACAAGGTCAGCCCACGTTCTTCGTGGACTGCCTCTGGGGCGTACGGGACGCTAAAGTTTTTGGGTGTGGACTATATCAACAGCGCGGACGCATTATTTCAAACAGGATACAACTACTCCGTCAGTCCGGCGAGCACGATTGCGGTGATCTACCGGTTCGATGACTTCCGGTTTACGAAGTTCCCCCAGACGATCGAGGACCATGTGGTGAAGTTTGGGTATGCGCGGTATGTGACCGGAAGGCTGAGCTTCCAAGTTGCCGCAGGACCGAGCGTGGTAATGCTCCGGGGCATCTTCACAGGTTCTGCAACCAACGTTTCCTGGGCCCTTGATAGCGCCTTGAACTATAGGTGGGACGGCACGACGCTTTTGCTCAGCTACGATCACCTCGTGACCGGAGGCAGCGGAGTGCTAGTCGGGGCGCAGACGGGGCAAGTAGAGGCGACGGTTGAGCGAAAACTGAACCCTAGATGGCGAGCCTCGACCTCTCTGGGCTACGCAACAAATACGAGCCTGATACCGACTACCATCAGCTCGAGTACTCAACACTACAACTCCTGGTATGCCGCAGTGCGAATCAATCATGATCTGCGGCCCGGAACCAACTTATTTGTGGCCTACGACGCAAGGCTCCAGGCCCTCAACGGCGCCACCTGCACGACTCCGAACTGTGGAGGCAACTTCATAACCCACGAGGTTTCCGCGGGCTTCAATTTCAGCCTGCGACCGCACTTATTCCGATAGCGGAGCCGAGAGGCACGAAGCATACGCAGATTCCTGAGCGGGGGAAAATGAGGACGTTTTCATTGAGAGCCATCTCAGGCACTTACACGAAAGGTTCGGTCCTATATAGAGATGGGAAGTCATATCCGACAGGCCGAAAAGAATGAGTCCACAGAGAGGCAAGCAATGTCAGACAAACTAGAAGAGCGGGTTCCGCGCGGATGGGAAGAGTATTTCGCCATCGTAGTGCGGCGGCGCTGGTGGATATTGCTTCCGCTGTTTCTATGCTGGATAGCGGTATGGGGAGGAAGCTGGTCCTTGCCGACCACCTACACGTCCGATGCGCTGATCTCCGCGGAACAACAGAAGGTGTCGGATCTGTACGTCATGGAGAACGTCAATGTGAATCTCCAAAATCGTCTGCAGAGCACCACGCAACAGGTTTTGAGCTATGCCAGCCTGCAGGCCATCATAGGGCGTTTTAAACTTTATGCTGAGCCTCCCCGGATGAACGGTTTTTTCAAGCCCAAGGATCCAGTTGATCAAATGAGGGGCGATATAAAAATTGAGCTCGTGGGGGCGCCGGGATATCGAGGGGAGTTCTTCACCTTTAAGATTCACTATTCGGCTGATACACCCGAACTCGCGCAGCAGGTAAATACCGAGCTGACGTCTTTGTTCATCGACGAAAATGTCAGGGCTCAGCGACAGCTTTCCGAAAATACGACGGCCTTTCTGGACAGTGAATTGGGGGACGCGCGTACCAAAATGGAAGAACAGGAGGCGAAAGTCTCATTGTTCAAAGCCAAACACGCGGGAAATCTGCCGGGCCAGTTGCAGAGCAACGTGCAAATCCTGGCAGGATTGCAGGCACAGTTGGCGAGCACTCAACACGCGTTAGACACGTCGAAGCAACAGAAGATTTATCTGGAATCACTGTTGCAGCAGTATCAATCGGCACAAGCGAGTCTCGGCGGCGACTCCGCCGTAATTTCGACGCAGGCACTGGACAAGGTGCTTCAAAATTTGCGCCTTCAAATCCAGAACTTGCGCACTCGCTATACCGACGATCATCCAGACATCGTTGCGCTGAAAGACGAGATCGCCAAGACCGAGGCATTGAGGAAGCAGAACGAAGCGGAAATCGCTTCCAATCATCAAACCGGCAAGCCAGCAGTCGCAATTGACTTCTCCGCGGAAGAAGGAGTACAGCGCGGATCTCCTACCGCCATCATGCAGCTACAGAGCCAGCTCAAGGCCAATCAATTGGAGATCCAGAATGAGCAACAGCACGCGAGGGATATCGAGTCACAAACTACCGTATACCAGGGTCGGCTGAATCTGACTCCGGAAACAGAGCAAGAGTTGACTGTCGTCTCGCGCGGGTATGACGAAGCGAAATTCAATTACAACTCGCTTCTTCAAAAGCAAACGCAGTCGCAACTTGCCACCAGCCTTGGACAGCAGCAGCAGGGCCAACAGTTCCACATCGTCGATCCGCCAAAGTTGCCAGACAAGCCTTCGGCGCCGAATCGCTTCCTGATAAGTCTTGTTGGCTTGGCGTTGGGAACCGCGCTCGGAATGGGTATTGCCACTTTTCTGGAATTGACCGACGTGCGATTCCGGCAAGAGAAAGATTTGGAAGGAATTCTTCCTGCCCGGATGCTGGTGGGAATCCCGCGCCTCAGCACGCCCCAAGAAGACCATTCCCGCGCTATGGCACGCTACATCGAATATGCGGCAGCGGCGGCAGTGACGTTGTTGATTCTCACCGGAAATCTCTACACGTATTACAACGGTTGAGCGGCGTTTTTGATGAAGAGTCACGACCTTGATGCGATACCCTTTCTCTGTGGACGCCCGAAGGATTTGCTCAGCAGCATGAGCTAGGGTGTTTCTTGCCAGAAAGGCAACTCAGAATCAGGAATGGAAGACCATGAGCCAGTTATTTGAAGGATTCAGCAGAGCAACAATTCGACAGAAGCAGCAGGACACCGTCCCGGTAGACATGGTTCCCGCTGAACTGGGCCGATCTGAGCCCTCGGCAACGGCCGAAGTGCTGGGGAATCCGATGCCAGAGGGGGCCGGTTTACGAGGAACAGTCGAGATCAAAAAGGTGGTCGACGGCGATAAGACGCGATCCGTGATGGTGCAACCGCCAGCGACATCGCGTCTAGTTGCATGGAACGATCCCAACAGTCTTGGCGCAGAGAAATTTCGAGCCCTCGCTGTACGGCTTGACGACATCCGTAGGCAACACGAGCTGACCTCTTTGCAAGTGACGAGCAGCGTGATCAATGAGGGTAAGTCATTTGTAGCCGCGAATCTGGCGGTGACGTTGGCCAAGTATTCTGGATCCAAGACGCTTCTGATTGAAGGAGACTTACATAGACCGACGCTGGCATCAATGTTTGGACTGAAAGATTTACAAGGGTTGGGCGACTGGTGGACGGGCAGAAACCAGGAGCTTGCGCGCTACATGCTCCGACTCACCGGCACGGGCTTATGGTTTCTTTCCGCGGGAAAGGCCTGCGACCGGCCATCGGAAATCCTTCGCTCGGAGCAACTCACCGAGGCGTTCGCACAGCTGGAGGGCCAATTTGATTGGATCGTCGTCGATTCCACACCCATGCTCCCGGTGATCGATGCCAATCTCTGGTCGAGATTGGTGGATGGCACGTTGCTCGTCGTTCGGGAGGGGATTGCGCCGCTTAAGGCTTTGAAGAAAGGGTTGCAGTCCCTTGACCACCCGAAGCTGATCGGCGTGGTCGTCAATGAGGCTTCCGACTTCGATCAGATAGACTACGATGGGCAATACTATGGCACCCGAAAGTACGGAGACAAGGCGCGAGAAAAGCGCGGTAGCTAGCCAGAGGTCATCGAAGATTGTCTCTTTGCAGATAAACCCGAGTTTCCTCGCGGTGCTCGTGCACGGCCGCATGTAAACGGCCTTAACAACCCCAACTACACGCGTCACCAACCCCTTGAAACAGAATTGTTTAGAGAGTGCTTTGGCTCGTCGGATGACATACTCAATATTCGCGCTTGTTAACCCAGGTTGGGAGCAAACTCGAAACGACGAGAAGTCACGGACGGGCGTATGGTTCGCCGTCTTGTCGCTTTCAACGTTGGTGTTGATCATGTATGCGTCAGTGCTTGGTTCGCTGGCGCGACAATGGTGGGACGACCCGAATTATGGTCATAGTTTTTTCGTTCCCGTACTTGCGGGCTATGTTTTATGGCGGGGTCGCGATCGCTGGCGCGGATTGCCTTCCCGGGCGAACAATTTCGGTTTGGCAATCATGCTTTTTGCCATTGCGCTACGGATTCTCGGGATGCTCGGTGCTGAGCTGTTCATGGCACGGCTGTCCTTGGTGATCTTGATCTCAGGAATCGTCCTATTTCTGGCCGGTCGCCAGGCGCTGCGGTCGGTCGCATTTCCGATCGGCTATCTGTTGTTTATGATCCCTTTGCCGGCAATCGTGTACTATCAATTGACACTTCCTCTCCAGTTGTGGGCATCGCGATTGGGTGCGACGGGGCTGGTGGCGCTCGGCATTCATACCGTGCGAGAGGGTAATCTACTCTTTCTGCCGAACTGCACGCTCAGTGTCGTCGAAGCATGCAGCGGCATCCGCTCGTTGCTTTCTTTACTGGCCGCAGCGGTTGCTTACGGATATCTGGCCGAGCAGAGTACCTGGAAACGCAGCGTCTTGGCGATCGCCAGCATTCCGATAGCGATCTCGACCAACGGTCTGCGTCTCGTCGCGACGGGTGTGTTGAGTTACTTCTTCGGGCCGAGCGTAGATTCCGGTGTGGTGCACGTAGCTCTCGGACTGGGTTTTTTTGCGCTGGCGTTTGTTTTAATTCTGCTCATCCATAAGATTCTTGGCCTGGGCTTGAGACAACAGAATTCCTTCCGGGTCTGCATATGACTTACCTAAGAGTTTCCATTGCCGCGATGGTTCTTGCCGGAGGAATCTTCGCGACGCATAGCTTCAGACCGAGGGTCGCCGCCGCGCCGCATTGGCCGTTGCATGAATTTCCGTCCGACATCGGCCTTTCCCACAGCGTGGATCGCCCGTTTGAAGTGCAGGTCGTGCGCGCAGTCGGTGCGGATGACTATATCAACCGAGTGTATCTCGGCAGCACGCCTCCGGTTGAGTTGTATGTCGGCTACTACAAAGACCAACGTTCGGGCGACAGAATTCACTCTCCCAAGAATTGTCTTCCCGGCTCCGGATGGGAACCAGTCCATTCCAGTCGTGTTCAGATCGGTTCAGAGAGCGGAGTTCCTGTTCTTGTGAACGGATATCTCGTTGCACAGGGACCGAGACGGAATATGGTCCTCTACTGGTATCAGTCGCATGGACGGATCGTTGCCAGCGAATACTTAGCAAAGTTTTTGTTGATTGCCGACGGATTGAAGAGCAGACCGTCCGACGGGGCTCTAGTCCGCATCTGGACAACCGCTTCTGACGGAGAAGCGAGCGCTCAAGCGCGGGCCGTGGATTTCGCGCGCCGCGTCTATCCGCAGATCGAGGAATTCCTGCCAGATTGAAAGCTTGCCGGGCCAAACGCACCTGTGAATCGCCAGTCCACCCGATTAACCGTTAGAGAAAAAGCGTTTCTCCAGATGAGGCAACGTTCAGCTACGTCTCGAGGTCTAGCGGGAAGTGAAGTTCAGACTCAGTTCTAAGTCATTGCAGATAGGTACAAGGAGTTACGCCCATGAGAAACACAAATAGATTCTTTAATTCGCTTCTTGTCTGGACCTCAGCCGGACAGGCATTAAGGATGCGACCACGGAAATGGATTCTTGGTCTCTCTCTTGCCGCAACTTTATTGAGTTGGGGCTGCCCGAAACAGGATCCACTCCAGGCTTTTAATCCTCCACCAACTCCCATTGATCAGGCGCCAGCCCCTGTTCCGGAGCCGGCCACGGCGTTGTTATTCGGGGCCGCATTGTTGATCGGCGGAGCTATTGTCCGGCGGCGACGAAACGGAGGCCACAAATAAACCATTCTCGCTAGGTCATCACAGAAGTCTCGCTTTTCGCATGTCGTCACCAGCTTGGAGTGTTCCTTGATCCGACTCTTGCACGCCTATGTTCCCAAACGAACGCTTCTGCTAGGAATCTCAGAAGCCTGCCTGATCACTCTCGCCCTCGTAGCATCCGCGCTGGCTCGCCTGGGCGCCGGCGAAGCCAGGTTTATGCTTACGTATCAGTACGGCTCTCTGAAGATTCTCTTCGTGTCGGTGGCCTTCCTGACGTGCATGTATTACTTCGATCTGTATGATTCCGCGATTGTAAGCAATCGACGCGAGGCGCTTGTTCGACTTGTCCAGGTGCTGGGCGTCGCATACATCGCCTTGGGTCTCCTCTACTATCTGTACCCGCCGGTGAAATTGGGTCGCGGAATATTTCATCTCGGCTTTCTATTCGTGGGGCTTTTGCTGCTTGTCTGGCGAAGACTGTTTTCAATTATTAACAGCACGCAGCGCCTTGCTGAGCGGGTCGTCATTCTGGGCGAGGGCTCGCTGGCTCAGTCACTACGGCACGAAATCGAAATGCGTCCGGAGCTGGGAATTCGTGTTTCGGACCGCGCGCAGATGCGCGCAATCGAAAACCGTCATGCCAGTAGCGAGATCGGTGCCGTTCCGGTCATGCCCTCGCAGACCAGTTTTTGCGAGGACCTCGCAATCGGTGGGCTTTTCCGCGGCATCGACCGCATCGTTATAGCCATGGAGGAACGCCGCGGGAAACTGCCGGTTGACTTGTTGCTTTCACTGAAGAATCGCGGCGTACAAGTTCAAGATGGAAATGATGTCTACGAGTCGATTACTGGAAAAGTTCCGATCGAATCCATCCGATTAAGCTGGCTGCTATTTTCGCCGGGCTCTCACGCCTCACGGCTCTTTCTATTCTACAAGCGGTCCGCGTCCGTGGTAATTTCGATTGTCGGGCTGCTGCTCAGCCTTCCGCTGCTTCCGTTCGTCATTCTGGCCATCAAGCTAAGTTCGCCGGGCCGCGTCGTGTACTGGCAGAATCGTGTAGGACGCGACGATAAGGTTTTCCGCTGCTACAAATTCCGCACGATGCGCTCTGACGCGGAAGCCGATAGCGGACCGATGTGGGCAGAGGACGACGATCCTCGAGTCACGCGGGTAGGAAGATTCCTTCGCAAGACGCGGATCGATGAGATTCCGCAGTTGTTAAACGTCTTTAAGGGCGACATGAGCTTGGTCGGTCCGCGTCCAGAGCGGCCCGAGTTTGTTGCGGCATTGAATGGGAAGATTCCTTACTACCACTTGAGGCATTCCGTGCGTCCAGGAATTACTGGCTGGGCGCAAATTCTTTATAAGTACGGAAGCTCGGTCGAAGACGCCAAGGAAAAACTCCGCTACGACCTCTATTACATCAAGAACACCTCCGTCGGACTGGATTTACTGATCCTCTTGAATACCATCAAAATTGTCCTGTTGGGACGCGGCGCCAAGTGAGGCAGGCTGCAGTTGCTACGAAAGTTAGTCTCGGTTTCCTCCGGACTCTTTTGAAGAGCTCGCGATCGGTTTGACGAGTATGAACATGCCGATGGGAATTGCCGCGTAATCATGGGATTCGCACTAACTATTGTCTACATCGTCGTCACGATTATCTCGCTGGAGCAATTCGGAAAGGAATGGGCCAGCTATCACGCCGTGACGTATCTGGCCGGGATTACTGCTCTCGCCTCCCTTCCCAGTATGGCGACTTATAGCTATTGGAAAAGATCAGTCCAGACCTTTTTGCTGCTCGGCTTCATTGTCGCAATAGCTCTGTCGCAGGTGGTGCACGGATGGCTTGGCGGGGTGATCGAAGGTTGGCGGATGTTCCTGCCAAGCGCGGCAGTCTTTTTCTTCATCGTCGTTAACGTGACGACGATTCGCAGGCTAAAGATTGTGACACTGGCCGCCGTGGCGTCCTGCCTGGTTGTTTCAGCGGAGGCACTTTGCGGGTACTACGCGGGCTATCACGGCGAGATGTTCGTTCTACTGACCAATGTCTCATCTCCGCAGGACGAAGTGATAGGGCAGTTGAGTCGGATACGCGGCGCGGGCTTCTTAAGCGATCCGAATGATCTTGCCCAGATCCTCTTGATTGCTCTTCCGCTCGCGTTTATTGCCTGGCGCCGAGGGCGCGTGGTAGCCAACTTCTTTGTGGTGCTCGTGCCGGGTGCATTGCTGCTATGGACGACCTATCTGACGCACTCCCGCGGCGGATTGATCGCGCTGGCCGCGGTCGCGCTCATGGCCGCTCGAAAAAAACTAGGAACCGCCGCGTCAACTGCTCTGGCCGCCGTTTTTATCCTTGGCATGCTAGCCCTCGATTTCACTGGCGGCCGCGGGATTTCGGCGATGGACGGCGCCGACCGGTTGGAGGCCTGGGCCAATGGCCTGGAAATGTTCAAGAGCGCTCCGCTATTCGGGATCGGATTCAATGGTTTCACGGATATGTATGAAATCACGGCGCACAATTCTTTCGTCCTCTGTCTTGCTGAACTGGGATTATTCGGTACCACGTTGTGGGTGGCGTTACTCGTGACAACAATCGCCGGCCTAAATCGCATCATTGGGCCGCAGAAGAAAAGACAGCCGCGGAGATTCTTCGGATTGCTGCGACTGTTTGAAATGAGTGCTATCGCTAGCACGCCACTCGCTCTGAGTCCCGCACCCTCGGGCGGAATCGTCGCTCTGAAATACGAGTATTTGTCCGCAACATTGCCGGCCATAGGTGCCGCTAATACTCCGGAGTATGAAACGCGCAATGAACCGCTTCCTTCTCCGAAGGTGCCCCAGCAGTGGATCGTGGCGATGCGTCTGGCATTGGTCTCGTTTATGGCAACCGCGTGGTTCTTATCGCGCAGCTACACGATAACCATGTACCTGGTTCTAGGGCTGGCCACCGCGACGATTGCACTGCAGCAAGGCGATCGCAAGGCAACTGATCGCGGTCATTGGATATTCTCTACGATAACTGCCGAAGTCTTGATCATTTTCTTGATATACGGCCTAGTCCGCCTCCGACACTGAAAACCACAAATTGATCGAAAACTTCTGCGGCGATCAGCGCGATGCTGACGACCCGAAGTCACTCCAGGAAGTCCACTGACAAGCAAGGTTGGACAGCCTCCCTCCGGCTTGGGCGCTGTTCTTCTGCAGTAGCGCACTCCCAGCGCAAAGAGGATGAGATGAGTAGTGTCCACCTTCCTACGTATGCATTCTGGTTTGCGGCATGCCTCCTGCTCTACACCTACGCCGGATATCCGCTGTGGATGTATCTGCGCAGCCGCTTGCAACCGCGCCCGCAGCGGCAAGGATCGATCTTTCCAACGGTGAGCATCATCCTTGCTGTCCACAACGGTGCGGCGCTGTTGCGACAGAGAGTCGCTCACCTGCTTTCGTTGGATTATCCGCAAGACCGACTGGAAATCGCGATCGTATCCGACGGATCGACCGATGGCACGGACGATATTCTCAAAGAGTTTCAGGATCCGCATGTCAAGTGCTTGCGCTGTCCCGTGCATTCTGGCAAGGCAGCAGCTCTGAACCTAGGAATGCAGAGCGCCACCGGGGAAATCCTGCTATTCCTCGACATTCGTCCCTGGATTGAAAGCAACGCCCTACAACTATTGATTAGCAACTTTGAAGACCCTCGAGTGGGATGTGTTGCCGGTGAGCTAGTATTGCGCGATGATGGCCACGATGCGGGCGCTAAGGCAGTCGGAGGCCTGTACTGGCGATACGAGCAGTGGATTCGCAGTTGCGAGGCCAAGGTCGATTCGCCCCTGGGAGTGTACGGAGGGTTTTATGCGGTCCGCCGAAAACTGGCTAGCGCTCTGCCCGCAGGAACTATTCTTGACGATATGCTCCAGCCTTTCAGCGTGATTCGCCAGGGCTATCGGTCGGTTCTGGACCTGCGGGCGCGAGTCTATGACGTTTGGCCCAAGAGTTTGCGAGGAGAGTTCCATCGCAAGGTTCGAACGCTAGCGGGCAACTTCCAGCTGATCCAACTCGCGCCGTGGTTGCTGTCACGGCAGAACCGGCTACGGTTCGAATTGATCTCCCACAAGCTATTGCGCCTTCTCGTGCCAATTCTGCTGGGGATACTTCTCATCAGCAGCTCGTGGTTGGCAAACCGTTCTTGGTTTTACGCGGGAGCCTGCGCGGCACAGATTGCCTTCTACGTACTCGCAGCTATAGGTGCCGGACCGGGCATTCCCATCCTGCTGCGGATCGCTGCTCCGGCGAGCGCCTTCTGCATGTTAAATGCGGCTGTCGTAATCGGGTTCTACAAGTTCCTCTTCACGCGAGGGCCCCTTTGGAAAATTTGGACTTCTGGGACGTCTGCTTCGTTTGCGACTGAGGCCCAAGAGGGCGCGGATTGGAGCGCCGCAATGCTTAACCTGCATTTAGACGATCAGTTGCGAACTCGGGGCGTAACGCGATGAGATTGAAAGTCACGATAGTTACTCCGATTTTTCCCATCCCGGCCCAGCCGTACCGCGGGCATTCTGAGTACGAGATCGTTTTGGCACTCGCAAAACACGCTGATGTAAATGTTATTTGTCCTTTCCCGCGTTACCCAAAATGGTTCCAGCCGACCTACGATCATCGCCATCCTGACTTGTCCTATTCTCCGCCGGGCGTGAATACGCGGTACTTCGAGTATCCGGCTCTGCCTGGCGTGACAAGGTGCATCAACGGTTTAGTTTGTGCCAGATATCTTGAGCCATATTTCCGTGAGTGCGTGCCGGATGTAGCCTGCAACTTCTGGCTGTATCCTGAGGGATATGCCACCGTGGCAGTGGCTCGCAAGCTTGGCATTCCAGCCGTAGTCGGCTCGATTGGCTCAGACTTGAATCGCTTTGTCGACCCGGCTTCCAGATGGTTGACGAGACTTGCGATGAAGCGGGCCACCTTCGTCGTAACGAAAAGTGAACACCTGCGCCAGCATGCTATCGAGATGGGTGTCAGCTCCTCGAAGGTCCGGACGATCCGGAA
>Ga0210384_10007878_pt1 | contig 11194 bp, 12 predicted proteins | sample IncBWH2MmetaG_FD_160574 | JGI IMG/M metagenome (GOLD analysis project Ga0210384, IMG submission 160574) | Forest soil microbial communities from Barre Woods Harvard Forest LTER site, Petersham, Massachusetts, United States - Inc-BW-H-2-M | ecosystem: Environmental > Terrestrial > Soil >...
TGCGGACGCCTTACAATCGAACGGAAATTGCAAGAAACATCCTGGCTCTTGCAGCGACTGGTGAACGCGACCCGATCGAACTGGTACGAGCGGCTACGTTAGATCTGAAAGTCTCCACCGCCGCGTGACGAACGACTGCGACGGGGCAGGGTGAAGATGAAGAGGCGCGGAAATGGTGTCTCCCTCTCGGAGGGATTCCTCAGTCCCTCGTTTTGATGCCCGCATAGATACCTTCGATATCGGGCTGATGAATAGACCTATGGTCCGTTTTGATCATCGCGGTGTGACGGTGTTGCTCGGGGAGCGTTTCCATTACGAAGACCACGGCGTTCTCAACGCTTTCGAACATTCGCTCCTTGCCATGAATGATCTTCGAGCCGGGAGCGGGGTTAGTTGTGGGCGGATACCAAAATACTGTAGCCGTTTCGGTCATAGCATTCGATCTCCTGACTATTTCACATATGACTTTGCTCGCTTTCGGCGTGGTTTGATTAGCACCATAGGCTGTTCACGGTTCTGCGCGCCGGCGAACGGCACCACGGGGCGCTCTGTGGAAAAGGCAACTGGACGAGCCGCTCCTAAGCGCTTTTTTTGAAAGGTACTTTTGGGTTTGAAATGCACCTTATGGTTTGATAGATCTTTCTAACCTATTGATATCGCAACAAATGCGACCGCCCTCCGAGCGCACCACCTCAAAATCACACGAAATCGGAATCGATCAGCTCGAAGCGGTCAAACCGCGCCTCGTGCCGTTCGGCCCGGAAGTCGCGCAACTGAACCAGCATCGGCTGCCGCAGCCGGCGGAGGCTTAGCCATACCCGTCCCCGATGCCGTACTCTTGGTAGATCGTCAGCGGGTCGAGGTCGGGAAACAGCCTGCACTTGGCCTGGGCAAGATGCAGCGTGACGGCTGCGGGTTCGCGGCCACTGGCGAGCAGCTTCCTGATGTCCTCCATATGCGCCCGTGGCTGGTGCTTTGGCGGCAGCTGCTCCAGCGCGACGAATGCCGTTGCCAGCGCCTCGGTGACAACCCATTCGTCGTGGCCCGTAATTCCCTTTTTTGGCATCGGCGCACCCCACATCTTGTGGCGATCGCATTCTAACCCGATCCCGGTGGAATCGCCATTGAGGCTTCGCGCGGTTCGCACGCGAAGCTATTCCACCTTGATGCCTGCGAACTTCACCACCTTGGACCACTTCTCGGTTTCGTCCGAAATCAATCTGCCGAACTCGGACGGCGAGCCCGCGATCGGCTCGCCACTGATGGCGGCAAAACGCGCCGTCATCGTGGCATCAGTGAAGGCTAAGTTGATTTCCCGGTTCAGCCGCTCGACGATCTCCGCAGGCGTCTTTGCAGGTGCTGCGATGCCGTACCATTGGCTCGCCTCATAGCCGGGCAGGGAACTCCCGACTGTCGGCAGATCCTTCAGCACCTCGGCACCCGAGGAGGCCGTCACCGCAAGCGCGCGAAGCTTGCCGGACTTGATGTAGTCGGCCGTGCCGGGCGCGGCCGCAAACAGGATCTGCACCTGATCGCCGAGCAAATCGGACAGCGCCTGGCTTTGGCCGCGGTAGGGGACGTGAAGCATGTTGATCCCGGCCATCGCATTGAACAACTCGCCGGCCATGTGCGGCGCGCTGCCGGTGCCGGCCGACGCCATGTTGATCTTGCCCGGATTGTCCTTGGCGTAGGCGATCAGTTCGGGGATCGTCGCAGCCGGAACCGAGGGATGGATAAGCACCACCAGGGGAACGCGGATGACGCCGGCGACCGGGGCGACATCGCGGATAAACACGAAATTCAGTTTGGGATAAAGCGTCGCGTTGACCGCGTTCGGCACGGTAGCAAGCAGCAGCGTGTATCCGTCAGCCGGCGCATTGACCACCGCTTCGGTTGCGATGTTGCCGTCGGCGCCCGGCCGGTTTTCGGTCACGAAGGGCTGCCCGAGCCGCTCGGAGAGCCACTGACCCATCAGGCGCGCCGTGATGTCGACCCCGCCGCCGGCCGCAAATCCGGCGATGATGCGCACCGGCCGGGCCGGGTAGACGGCCTGCCCGAAGGCCAGGCGTGAGGCGGCCGGCAGTCCTGCCGCGCCGCCGACAAGGGCAAGAAACTCGCGCCGTTTCATGGCCGACCCTCACTTGACCCGCGCATCGTAAAGGTTCCCACCTGGCGCTGATAGCCGCGTGGCGCGACCTTGCGAAATAATAGCGGGCGCATTTTTTTAGGCGCCTTGCATTGTTGCTATCCCCAGCTAAAAGGCCAGTACGTCAATGCCAGTTATCTCCGCCCTAACAATGCCGGCGTAGACTGACATTCGCAGCGTTCGGGCCAGTCCGGCCTGCCAAACTCAGATCCCCGCAATTCGCGTTCAAGGCCGGTTGCCCCCATCATCGGTTGGAGCATACGCATGAGACTTCTAAGCTTCGTCTATCGCTTCATCTCCAACTTCGCGTTTCTGGCGGTGGTCTATTTCAGCCTGAATTTCATGGAGAAGTATCAGAACCGCGCGATCCTCGCGATTCTCGTGCTGGTCTACACCGCGATGCGCGCGGTCTCCACGTTGCGGTCGTTCTATTTCTTCCAAAAGATCGAGCGGCTGGAGGTCGAAGCCCGGCGCATGATTGCTTCCGCCGCGGAGAGCGTAACGCCCTCGCGCAAGCAGTCCGTCAGCGACGTCAGCGGGCTGCGCCGCGACGCCGAGATGAAGGCCTATATGGATCTGTTCTTCCTCGCCTGCATCGTCCTGCTCTGCGTCGCCAAGATCGTGACGGAATAAGAGTCCTTGTCTGACGCATTTTCTTCGCGCGAACCGGTACCCACCCCGGATCGCGTCCGGGGCAGGCTTTCGCTTGAAAACGCTTCTTTAAGGCAGCAGCCGCTTCGCCAGTTCCTCAAACATCATCCGGTTGCCGGCCGCCGAAAAATGGTCGTCGCCGAGGATGTAGAGGTGCTCGTACCAATCCTTGTCGCTGTCGGCGGCCGCGAAGAACACCGGAAACAGGTTGATGAACGCCTTGCAGCGGGTCGGGCAGAAATCCCGCCACAGCGCGACCTGGCGGCTGTCGCGGTCGTTCTGGGCGATCTGCTGGGCCCAGGGATAAACCACAATAGTGAGCGGAATGCCGCGGCTCGCGAGCAGGTCGGATAGCTTGGTCATGTTTTGCAGCGAACGCGCGATGCCGCCATCGACCCCGAGCGGACGGTATCTGGCGGGATCGGGATTGTTCGTGGTCCAGCCGATCCGGTTGTGATCGTCATCGATTGCGCGCCGGCGGTTGCCGAGCGCGGATTGAATCCATCGCTTGATGGTCACCCGCACCCGGTTGGTGACGACGAAATGGTCGATGAAAAAGTCCCGCTTGATGGCCGGTTCCGGCACGACGCCTGGCGGCGTCGTGCAGATGCTGTGATATTTCGGATCGTCATCGATGCAGAAATAGGACGTCGCTTCGTCTTCAACATCCGAACTGTCCGACAACAGCACGACCTCGTCGAACTGCAACCCGCGTTCAAGCAGATACTTGATCTTCTTGTAATAGATGCTGGGGGAATACGACGCGACGCCGGCATTCAGAAATTCGACTTTCTCGGCCCGTTCTCCTCCCGCGCGCTCGAGCATGCCGGCGAACGAATTGTCGAAGGTCATTCCGATGCCTTCGGCAAAGGAATCGCCGATCAGCAGAATCCGCCGCGAGCTCGATTTCAGCGGCACATCGCGGACCGCGGAATCCTTGAAGCCGAAATTGTTGGTGATCAGCCGGTAGCGCGCCTCGCCCCAGATGTCGTAACCGTCGAAATTGGCGGCCAAGCCGTGATCGTAGACGGGATCGTAGACGCGCGCGGTGCGCTCGCGCTCCTGTCCCGTGGTGAAGGCCGAATAGAGCAAATCGAAGCCGAGGAACAGTGCGAGGCAATAAAGAACCATCAGTGTGTTGAAGAGCAGGCGCTTTGACGTGAAATGGGCCGTGAACGCGGCCCACGCGCGCGAAGCGAGACTGTCCGGCATCTGTTCTTTCATTCCCGACCAGCAGCCTTTATGGATGGCCCGAACCCGGCCGAAACAGGCAAAAAAACCGGCGACCTTCCCGCGCACACCTGATAAAGCACCCCCGGTATTGGAGGGGTCTTGTCGGCAGTTCTCATGAAGCAGTCAACCCACGAAAGTTTCGACCGGGACGAGGCGGCGCAGCCCGGATCCGACCGCACGTTCGGCCTGGTCATGGCGGGCGCGTTCGCGCTTTTAAGCCTCGTCAATGGCTGGCACCTCGGCCGCGTGTGGCCGTGGACATCGGCGGCTGCCGTGCTGTTCGTGATCGCCGCTTTGCTGTGGCCGTCGTCGCTGCGTCCGCTCAACCGGTTGTGGATGAAGCTCGGCCTTCTGCTGCACCGTATCGTCAATCCGATCGTGATGGGCCTGTTGTTCTATGGGACGATTTGGCCCACGGGACTGGTAATGCGGATGCGGGGCAGGGATCTGCTGCGGCTGAAACGCGACCCCAGTGCTGCGAGCTACTGGATCGCGCGCGCCCCCGGACCCGCGCCGGAAACCATGAAAGACCAGTTCTGATGATGGATTTCGTCGCCGAGCTGTGGCGCTTCATGCGCGTGCGCAAGAAGTTCTGGCTGCTGCCGATCCTGATCATGATGGTGGTATTTGGCGGTCTCGTCGTGCTGACGAAGGGATCGGTGTTTGCGCCGTTCATCTACACGCTGTTCTAACACGCAATGCGCATCCTCGGCATCTCCGCGTTCTATCACGACAGCGCCGCCGCGCTGGTCGAGGACGGCCATATCGTCGCGGCCGCCCAGGAAGAACGCTTCACGCGCAAGAAGCACGACCCGTCGTTTCCGATGCACGCGATCGGCTATTGCCTGGAAGCCGCGGGCGCCAGGCTTTCCGACATCGACCATGTCGCCTTCTACGACAAGCCGTTTTTGAAATTCGAGCGCCTGCTCGAGACCTATATCGCGCTGGCGCCGGCGGGCTTCCGCTCTTTCCAGATGGCGATCCCGCTATGGCTGAAGGAAAAGCTGTTCCAGAAGAGCCTGTTGCGCAAGAAGCTGAAAGAATTCGATGAAGATTTTGACGGCGCGAGGCTGCTGTTCACCGAACATCATCTGAGCCATGCGGCCTCGGCTTTCTATCCGTCGCCGTTCGACAAGGCCGTGGTGCTGACGATGGACGGCGTCGGCGAGTGGGCGACCACCTCGGCAGCACTTGGCGAGGGCAACCGCCTCGAAATCTTCCAGGAGATTCACTTTCCGCATTCGCTGGGGCTGCTTTATTCGGCCGTGACCTACTACACCGGCTTCAAGGTCAACTCCGGCGAATACAAGGTCATGGGGCTTGCGCCCTACGGCCAGCCGAAATACGCGCAGCTCATTCTCGACCATTTGATCGATCTGAAACCGGACGGATCGTTCCGGCTCGACCTGTCCTATTTCGATTATTGCACCGGACTCACCATGACCAACGAGCGGTTCGCAAAACTGTTCGGCCAGCCCGTGCGTGCGCCCGATCAGTTGCTGACGCCGTTCCATATGGACGTCGCGGCCTCGATCCAGGCGGTGCTCGATGAGGTGGTGCTGCGGCTGACGCGCAGCCTCGCCGGCAAGACCGGGATGCGGAACCTCTGCCTTGCGGGCGGCGTGGCGCTCAATTGCGTCGCCAACGGCAAGGTGCTGCGCGACGGCAAATTCGATCATATCTGGATTCAGCCCGCGGCAGGAGACGCCGGCGGCGCGGTCGGTGCTGCGCTCGCGGCGTTCCATCAGTTCAAGGGCGCGCCGCGCAGCGTTGCGGCTGGTGATGCGATGTCCGGCGCGTTTCTCGGTCCGGAATTTTCTCAAGATCAGATCGAGCGAAGGCTGACCGCAGCCGGCGCGCGTTTTTCGGTTCTCGACAAGCACGAGATGATCGAGGCGACGGCGAAGGCGCTGTCCGACCAGCTCGCGGTCGGCTGGTTTCAGGGCCGGATGGAATTCGGTCCGCGCTCGCTCGGCGCGCGCTCGATCCTCGGCGATCCCCGCTCGCCCGCGATGCAGAAGAACCTCAACCTCAAGGTCAAATACCGCGAGAGCTTTCGTCCCTTTGCGCCGGCGGTGCTGCGCGAGGACGTCTCGGATTGGTTCGATCTCAATTCGGACAGCCCCTATATGCTTGTCGTCGCCGACGTCAAAGACGACAAGCGGCGCGCCATGAGCGCGGAACAGCGGGCGCTGTTCGGGATCGAAAAATTGAACGTTTCACGTTCGGAAATTCCCGCCGTCACCCATGTGGATTATTCCGCCCGCATCCAGACCGTGAGCGCGGACACCAATCCGCTGTTCCACCGGCTGTTGCGCGAGTTCAAAGCGCTGAGCGGATGCCCGGTGCTGGTCAATACCAGCTTCAACGTGCGCGGCGAGCCGATCGTGTGCACGCCGGAAGACGCCTTCCGCTGTTTCATGGGCAATGAGCTCGATGTTTTGGTGGTCGGCAACTGCGTGCTGAGGAAATCCGAGCAGGATAGTGCGCTGAAGCAGGACTACAGTTCGGCCTTCGAGCTCGATTAGCGCTTCTTCAAGCTCGCCAAGCGGACCTGCTTCCGCGCCGGCTTGCCGGCATGCGCCTGATGCTTTGGCGCGGCGTGGCCGGCATGCGCAACGCGCGTCGCCTGGCGCCCACCGTGCGCGAGGCGCGCCTTTGCGCCGTGGCCGTGCTTGGCCGCAACGCGGTCGGAGCGGCTCGTTTCCGTCGAGGCTTGCTTTGACGGATCCTCCGCTTCGCGCTCGGCGGTCCGGCGTGGCGGCGGCGATGGTTCGAAAGCGGCGCGGGCGTCGCTTGGCGCCTCGAACAGGCTTTGCTCCGGCACCGGCAAGGTGATGGCGGCGATCTGCACGGGCAACTCGGAAGGCCGCGGCCAGGGCGTCTCGCGCGGCAGCGGAACGTTTTGGGTGCGTCTTGTTGGATCAAGCCTTGCGCGATTGAACGGTTCGCCGGAAAGCAGCAGCGCGCCGTCGGGCGTGTCGAAATTCGGCAGCACGGGTGCCGCGAACGCTTGGGCCTCGGCAAAAACGAAATTGGGAATTTTCGGCCAATGCGCGATCGGCACGTTCTCCGAAGGTGGATGGAATTGCCATTGCGGTGGCTCGGTCGGGGTCGCCGGCTCCTGCAAGGTCGCCGCCACCACGTGCACGATGTGATAGCCGCGCACCTTCATCTCGTGCAGGATTTTTGGCAAAGCCGCAGCGGTGCGCGCCTGGATGTCGTGCAGCAGCAGGATGCCCTTGCCCTTCTCCTCCAGCCGCTTGATCGCAAGATCATAGACGCGCGAGGAAGAAATGTGGTGCCAGTCGTCGGCGAGGAAATCCGCACTCCAGACCTGGATGCCGCGCGAGGCCAGATATTCTTCGACGCCATCGGCGCGGAGCAGGCCCGGAACTCGGAAGAATGGCGCGAGCACCGAGGGATCGCTGAGCGCGGCCGACACTGACGCAATCCCGTCATCGATCTCCCGTCTGGCTTTTTCGATCGGCATGCGATCCATCGTCAGCGGGTGATCCTGGGTATGGGTGCCGATGGTGTGACCGGCGGCGGCAAGCTTGCGCACGCCTTCCGGATTGGCCCGGGCCTGGTCGCCGATGGTGAAGAAGGTCGCCTTCACGCAATTGTCGGCGAGGATCTGCAACACCTGATTGCTGTTGCGCGGCAGCGGGCCGTCGTCGAAGGTCAATACCACCTCGTGATCGCGGAGCGGTAAGGTCTCGGAATATTGCATGGTTCCGAGCCGCGGATGTTCACGCGGATCGACCACCAGGGTGCGGGAGGTACCGATCGCGTCGGGATGGCCGGGGCAATCGGCGGCTGCGGCGCTTTGCGCGGAGAGGCCTGCGAGCAACGTCCCGCCGAAGAATGCCAGGCCAAAGAATGCCAGGCCAAAGACCGGCGATCGCCGCGCGCGGAACCCAAATGAGCTGTCACACATTAAGCGGTTACACATTGCCGTTACAGATCATCACGCACTGCCTGCATTCCACTCACGCCCCCGTCGGCGTCATTTGCCGTCCGTTGTCGAAGTTCGTCTCGCAGTCCGCCGCACTGGTTCACGGGCCTCCAAGGCGGCGATCATTGCATATCGAGATGTGAACGCAGCCTTAATGGCCCGACCTTCACACAGCTTTGATGCCGCAGTTTCATGTCAGATCAGGGCGCCCCGTCAAAGTCAACGCCGGGTGTATCGGGGACGACATGCACGACATGATAGCCGTTGTCCCTGAGATAACGCAAAAATCCCGGCAGCATGGCGGCGGTCTGCGCCTTGGGGTCGTGCAGCAGGATGATCCCCTTGCGGGCCACCCTCAGCCGATCGATCAAGAGCCTCAATTCCTGCTTCGGCGTCATTTTGTTCCAGTCGCCCGCCCACAGATCGGTCCCAAACACGACGATGCCGCGCGATTGCAACAGATCGAGGGTCGCCTGGGTCGTCTCAAATCCGGGAAAACGGAAAAACGGCGTTGACGGGGCCGTGGTCGCGACGCCGTGAAGCGCCATTTCGACCCCGGATATGCCGTGATCGATTTGCTCGACGGCATCGGCCGGCGGCATGCGCATCAGGCTGAAATGGGTCCAGGTGTGATGTCCGATAGTGTGCCCCTCGGCCGCGATCCGCCGCGCCAGTTCCGGATGTTCCGACGTCGGCTTGCCGATCAGGAAGAAGGTGGCGCGCACGCATTGAGCCGCCAGCGTCGCCAGCACCTTCGGCGTCGTCGGCGGCCACGGGCCGTCGTCGAATGTCAGCACCACCTCGTGGTCTTTGAGCGGCAAGGTCTGCGGATAATTCTTCAGGCCGATGCGCGGGAAGCGGGCCGCGTCCACGCGCAGGATGCGCGAGGTGCCGAGCGTGCCCTTGCGCGGACATTCAGCGGCCTGCGCCAGCGTCACCCAGACGAGCGAGGCGAGCGCTGCGACCGGCAGGTTCGCAAACTTTCCGGCGATTTTCTGCAGGCGCATATTTTTCATTGCGCTTGGTGATGCCTATTGGGTAATGCGGGACCCTAGCTCAGACGAGTTGAACCATTCTGTCAAACCGGCGAGGCGCGCCATGGCCGAAGATATGGACGTTGCCCTATCAGCCGAAGCTGCCGTGCTCGACCGTTTCCCGATGCGGGGGAAAGATGGCGAAATTCGCCCGGAGTTCGTCGAAGAGATCGCGCGCCGTATCAAGGCCAACGATACGCCGTTCCTGCGCGCGGTCGTGGCCGAACTCCATGAGGCTGATCTCGGCGACCTGATCGCAGCACTCGAACCTGAGGATCGTGTCAGCCTGGTCGAAATGACCGGCACGGATTTCGACTTCTCGGCGCTGAACGAGGTCGACGACACCGTCCGCGACGAAATCCTCGAAGAGCTCGAGCCCGAGACGGTCGCCGAGGGTGTTCGCGAGCTCGAATCCGACGACGCCGTCGAGTTGCTTGGAACGCTGGACGAAGAGGATCAGGAGGAAATCCTCGAAAAGCTGCCGCCGTCAGAGCGCGACGTACTCGAGCGCAGCCTGGAATATCCGGAAAACTCCGCCGGACGGCGGATGCAGACCGAATTCATCACGGTGCCGCCGGACTGGACCGCGGGCCAGGCGATCGACTACATGCGCGACACGCCGGACCTGCCGGATCGCTTCTACGAAATCTATGCGGTCGACAGCGCCCAGCGCTGGCAAGGCGCGGTGCCGCTCGACGTGCTGCTGCGCGCGCGCCGGCCGGTGCCGCTTTCAGAACTGATCGATGAAGACCGCCGCCGCGTCACGGTTACCGACGATCTCGAAGAGGTGGCGCGGCTGTTCGGCAAATACAATCTGGTCGCAGCTCCCGTGGTCGACAGCGACAACCGGCTGGTCGGCACCATCACCGTCGACGACGTGGTCGACGTCATCGAGGAAGAGGCCGACGAGGAGATCAAGGCGCTCGGCGGCGTCACCAGCGACGAACAATTGTCCGACAATGTCTGGACCATCGCCAGGGGCCGCTTCAACTGGCTGCTGGTCAATCTGGCCACTGCGTTCCTGGCGTCCTCGGTGCTCGGCCTGTTCCAGGGTCAGCTGGAAAAAATGGTGGCGCTCGCGGTGCTGGCGCCGATCGTCGCGAGCCAGGGCGGCAATGCTGCCACCCAGACCATGACGGTCGCAGTGCGCGCGCTGGCGACGCGCGAGCTCGGCGCCGGCAACGCGTTTCGCGTGGTGTTGCGCGAGAGCATGGTCGGCTTGGTCAACGGCATAGCCTTCGCCGTCATCACCGGCGTCGCCGCGGTGGCCTGGTTCAAGATTCCGGGCTTGGGCGTCGTGATCGGACTTGCGATCATCTGCAACCTCGTCGCCGGCGCGCTCGGCGGCATCCTGATCCCGATGGTGCTGGAACGGGTGCGGGCCGACCCGGCGGTGGCCTCCGGCACCTTTGTCACGACCATCACCGACGTGGTCGGCTTCTTTTCCTTCCTCGGGATCGCGACGTTGTGGTTCGGGCTGAGATAACCCCGTCACGACGGTCTTTTTATCGTTAATCGAACCTTAACGCGCATCGCCGAAAATCCCGTTCCGAAGGGGTGGATTGGGCATGCGGCGCTTGCGGCTGAAAGCGGACGGACGGATCGTCGAATTGCGCGACGGGCAGGAGTTCCCGTTGCAGCCGGCCATGCCGTTTGCGGAGCCTATGGAAGCCGGCACGGCCATGGTGCGCGATCTGCGCCGCCGCGCGCGGCTGACCCAGCAGGAGTTCGCGGCAAAGCTCGGCGTGCCCGTCGAAACCATCCGCAATTGGGAGCAGGGCAAGCGCGCCCCGCGAGGCCCGGCGCGGGCGCTGCTCGCGGTAATTGCGCATGCGCCGGAAATGGTATTCGCGGCGTTGGCGAAGGCTTAACTTCCAATCTTCGAAGCAGGCTGAGTGCGGTTGGCAGCGTGATGCGGCCGGGACATAATGGAGCTCGACCGAAACAGAGTTCCCATTCATGCAATTCGTCGAGGCCCAATTCGTCAAGGCTAATGGCGCAAGAATCCCCGCGATCGGGCTCGGCACTTGGGAGCTGCGCGGACGCACCTGCGCGCGGCTGGTCGAGCAGGCGCTAAAACTCGGCTATCGCCATATCGACACCGCGCAAATCTATGAGAACGAGCGCGAGGTCGGCGACGGCGTGCGCGCTTCCGGCGTCAAGCGCGACGAC
>Ga0210384_10007879_pt1 | contig 11194 bp, 7 predicted proteins | sample IncBWH2MmetaG_FD_160574 | JGI IMG/M metagenome (GOLD analysis project Ga0210384, IMG submission 160574) | Forest soil microbial communities from Barre Woods Harvard Forest LTER site, Petersham, Massachusetts, United States - Inc-BW-H-2-M | ecosystem: Environmental > Terrestrial > Soil >...
TCAGGAATATCCGGAGAACCCGCAAGGCAGGTTGGCATTATTTTGAAAGAACTTTCCCGCAAAAGGCAGGTGATTTGTATTACTCATCAGCCACAAATTGCCGGTAAGGGTGATGCACATTTTTATGTTTACAAAGAATTGCAAGGGGATGCTGTAAATACAAAAATCCGTCTCCTGGATCGTGAAGAACGGATTATTGCTATTGCTAAAATGTTATCAGGTGAAAAGCCAACTGCAGCAGCAATGGAAAATGCCAGGGAGCTTGTTAATTAAAAACCAGTTTCCTGAAAGCCCCTCTGAATTCAACGGACTTAGCTGATTATTCCACTTTATTTACACTTCCAGCTCCGGAAATTTCCTGCGATACGCTGGCATTCCCTTTGTAACTGATATTGCCTGCTCCACTTACATCTGCACTTAGTTTTACGCTCGCATATACTTGTGCACTGCCAGCACCGGAAATTTGAACTTTGGTATTTTCAGTTAGCAGGTCATAACAATAAGCATGTCCTGCTCCACTCAGGTCAATATCCAGATCTTTTGTTTGCCCTTTAAGTTTAATTGAACCTGTACCTGAAATGCCTGTAGTAATTTTTGGAGCATCCACTTCCATCTGAATATCTCCGGCTCCACTAGCTTCCAGGTTAAGTTCTTCCGTACTAGTAATCTTGGTCTGACCAATAATATCACTTGAGCCGGAAACTTCTATGCTCTTATAATTTGGTGAGCTTACGTATACATTTAGATCTCCTGATGGAATCAGGTTTATTCCAGGTTTTGTTTCTATTTTTATCCGGTCTCCCACCTGAATAACTTCTATATAAGATAAAATATTCTCGTCTCCTTCTATTTTCACAGGCTTAAGGTCACCCTGGCTAACGATTAGCTTTATATCCCCGTTGGCTTCAACTTCGGTAAATGGAGAAACAGATCTTTCCACTGTCTTAATGGTGCCGTTTCCATGGATCCGCCTTCCCATGAAACGACAGGAGGACAGACCAATGCATACAATAAAAGTTAGAAATAATAATTTCCTCATGGTTGGTTTTTTTGATATGAAAAGTTCGGTTTTTCTGGTGGTAAGAAAAAAATATTTCCCATGAGACGCTCTTAACCTGGAAAAGGTTACAAATGTTATCTTTGCGGCTTCATGAATGAAAAGATTCTCATCCTCGATTTTGGTTCCCAATATACACAGCTGATTGCCCGTTCCGTACGTGAAGCCAATGTTTATTGTGAAATCATACCCTTTCATCAGAAAATTGTACCCGAACCCTCCCTCAAAGGTATTATACTGTCAGGTTCACCCTACTCTGTAAATGATCCCAAAGCGCCTCTTGTAGATGTAAAAGGGCTTCACAGGACCATACCCATACTTGGGATTTGTTATGGCGCCCAGCTCACTGCAAAGGAATTTGGCGGTCGGGTGGCCAACAGTAATAAACGGGAATACGGCCGGGCCCTGATGAGTGTTGTGAAACAAGACATTCTGCTGCATGGCGTGAACGATTTATCCCAGGTATGGATGAGTCATGCTGATACTATTCTTGAACTTCCTGCTGGCTTTGATGTTCTGGCGAAAACGGATTCCATTCCTTATGCTGCGTTCAGGAATAATGGGGAAGGTTTTCCTTTATACTGTCTTCAGTTTCATCCTGAAGTATATCATTCCACCGAAGGGAAAAAAATTATCCGCAATTTTCTTGTTGATGTTTGTGGTTGCAAACAGGATTGGACAGCCGCCCATTTCATAAGCGATACCGTTTATGCCCTTAAAAAATCCATTGGCGATAAAAAAGTGATCATGGCTCTTAGCGGAGGAGTGGATTCAACTGTAGCCGCTACCCTGATCAACCAGGCCATTGGCAAAAGACTCTATGGCTTTTTTGTCGATAATGGCGTTTTACGTAAGGATGAGTATCAGCAGGTACTCGATACTTATAAAAAGATCGGATTAAACGTAAAAGGCATCAATGCTAAAAAACAGTTCTATAAGAAATTAAAAGGGAAAACAGATCCCGAAGAAAAGCGTAAGGTTATAGGGAAACAGTTTATAAAGTTATTTGCTGAGGAAGCAACGAAGAAAAAAGGAATAGGACTGCTCGGACAGGGTACGATTTATCCCGATGTGATTGAAAGCATTTCTGTTCATGGTCCTTCCCAGACTATTAAATCTCACCATAATGTTGGAGGCCTCCCAAAAAAAATGAAACTCGGTCTGGTAGAACCACTTCGATTTTTATTTAAGGATGAAGTTCGACGGGTAGGCAAAGAACTTGGCATTCCGGATGTGCTCCTTCAAAGGCATCCCTTTCCAGGCCCGGGCCTTGCGATTCGTATCCTTGGTGAAGTAAATCCTGAAAAAGTAAACCTGCTACAAAAAGCAGATCAGATATTTATACAAGCGCTTAAAGATCATAACCTTTATGGCAGCATTTGGCAGGCAGGGGCTATCCTTCTTCCTGTGAAAAGTGTAGGTGTAATGGGAGATGAGCGAACATATGAATTCACAGTAGCACTTAGAGCAGTAACTTCCGTGGATGGAATGACGGCTGACTGGGCCCATCTTCCATATGAATTCCTTTCGCAGGTATCAAACGATATTATCAATCAGGTGAAAGGAATTAACCGTGTAGTATATGATATCAGCAGTAAACCACCCGCAACTATAGAATGGGAATAAAATACCTTATGAAAACCGGATCCGGACTGATTTTATCTTTATTATTCCTTTTCGCCGGAGCAAACTACGGAATGGCGCAAACGCAAGACAGTTCCAAATACCATATTGCCGTATTTCTTCCATTATATCTCGACTCGGCTTTTGACGCATCAGGTAATTATCGCTTTGACCAGAATTTTCCAAAATACCTGAATCCTGGACTGGAATTTTATGAAGGCCTGGAACTGGCCATGGATTCACTGAAAAAAGCAGGGGCTCCTATCGATATAACGGTATACGATACCCGAAGTGAATCCAAATCATTGCAGCAAATTCTGGAAGAACCGGCTTTCACAAAAATGCAGCTGATCATCGGTCATGTTACGGTGGCAGAACTGCGAGTATTGGCCAATGCCGCCAGGAACCGGAATATTCCTTTTATCAATGTTAATTTTCCCAACGACGGGGGTGTTACAAACAATCCGGAATACATTATTCTGAATGCAACCCTTCATTCACATTGTGAAGCGATATATAAATTTATTCAGCGCAACTGGGCTACTTCGAATATTCTTTATCTACGGAAGGCGGGAGCTCAGGAAGACAGATTGAGGAGTGATTTTGCTGAAATAGAAAAAAATACAGCCTCCGTTCCACTGAAAATGAAATATATAAACCTTGACAATAATGTGGATCTGCGACTGCTGTCTCCTTTCCTGGATAGTAATGTGAAGAACGTTATACTGGTCGGGAGCCTGGATGAGAATTTCGGAAAATCCGTCTGCGCCAAACTCGCTCCTCTCAGTAAATCCTATACAATGAAATTGTTGGGCATGCCGACATTTGATGTGGTAACCGATTTCAATACTCCGGCTTATACAGACCTCGAGATTTATTATACCACACCATTTTATATCAATCCAACCGATAGCCTTGCCATATCGATTCAACAATATTTTAAAACTCGTTTTTATTCCCGCCCCTCTGATATGGTTTACCGCGGGTATGAAACCGTCCTGCATTTCGGTCAGTTGCTGGAAGCAAATAGGGGCCGGTTGGACGGAAATATCGGTATTAGGAAATTTAAAGTTTTCAACGATTTTGATATCCAACCGGTGTTTTCAAATAAAGAAACCGGATCCCAGTCCGGCGGAACGATAACCCTTCAGTATCTCGAAAACAAAAAACTCTATTTCATCAAGAAGGTGAATGGCAATGTTGTTGCTGTGTATTAGACGTAAGGCGTAAAACGTAAGGCGTAAGGCTGTAATTGTTTAGTCATTAAACTTAACTTTTTTTTATAAAGTAAATCATTGGGGATCCAACAAAAAAAGCCTTAAGCCTTGCGCTTTAAGCCTTGCGCCTTAATTTTAATGGTATGAAAAAGCTGTTTGTGATTCTGGGGATGATTTGCCTTTCTTTCAGTTCTATTATTTTATTTAAACGTGGGGATGACCCCGTTCCTATTCCTGCAAGCAAACAAAGAATGGGTGATGCGAAAGCAGGTTTCATCTATTTAACTACGGGAGATTATCTAAGGAGTGGCATTCCGCTTTCTTATTTTAAAATGGGTTTTGGAAAAACTACCATTAATTATTTAAACCGTGATGGAAATAATAAAGACATCCCATACGATTATACCGTAGTTAACGCCCCGAATGGAGAACCCGTTGTTGCTCCGAATTGTATGCAATGTCATGCGCAGGTTTTTGATGGCAAACTGATAATGGGTCTTGGTAATAGTACCATTGATTTTACGCATGGGGAAAAACTGGATCCCAAAAATGCCGCTGCCGCAGAAAAGCTTTTAAAAGACATTGATCCTAAAAAATATGAAGCCTCAGAACCTTTCCTGCGTGTTGTGAAAGAGATCGGTGGACAATTACATACAAAAGTGCGGGGCGTGAATGCGGCCGACAGACTGGCTGCTCTTTTAGCCAGCCACCGCGATCCAAAAACCTTTCGCTGGAGCGAGCAGCCAATACTGGAAGTTTCTAACGAAGTGATTCCGACAGATGTTCCGGCATGGTGGATGCTGAAAAAGAAAAACGCTATGTTTTACAATGGGTTCGGCCGCGGAGATTTTGGAAGATTCCTCATGGCTTCTAATTTATTAACTGTGAATGATACATCGGAATCCCGCGAAGTGGACGCGCATTTCAATGATGTATTGGCCTATATTAATTCAATTGAGCCTCCGGCTTATCCAAATCCGGTTAATAAATCACTTGTTAAAGAGGGCGGCATTTTATTCGTTCAGCACTGTTCCAAATGCCATGGAAGTTATGGCAGGGGAGGAAAATATCCCAACCTGCTGATATGCGAATCTGATATTAAGACGGATTCATTATTATATAAAAGCAATTATCAGAGTTATCAGTTTGTGGAATGGTTCAATAATTCCTGGTTTGCCATGGGTGACCATCCGGCGAAACTTGAACCATTCAACGGGTATGTCGCTCCGCCGCTCGACGGTATCTGGATAACGGCGCCTTATCTTCACAATGGATCCGTACCAGATCTGGAAACGCTACTCAACAGTAAAGAAAGACCTGCTTATTGGTCACGCGATTTTGACAAACCCGAATACGATTATGATAAACTGGGCTGGAAATACAGTATAAAAGACTCAATACAGGGAACTTCCGTATACAATACAACTTTGCCCGGGTATGGAAATTATGGTCACACATATGGCGATAAACTCAACAATCATGAGCGAAAAGCCATCATTGAATACCTTAAAACGCTTTAGGCTTAACGCCTAACGTTTAACGCGTAACGCCGTCAAATGTCATCCGTCAACTATGCTGTTAAAAGAAAGCAAAGGGTATAAAGTAATTCTATCCTGGTTTCATTCGAAAGGAATTCATCCCTTTGACTTTCAGGAAGAAACCTGGATGCATATCATTTTTATGCGTTCAGGACTCGTGAATGCTCCAACAGGTTGCGGCAAAACTTTTTCTGTTTTTCTCGGTGCGCTTATCGACTTCATTAATGAGAATCCTGAGAATTATAAATCAAAATCCCGTAATCATCTTCGTCTTCTCTGGATTACTCCATTGCGTGCGCTGGCTAAAGATGTCGGGCGGGCTATGCGTGAAGTGATTGAAGATCTGGGCATGCAATGGCAGGTAGGCATCCGAAACGGCGATACAGAAATGAATGAAAGACAAAAACAAAAAAGGCAGATGCCTGAAGTGCTCATCATAACACCTGAAAGTTTGCATTTGTTACTTGCCCAAAAAAATTATCCGGAAGTTTTTAAATATTTGCGGATCCTTGCAGTGGATGAATGGCATGAACTGCTGGGATCCAAGCGCGGTGTACAGGTGGAACTGGCTATCTCGCGAATTGTTCATTTAGTTGACATAACACCGACGACCGACGACTTCACGGAAAACCGTCAACTATCTCTATGGGGAATTTCCGCAACGATTGGAAACCTTGAACAGGCGCAGGAAGTATTGGTGTCCCCGATCCTGGATAAAATTAAAGATCCACCTGTTATAGTTAAGGCGAAGCTGGATAAACGTATTGAGATTGAGTCGGTTTTTCCTGATGAAATTGAAAAATATCCGTGGGCGGGCCATCTTGGTATCAAACTGGTTCACAAAGTGATTCCAATTATTGAGAATAGCAGGACAACCCTGATCTTCATTAATACCCGGGGAATGAGCGAACGCTGGTATCAGGAAATACTTAATGTGGCGCCTGAACTGGCAGGAGCGGTTGCCCTGCATCATGGATCCATCGATATGGAATTAAGATTATGGGTAGAGGAATCATTGCATAGCGGAAAACTTAAAGCAGTAGTCTGCACTTCCAGTCTGGATCTTGGTGTGGATTTCCGGCCCGTTGAAACCGTGATCCAGGTTGGTTCTCCCAAGGGTGTCGCCCGTTTTTTGCAGCGTGCAGGAAGAAGCGGACACCAACCCGGGGAATTAAGTAAAATTTATTTCCTTCCAACACATTCTCTTGAACTAGTGGAAGCAGCCGCGTTAAAATCTGCTATGAAAGATAATTTTATTGAAAGTCGTGAACCAATGCTGCTTTGTTTCGATGTGTTGATTCAGTACCTGGGTACGCTGGCTATCGGAGAAGGATTCTTCCCCGATATAATATTTAAAGAAATATCTTCCACATATTGTTTTCGTGAAATAAAAAAAGAAGAATGGCAGGAAATTCTTCACTTCATTACAGAAGGTGGCGAAGCACTTCAGCAGTATGATGAATACAAAAAAGTAGAAACCATCAACGGTCTTTATAAAATCACTGGGCGGCGCATCGCCATGCGGCATCGTATTCATATAGGTACCATTGTGAGTGATGCCATGATGAAAGTAAAATTTCTGAGTGGGGGTTATGTGGGCGTGATTGAAGAATATTTTATATCCAGATTGAATCCGGGTGATACGTTTACACTAGCAGGCAGGAACCTGGAATTTCTGATGATCAAGGAAATGACGGCGATTGTAAAAAAATCGAATGCGAAGAAATCCATTGTACCCAGCTGGACCGGCGGACGTATGCCTTTATCTTCAAACCTGGGTTATATGCTTCGAAAAAAATTTAATGAAGTTCACCATTTGCTGGGGAACAGAAAAGTAGAAAATGCAGATATCGAATTGCTCAAACTCAAACCTTTGTTTGAACTGCAGGAATCATTATCTCACGTGCCGAGGGAAAACGAATTGCTGATCGAACAGATTGAAACCAGTGACGGTTTTCATTTATTCGTCTACCCTTTTGAAGGGCGACTGGTGCACGAAGCAATGGCAGCCCTGCTGGCATTTCGTATCAGCAGGATACTACCGATAAGTTTTTCTTTTGCTATGAATGATTATGGATTTGAATTGCTGAGTGATCAGCCGATTCCTTTGGATGATAGCAATGTATATGAAATATTTTCCGATGAAGGATTAACGGCCGATATACAGCGGAGTATTAATAGTGCAGAAATGGCCCGCCGGAAATTCCGGGACGTTGCTGTGATCGGTGGATTAATCTTTCAGGGTTATCCGGGTGAATACAAAAAAACAAAACATCTCCAGTCATCCGCCGGTTTATTATTCAATGTATTCAGTGAATATGATCCGGGAAATCTTCTGTTAAGACAGGCTTACCATGAAGTGATGGAACAGGAAATGGAAGAAGCAAGGCTCAGGAATATGCTGGAGAGAATTTCAAAAAGTAAAATCATTCTCAGCTTTCCGGAAAAACTAACTCCCTTTTGTTTTCCTATAAAAGTAGATAGTATGCGCGAGGACCTTTCTTCGGAAAAACTGGAGGACCGTGTGAAAAAAATGCAACAACAATTAGTACGCGATACTGATAAAAAACGAATCAAATAAAATACCTTCGGGTTCCATGCAGACACCTGTTTCCCATAAAATCCTGAATCAGCAATTCTGGCTTACTACCGACAGGACCATGTTTTGGGAAGAAGAAAAGGCGTTGATCGTTTCAGATTTACATTTTGGAAAAACGGGTCATTTCAGAAAGTCGGGCATAGCAATTCCGGCTACGGTTTGTAAAGAGGATCTTCAAAGGCTGGTTGTCCAGATACAATATTTCCAACCCCGGGAGCTGATAATAGTGGGAGATATGTTTCATAGTCACGCGAATAAGGAACTGGAATTATTTTTAAAATGGCGGTCGGATCTTTCTGATATAAAAATAAAACTGGTAAGGGGAAATCACGATATTCTGGAGGAAGGATGGTATAAAAATGCAGGAATTCAGCTGAGTCCACAGACACTTTCTATGCACCAGTTTCATTTTGTGCATGATATCAGTGATCATTTGGGGCGGAAGGAAAAAACTGAAAGAAATAAAGAGGTTTCCTATTGTTTCTCCGGGCATATCCATCCCGGAATACGTATCCAGGGATCGGGTAAACAATCTCTTTGTTTTCCCTGTTTTTATTTTGGTAAAAAATATGCGGTGCTTCCTGCATTCAGCCGTTTTACTGGAGTCGCCATGATCTATCCGGAAGCTGAAGAAGAGGTGTTTGTTATTGTGAATCAGGAACTCATCCAATTACAATAAAATTTCGAAAATCGTATATCGTGAATCGTTTATCGGCCAACGGTCATCGGTCAACGGTCATCGAAAAAATCAATTCATCTTCCTTTTAAGCGTAGTTACCTGATCCTGCAAATTGCTCACAAGGCTGGCCAGTTGATTCACGTCCCAGCGTTGTTCGGTATTGGCCTTACTAACCACCATTTCCGCTTTCCAAATTTCAAGAATATCTTCCGAGTTAACAGTATAGGGTTGGAAAACGGTATTGTCGCTGATAAGTGTTAGTTTATTTTTCAGCTTGTTATTCTTCATCACTCTTTTATAAACAATTCCTTCATTCCGGGATATGACGATATATGTCAGATTGCTTTTTACGTTTTCCAGGTTGTCGATTTTTTCAGCGACAATCACAGATCCGCTGGGAGTAGGTAGCATCGAATCGCCCACAATTTCAAAAGCCCTGTAATTTCCAGGAGCAAGCATAGGAAGGGTGAAAGTATTCAGTTCATCCAGGAATTCGGGATCACCATAACCCGCCAGATAACCTGCGGCCGCTTTGACGGGAACCAGCTGGATTGAATTAGGCAGTGCTGCCATTTTTTGCGCCCGTCTCTTAGCTAGATAATTACTGCCTTTTGCATCCTGCATTTTTTTGCGGAGCAGTTCATCCAGTGAAAGTCTGAACATGTCACTCACGAGTTCAAGCACTTCCAGTCGTGGTTCCGCACGTTCTTCCTCGTAGGCCCCGAGCAGTGATCTTTTAATTTTTAATTTATTTGCAAATTCTTCCTGCGTCCATCCCCTTAATTTCCGGAGATACTTGAGGTTTTGTGCTGCTATGGACATCGCTAATAGTTTTAGCGAAAATACTAAATAATTTAACAAAACGTCCAAATTGCACAAATTTTACTTAAATTCAGTTAAAGGTTCCCCTCACTCTCACACTCTCACACTCTCACACTTGTTTTAGTACCTTTGCAAACTGTCAATTTGACCCTGAAACGGGGATAGCATCAAATTTGACTGGTATATTCAATTAATACTCAATCCCTGTTAATATGATCGGTTTTATTTCAAAGCTATTTGGAGGTAATAAATCGGAAAAAGATATCAAAAACATCATGCCCAAGGTTGAACAAATCAACCAGTTTGTGGCAGCCTATACATCACTCTCCAATGATGAATTAAGAGCAAAAACGGGCGAGTTCAAACAAAGAATCAAGGAACATCTCCGTGAAATGGATGAATCTATTACAAGTCTTGGAAAGAGGGCAGAGGAACTTCCATTCAGCGATATTTCAGGGAAAGATACATTGTATATCGAGATAGATGAACTGAAGAAAAAACGGGATGATTTAATTGAAGAGGTACTGGAAAGTATTCTCCCCGAAGCTTTTGCAGTAGTAAAAGAAACCGCGCGCAGGTTCAAGGAAAATACTCAAATCTTTACAACGGCCAATGACCGCGACAGGGAGCTCAGTGTCATTAAGGATTATGTAAAAATAGAAGGCGAAAAAGCAATTTACAGTAATAGCTGGACGGCTGCCGGCGGTGCCATAACCTGGAACATGGTGCATTATGATGTGCAGCTGATCGGAGGAGCTGTTTTACACAGTGGAAAGATTGCGGAAATGGCAACGGGAGAAGGGAAGACCCTTGTATCCACCCTGCCGGCTTACCTCAATGCGCTGGCTGGTGAAGGCGTTCATATCGTTACAGTGAATGATTACCTCGCCCGTCGTGACTCCGAATGGAATGGCCCTATTTTCGAATGGCTGGGTATTTCGGTTGATTGTATCGACAAACATGAACCGAATAGTGAAGCCCGTCGCAAAGCTTACCTGGCTGATATTACCTATGGTACTAATAACGAATTTGGATTTGATTATCTCAGGGACAATATGGTGCACACACCGGATGAAATGGTTCAACGTAAACACCATTTCGCCATGGTTGATGAAGTGGACAGTGTTTTGATCGATGATGCCAGAACCCCTTTGATTATTTCTGGTCCGGTTGCCAAGGGTGATGATCAGCAGTATCATTTATTAAAAAGCCGCGTGGAACGTTTGGTTGAAGCGCAGAAAAAAGTCACCAATCAATTCCTGAATGAAGCCAAGAAAAAATTTGCGGAAAATAATGATGATCCCAAAGATGGCGGTTTGGCCCTCGTGCGCGCGCATCGCGGCCTTCCGAAAACAAGTGCACTAATAAAATTTCTGAGTGAACCAGGTATTCGAGTGAAATTGCAGAAATCAGAAAACTATTACCTGGCAGATCAACAGAAAGAAATGCCCAAGGTTGACAGCGAACTTTATTTCAGCATAGATGAAAAAAATAATTCCGTCGACCTGACCGATAAAGGAATTCACACTATTACCCGCGAAGGAGAGGATCCTGAATTTTTTATCCTGCCTGATATCGGAATCAAACTCGCCGATATTGAAAAAAGTGATATGACTGCAGAAGAAAAATTTCAGCAGAAAGAAGCTTTATTGAATGAGT